>JACCDR010060788.1_pt1 | contig 13995 bp, 18 predicted proteins | sample 7446431 | NCBI WGS metagenome assembly JACCDR01 (sample SAMN15323443, study PRJNA562643) | freshwater metagenome | isolation source: river surface water | place: USA:Blue River Watershed | collected 2017-08-17 | reverse complement strand
CAATGAAACGCATTACACAGCTTCCACAACACTTCAAAAGTGGTGCTATTCCTACCAGCCTCCAGGTTTACGATCTGAACACGGGAACAGCCCACATAATCCGCAATCTGTTGTTGACTGAAATTATTTTGCTCCCTCAGCTCTCGTATCTTATTCCCTATGTAAACCTTAAAATCTAATTTCTGCGGTTCCATTAGCTTTTACTTTGTGGCAATTCAAAAACATGCCATACATACTGTCCCTGTTGTAATGTTGCAATCCAGTTGCTCACATCAGCAGAATCAGGCAAAGTATGGCCCGTACCTACGACGGTAAACTTTCTGGTTTCTGGCTGAATATCTTCAGTATTAACCAATGCCCAAATAGTAATTGTACCACCCTGGTCCTGTGCAGTCAACACCTGTGCTCCAAAAGGGAGTTTTAAAATCGTTTCCCCTAACTGTAAGGGATATTTATAAATCCTCTTTGCCATGTTTTTGTTTTATGAAATGTGATAACAAATATTCTTCATTGATCCGGTGTCCTACGGCCTGCAATATCTGGTCCCTATGTTTCCAATGCTTGCCGCAAAGCATCCACCAGCTTGTCCCATCCACCCAGCCCCAGCCCTTACGCGGACAGTAGTAATAAGGCGCTATACCATAGTCCCTGGCCTTGGTGCCACAATTACACATAGGCTGCAGGCACTTCCAATGGAGGGTTTTGTAAGGCAGCGTATCCAGATCGCTTTCCTTGATACCATATAGCTCCAGAACCTCCTTAGCTACCGATTGTCGTTGTTTGGGGAGGGCCAATGTTCAATCAATTTAAAGTTAGCAAAATAGGGGCGCTACTCTCAGTAAGTCCATATGCCCCTACAAATAGTTGTTTCCGAACCCATATTATTTGTGTTATTTTCATGTGCATCTTTCTGTACTGCATAAAGCCCTTGATATCTATAAACTGTTGTTTATGGAACGAAATATTATATGCAATTGTAACTAGGTGACTCTCCCTCATTTCCATAGTTCCTTGAATTCATCTAATTGGTCCGATGTAGGTCTACCTCTCTTTGATAATGTACGAAAACGGATAGCCCATACCCACGGATTTGTTATTATCTGCAGCGGTAAGCCTCGCCACGTTTGCGCCAATACATAAGGCGTTGCCGCCTCCTCGTCAAAAGGATATACGATGTACTTATATGGCTTACTTTCCCCCTTAGCGAATACCGGTTCTGGGGCACCATGGATCTTATTCCAGAGTGATCGGAACGACTTATAGGGATCTTCAAACAACATTTCATCGTTTTCGTAATTTTTGTACACCCATCCGCCTTTCCCCTCATTTATAAACTTGAAGAACTCCCGTTCTATACCTTCCTTTATGCAATCCTCAGCAGATATACTGCTAATGCGCTCACAAGACAACCCTGTAACCATCATAAAGATCCGCGCCGCTTTTTTCGGCATATGGATCCCCGGTTTCCACTTGCCTCCGAAATGGCGCTGTATCTCCCCATCGGCCCTATATAGATAGTCCGGTTCCGCACCATCATGTAACGTAGGTTCGGCCCAAGTTTCACGGGCATGTAACAGGTTTCCAATCTCCCAACGGGACTTAATGTTACAATAGTGCTCACCCATACCAATGAATTCAAACTCAGCGTAGGTTCCTTGAAAAATTCTAGTCTTTTCACAGCTTTTAGTTATACAAAGTTCTGGATCCTTTTCTACCGCATAGCAATGCCACAAATCCGGATCTGTTTCGTTAGGCTCTCCATTAACAATACGGCGCGTAACCTCTTTTATATCCTCCTGGATTCCCTGTATCATTGAGGATTTGAATAAAATCCCCACTTCTTTAGGCTTACTACGGTCAAATCTATATATCGGCATCTTCATAATGATTCCACTATTTTACTTCATACTCATCCGGCAAATCCAAGAAAAAACGGTATTGCGGAAATACTAAGTGTTGTGTATTGTCAATGGCATTAAAGCCTTTGTTTTTGTTCTTGTGCATTACTGTTGGCTGCATATCGTTCCACTTCGCAATATGCTTTCGCTGCAAATCGAACGCGTTGTAGTCTTGGTACTCCCCATTATTTAATATAACAATGTGGTTTGTCCGAGGGCCGGATTTTGTAGCTGGCCAGTTAGACCCATCTGCATACCCACCCCACTGTTTAAAGAAAAATGGCACCTGGGAGGCAATACACTGATTGCGGATCTCCCTTACCCAGGCTGGGTGCATGGGACGGGCTCCAGGCCCGCTTTCGCCTCCTACTATTACCCAATGAAGCAAATCACTCACGTGCTTATATCCATATCCCCAATCCTTCGGCACAGTCCCATCTAGCGCTAAATTCAATGGGCCTAGTAATGGCTCACATGACAGGAACCGAATAGCACACCTAATAGTAAGCAAATGCTCCAAACGACGGTCCAAATATTCCTGGCTCTCTGCACTCACACCTACCCAAATATTTTGAGGTAGGCAGTCTAGTTTCTTATCGGATAGGTATGTGTCAATAACTCGCTTCATCCTATCCGATCTCTTTGTTAGGATCTGGAATGTAAGATGTGGGCAGGCGATCATGGTATCCAGTATCTCTATCAACCAAGTATATTTCACCCATGAAGCAAATATGTCGGTCATACTCCCCACAAATATTTTGCGTGGCTTTTTCATTTTGCGCCACCCTTCTAGCACATGCCGGCGCAGCTCCATTTCTGGAGGCTCACCAGTCGCCTTATATGGCTTCCAGGTAAGATCCTTACTTATTGCCGACAACCTCCGGGCCATCTTTTCCGCATAGCAGTTTTTACAGCCAGGGGAAACCTTCACACAGAAGTTAGATAGGCTCCCTTTAACTCCTATAGGATTATCCGTCCAGTCGGTCCACTCTATATTCGATTGTGACATATGCCCTATTTATTTTCGTCGTATAATTCTGCTACGCACTTATCGCATATAGCATTTCCCCACTTAATTTTATTCTTTTCGTTACAATTTGGACACACATCAGCCGCCAACTTTATTGAATTCCGAAACCATTTTGCTAGAGCTACAGAATAATTATTCTCCGTCACGTCCGGGAATTGTTGCTTACCTAGCTTCATCATTATGTCATGTGAAAACAAGGTATCCGGTCCTTTAGCATACAAGCTGCCAACTACCACGCAATCTTTGAACGCTGGATATGTCCTAAGAATAGAACACCTATGAATCTCATAAAGATGATACCCAGGCCAACCGCCCATACCCTCTTGGGCATATCTTATTTTGAACAAAACAAATTTGGTCTTTGTGCTCTTAAACCCGCTTCCCATTGGTGTGCTGTAGGAGGGGCCTAGAAGTACATCCCCACTGTATATATCTACACCGTTATGATCTACCCCAAGGCATAACTCGTGTGCTCCGCAAATTCTGATATACTCATCACCACATGCACATCTTAAAAATGAAGGCGCAACATGAATGCTGAACGCACTCAGTTCTTTATCTGGAACGGACCAGTAAGAATAACCGGCTGTCCCACATTTCTCACATTTGAATGGTGTTCTATACTTTAAGTCTGCCATTATGCTGCCTGTTTTGTCAAATTTTTTATATGCCTCCTATCCAATTGTGGCGCAGATCCAGAAATATCTTCTCGTAGAATAAGTAGCCTTGCGTGTGCTGTATCATGGCTTTTATACCTCAACTTGTGGAACCGGTTGTTAATAAAACAACACATGAAAAAGTAGGGTCGCGGCCAATATCGATGGCTAGCACAACATATCGGACCATTTGGCGAAAACTGGAAGTAAACACCGTAGCTTATCTGCGATGCTGGAATTGCCAGCACGTCACGATCTTTAGGAAATGGGTACTCTGATACACTTGCCATGTTTATTCCTTTTCGTAGTCATAATCCGGATCTCCATCCTCCAGCTCTATACCGGAATATGGATCCCCCTTTATTACTCCCTTCACTTTGAGATAACCAACACCTTCCACCATCCTATCAGCGCCAAATTGCCGGACATTATGGACAACGTGCATTAACATCCCCGATATAGATCCTCCACGCTCTATACACTCCTGATAATCTTTCAGGGCCTCTTTGAACTCCGCTGAATTCGGATCGTAATTGAATTTGTAGCTACCAGTAGCGGTAATTGTTGCTTTTGCCATTTATGGTTTTTGTTTGATATGAAAATCAGAATAGGCGGCATCAAAATCATCCGTATTGGTGATCTTTATACCTTGACTACCATCCATTTTGCACCATCCTTCCAGATCGTTAAACTCCTCAACAATGCCGTAAGTATTGTAATTTTCGCCAACACAAATAAGGAATGCCTGCCTAGCAAGTTGCTGAAGAAATGCCCTTGTATAATCTCCATCATTATCGTCTAACAGACTCTCCCAATCGGTCCAGAATTCGACCATTTGTTTTATAAGATCCAGAGTAGCCACTCCATTAACTTCATCTTCAATTTCTACCGTACAGTCCCAATCCTGTGGGATATAGGTAACGGTATATGTTTTCTTTGCCATGGACGTTAGTTTACCTTTATGTTACCTACCTTGATTACACTTTCTAGGAATTCATCCCAAGTCAGTACGGTATCTTCATCAGTACCGTACAATGTCTGGCCGTCCTCGCTCTTAACACCGGATACCTTGGTCATAGCGCCGTCTACTGGCATCCCGTTTATGGCTTCAATGAAAATCCGCATTTTTCGATCATCCATTCCACCCACCAAACCCGCTAGCATGTCCTTTACCTTTCCGGTGCCAACCTCAATGGCCGGCTTCTGTTTCCGCTTTTGCTCAGCCTCTACATTTTCATTCATCACTGCGACATATTCTTCCTGGAAGATCTCCAGTACGGATTGCATATCCTCTAGGCTTTCATACTCGTTGTTTCGATCCTCATGGTACACAGGCCCTTCATAATTACAGTATGGGAAACGTGGCATCCAGAAGTCTATAAGCATAGATACCAATTCTGCCATGTTATCAGTTGGGGTTGAGATACCCATGTCCTGCAGATATTCATTATGATACCCTACGGCTCGGACATTGCTTTCTGCCTCTACTCGTATAATGTAGTAGAAACTATAGTGGACCTCAAAACTTACTGTGGAATACTGGCCCCCTGGAGTCTGTTTAGGCCCTCCTGAGAACTCTTTTACTGCAAAGCCACACATTTCTAAAATGGCGGCAATTTCTTCCCTGTTACAGTTGGCGATACGCCTCCTCAGTATGTCGGCAATATTTTCTTTGTTAAGGCGCATAGCTATTTTTTCTTTTTTTCTTCCTTAGATGGTTTTTGAATAATGATTTCAAACTCAGGCTTGCCGCCGGCTGTGATAGTGCGGGAAAAGCCCTTACTGGCTGGAGCTATTTTTTCTCCTTCAGTTAGCCACTGTATAACGCCGCCAATAAATTCACCGGTGTAATCTCTTTTTGCCAGCCAGCACGACATACCCTTTTTAGGGGAATGGGAGATCCCAATCATGGGAGTATTTGTAAGGGGGGAAACGCCCAGCTCCAGGTGAGCATACATAAATGCTGCAACCTTCTGGAACTGCTCAAAGCTCATATCGTGCTTATCGTATAGCGCCTGCTCTATCTCATCACTTTCTGCATCTTCATTTTCTATTCCGCAGAATACGCGGGCAATTTCTTCCGCGTCCATAGACGACAATATTCTGTCTTTACTTTCGGCCATTGTTGTTGTGTTTTTACTCGTGGAAAAGGATGGAATTGAACCACCGACCTCCTTACCGGGCGCTCGAAATAGGATTGGATACCTGTTCTAATGACCTTTCTGGCGCTCTGTCCGCTGAGCTACTTTCCCTGCTTTATTCTTACTTAAATTTCTCCCGAAATGCAGCTTTCCTATGTGACTGCGTTTCTTGTAACTTCTGCTTCGTAAATGCCTGTGTGAGATAGTCCATGTTCTCCAAAAAACTATCCTTGTAGGCATCAAAGTTAAATGATGGATTATAGGCTAAGGCTTTCAAATATCTCCCGTTAATTTCATTGATTGCCTCAGTGTGTCGGGTGAGGTTAAGGCGAATATCAATATCCGCCTTAACCTTCATGTAATAACACCCGACGTAAAAATTTATCACGTCTACCTCACTATTCAGCAGTGGTATTCTCATCTTTTTTTTCTGTTTCTATCTCCGCAGTAGCTACTGGAACTTCTGTTACCAGGAACATGTCCGAGGCAGTATTAGACTGCTCGTTACGCGTTATATACCATACTGCAATGTTGGTTCCTACGAGGCGCTTCAGCACTATTTGTACGCCATTTTGCTTTGGACGCGCCGCCGCGATTTCCGGATTTTTGCGCCACCATTGGGGAGCTACTTCAGTAGGAATGTGCATAAGCCTCTGCGATGTAACCCTGGTTGCTTGGACAACAACGGGCTCTGTTTTCTTGACTTCAGTTTCCGCAGCAGGATCCTCCGTAGATTGCTCACCGCCTTCTCCCTGTTGTGGAGGATCCGGGGGCAAAAGTGAGGCCTTTTCCTCCCACTCTTTCATTATGCGAACACCAGGATTAGTATCGCCGGTAACATTACTGGCAACAATCTCAGCATGTTCTTGGCGATTTGGCCCGATTTCAAAATCAGTAAGGGCATAGTGTGGATCATCGCTTGTACCCGGATACGCCATCCATGAACGGGACGAAATATCAAACCCCACATGGCAAATCACGGCCTTTCGGTCAATGATCATTACAATGTGGTCGTCGCTGTAAAGGTCCTTACCGGTAACATCCGGGATCCCGGTATTTATTGCCACTTCAAAACGGCCATCCTGAGGTAGATCCCCCTCTGGCTTTGGGTGCGTTTCTGGCACATTAACGGTTCCTTCAATGCTAATATTAGCATTGTCCTCCTTTGAAAGGTAGCGCTGCAATTGCAGGTCGAAAATTCTGAATAGTTGCTGTTTCATTTTTATTGAGATATTAATTCGTCGTAAGTGTACATCAAAAATCTTAGAATATCGCAAGAAGCTGTTTTTTTGGAGTAGCCTATTTCCGTTCGCGCTGTTTCTATATATTTTCTCAATTCGGTATCATATCTGCTATATGGCCTGTAAACAAATCTTGCCGCTTCTTGCATGTTTGCTTTTATAAAAGCAATTTTCGGTATTGTCAAATTCTCATAGGGCTTACGAGTAGTATTTTCATCCCTCACCACATATCCATAATTCAAATAGGCTTTCTCCGGAACATCACAATACTCAACTTCGCAAACCGTATGGAACATGCTCATATCCTTTTTGAGGTATCCCTTTGTAAAGTATCCGTACATTTTCTGTTCCCGGTGATTTACAAACACTATTCGCCATGCCTTTGTAGTGTGCATATACTACTTTATGCCAAAATGCTCTACTAATGCCCTCTCTATAGCCCCAGGGAATGTTCTATCTTCCTCCTCTGCCTTCTTAATTATTGCATCTACCAATTTTTTGGCATTTTTCTTGCCAAACCGCATACTGAAAGACTCAGTAGGGTTCTTGCGTAAATACTCATTCTTTTTCCCTGTAGCCATAACTCCCACAAATGTAGCTACAATAACTACATTTCCAAATTATTTTCCGAAATATTTTTTGGAGCTAATTTTACCGGAGCATATTTATTGCGAATTGCCTCAGGACCTCACTAACAGGACCCTTTACCTTCTCATTTGCTCGTCGCCAACCCAGCCACGCGTCTATTCCCATTTGCCCCTGAAGGAATGTCACAGCCGCATCATACTCAGTAGTATTATCCTTTCTGATTAACATGAGTTGCATGATCGTTTCCAGGTCCTCCAGATAGTCTATGTTATCAATTTCACCTGCAGCCATCGGCTCACCAAGGAATTCCGCACCCGCGTCAAAGTATTGATCTATTTGCTGCTTATTAGAAGTAAAATAGTATTGCTTCTTGTGCTCACTCCATGGCTCTAGTGCGCCTTCTTCATTAACCATTAGCACGAAATTCCCAAGCCCCATTTCTATCAACTTTGTAACCCAGGTGCTAACGTTAGATTCTATCTGCACCATACAACCGAACAGCAGGATAGTGGCAACTATGTCGTTAAGCGTGTCGCTCGGCTTATTATGTCTATACAGATAGCTACACATCAGGCGACGATTGGTGATATTGCGGCCTATTTCTGTATTTACCTCTGTGTTTGGCAATGCAAATACTTGTATTGAATTCTGGGAACCTTTACCGGTGTTTTTGCTTATGCGATATTTTGTAGGATCCACTGCTATGAAAAATGGAGCATCTGGATTGGGCATAAGAAGTCCTGTTTTAGGATCTTTTTTTACCTTGTTCAAATACTTCTCCAGGAACCATTCTGGCGACCATTCTGGATGAAACCATTTCCATCTACCATGCTGTGCCCCTTCTCTTTTCTGATCGTCGGTAACAAATTTGATCCGGATCTTTCCCTCAAAGTCATATCGCTCGGAGTCTTTCCGTTTTACTGGATTTTTCTCAAACTCCAGGTTGAAATCCTTATACGGGAATGCCCCTACAGCATGTAGCTCCTCTAGCTTTTCCGCCATGGCTGACAGGCGTAGGTTATCGAACGGCGTTTCTTCCCTGCCAGTTTCTTTCCAGGGATCTGCCTCCGACATTGGGTATTGACGACGTACCGCCTGAATTTTCAGTGGATCCCCGTTACAATCGTCAATTTCCTTTTGAATTGCCTGCATTACCTTTTGAAGAAGCGGTTTGCCGTATATGTCACAACAACCGAACATCCCTTCCGACGCTACCAGGGTATGACAAATGAGCTTGCTAGCAGTATCACCATATGGCTCACCTGTTACCGGATCTGTCTTTCTAGTCCGCAATTTACTTTCCTTGTATATCACGCGGCTTTGCAAAAAGCTCTTATCAGTTTTTTCCGGAACATAGGACACCCATAAGATAGTGCCCATGCGCTCAGACAGCCCTTCCTTGACAGTTGGTAGCGTTGCTTCTAGTAGATCTTTGGGGTAGGTAGATTCTTTGATTTTCGGAAACTCATCGGTAAAGGCGATGTAATTAGTTAGGGTATCGAATGCCTCACGACGCGTTGGGACCGTACATAACATCGTGTGTAGGTAATCAATGGGTATAGCATTCTTTTTCTTGCGTAGTGGGTTTTTTGAGGCATCTGGCGGGCCAAACAAGATCTCACCTTCATTCTGCTTAGAACGTGACGGCATGAGGATAGCAGGCACCTTATCCGCTGCATATCGTATGGGCTTCATTATGGATTCCTTGGCAAGGTCCTCCGTAATGCTCATCATACGGATATTTTTCTGAGCCCTGGTCATTGCCCGGTTTAGGCAAATCTGGCCCACTAGTCGGGTGAGGCCGGTTTTCTTTGGCTTTACAAAAATACCACCCCTCGCATAGTCTACGGTTTCGCAGACTTCAAAGTAATAACATGCGTCCCTTTGGAATTGGTAATATTGTCCGTAGTTACTGCCCCTTTCTACAGTGTTAGTACATCCCAACATCGGGAGCCACATCAATGCGGCGTAGTGGTCGCCCGTTAGATATGTGGGCTCTCCATTATTAAAAAACCATACTCCGTGCACACGACGACGCATTTCGCGTTCCTGGAGCCCCACCTTCCCCGTTTCTGATTCCTTATCAAATATGAGGGCCGACAACTCTTTGTCTAGGCTTATCAGCTTCCCATTAACGTACTCAGTCTTTTTGGCATCCAATTCGACACCGTATCCGGACGGTGTTTGTTCATCGTGCCAGTCGAAAAATTCTTTAGGGTAATCTTTCAACAATATCGAACGTCGCCAATACTGTTCTTCTTTTTTCAGATCGTGAAATAAGAATTGTTCACGCGCCGGCATAGGGGGAGTAGTATAAAAATGCTCTCCTATTTTAACTGTAATTGTTTCCCCCTCTTTGTACTTAATTAACTCCATGCCAGTAGATGTTATGTAAACGCGTTAAGCGATTGCTTAGGGATCGTGCACGAGCCCACCACATCATTCCTACAGCTTCAGTCAATGCTGAATGAAGCGACTCCTTAATCTTCCAGTATTTACGGAAATTAGCTATTCTTTTTTTCATCTTCCTCTGGCTTAGGGTTCCATCTGTTCCAAGTTACTATAATATCTTCCTCTGGTCCGCAGCAACGGTAACATTCCTCTGTTTTACACTGTGCGACTAGCATCTGAAATGTTCTACGCTTATTCGTTTTGTGAATAAAGCGCGGTTTTGTCCCATGTTGCACACATGGATTGACCGTAGAAAGATCTATATCGGTTAGATCCGTGTTAATGGACCGGGAAACAACTTCAAATACTCCCATAATTACTTGATTATATAACCCTCTACATTCCCGCGCCGCCCCCCGGTTATTTTACCAGCTTTTTTAGCGCTATCAGCAAAATTGTTCATTTCCTCTATACCATCCATCTTTTTCACTTGTCCCCTTATAAGGGCCTCAATAGCGGCAATTTGCTTTGACAGGATAGTATGTTGGTTTACTGCCTTAAAATGCTCCTTAATGTCCCAATAGATCGTGATATTAGTGGGCGCTGCAGGAACATCATCTTCATCATCGTCGCCACCATCTGAGGTAGCTGTTTCTTCTTTCCTGGTTGCGAATGCTCGATTGATAATATCATTCTCTAGGTCCTGTAACTGGATCCTTAAAAATTGCCAAGACTTATACAATGGTCCGGCGAACTGATTGAGATAAGAGGTAACGGCACGGCGCACATCTGGATCCTTCAAATCCATAAGATTCAGTCGGAGGAATTCCGGGATTTCCAGGAACTCACAAATACCAAGTTTCTCCTCTTTATTGTCTTGACGAAGGATCTGTAGGGGACTATCTTCGCTGTAAGCGCTCACAATGTACAAAACCGTTTGATGAGCCTGCAGCGGATCCAATTTGCTAAAAATAGCATCGAATAGCCTAAGATTTATTCGGCTGAAATAATCCCGCAATTCCTCAGGGGGACGATTACGGAGTAAAAGACAATCGTTAAGTATTGATATTATCATTGCTTGTTGTGTGTCGTAAAGTTATAAACTCTTTGCTTAAAACAACAATCCCAGCCGAATAGCTGGGATTGTTCCAATTTTCATAAAATTTATATCCTTACGACAGGCCAGGATCTACATGCAAAAGCCTATGGCCGGTGGTGGAGGTTACGATCAGATGTATCATTTCAAAGCGCGGCCTATCAGATCTTCGATTGACAACCCCGATACCTTGCGGGCTGCTACAGTTTTGCTGCTCGATGGCTGCAGTAGCCGGCAAAACGGCGAATACCGTTTTCTTGGACTCCAGCGCAAAGGGCTCGGTCAAACAATACATGTCGTGCTCAACAGCTACGAACGCTACAGAAATTGCCTCTGCCTGGAAGGTGTGGCTTTTCTGCAACTTAGGTGCTGCCGCCGTTTCATGTGTCGTCGCCTCAGGGGGGGACGAACATGCGGTCACTGTTCCAAGGGAAAGGACCGCCAAGGCTGCAAACAAAATTTTGTGTCGCATTGTTACTTTTTTGGTTAAACCATTTATGGAACTCAAACTTACAAAAGTTTGACAACAAAACAACTTTTATTCAATAACCGCCAGATAAGGCAGGCTGATTTTTGAAGCTATTCCATTCCCCTAGATATTTAAGCGTCATTTACAATGCTTATCTATTGTTGATTTGTAGTGTCATTCATGTATCCCCAATCCTTCAATCCGGACCATTCGGGTATTGCATCTTCCGGCAATACACCCACCGCATCCTGAATAATTCCCCCATAAAGCAATCCCTGAATAAAATTGTTTGGATAAGGTGGCATCGCTTTTTCTTCACCCCCGCCTATCCAATTTGCAAATTCCATTACACTTTTTCCTTGCCTTAACAGAGGGATATGAGGAATGTAATTGTTGAGGGCCTTACCAAATTCTGCCTTGCCCCTTTGTCGTTGTTTCTCCGACTTGTTATTCATCAGCGCTACGGCTTTTGCGACCTGTACACCTATATCATGCCTGTCCCCTATATTCGTTAGGTTCACAAAGTCTTTTGCCACTGCATTCAGGGCCCTATCTGCTGGCTCTCCATTCTCAGAGGTATTATATTCGTAGCTTGACAACATCCACAAAGGAGCCACCTTCAAAAACAATGCCTTAGCTGCATAGTTATCCTCTAACTCAGCAAACATAGCTGCTGTTGGATCTTCATCGTCTGGATATAGTGCATTTGCGATTGCTTTTGAAACAAGATATGCACCCGCGCTCAATCCTAGCCCAACAAATCCACGCGCCATTTTCTGACGTGCCTGCTGATATTCAACCGCTGCACTATTCAATTCTTCGGCAGTAAATATTTTGCCAGATGGAACACTTTTATCCCCCAGGTAATGAGTTATACCTTTCAATAGTCCAACATTATTTTCTTTTGCCTTTTGACGGCCACCCTGTATTGCGCCAGTAACAAGTCCCCCGCCGGCCTGCTCTACACGTATCCATGCCCAATTCATTCGGCTTGCTGCAAACCTGAAAACAACGTCATTCAAAAGTGTATTGGTTAGCCGGATCCTGGCCGCTTTATCCCAATCGTTATCAGATAGAGCCTGCTGCTCCTCCCGATTCAATGATTTTTTAAATTCCTGTTGTTTTTTGGACAAAAAGTTATTGGATTCGTGTCCCATTCCTAGACCACCCTGCTTAAACGCATTATTCATAATGTCGTGTAGCTCCTCCGCTGTTACCAATCGGTTCTGAATGAGATTTTCGCGCAAAAGCTCGTTGGCGGTAATGTTAAGTTCCTTCTGGCTGATATACTTCATGCCCAGGTCCTTATAGAGCTTTTCTGCCTTTACCTTTGCTACCCCTAACTGTCCCTGTCCGTAAATTGCATCATTATACATTTGAACAGCAACCTCCCTGGTCATAGTCGGATCATTCGCCAACATAGCATCTATAACACCGGCTTTCATGTGGGCATTCATAAGACCGATCTTAACGGCACTATCGGCACCAGAAAGAAACGTCCTTGGGATGGTTAACACTGCAGACGCAATTCCCTTTGCCCAAGTAGATGGTTTACTCCAGTCGGCTCCTCTCATTTTATGGACGTTATATTTATCCGTAAGGCGCTCTTTCGTTCCTCCTACTTGATACGGAGCTAGTCCAAATTCTGCGCCACCTGCCGCAACATGGCCGTAAATATCCTTCATTAACTGAATATCCTGTGCCTTGACACCCCCAAGCTCTTTGCCCAGCTTTAAGCGCATACTCAAATTGGTTGTAAGAAGCTCTATCGCACCAGAAAGATGGTTTTCTATTAAGTTGCCATGCGTAGAAATAAGCAGGGAGTTTTCTACCTGATAGATCTTATTCAACATCGAAACGCGCCTCATCAGCTCAGACTTATTCTCAATAACAGGCGCTAGTATATTGTGTATCTCCCGGTTAAGTGTATGTACCATGTTGGGCACAATGAAATCGTTCCCTGCCATGATCTGCCGGAGTTTCGACAACTTTTCTGCATATTGCTTTATGCCTTGAATTGCTTGTATATCACCCTGCTCAATACCTAGCGTGTGCGCCAACAAACGATCGTGCGCCCCGTTGAATATGCCTAGATCGTGGAGCTCAGCCAACCTGTGAAGATCTGTACGACGACGCGGAGATTCCCTATCCAATGCAAATTGACGGGCATCCAGAATGCTTTGCGAGTGTGATTGTATATCGGTAGATAGATCCGCATACACATCTTTAATCGCCTTAGATACCAAATCTGCATCAAAAGGGCGTACCCCCTCCGTTTGAAGATGATCGCTTACCATTTGCATAAGCTGTGCCTCGGATGGAGGTAACTGCGCCAATTTCGTCCAATCAATTCGCTTCCCAGCAGCGGTATCCATTCCGAATTCGCCGGCTCGTAAAGTTTCATTAAGGATCCGCTGGGCTTCGTGTTTTTTCAACGACAAGTGCCCTGGATCAGATCCAATAATTTGTTGGTGCTGTCCTGTTT
>JACCDR010121989.1_pt1 | contig 14001 bp, 22 predicted proteins | sample 7446431 | NCBI WGS metagenome assembly JACCDR01 (sample SAMN15323443, study PRJNA562643) | freshwater metagenome | isolation source: river surface water | place: USA:Blue River Watershed | collected 2017-08-17 | reverse complement strand
TGACTGTGAAGATGGTGCTATACTGGCCTATCTTATGGCAGTCAAACTAGGTGTTCCAGAAAACAGGTTGCTGTTATTGTGCGGAGACGTAACCTCTGGGTCAAAAACAGAAGGTCACTGTTGGCTAGCTTACAAAAGTAATGAGTACCCACTAAATTGGGTATTTTTAGACTGGTGCTATTGGTATGATTCGTCAACGCCAAGCACTCGGCAAAAATATTACATTCTGGGTAACGACATATTTGACGACCCAAAAAGTCAATATAGAAAGATTTGGTTTGGATTTAATCATAAAAATTCTTATAAAGGATTACTAAATAAATAATAAAATGGCACTGGAACAACAAGTTAAAGAAGAACAACTAGAGTTTCCGTTCTTAGAAAAGATGCGAAAACAACTATATGCGGTTGCTCAATATGAAGATATGAGAAGTAAATACCAGTCCATACAAGTTGACTGGCCGGCACAGAAACCGGACTTTAATTATTTTGTTCAATTTTATGCAAAATCTGGATTGGCAGCAGAATTTCGAGCCAGAAACCACGAAAAGTACTTCTACGACTCAGTAGAGCACAAATAGGTGGTTTGCTTATAAAGCTTTCGGAAAACCTTTAAATACTAAACTACCACCATATATACTATTGTGGGGAGACCTAACTATGGATATCGAACTATTATTAGCTACAAGCAATAACGCATGGACTATTATATCTAGCATGATTGCCGCAGCATCACTACTTATCAAATTCTTACCAGAACTTCCAGAAGACCACTGGGCAAAACCAATATTAAAGTTCCTGGGTAAAAATGTAGCCTTGAACAGAACTAGCGAAGGTAAAGTTAGTATCAAAATCAGGCAGGATTAGGAGTTAAACTCACCGAATAAGTTACATTCCTATTGTATCTACGACAGGAAGACGGCTTATTTTGACATAAAAAATAGTATTAGGGTCACCTATACTAAATTGGAGACATATAAAAATGGAAAAAAGCACATCAGTAAAAATTGGAGCAGCAGTACTTGCATCAGCAGTAGCCGGCGCAGGATTGACAGCAGGACTTCAAACACAAGATATTACCCAAGAACAAGTAAATGCACTTGTTTTGGAAGCACAAGCTAAGGCTTTTGCAGAAGGTAAAGCATCAGTTATCATCCCAACAGTAGACACTAAAGCTATCGAAGCAGCAGCGTTTGCAGCAGGAGTAGCATCAGTTGAACCAGAAAAAGTTCTTGTCAACAACACAATATTTGTTGGAAGCGAAGAACTTGCTGAAATCCAAGAAGCTATCATGGACAACAACGGTAACGTGTCATTCTGCACACAAGACCTTGAAGACAATGAAGCTCACTTAATTGGAGACTGCCTTGTTTTGACTAACGACTTCAAAGCTATTGCACTTGCAGAAGCTAAGAAAGAAATCGCAGACCTTGTTGACCGAGAAGTTGTTGCTAACGTAACAATTGACGAAGACGATGTTGAGCGAATTAGACTTAACAACGACCTTGACGAAGTAACGGTTTCAGACCTTGACTTTGAAGACAAGGACGCAGATGTTTTCGTAACTGGAACATTCGAACACGACGACGTTAAATATGAATTCGAAGTTAAAGTTGAATTCAAAGACGGCGAAGTCGAAGAAGTTTCACTCGAAGACGTTTCATTAGCTTAAGAAAGTTAGCTTATACATATTGGGGTTAGTTGCCCCTTTTATTCTTTTTTGAGGACTACAATTGAAAAAGACACTAGATACCGTTCTGTTGGAATTCGACGCCTTACACTGTCACTTTTCTAAAAAAGATTTTACTTCTTGGTTATTTGAATATGCTTGCCAGACAATAGAATATGAGAAGGCAGAGCCTATGCGTGAGCCCCGCTATTTAAATTGGCTTATGGTAACGAAGGCTGACGAATATCGGTCAGTAGTTCATAAAGCATACTTCCAAAGTGGTGCAACGGTAATGACAATGACAATACCAAAGAAGTCAGATATACCAAAGATAATAAAAGAAGAGCACCGAGATACTCCTTATATGCACATGCTAACTAGATAGGCTTAGATTTCTTTGCCCACTCATCAGGAAACGCGGGCAAAAACTTGCCATGCTTTCGTGTCCAATACTCTCTTCCACGATTTATATTTGACTGCCAGTCTTTGCGTGGTCGTATAGAACTATTCTCTATTGAGTTTGGCAGCTCTTTGAGATAGTCCTGGCTATTTGCGGCGTCAACAAAGAACCAGAACGGCGGGTGCATACCAGCGTTTATTATTCTCATAGTAAGCTCTACGTGTTCCCAACTATTGTAAAAATTTTCATCTATAAGACCAACTTTGTCTATACAATTCTTAGTGTAGTAACTAAACGCACCAATACAGTGGGGGTATACAATCATATCAACTCCATTCCACTCTATTATGGCGTGTCTTCCCTTATTGGCTGGCCCATGATGTGCAAAGTTAAGGTGTTCAACTTTATATTTCTTTGCTTCGTTTATGTAGTGTGTGCAAGTATCTGAACGCAGCAAACAGATGTCATCTTCTATAAGGAATATGTGTTCACAGCCCTTTGAAAGAAGATTCTTTATAGCAATATTCTTAGCCTTTCCAATACCAACATTAGTGTTAAGACTTATAAGTTCTTTGTGCTGATACAAGTTAAAGCCAGATTCTTCCAAGACTTTCTCATTCTTTTGCTTAGTAAGTTCGTCTCGGAAGTCTAATACAACTAACCTTTCGTGTGCTCCTCCCCAGCTGTTTTCAAGCATAGAGGTCATACACATTTGTAAGTACTCTGGACGGGCATAGCCCATTACAGCAAGCCCTATTTTATTTTCCATTTTAGTCCTCGCTCTCTTCATCTAAATCTTCGTTATCGTCGTAGTATAAATCGTCTTCGTTCATAGGTACACTCTCTTTACACATTTGTCAGAAACATATATAAATTTAATCTTTTCAAATGGGTGGTTATCTTTGTATCGTTGAAATTGCTCAACAGCTCTCGCATAGCTGTTTTTGTGGTGATGTCCCTTTATCTCGTAATAATGGGTGTATCCGTTGTGTGTCGTTCTAATGTCGCACTCACCCGTATTACCGTGCCTACCATATCTAACGTGCTTGTTAATACCAGTGTATCTTCCAACAGAGCTTAATCGACTAAATACCCTGTCAACTAAATTCTCGTGTTGCACAACATCGTCTAGGTGGGTCATGGTAATTTATGCTTTTCTCTATATATTTTTTGATTCTCAACCATTATTTTGTTAGTATCAAACTGAGAGAATGTTTGTGATAACAAATGTTTGAGCTTGACTTGAGTATCAACAACAATGTGGCCACCTGCATCTACTACACGTTTACAATAGTCATCGTCTTCGTAACACCCTATTTTAAATCTTTCGTCAAAAAGTCCAACCTCTTCGATTACTTTGTCAGGTATCAACCAGCAAACAGCAGGGAACATCTTATAGAACCAGTGTGGCCCCTCTTCAAATAACTTGTGATGACGATATGCAGATATGTTTGGTCTGTCGTGTTCTGGACAAGTAATCCATGAGCCGTGCTTAACCTGGGTCTCAATTAGCTTGTCTAGCCAGCCTTCTGTTTGTGGGAACCCATCATTGCCGATAACTAGGTAGTAATCGTATTTACTATGGTTTATGGTAACCAATCCAGAACTATCTTCACTAACAGCCATGGCTGCAAGAAGCCCACTGTTCATAGAGTTACTAAAAGATTTGTTAACTATATGCAGGTGCTTAACACCAGTCATATCAAAATGAAACGCCGACTTAGCCCCAATAATTTCTGACTCGTGCGCCCAAACAAAATATATATCCGTTGTGGCTTTGCATGTTTCAAGGCTATGACGTAGATGTTTTAAAAAGTCTTTTGACAGTTCTTCTTTCTTATACCCAGCACTGACTATAGCTACACGTACCACTATTGCACCTTGTCTGCTGTAGGAATCATATGTGTGTCCCAACAATTTTTATATTTTAATAGGTATTGATTTTCAATCTTCATTCTTTCTTTACCGTGGAGTACAACAATGTCACGTGTGTCCTTAAATTCCGGGCAGAGAACGGCAACACCGTTAGCCATATCACGGCACCAAGTAAGCTCGCAAGCAACGGCTTCCATCTTATCATTAACGTCTGGCACCGTCCAGTTGCCTGGCACATACTTGCCTAAATACATAAGGTACTTGTCAGCAAAAGCCATTGGACCTTCGTGGGACAACATAATGTCTAAAAATGAAGCGTCTTTAACTATAACACTATCTTGTAGCAAGACAAATGGTTCTCCCAGCTTCTTGCCAAGCAAGAGTCCAGCAGTCTCATAGTGATTATGGTTACGTGTATTCATAGCAACATGTATGGGATACTTGCAGTCTTTTAGTGACTCCAAACAGCCTTGTAACCATGGGCTTCCAATGTAGGATACAATTATTACGTTCATACTAACCTCTTGAATACAGCACATCGTCTACACTTTTCGACAAGTTTCCAGTCAGTGTTACGTTCTAGTTCTTTAACAAACTGAGTAACACCAGGCCACGGCGTGTTTCTTTCTTCGCCATTCTCACCATACGCGTCATGGAAAATAACTATCCCACCTGCCGGAACGGAGTCTTCAAACCTAGCAAAATCTCTATTTACGGCTTCATATCTGTGGTCAGCATCAATAAAGATTAGTTTAAATTCTGGTGGCAACAGCTCAAAGTCTTGTAATACCTTTGCTTGCTCTGTGGAAGCCACAATCGGTCTTACGTTAGCTAGCCAAGAGACATTCTTTAAAAAGGCAGAAAGCGTGTCTGCCTTAGCTACAGTAGTATTATCAGAGTTAAACGTATCAACACAATACACCACCGCATCAGAATCATATGCTAAAGCCAGAGTGGATTTTCCTTTATAGGAACCAAGCTCAAGGACAAAATCCTTGTTTGTTAAAGTAGTTGAATATTTGTTTAATAGCTCGGCTTCTTCCTTAAAAAGCCAACCGTCTATTTCTTCTATAGTTTTGAGAACAACTTCGTCCATAGTATGCTTGCCTCCAATAATTTGTTTGAGTAATCTTTGTTATAAAAGTAATCTTTTTGTGCCATGCTTAACAACAATTCAGGTGACGTGTCCCCCGCATCGAATGACATATTGTCCCAAAGCTCTTCGTTCACGGCGTAACCAGAAGCTTCTTTTTTAATATTTGTGTTAACATCTGAGGCCCTTATATGTTCAACAGTTGCCCAGCCGTTTATTACTACTGCCCAGTCATTAATATCACACACTCGTTTTGCTATTAAGCCAGACCAGATATCTCCCCACCGGTCAAACGGCCAGTCTTTACCCATCAACAACTGGTACATGTTTGGAGCAAACTCTCGGCGGAAGGCACAGTTCATGATACAACCAGTGACAGCAGTTCCTCGTGGGATGACAACATTACGAGCAATTACTTTACCGTTCTGTGTTGGGTTTGCAAGTTGTGTAATACCATCGAGGTCAGGAACACCGGCCCACATGCCATATTGAAGCATAACTGTTTTCTTTTGTCGCTCAGAGAATGGGAATCCACGCATTTGTAAGCCAGCAGGTCTTTCAAGTAAGCTACCAACATCAAAGTAGTCAGACACAATAGCGCCCTCTCTGAATTGCTTTTCGTATGCTTCAAAAATGTCAAAACCCTCAATTGGTCTCACGTCATCGTCCAAAGTAATTATGTAGTCACAGTCTGATTGCCAAGCCTTATAAAACCCAAATGAGCGAATACAGTCTGTTCGACGAGGTATAATCCAGGCATTGGGTCCAAGTTCTGCGTCTATATCAGTATGATTATAGAAATAAATATTAGTGTAATGGTCGTTTACGCCAGCTAAGAGAAGTGGGTTTTTATCTCCGTCCCAAACAACTATTAAAGTTACATTATGTTTATAAAATAACGGTGACCAGGCTTTCATGAACAAGTCAAACTGGTCTTGTCTATAACTTGGCATTACAACTGTGAATTTTGTTTTACTCATTATTGTCCTCTTTGTATAAGTAGTATATAAATATTTGTATACTGTAGTATATAGGTTTCTTACTTAGCCTCTGCATAAGAGGTGCCGGTCCCAATGTCTGATATTACTGGTACACAGAAAGTAACAGCTGTCTCCATAGCCGTCTTTATTACTTTCTTTGATTGCTCCAAGAAATAGGAATCACAGGAACATACAATTTCATCGTGGACAGTTGCATGTATTCTTATGCCAAGTTCTGGCTGTTCATGCGAAGCACGTAGAACATTGTTGAGGGCTATTCGAATCATATCAGCAGAGAATCCTTGAATCTTAGCGTTGAATGCTTGTCGCAGATTCTTCTTGCTGTATCCTTCCCAGTTTTCCGTCTTTATCTTTGTAAAGTGTCTTCTACGCCCAGACAGATAAGTAACATAGCCACATCGTTCTACCTCACGGTGAGAATCGTCTATGGCCTTCTTAAGACCAGGCATACCTTCAAAATACTTGTCTACAATAACTTTAGCCTCGTCTTCGCTAATACCAAAATCCTTGGAGAACCCAAAGGCACCCTTGCCATAAGCTAGACCAAACGTAATTACCTTGGCCTTTGTTCTCTCTGCTTTAAATTTCTTTTTAAACTTCTCGTGGTCTGGGTGTGTATCATTTAAAGCTTCTATTGGTATGTTCAAGTTATAGAACTGGTTAGCAACTGCAAGGTGCATGTCATATCCGTTGTTGAGTGAATCCACAAGCGTTTTGTCCCGGCTTATTTCTGCCATAACACGTACTTCTTGACCAGAGTAGTCGGCTGTAACTAGTGTTCTGCCCTCATCAGCAATGAAGCAAGAACGTGTTTCAATAGGAAACTTCTCATTTGGTTTTGCAAGTTGTTGTAGGTTGGGATTGCTGCAACTTAATCTGCCAGTCTTTGTTCCCGTATCTTTGAAAGACGGCCTAACCATACCGTCTGGGCAAACCATAGTTGGAAGCGGATTAAAGAATAGTTTATAAAGCTGCGAAACAATTTTATAAATAGAAAGCAGTTTAACAAACGGGTGGTCCTTATAGTGCTCCAAGAATTCTTTACCGACAGAATACGCACCGCTATCTGTCTCTTCAACTTTCTTGAGTCCGAGTCTCTTCTCGCATATTTCAGCAAGTTGTGCTGGGCTTTCAAAGTTGATTGGACTGGCAATAGACATTGTTCCATCTAACCTGAACTGCATCTCAAATCTTTCACCCAATAGTTCCAACATTTCTATTGTGTACTTTTCCTTTGCTTCTACAAGAACTTGTGTAATTTCCTCTGCCTTTTTTAGGTCAACGCGAAAGCCGTTAACTTCCATCTCAACAATAACAAATTGAAAAGGCATCTCTATGTTTCTGTAAACGTCAGCCAAGCCCTGTTCTTTTAACTGCTTCTGTTGCCACATACAAAGTTCCCACGTCCAGATGGCGTCATTGATTGCGTAGTCTACAAAGGTTTGACCGCCAGCACGTCTTGCTTCGGCATAAGTTATTGTGTCTTCTTTACCAAGTATCGACTTAGCTAATTTTTTAAGCCCGTGTTCACGCTCTTCATCTATGAGGTGGTCAGCAACCATAGTGCACGATATCTTTTTACCATATAGATTGATGTCATATTTTCTGAGAGCCTTCAAATCAAAAGCAATGTTGTGCCCGATAATATTCTTAGCCCCAAGAAACACGCTACGTATAAAAGTCATGAAAGAATAAATCGGTGTTGTATCAAAAGAAATAAAGCAAGCCTTTCGCCCGTCACAGAAAGAGGCACCCTCAATTTCAAGATAATAGTAGTTGAGTGCTTGATTGGCTATGTCTTCTGGCAGCTTTTTTTCATAACCATTTATCTTGTAGAACGAACGTATGGCTGGAGAAGTAGTTTCAACATCAAAAGAAAAAGATTGGCCAAAGTCAGAAAAGAACTCTTTGACCTGCTCCATGTTAACAAGATGTTGTCTAATCATAGTGTCTTGTAGCAAGGAGTACTATATAAATATTTGTATACTTAACTATATATCTCGAAAGGAATCTTTTAATATCTGTTTCAAGAAAGATTCGGGGATTTCAATTTCCCTTACTTCATTTTTGTTTTTGTTCATTGTTACGCTCCTTATTCTTGCGAATTCTTTCCTCTTCATGCAGAATACCGAAGATATTAAATACCATTGCGCAGAGGTGGTCTTCATCTCGTTCAACAAGGCCGTCTTCATACTTATTTTCGAAATACTTCTGAACGTGACGAGTAAGCGACTGCTCATAAGATTCTATTGGAATTCCTTTCTTGAAATTACCAGAACCGTATTTCTGTTTTTTACCAGTCATATACTTTGAGTATCTCTTAAATGCTGTCCATGAGATAGTCTCAATATAGTCTTCCTTTGAATTATCTTGGTCTCTTATTGCTCCACTTTCAAACTTTCTTACTTCTGCCATCTTTCCCTCACTCATCAACTTGTCCTTTGACTCTTTCTCTGTACGGTCTTGCATCTTTTTCATGCAAAAGCTTCAAATATTCTCGTGAATGGTGGTTGCCTAGACCAGAAGTTGGACGATACCAGTCAACCAAACTCAAAGGTTTATTCATATTAACTGTGGGGTTATAATACCCTCCACAAGTATATGTATCAAACTTGTTTGTCTCTGGATTAATTGTTTCAATTATTCGTTCAATTCCGTCTAGTCCAACAACCATTTTATATTACCTACTCACAGGCCTCGCAATCTGAATCTTCTATTCGACACAGTTTTGGGTATACCTTCTTCATATTTTCTACTAATATTGTTGCTTTTTGTTGTTCTGTTTCCATTTTTCCCTCATTTAGTATATTGACCTTGTATTAAGTTTACAAGTTGTACCGAACCGTCTTGGTTCACGACTGCATTTGTTTGAAGCCATGAGGACGGACCTCGGTTATAATCGAGTTTGAGATTAGTAAGAGTACCAACACAGTATGCGTCGCCTCGTATAGATGGCGTGTGTCTGTGACCAACAATACTTTTACCATAGTTTATTTGTTGTGATGTTATGCTACCACGAGAACCGTTGCCACCAAGGTCTCCGTGACTACCTAATTGTATACCGTAGACTTTGAAGTCTTCATCGCGGGATAAGAACTTAACATTCTTGCCAAAATCACCGTAAGCTAACTTGATTCCTTCCTTGAGTGGGTCCTTTCCTTCAAACATAGCAGTTGAAAGGCGACTTGCAAGGTATAAATTTTCCGGGTCATCGCCGTATCTGCCCTCTTCAAGGTATCTATTGAGGTGTTCATCGTGGTTAGACTTAACAATAATGATTTTACCACCACGTGGTAGTGACTTCTGCAAGTCAACAAGATAAGAGCCACACTCTTTTAACTCTCGTGTTAATGATAACTTACCCCGTGCGCCCTTCTGAGCCCGGTATATCTGCTTATGAGCATCATGGTGTGATATGCTTGACCCATCAAACAGGTCATGTACTATAACATACTTTGGTTTGACACGTTCTATAAGCTCTTTAGAGCCGTTATACGCTACTTTGTCAGTTTGACCTACGTGAAGGTCTCCAAGTACAACAGCTTCCGAATTTGAGCGTCTAATGCGTCCTGAGGGGGTATATTCAATGCCCATGTCAACAAAGTGACCAGTACTTTTCTTAGCTCTGATATGCCTATAGTGGAACGTACCTGCCTTTTCGTCTACTTCTACAACCAGGGCACCATACACGTGGTCTTTATCGGCTATTACACCGATTCTGTCTTCTGGATTGTAGTTAGGCTTAGTAATTGCACCAGTAGTAACAAGAATCTTTGGTAAAGAGGCGTTGCTTGTAGCCAATACTTCAAGGTGCTGTTTTGGAGAGCCAACCACAGCAGACTTGTTGCCCTGAATAAATCTGCCAAGGCCCGTTAGGGGTCGTATCTGCTGTGCTTTGACTGGGAAATCTTCCAAAACAAAATTTTTTGAGAACTGATAGGAGTTTGTTACGGTGTATTTTTGTAAGTTTTTATGTAATTTTTCGTCTGGTTTCGAGCCGTTAATGGGAACTATTATGATTTCTGCTTTTCGTTTCTCAGCGTATAATTCAAGTGATGCCAAAAACTCCTGCGAGTACGATGCTCCTAGTTGTGCTGATGTTACAATGTATCTTGAAACCATGTCTTCCAAAGATGCCATAAAGAAATACCCCTTATTATATCTATATTGGGGGCATTTTTATTTATAAAGCAATCTATCCTCTGTTATATATGTTTGAATATGTATATTGTAGTATATAGGTTGATATTTATGAAAAGAGTTGGCCAAGCTCTGAGGGTATCAGTAACCCAGGTGGCCAGTCTGGGCAAGCAACTAAGGAATAACATTTATTTGATATAACTAATATATAAAGATTTGTATAGTAGAGTATACAAGAGACTACTGTAGTTTCTGTTGTCCCTTAGATATAAGTTCTTCCCACGTCTTACCGGAGACTTCTTCTATAAGCCGTCGCAAGAAACTCTCTGACATGTGGTAGTTCTTATTCCAGTGGTACTTAACCTTGCTTAGAACATCCTGGTAAGACATTTGTGGGGCTTGGTTAGAGGAATATGAGTACCATTCATACAAAAAGTCTGCAAGAGCATCTGCGTCCTTGTATTGACTTTTAAGTATATGAATAAGGGCAAACATGACTCGTTCGCGTCCATCATCCATGTTCTCCTTGAACTGTACTGTATCTGTAAGCATCTTGACTATATCAGACTTATACAAATCTTTTGTTTGTTGCCCGATGCGTATTGCTACAGAGTTCTTCTGCGCTTTCTCGTATAATTCCCATATCTTTTGTGAGAGAATTGACAGCTTAGGGTAGTTTGAGCTAGACCGTATCAAGGACTTTTCTTTTTGTGTCTTTTCGTGCACACCAAATTCTGCCCGGATAAGGTGACTACCAGATAGTCGTAAGTCTGGCAAAACTCTTTTTGGTTCTTTGCAAGACGGCGGTACGTTTTCTTTTAGCGTGTATAATTTCCCCGTAGCTTCGTCAAGAAAGAATTCACCGTAGTACTTCATTATAGTTGTCTTGAGTAATGATAGATTACTTGGCTTACCGAGCTTGAACAAACAGTGAACGTGAGCTGACTTATTACCAGAAGTCCACATAGCGTAATCTACACCATCCTGCGAGAGTCGGTCACACACATAGTGTCCCAATTTCTCATTAAGTTTAGCATCATTTATATCGTACTCTATAACTATCTCGTTATCCATAATAGTACGATGGTTGTAGTGCATCATAGGGTTGTACTTAGAGTCTAAATACAGACATCTCTTAGCCCAACCTTCTTCCTTAGTTCCACGACTAACCAAAACAATGTTCTTCTGGCAATTCATGTAGTACCAGTTCAAGAACACGTTAAGGCTTTTAAACCTTTTGTTCACTTGGTATCTCCACTCGTTCTACAAAATAGTAACCATCTTTTAAAACTGTAACACCCTCAATCTTGTAATTTACGAGATTGAACGGTGCCACTATTACGTGCTGCCCATTCGGGGAAGAGAAACTCTTAAACACCGTTAAACCCGCTATAGCCTCATAATACTTTTCGGGTTCTTGTGAGTCTATATCAAGCATAAAGTTTTTAGTATAACGGCACGATAGTTGCAATAACATTTTCTTGTAAAGACTATCTACTCGATAATGCTGGTCTTCAAAGTTATCAAGTAACTCGTGCTGTACTAACTTCGCTGCCTTACGTGTATCACGAGAATTAACGGTGTGATAAATGCGCCAAACACCGGGCATATGACTAATACGAGACTTGATTCTTAGCAAAGCTTCCTCTTCTGAGTCTCGCACAATTTCACGGAAGCATAATTCATCTTTGTGTGTCTGACCGGTGTTCTCCTTAGTTCTACGTATTGCTAATAACATATGTACCGAATCAACTTTCTTTGTCTTCTCGATGTTGTTAGTCATATAGGCTCCGCGTGTTAGGTTGTTTATAAATATTTGTATAGCGCAGTATATAGCTTAATTATTCCACTCATACTCGTATATTCTCAAATCTACTCTTCTAAAGCCCTCGATGTCTGGCTCAAATCGAGTTCCAACTATGTACTTATGACCGTGTAATAGTGTCTCACCGAACTCACTAACCCACCACTCTTTTCCATTAAACTTTATACGTGTTTCTTTTCTCGTTCTCCAGTTGCTCAATTTATTGTATAGTGCTTTAAAGTCTATCTTTCTCATTCGTATAACCTCAGCTTATCAAACATCCATTGGTCTTTCTCTTCTACAATACCCGTAGCAAATGCTGTCGGAGTACCACATTCAACTTCTGTATAGCCCTCATCTACATAAAGATGATGAGGAACATTCCACTGTTCACAGTACTTTGCAAGTCCTAAAAGTGTTGCTGTATCCTTAACTTGGCATACGATAACACACTGACCCGTGTACTTCCACTCTTCCTTTAGTTCACGAAAATTCCATATAGAGTCATTGTGGTTGTCTAGTGCCATAAATGAGGCATGAACACCCTGTGACACTAATTTACCCGGGCTCATCTTTGGCTTCTTCGAAAGCACGACGTATTGTTTTAACATTGTTTCATCATCTCCTTAACTATGGCTGCGTCATCTTTGTCAAGTGGTAATATCTTTTCTCCATTGTGTTGCCAAGAAGCACCACACTTTTGGCATACTGCTGAGAAGCTTAAGTACACATATCCCTTGTCGGACAGCCCATATTCGCGGTCAATTCTTACAGGAGTACTTCCACCAACATCCTCATCGTCTTCGTGTTCTTCGTTTAGCTCTTTCTTTAAGTCCTCGTATTCTTCTTGTGAAATTTTACCGTACTTATCTTTTAATAGTTTAAAGGAATTCTTTCGTTTGTAAATACATATGGGGCAACTAACCCAGTCATCTGCACTCATTATGAATCCTCAAAGACTTCTTGGTCGCCCTCTATTATGAGAGTAATCTTCAGATTTTCCATGCAAGATAACTCTTCATCATCTAAATTGTATGCACAGCCCATATCTGAGGCGATATCTTCAAAGCTGTCATATATTCTTGTTATTTTTACTGGTTTTGTATTCTTCATCGTTCTAACCTATTAAGAACCATTTCCTTTAGTTCTTTGAGTTCTTCTACGGTTATACCGTTATGATGGTCTTTTATAAAATTATCAAAATAGTTTTCTATGTTAGCATATGCGCTCATTTTCTCACCAATCTCGAAATTCTTTTTTGAGACGGAGTAAAATCTTTGGCAGTGATTACTTCGCTGTAGTCCACTTCAATCGTACCAACTGGCTGCTTTCCACCAGCGACTACTCTAACTGGTATATCTAATTCTGTGATGCTGTCTCCAACACCTACATGTGTAATTTCTCCAGGCTCCGTGGAACATTTAGGGAAATGTATTTTGCTCATTTTCTCTTAGTCTCCGATAGTATCGAGCACAGATTACAATATCTATCTTTACATGTTAATACGTTATGATATTTTGTAAAATTATGCGGATAAGTACGAGGGTCGTCTACATAGGAATGACCGCAAGGGCTGAACTTCATACCGTGGTTGATGCGAGACCCACGTGGATATGGAATATGTTGCCCATTCGTTTGTTTTTTACAAACAGGGCACCAATGTTTTGTCCATGTGCCATTTTTATCTTTTCTACTGTAACTCATTTTCTCACCAAAGGTCCGAAGAGTTCTTTTTTCTTTTCAAAATACTTACGTACCGATTCCTCAGTAAACCCAGAAAACACTTTTGTATGTTCTGACAATTTGTAGCCCGAATCAGTGTATTGTTTGTTTGCACAAGTTATTTCTACTGCTTGTGGGACAAATCTTTCTAACTCAGCAAAGAGTTCTTTTAACCTACGGACATCAACAACTAAAGTGTCTAATCCATCGTCGTATTCTGACGATACTTTGTAGGGGTAGTTGATATCGTTATCTGTTAGGTGTCCTTGAGGTTCTCGCCGTCGTAGATCAGCATCT
>JACCDR010328260.1_pt1 | contig 14002 bp, 8 predicted proteins | sample 7446431 | NCBI WGS metagenome assembly JACCDR01 (sample SAMN15323443, study PRJNA562643) | freshwater metagenome | isolation source: river surface water | place: USA:Blue River Watershed | collected 2017-08-17 | reverse complement strand
GATAGATTTCAAGACGAAACTGATATTACTATCGAAAATCATTTTGATATTAATGCCCAGGCAGTAAAAAAACAATCTAAAATTTTTAAGAGTGTAATCAAACTTGATAAAAATTTTCATATTTACGTACATGGTAATCGTAATTTAATTGAAAGAGGTGAAGATGAACAAGGCAGGAAGTTTTATAAATTATACTTTAATGATGAGGAATAAATCATGAAAGTAAAATTGATTCAACTGATAGATTTAACTTCCGGATTGTTAAAGTTTTTTTTACTAGCAGTTGTATTGTGCGTGTTGGGTTATGGATTTTATTTAGCCTTTCAAAAATCGAGTATTAAAATAGCTGCGGGTACAATTTTAACCGCCGGTATGTGTTTGATGTATGGCAGTTATTTATTTCAAACAGCTATTAGTAATGTAACCTTTAAAAAGATTTATCCCTTCTCTTTTTTTTGTTTGTCAGGTTTGTTGTGGCATATCGTATTTATTGGTTTTTACGGCTGGGCTTTAATCAAAGGTTATGAAATGGCGTTACGTCCGATACACCTAATCATTTATGGTTTTAGTATCATTATTGCCGTAAGAGATGTAAAAAGGTATTATCATTATTACATGCATCATTTTTCGTAGATGCTTTCCGATGATATGTAAAAGAAAATGAATCATCGGTTAGAAAATTTTGGGAATAGAAGAGGGGATAAGATTTTTTTAGTAGACCAAAGCGGCAACAAATCGAACTTTCTTAACGATTTGGAAGCGCTTGCTAAGCTATATTAGTGAGCTCTTTATGAGGTTAATTAGCCCTGTATTTATCTAGCATTAAGGGGTATTCTTTGATAGTTTCCACATACCCCACCAAGCGGCTGGTGCCTATGGAATAACGCTCTACATACCCTGAAAATAAACTTAAGGTTGCTCCTTAAAAAGTGGGAAAATAAAATGTGTCAGCTCAGTAATACCCATCGTAGCAAAAAGATACGCCAAATAGTAGCCAAAGCCATACTGCTTCCAAACCAATAGTGGAATAGCAGCCATATCCCGGTTATTCCATAGAGTAAAGTGGCATGCGAGGAAATGGCATCAAGCATTGGAACACCCGTAAGCTCTTATGAGGCAAGAAAAAAATCACGTTCTCATTCCTCAATCTTCTCACAATAAATAGTGTCAATGTATAAAGTATGGAATGCCAATTTGTCTGAAAGTTGCCCGCATGGGCATAAATAATCAATCCGCCTAAGTAACCGAAGGTAAAGATAAATGATGGCCAGACGCCTAATGCAGTATAGCCCAGCATCACAGCGATAGCCGAGAAATCTCCGACTAAAATAATCGTAGTTTGTTCCTTTTTATCAGTTGAATATTATTCTGTTAAGTTGTTAGTTACATATTGAGCATCTTTTCCTACGCCACCCAATAAGCCTGAATTACGGCTATACATCCATGCTAATCCCAAGAAGAAAAGGCCCTTTATCTTGGTTAGCCCGCGTTCTTGCAAAGGATAGCCCACTGAATCCAAAACATCTAAAGATATCCATCTAAAATCCGGTTTATACCCAGTAGCCCAGATGATATTCTGAACAGTATTTATTGTGGATTTTTCACAGATAATTTCTTGATCGGTTGCTGATAGTGCTTTCCCCACAACAGTTAGATTTGGAGCATTGAAGAGTTTTTTAAGATCGGTACCCATAATAGGTTCTTTGCGTTGTTTGAGCCATTTCCCAATCAGTGAATTGATGGATGCCGAAGTAATACCAGATCCAAAAATTAGTCTTTGCATTATCATATTATTAGGTATCTCTTTTAATTCGCCACTGAAAGAAAAGAACACTTTCATGCCATGATTTATTAGTTCCTCTACAATTTGCACACCGGAATTTCCTCCCCCAACTACAAGAGTATCCCCACTCCTTAATTGAGTGTGGTTTTTGTAAGCGTTACTGTGCAATTGCAGAATGTTGTTATTGAGTTGTTCACTAAAGATTGGAACAAAAGGTATTTGAAAAGGTCCCGTGCATACTATAACATTCTTTGCAAGGAATGTTCCCTTTGTCGTAGTAACTATAAAATCAGTAGCGTTTTTTGAGAGATGAGTAACTCTATTATTCAGCAAAATAGGAATATTAAAGGTTTTCACATATTTATTAAGATACTCGGCTACTTCGTTCTTGGTAGGAAAGCTATCCTTATCACCCGGAAACGCTAAGCCAGGGAGGTTGTTGTAGCGAGCACTTGTAAAGAGTGCTAAAGAATCATATCTGTTCGCCCATGAAGCACCAATTTCACTAGCAGCTTCCAATAATACATATTTTTTTCTCTGTTTATTCAAGTAATATGAAGCTGAGAGGCCTGCCTGCCCAGCTCCAATAATAATAGTATTATAGTTTGTCATAACTGAAAGTTCCTTTTTTGAATTCTTACTGCATTTAAGATGGCGAGCAAAGCTACACCCACATCAGCAAATACTGCTTCCCACATAGTCGCAATTCCTCCTGCGCCCAACGCTAATACAGTTATTTTTACACTAAAAGCCAATGCTATATTCTGCCAAACAATGCGCTGTGTTGCTTTGCTAATATTAATAGCGGTAATAATTTTTGACGGCTGGTCGGTTTGAATGATTACATCAGCAGTTTCAATAGCTGCATCACTGCCTAATCCGCCCATTGCTATACCGACATCACTTAATGCAAGAACAGGGGCATCGTTTATTCCGTCACCAACAAAAGCAATAACATTTTTACTGTCCTTTTTTAATTCTTCCACTTTCTGCAATTTGTGTTCGGGTAGCAGATTACCAAAGGAATTTGCAATGTTTAATTGTTTGGCTACTTTTTCAACTACGCTTTGATTATCACCCGAAAGCATATCAATTCTTGGGATGGTTTTCTGCATCTGCAAAACAGCCTCTTTTGCATCTTCTTTTAATTCATCTGCTATTGTAATGTAGCCAGCATATTGATTGCTGATTGCGACTACCACAATTGTATCAATTATTGAGTCAATTTCTGAAGGATATGCTATATTGAATTTTTTAAGTAGTTTAGTATTTCCTACCAATACCTCAGATCCGTTATGGGTTGCCTTTAGTCCGTGTCCTGATATTTCTTCTACATTGGTTATAAGGGTATCATCCTCTTTTGCTTTTGCATATTCAACTATTGCTTTTGCAATGGGATGGGTTGACTGAGATTCAACCGCAGCTATTATTGAAACAAGTTTAACCTCGGTCAATGTTGCACTTTTCACTTTCCGAACTAAAAAATTTCCTTTAGTAAGTGTGCCTGTTTTGTCCATCACAACTATGTTTACTTTGGACATGAGGTCAAGATAGTTTGAGCCTTTGAACAATATTCCGTTACTGGATGCTGCACCTATACCACCAAAGTAACCAAGTGGAATAGAAATAACCAAAGCACATGGACATGAAATAACAAGGAAAATAAGCGCACGATATAGCCATTCTGAAAATATATAATCTTCAATAAAGAAGTAAGGAACGACTGTTAAAAGAATAGCTAACAGAACGACTATCGGTGTGTATATTTTTGAAAATTTACGGATAAATAATTCTGTCTGCGCCTTACGGGAATTAGCATTCTGAACCATATCAAGAATACGGGCAAGAGAGCTTTCTGCAAATACTTTTGAAACTTTTACTTCAACTACTTTATCGAGGTTAATCATTCCAGCAAGAACATTTTCACCCTGCTTAATTGTATTGGGTTTGCTTTCGCCTGTCAATGCAGCCGTGTTAAATGAACTGCCTGATGACTGCATCACGCCATCCAATGCTACTTTTTCACCCGCCTTGATTTGTATGATTTCGCCAACCTTTACGGTATCTGGCGCAACTTCGTTTAGCATTCCATTGCGCATTACATTAGCTGTCGCTGGGCGTATGTCAAGTAATGCTTTTATGCTGCGCTTTGCACGGTTGACGGCTGCTGACTGGAATAATTCACCGATTGCATAAAACAACATTACTACCACACCTTCTGGATATTCACCAATGGCAAATGCGCCTATGGTTGCAATACCCATTAATAAGAATTCGGTAAAGAATTCACGTTTTAAAATTGCATTGAAACCATCTCTTAACACAGGTAAACCCACAGGTATGTATGCGACAGCATACCATACTATTCGAACTATAGGGAAAGAATCAAATTTAAACCAAATATCTAATATAATGCCTGTAACCAATAACACAAAACTGATTGTGGCAGGAATATATTTGCGCCACACAGCTTTCTTTTCGCCATCATGATTATGTTCATCATCATGCGAATGTGTGTTTTCTGTTTTTGCATTTATTTTTTCCTCAAGCGAGCAACAGGTCATGTTGCCTTTTACATCATAGGTGTGTTTGTGTTTCGGGTTTGTGTTTATCATTTGTTCGATAATTTCTTATGAATTTTCACCAAAGATCAACCTTTTCTAATGAAGTATATGTGCTCGTTCCAAGTACCGCCAACTTTGGTGCAACTTCCTTTACTTAAAAAATCAATTGCCCATTTCTAATTCGGATATATAAATGAATAAAGCAATTTTTGAATGTTAAATATAGTTTCATTCTTGTTGAACTAAATTAAAAATAGCTGCTAATTCCAAAACTAAATCCACCTGTTTTTGAAGGTGGATTTTTTAATATATCTTTTTTTTCTAAGTATCTATAATTCAATCGAAGCACCGTTTGAGAAGTAGGTCTGAAACTAATAGCTGGCATTATACTCCAAACTTCTTCACCAATACTTGTATCGGTAGTTTTAAAACTTCCTACATTCCAATCTACATATTCTGTCCTTAATGCAATGTTTATTACTGCATCTTTCCAACCAAGTATTGTTTTTTTTATAATTGGTTGCACAATATCTATAAAGCCACCTTGCTGTTTATTTCCGTATTGTTCAATGTAAGTATTTGGTATATCTACTGCAACCCAAGCCCATTCAGCCGTAATAAAAGTATTTGTTTTCGGTATGGTGGTATTTGCATCAATTGCAAATACATCCACTCTTCTTTTATTATCTATGGGTATCCCATCAATTTGCCACATATTATATATGCCTCCCATGTAAGACAATCCAATTTCAGCAATTTTATTATGCCGAACTGCTATCTTACTTGTGAGCAATGGAGAACCGCTTGCCATTTCTTCAAAACGTTGAGTGTTTTGTTTTGCTGCGGGTAAAAATGTTTTGTTTTCAGCATTATCTATAATTGAATTATCAAAGCCACCTGAAAGATAGACTTCGTAACCAAACATCCAATTCTTGTTAAACTTTTTGCCATACAAGCCAAAACCAACATTACTCCAAGTAGCAGGTAGCATTTGTGTTGCAGAAATTGGTCGGTCTGTAAACTCCCATTTAGGGCCATCGTGGTTTTGATTAAAAGCACCAATCGGGTTTATGATCATTCCACTACGAAGATTTAATAATGGATGAAACTCTATGTCAATTGCCGCAAACTCAATTCCAATTACTTTTTCGGCAGGTTCAAACTCTATTTCACTTAAAAATTTTATTCGTTTCGAAATTGTGGATGCAACGAATAATGTTAATCGTCTAAATTGAAATTGATGTCCATTACTTACACCATCGGTTCCCAAATGTTGCCAATTAGCTTCTACATAACCACCAATTGATATAGGTAGTTTACCGCTATTGATAAATGGACGATTGTAAATGGCATCCATGTTTAAAGCAGGTTTTAAACTGTCTATTGGAGTTTGTTTTAATAACTCGGGGTCTATTTGTGCAGTTACTTTAACCGAAAATAAAACCAATATAATAACTAATTTTAAATTCATTTGCGTAATGATATTATAAGGTTGACGTCTTGTATAACTGATGGAAAAATCCTTAGATTTTTATCCGCAGGACCTCCTGTTACTGTTCCTTCATTATCAAATTCGCTACCGTGAGCAGGGCATTGTAATTTATCGCCAAATACTTGTAATTCTGCGCCTTGATGTGTGCATTGAAGCCATATAGCAGTGTAGGTTTGGTAATCGTGCCTGTATACACAAATAGGAAATTTCATCGTATCATTACTTACAACAATGTACTTTTTATAATGGGTTTCATTGCCGGCCTTAGTTTCAAAGTCAGTAAGTTTAACAATTAAATTATCGCCATCAATTGTGCCAGTAGATGTTTTAATAACTCCACAACTTTGAAAAACTGAAGCAATTGACACGCTGCCAATACAAGCCAATCCGCACGTTTGTATAAATTTTTTTCTATCCATGAATTACAATGATTTTAAAAATTTCAACAATGCATTTTTCTCTGATTGGGATAAGTTGATAAAATTATTCTTGCTCTGTAATGCCTCACCTTCGTGCATTTGTATGGCTTCTTCAATTGATTTTGCTCTTCCATCGTGCATTAAAAAATATTGTCCGCCTTGCGAATTTGGCGAAAGCCCTAAGCCCCATAATGGTGGTGTACGCCACTCAAATGTTTTGGCACTGCCTTCTGTGTAGCCATCGTCTAAACCATTACCCATATCATGTAAAAGCAAATCAGTGTATGGGAAAAATGCTTTATTGCTTAATGCTGCAATTGATGAAACACCTGTGGTTAATTGTGGTCTATGGCAACTTGCACATTTTATCTGAGAGAATAAATTTTTGCCTTGTAATACCTCAGCATCGTTTTGATTTCGTTGAATAGGAGCTTTTAAAGTTTGTAAGTAAAACACAACATTATGTACAGTAAGGTCGCTTACTTCGGGGTCAATATTATTGCCACTATACACATCTTTTGGGCTGAACGTTGAAGTTATACCCATATCCTGATTGTAGGCATTAACAGTTTGGTGCAATAAATTATACGCAGATGCTTTTTTTCCAAAACGATGAATGTACTTGCCATTTTGGGGAATGGCATTAGAAAGTGGCTCTACAAATTCAGGTAGATGTTTGTAATTAGGTACTCCCGAAATTCCATCACCATTGGCATCGTTAGGATCTGCCATTGCCAATATATCTGCATCACTTACCAATTCCAAAAATCCTAAACCTGTGTTGGCTGGTGGTGTAAATTTTGAGAAAGTAGCTCCTGTTGGTATTTGCTCTGGTATAAAACCAGGCAAAGCCCTGTTTTGCAATTGCGGGCCTCCTAAATCTAAAAATTTATTGCCTGTGCTATCAGTTTGCCCAAAACGTGTAAGGGTAGTAAATGGTGTACCCTTTCCATCACCTGCGTGGCAACTGCCGCAACTTGTGGCTACAAATATAGAACCCAAACCTGTTTGACTTGTAAAAACTTCATCGTTAAAAGCCACATCTCCTGCCAAGAACTGACTATTCTGGCTAAATGTTAGCCCTTCAATTGGGCCATCCAATATTTCATCATCGTCCGGCATAACAGGTTCGAACTTTGAGCAAGATTGAATCACAGCAAAAGCAAGAAGTATACATAAGAGAATTAAGAATTTATTTTTCATTTTCCAAAAATACAAAATTATTAGACTAATATAAATATATATTTAGACATGTCTAATTTTAATGTTCATGTGCTTCACCTTTGTTGTTCATTTTAGCCAAAATAAAAAATGCCCCGTTCACAACTACTTTGCTGTTGGCAGGAATTTCTTTGAGTAAAGTAATTTCACTGTAACCTATATCTGTTGTGCCTTTACGAACTGGAATTTTCTCAAAAGTTGTTCCTTCTTCTTTGTGTTCGGGTTCTTCTTTTTCACCGTGTTCGTGTCCGCTTTCATCATGTTTGTGTTCGGCTGTTTCGGTTTCGTTGTGGTGTTCTTCTTCGCTGTGTGCCTCGGTAACAATAAAAACATAGTCTTGTCCTTCGTGGTTTACAATGGCGTTGGTAGGCACTGCATCAACTGTGGCGTTTTCTAAACTTACTAATGCAGTAATGCTCATTCCGTCAATCAATCCTTGCTTGTTTCCTTTTACCATTGCGTGAACCGAAATGGCTTTGGTGTTTTGCTCAAAAGTGTTGCTGATTGCGTAAACATCTGCATCGTATTCTTTGCCAGGATTATTGGTAAGTGTAAAATGTATGGTTTGCCCAACTTTAAGTTTCTGCAAATCCTTTTCATACACATACAAGTCAAGGTGCAGTTGGCTGTTGTCCACTATTTCGGCAATAGGATTATTAGCATCAACATAGCTACCGATATTTACCATTACATAGCTGACAGTGCCATTTATAGGGCTTGTAATGCTTGCAACGGATTGTATGTTTTCGCTTGTGAGTGAGGTTGTATTTATCCCAATCAATTCTAATTGTTTTTGCAAACTTGCTTTTCGGGCTTTCAATGTTTTCAATTCTGCATCGGCTGACTGCAAGTTTTTCAATGCGCCAGCATTGCCTTCCTGCAATTCCTTTTGTCTCACAAATTCTAATTGGGCTAACTCTACTTTTGAAGAAACGTTTAAAAATTCCTCTTGCATTGTGATAAAAGAATTGTTTGAAATAGTGGCAATTATTTGTCCTTTGCTCACGGTATTGCCTGTTTGCACCAAAATAGTTTTTATAACTCCGCCCAAAGATGCTGTGGCGTTTGCTCTGTTTTGATTAGGCACTTTCAAAATACCATTGGCTTTGAGTGAAGCGGTCAATTGCTTTTGCTCAATGCTACCTAACTCTATTTTTATAGATTTCATTTGCTCGGCTGTAAGCATTGCCGTGTTTGAGTTTTCGTGTTTATCATGATGCTCCGTTTCCTCTCCCTTTGTTTCTGTTTTATTGCTGTTGCAGGATGCAAATACTATTGATATTGCAAGGGCTGTTCTGAAGATTATATTTTTCATCGTTGTGAATTTTATTTGCTCGTTAAGAAATTGATATTGATAATGGATTGGTTGATTTGATTAACCGATTGAAGATAACTTAACTGCACATCGTTAGCAGTTTGCAAGGCTTGTAAGTATTCAATGTAACCAATGTCGCCACTTTTGAAACCAACTTTTGCGGTGCTAATAATTATTTCGGCATTGGGCAAAGCGGTTGATTTGTAGTAATTGTATTGCGACAAATTTTGGTTGTATTGCTGAAAAGCATTTTGCAATTGGTTTTGTAAAAGTAATTTTCCATTGTCGGCTTGCATTTGCAATGCTTGTTGTTTGTAGTTCAATGATTTTACTTTTGAAGCATTACTGAAAAACGTAATCGGAATACTTAACCCAACATTAAAACCCTGAAAGCGTTTACTGCCGTCAAAATTTACATCTGCTCCATTGATTGTTTGCACTCCGATTAAGGACTGATTGAAATAACCCAAATTAAAATCGGGAAGAGTTGAAGCCGTTTCCACCTTCTTGTTTTGCTCGGCAATAATAGCTTGCTGATATAACACTTTAAGCGATGGATTATTGGTAATAACTGTGGTGTCAAACGAGCTACTTAATACAAGCGGTTGTAAATTTTCACTTGCGGTAATTGTAAAATATTCGCTTGTATTCATTAATGTTTTCAGCGAATTGTAAGCGGTTACAAAATCGGTTTCGTTTTGTTTGAGCAACAACGAAAGTTGTCCTCGCTTGGTTTCGGCTGTGGTTTTCTCCAACAGATTTGTTTCTCCTGTTTTGTAACGCAAAGCGGCAGCACTCACAAAATCGTTATACAAACTGTCTAACGATTGCAGTTGTTTTTTTACTGTTTGTAAATACTGCAACTGATAAAACCAGTATTGCACCTGTGCTTTTATTTCGTTGGCTGTGGCTTGCTGTTGCAACTCACTACCTTGCAACTCGGCTTTATACAAACCCGATTTTGCTGTGTAATAAGTAGGAAACGGAATACTTTGCGAAACTTGAAAAGCCTTGTCCTGATTGATGCTGTTGTATTGCCCGAACTGGAAATTGACATTTGTTTTAGGCAATTCAAAAAAAGATTTTTTTAATTTGGTGGAGGATTGAATATTAAATTGTTGCGACTGAATTTCTAAATTGTTTTTCAATGCGGTGCTGATTGCATCATCAACTGAAATAATTTTTGTTGAAAGAGCTTGAGCATTGACAGTATTGAATGAAAGACAAGCAAAAACTATAATAGCGGTTGTAGCGATTTTATTTTTGACATTTCCGATTTTAGAAAACATCACATAAAGCAAAGGCAAAACAAAAAGCGTTAAGAAAGTTGCTGTAAGCAAACCGCCAATTACAACGGTTGCCAAAGGTTTTTGCACTTCTGCACCTGCACCGTGCGAAAGTGCCATTGGTAAAAATCCTAAAGATGCAACGGTGGCAGTCATCAGCACAGGTCGCAATCGGATTTTAGTTCCTTCTTTTATCCGCTCCAAAATATCGGTCATTCCGTCTTTTTCCAATTGGTTAAAAGTTCCAATCAGCACAATACCGTTTAAAACTGCTACACCGAACAAGGCAATAAAACCAATACCTGCCGAAATGCTGAAAGGCATATCGCGAATGAGTAAAGCGAAAACACCACCTATGGCACTCATTGGAATAGCGGTATAAATTAAGGCTGCCTGTTTTACTGAACTGAACGTGAAATACAGCAACATAAAAATGAGTGCTAATGCTACTGGCAAAGCAATCATCAGGCGTTTGGATGCTGCTTGCAAATTTTCAAAAGTTCCTCCGTAAGTGTAATAATATCCTTCAGGCAATTTTACTTTTTCGTTCAATTCCTTTTGAATATCTGTAACTACACTGGCTACATCTCTACCCGAAATATTAAAACCTACAACAATTCTACGTTTGCCATCTTCACGGCTAATTTGTGCAGGACCCAATTCCATTTTTATTTCGGCTACTTGTGATAAGGGAATTTGAGTTCCTTTTGTAGTTGGAATATACAAATGGCTTACATCGTCAATGTTGTTTCGGTGTGTGCTGTCTAAGCGAACTACTAATTCAAATTTGCGTTCGTTTTCATATACAACACCTGCTCCACCACCTGCAAAAGCGGTGCTTACAATGTGGTTAATATCCTCAATGTTTAAACCATAATTGGCAATTTGCGAACGGTTGTATTTAATTACTATTTGAGGCAAACCAGCCACCCGTTCAACACTTGGCTCGGTTGCACCTTCTACACTTTGCACAACTGAATTCACTTTATTGGCATAGTTTAAAAGTGTGTCCATATTTTCACCAAATATTTTTACTGCTACATCTTGGCGTATGTCTGTCATTAGTTCATTGAACCTCATTTGAATGGGTTGGTTTTTTTCAAAGAATACCCCAGGGATTGTGTTTAATCCTTCCTCATATTCTTCTGCCAGTTCATCATACGAACTATCACGTTTCCAATCAGTTTGTGGTTTCAGAATTATCATCATATCCGTTGCTTCAGGTGGCATTGGGTCGGTGGGAACTTCGGCTGCTCCTGTTTTCCCAACTACCATTTTTACCTCGTCAAATTCTTTAATTAGCCTTGAAGCTTGCATAGAAGTTTCCAAACTTTGTGAAAGTGATGTGCCTTGGGGTAATATGCAATGGAAAGCAAAATCGCCTTCCTGTAAGGTGGGAATAAACTCACAGCCCATTCTTGAAAACAGAAAAACAGAAACCACAAATACAGCAACAGTTACTCCTACAATTACTTTTTTGAAACGGATTGCTTTTTCTAAAAGTGGTGCATAAATCCGTTGAAAGAAATTCATCATTCTATCGCTAAGTGTCTGTTTATGCGAAATGGTCTTTGGTAAAAACGCTGCACACATCATTGGAATATAGGTAAGCGATAAAATCAATGCCCCGAAAATGGCGAAACCAACGGTTTGAGCCATTGGGCCAAACATTTTGCCCTCAATACCGATAAGTGTAAGAATAGGAATGTAAACAATGAGGATAATGATTTCTCCAAATGCTGCACTGCTACGAATTTTAGATGCCGATTGAAAAACTTCCTCGTCCATTTCTTGCTGCGTTATTTTACCTATTGCTTTTCGCATTCCTAAATGGTGCAAGGTGGCTTCAACAATAATTACAGCCCCGTCCACAATTAAACCAAAGTCAATTGCTCCTAAACTCATCAAATTTGCACTTACGTCAAAAACATTCATTAAGCCCAAAGCAAAAAGCATTGATAAAGGAATGGCAGAAGCTACAATTAGCCCTGCACGAAGGTTTCCAAGAAACAGAACTAAAACGAAGATTACTATTAATGCTCCTTCAATTAAGTTTTTCTCTACTGTGCTGATGGCTCGGTTTACTAAATCTGTTCTGTCTAAGTATGGTTCTATTACTACATCTTTAGGCAATGATTTTTGAATAGTTGCCATTTTATCATTAATACGGCTAACCACATCTGCACTGTTCGCACCTTTCAGCATCATTACTACTCCACCTACTGCATCTACTTCACCATTGTAAGTCATAGCACCGTAACGGACTGCACTACCAAATTGAACTTCTGCAACATCTTTTATCAGAATTGGAATGCCGTTAGGATTTGTTTTTACAACAATGTTTTTGATGTCGTCAAACGAACTAATCAAACCAACTCCACGAATGAAATAGGCGTTTGGTTTTTTATCAATGTATGCTCCACCTGTGTTTTCATTATTCTTTTCTAAGGCGGTAAAAATTTCGGGAATGGCTATTCCCATTGCAATAAGTCTGTCAGGATTTACGGCAACTTCGTATTGTTTGAGTTGTCCGCCAAAGCTGTTTACTTCTGCAATTCCCGTTGTGCCGTATAGTTGTCGGGCAACAATCCAGTCTTGCATTGTCCGCAAATCCATTGCCGTGTATTTACTTTCACTACCTTTTTTCGGGTGAATAATATATTGATACACTTCGCCCAAACCAGTGCTGACTGGTGCTAATTCAGGTGTGCCAACACCTTTTGGTATTTTGCTTTCGGCTTCTTTTAGCCGTTCGTTTATGAGTTGTCGGGCAAAGTAGATGTCCACTTTGTCGTCAAACACAACGGTAATTACTGAAAGTCCGAAACGGGAAATGCTCCGCAATTCCTCCAAGTCGGGAAGGTTGGCAATGCTTTGTTCGATGGGGTAAGTTACCAACTGTTCAACCTCTTGTCCTGCAAGAGTGGGGCAAACCGTTATGATTTGCACTTGGTTGTTGGTGATGTCGGGAACTGCGTCAATAGGCAGTTTGGTTGCACTCCACACTCCCCAAACAATGAGTGCAAGTGTCATCAATGCAATGATGAATTTATTTTTTATGCTTAATAGTATGATTTTGTCTAACATGAAATTTCTGTTAATCGTTATTGACTGCGCTGTATGGCATTAGCCACAAAGCATAATGTGCACAAAGCAGCAATGCTGTTTATGCAAGAAAGGAAAGGTAAATGATTAACTTATTTTAGGTGGTTGCCAAATTTTCCCTACGATACTTGTAGGGATATCCTGAGCGTATTGGATCTTAGCCGAATTAGCTACACCAATAGGAGTAAAATTGAAAAAGTCTTGTGACACTATAAATGAAGTGGTGCAGGTGTTACAATTGAAAAAAGGGGAGCAGGTTCCGCATCCATCCTCGTCACCTTGATCGTGATTATTCTGGGCTATTTGATCTGTAGTGGTTTTATCCTCAGGGCAATTATCAAATACACAACAAGGCACGGCTGCCAATATGATAATGTATATAGATAAAATGATTGCCCAAGTCTTCACTCGGTACAAAGATATAAAAAAGAACAAAATCGTATAATTTTTGTAGCGAATTAGAAATTCTTAAAATTTCTGTGAGAAAATGATAATCCTATCCTCTTTAGAAACTAACACCTTATTTGCTTATAAAAAGCTATTAACTCGTGGGGCGAAAACCATCTTAACCAATAATACCATTACTAAACAATCGTTCAAATTCGGATGCATTTAAAGCATATCTTTAATTTTCTCAATGAGCAGTATTCTATTTCCTTGGGGCGAAAAATCTACTCGTTTCGGCAGCTCACAAATTGGAAGATGCCAACCACTGGAGAAATAAGCATCTGTATTAAGCAATTTGTCGGTCGGTCTTAATGATGGGATACTTACGTTTTATGCTAATACATTCCTGAACTGAAATTTTATCCCCAAT
>JACCDR010568701.1_pt1 | contig 14003 bp, 18 predicted proteins | sample 7446431 | NCBI WGS metagenome assembly JACCDR01 (sample SAMN15323443, study PRJNA562643) | freshwater metagenome | isolation source: river surface water | place: USA:Blue River Watershed | collected 2017-08-17 | reverse complement strand
GTCATGCAGACAATAGCCGAGTAACCCTTGACTCCGCCCCACGTCTTGACAAGGTTTTGACGCTCGGCCTTGGGGACGTCGCCATGAAGCTGGAAGATGGGACTCAGTCCAGCCTTTGCGAGACGATTTACCTGAGCTTCAAGCGTGCCCCGGAACTGTGTGAACAGAACAAACTTCTCGTCATTTGCTGCTAGCTCTTGGGTTACCTCGGTTACCCGGTCAAGCTTGTAGCTGCTGTCCGGATAGCTTGAATCGATGGTGTATGGAGTATTGCAGATTTGCTTGAGGCGAAGGAACTTGGTTAGGTCGTTATCGACCTCGGTCGTCATGCCGTTCGCATCCTGCAGCATCAGGTCATCAACAACCTGATCATACAGCCTGCGCTGATCATCTGTCAAGCCGACCTTGTGCTGAATGTACGTAGGCTTGTCACGATCCAGGACATCGTTCTTGAGCCGACGAATCATGACGCTGCCGAGAATCTTTCGAAGCTCGGACTCGTTCTTGATTCCGATGATCTGCCGATTCTCGTATCCGCCGAACACGCAGTACCGATTCACGAATGACCAGTACTTGGGAAATGCCTGCGGATTGATTCGATGCAGGAGTGGCCACAGCTCGTCCACGCGGTTGAGCATGGGCGTACCGGTCAGTAGAAAAGATCTCTTGGAGCGAACGCTCATTGCAGCCTGTGTACGCTTCGCCTTGGGATTCTTCATCATGTGCGCCTCGTCATAGATGCACACGTCGAACTTAAATCCCATCAGTGTTGCGTGAATCAGTGTAGAAGTGAGCTGTTCGTAGTTGCAGATGAGGATTCGCGGACCGTTCATCCGCGTAAACTCCTCCAGTTGATCGGCCCGCTTCTGCGGGGTCAGCGTCTTGAGTTCGCCTCGCTTGGTAGGGTGGTCGATCTGGCCGAGCAGCATGTACGGAAGTCTGGTGAACTTGGAAATCTCGTCAGCCCAGTTGTCCCGAAGTGTTACCGGGCATACGACGAGTGCAGTGTTGGCCTTCCCCAACTTGACATCGATACAGAAGACAGTCAGAGCCTGCAATGACTTCCCGAGTCCCATGTCGTCAGCCAGCAGGAATGAAGACATAGGTGACATCTTGCGAATGCCAGCTACTTGATGAGGATAGTACTGGACCTCATCCTTGAGGAAGGGCTCGAGTGACTTGCGTTGTGTTGTCATCGCCTCATCTTCTGTCGTGTCCACTGAAGGTGGACTGGTCCGAAGCAGAGACCAATGGCTCGATCCTTCGGCACGGGCCACCACCATGTGCCGAAATACCACTGTCTCCAGTTTACTATCACACGAAAATGCATTTCACCCCCTAAAGACAGAACCATCCCGGGCAGTACTTGCAACCGTATCCAGAGTACCTGATCTCGATTGCGTGCTTGCAGTTGGGGTCTGCGCCGTACAGCTCTAGCGGAGGTGAACCGGAACCTCGGCGAGCTTCATTCGCAGCATTTTGATCAGTGCTACGATTGCCTCCGACTCCATTACCAGGGTGACTGACATCATTCCCTTGTCGCGAGCCGACACCCCCTTGAACGTTGCCAGAAATGCTGCTACCTCCTGGTTGCTTGCCAGTTCGCCTGGCTTGACCGATGTAACTTCGAAGCTGTTGGTGAGCATGAGATTCGGCGATACGAACAGATTTGACAGACCATCCTCGTTCATGATGGAAATCGTCTCGCCGCCGCCGTAGAAGATCTCATCGGCTGATGTCATCGAGATTCCTATCCCAGAAGAAGTATCCATCGAGATAGTCACGAAGCTTGTCGCCTGCTTCTTGGCCTACGAACCACTCAGACGAACGTTGAGTATCCGTAATCGGAAGACCCTTGAATCCCGCCTTCCATCCGGCCAGGTAGTCCGGGTGACTCTTGTCAAGGGGAGCAGCGGGCAGCATTCTGAACAGGGTCTTGTCATGAGCCTGCTGGACAAGCTCATACTCAACTCCGTCGAGTAGTACTCGATACTTCACGACTTACTCTCCTCCAACTTCTGGATGATGTAATCCTTCTCGAAACGGAAGTGTCCCCCTTCCGTTCGATCTGATTTCATCTTTCCACTCTGTGCCCACCTGTTGATGGTCTTCGGGTCGACACCGAACAGGCTGGCGACCTGACCGCAGGATAGCTCCTTCGGCCATTCACCCTGCGGAACGCCGACCAGCGATATACTGTCGTTGCGCACTACTACCCCTGACTCGACTTGAGGTGACATCCGGGACAGTCGTCCGGGTCTCGGACCATCCGGTCACTGAGGCTGATGTACTTCATCATGCAGTCCGTGCAGTAGACTCCACGCTGACTGCCGTCGGCAGTGACCCGATACCTCTTCATCAGCTCGTTGCGCTTCGCGTCAGCCGTGTAAGCGTTCGCGAGTTCTTGCTCCTCTGTACTCAGAGGAGTCTGGGCCGTAGACAGGGTCGAGTCACGAAGCAGATCGTTTGGATCCTGGTGCAAGGCTCCGCAGGGGCACTTGTTGAATCGAACCCGAATGACCTCGCGCAGTCGACCCAAGTGCATAGCGGCCAGCATGTTACCGAGGCTGGTGTCGGTGAACGATGCGAACAGTCCCAGCAGCGTCTCGGCCTGGGACTGCGTCAGGGACTCGTAGAGATCCGTGTTCTCGTGTTCCGTGATCTGCGCTGCGAGTGCCTGATTCTCGTGGTACTGATTGTGCTTTTCCACAGCTTCTTCGAAGGCGGTCATGTAATTCTTCTTTCAGAGAAGGGGGTGCCCCCGGGTTGACCCGGGGGCACCGATGAATCAGAACGGAAGGTCGTCGTCGTCCGGAACGATCTGGGCGTCGACGACACCTGCTGCGTCGTTGGCACTGTCGGTCGACGGTACGGGTGCCGACACGGGCGACTCGGCAGCGGCGGCGTTCACCATCTGCGTGACCGGCGACTGGGAAGTAGGAGCACTTGACTGCACCACCGTCCCGACGTTCGCGGCTGCGCGAGCAGACGAAACTCCAGGCTTCCGCGCGTCGTCCTGATCGTCACCCGGGCGAGGCGGTCGACGCAGGAAGTCTCGCAGAGGACCCAGCTCGCGAGCGTAGAGCTCCCAGTCGTCGTCGGGAACGTCCGTCAGCTTGGTGAAGGTGGGAACCGAGTAGACCACCATGCCGCGCTTGTTGACGTCCAGACTGATCTTCGTGACCGCGGAGTACAGTGGACGCTTGTTCCGCACGAAGGCCGACAGGAACTTCTTGGCCGGAGAGATGCCTGACCCCTGGAAGGCGACGATGCCGGACTCCATGAACGGGGGAGAGTACAGCGAACTGCCCGGGTCCTCGCGGTTGTACAGAACCGGGAAGGTGTAACGCTCCTTGCACGCGGGAGGAGTCGACTTCCCCTTCTCGTTTCGCGGACCCCACTCGGCGAACGGACACGTCTCGCAGGCGAGGGTGATTCTGCCGTGCTCGTCCTTCGGCGCGAGATTCGGATCGAGAACTGGCGCGTCCTTCCAGGGGAAGGATTCGCCCGGCTTGCCGCCCATGTTCGGGTAGCCAGTCTTCGCGTCCTGCGACTTGCACTGAGGCTTGGCCCCGGGCTCGATGTCGCCCTTCTCCCACATGACCCGCTGCTTGACCATCCCCAGCAGGACGCCGTAGATGTTTGCGAACTCCTCGCCGGACAGGCTGTCCTTGAAGGTCCCCGCGCTGTGGTTGATGCCGATTCGAGGTACTGCGGAGATCTCGTCCTCGATGTCCTCGAGTCCGGTTCCGTACTCATCGGCGATGTTTGCCAGTGCATTGCCCGGCTGTGTCATGCTTGACTCGTTTCGCTTCGCATGGACTCTTGTGATGCTGCTGTACTACTTCTTCTTCTTGAACACTATCTTGGCCAGCACCAAGATAATGAACATGACTGGTCCGAGTGCAACCAGCAGACATACCAGGGTGGCGATGTCCACGACTGATCTACAGTCCGGAGAGCTGCTGGACGGCAGCGATGCTGGCTTCCTTGCTGGCCCGGAGGTACCCGAGCTGCTCGCCGATGGCGTTGATGGTCGAGATCCCGAGCCGGTGTGCTGCTCGCTGGATCTCGTACTTCGCCTCGGCCTCGATGAGGTCGCGCTTGGCCATGTAGACGGCGTCCGCCAGCTGAACGTACTTGACGTCGGCGTTCAGACCTTCGTCGATGTGGCGCTTCAGGCCGGCGTCCGACTGCTTCTCGGCAGTCTCACGGTACTCGCCGGAGAGAACCAGAGTTCGCTCCTGGACGTAGCGCTCCATCTCCTTCGTGGCGTCGAGGTGGCTCTGGGCTGCGTCCCGCTTGTCGTTGACGGCGGTCTCGAAGTGTACGGTCTCGTCCCAGCTGGCCTTGACCAGCTCGGGCAGACCGATCTCGTCCTCGACGAACTTCAGTGCGGCAGTGCGACGGGCACCCTTGGATGCGGCGATCATCTCTTACTCCCTTTGTCGGGTCGATGTTATTCTATAGCACCGGGCACGCCATGTCTAGCCCGGAAAACTATCGGCGAAAGTATTAAATTATCTTACCGCGTTCGTAAATCTTAAAGCCCATGAGCTTGAACCATCGAACAAGCTCTCCCTCGGATACCCTCCACTCGGGAGTATCATCCAGATCAGGTGCGATGTTAATCGCCTTGATCTTGCGCGGGTGAGCGGGTCCGATGCTGCGATTCACGAAGTAAATCTGAACATCGATCAGGTCATCGAGCTCACGCTGAAGCATGGTCGCAACCTGATCGAGATGATACAGGAATGTAGTCAGTGGAAGTCCATACTTCCGGGGATCATCTCGGGGTCCTGTTGCCCTGCCCGTCACCGCAGCAGTTCCCTCTTCCCCCTGTCGGTGAATCGCAGAAACCTGAACGGCTTGTCTGCCAGCTCGACCATGGCGGCACCGTCCCAGCGCTTGAGGATGCTGTAGATCGCGCCGGTGCTTGGCTGGTTGTCCTTGTCGATAAGGACTGCGATGGTGTTCGTTGTCAGGCCGATCATGGCGATCATGTCTTCGCCTGCCGCCTTGACCTGAACCGAGATGACGTGACGAACCTGCTCTTCGAGCTGACCGCGAGCCGAGCGGCCGGTCGGCGTCACCACGAAGCGGGCACCCGACGCAGTGACCACGGTAGGCCGGTCGACGTCCACGCTACCGGGCGCTCCGTGTCCGGCGGTAGTTGCCCCGGGGGTTGAAAGCAAACCTAGCCGAGACAAGGCAGGAGACGATTTGCGAGGACTGAAGGCGGGGAACTTCACGCCCGTCAGTTCCTCCATCTGACGACTCATGGAATGGCAGCTGCATGTGCAGAGCACGTCACCGTACGAGCGGTGACCACTTCCGTCGGTCATCTCGATGCGTCCACCTACCGGACAGGAGCGAAGGATTGCACCGGTAGAAGACTTGTGCTCCTTACCCTCGTGGCTTCCGACGCCACAGAAGCCAGTCACGTACACAGACTCTACGGCCTGCTTGACCTTGCTAGTCGTCGTCGTCACCCCAGCATCCTTCCCAGTCTTGCTGCTCTTCATCCATGCCTGTCATGCAGTTGTCGCGAGTCCATGCGAGTGTTCCAATGGACTCTGTCTCCATGATCTCGCGCTCACTTGTTGTCCCGAACTGGTGCGCAATGTCGGCGCCGAGACGAGTACCGTCAGTGCTGAACTTCTGACATTCTCTATTGTAGGGAATCTTGCAGTGCGGGCCGTGCTTGACTTCGGTCATGCCAGCACCATCAGCAGTACGCCAACTATAACCAGAATGAATCCAAGCACGATACCGAAGTTTGCACTTGTCCCGTAGTCGGCACCGAATGCCAGCACCCAGACGAACATGCCCGCACACAACAGAACGAATCCGAATGTGCGAACCAGAAACGACGTGTAGCTGCTTCCTTTTCGGCTCATCAGCTTCTATCCCTCCAGAGTACTCCCGACATCCAGAACGCCGCCGTGCCCAGAATTACCGGCACCGGGCTGAATCCTCGACCTGCGAGAAGACTGTTCATGGCGTAACCGACCATTGCCAGGCCCGCCGCGAACAGCAGCACAACCAAAAGAATTCTCACACTTACTCCATGATACTTGCAGCTGATCGCATGGCCTGCTGGCTTGCGAGAATGTATACCTCGGTCTGCTTGCTCGTAGCATGGCCGAGCAACTCTTGTACGGCGCGAATGTCCAGCGAGCGACGGTATGCTTCGGTAGCAAAGGTTGCGCGAAGATCATGCGAAGAAATGGGTCGACTGATTCTTGCGCGCTGTCCAAGAACCGTGATCGCCTCACGGGCGGATCGATCACCCACCCTGATCAAAGGCTCATCGGTGCGTGCCTGGATGCTGGCTTCAATCAGGGAGGGCATCATCACCTCCATTGCGTAGGGCGAGACTGGAATGGTACGAACGTCATCACCCTTTCCCCAGATCGTTACGGTAGGCTGACCGTAGGTGAAGTCGCACGCACGGGTCGAGCGAGCTTCGCTGATTCGCATCCCCATCAGGCCCGTCATGGCAATCAAGATGCGATGCTGCTCATGCTCGCAGACATCAAGCAGACGACGTATGTCTGCAACTCCGTCCGGCAGAGGGTGGGGTTGCGGTCGCCCCGGAGATGGTGTCGAGTACTCCGACAGGATGGAGATCTTGTAAGCGTTACCCAGGCTCTTCATTGCCGTGAGACGCCGCTCGCTGGTCTTCGGAGCTAGCAGCATTCTCTTGCTGTTCAGCCATTCCGCGGCCAGGGATTCCAGGTTGTTCAGGTCCAGCTTGTCGAGACCCATCTCCAGCCAGAACATCTTGGCGTCCGTCAGGTATGCTTTGATTGTGTTCTCGGCCCTTCCTTTCAAACTCAAAAATTGTCGGAGTCGCTCGGTAGCGTCGGTAATACTGACCTGTTCCATTTACTTCAGCCTCCTCGGCGATCCTGTCTCTCATGCGTACGATGGGCCAGGCTTCCTGGAAAGCCTTCTTCATGAGCTTTGCCAGAACGTTCAGTTCGTCGGCGTTCATGGCAGTCATGTTAATGACAAATCTTGACTTACCCTTGAAGAGAGTCAAGTAAACTTCTTCACCTTGCTCTACAGGGGTGTCGTCAGCTATGCTGGTTTCTTTCTGAAAGGGAGGTGACTTGACGATCCTGCCTTTAAGGGTTCCCGCGTCAGCGATTGCGAGAATCCACTCTCCGACCTTGTGCATACCGCTTGGAATCTTGCGGAAGCCGGGCGTCCATGGCATCTAGAGCACCGTTCCATTCTTGACGCGCTCCAAGGCAGGACTCTTCATTCCAGGTGCGGACGTGTACGCTTCCTTGTTCCAGTCCGGGTCCTTCTCTAGGCAAGTCTCGCACAGCCATGCGACGGTGCGTGAACGCACAATCTTGCTCGACGTTATCCGCTTCGAGAAGCTGGCACGCTTGATCATAAGCAGTTCGGGACTCGTCAGGTTGCCGCACCCCGAGCATCGATTCTCTGTATAGTGTGGCATCAGTAAACCGGCACATCCTTCTTTGCTAGGTCCAACCACTCGCCGCAAGAAAGACAACGCTTGTAGATGATGCTAGAAAAAGTAAGAGCAATCATGAGGTTGTTCGAGTTCAGGTGACTGTCCTTCGCAACCAGTGCAGCCCTCTCGATTGCAGCATTAGTCTTTCTCGTATCTACCTGCGAATGACTCCTGTTGCTGCAGGGAAGGTTAAGCTTTTGAGCACTCCCCTCAGTGGCACTGATAAGGTAATCTATCGAGTACTTGTTCCATTGTTCCCACTCGCGAGTATTCTTCATGGCTTCCTCGATGTCTCGAACCAGTGGGATTCCAGACATCAGTTCATTGTCTAGCCACAGATAATAGTCATCGTCAAGAACAAGCTTGATAAGAACCTTATCGCTCTCGACGCCGAGTAGTATACTCTCGAGATGCTTTTGTGCCTGAAGTACGACACTGGTGTACCCACCTGCAAGCGGATACTTGATATCCTTTACTACGTTTGCCGACTTCATGAACTCGGCAAGCAGAATTGCATCGTCACCCTTCTTGAGGCATACCTCCGGATGGCCGCACGGACAGGTGAATCCGATTTCTCTGTTATAAGAAATCTTGTGCTTCAAAGAAATCACCTGCCCCGAAGGATTGAACTCGTAGCCGCCGTATGACAGCGTGCCGGGAATTACTTGCTGCCCATTTATATACTGGGTATTTGCATTACCACTCCCCGTGAGCAGACCCTCTAGACGTTCTGCCGCCCTGACTAGATCCCGAGTAGTTGGATCTTTGTAAAGGATGGACCATTCACTTACAAGCGTGGGAGTTCCGCCGTTCCACTTATACAGCCGCGCTTCTCGGCGCGATGGTGCAACGAGTATAAGCTTCTCGGGCTTGATCTTGGAGAAGCTAGTGCCGCTCTTGTAGTAATTGACTGTCAAGAAAACATACAGATTGGTAGAACTTGCACCAACCCCGGCACCGCCCGGAAGTATGTACGAAATCTTCATACCAGTATCTGAGCCGAATGCTTTGCTTATCACTTCGACCGAGATGTCTGCTGGCACAGAGAATGGATTCTTCAAGAGAGTGCCAGGAAGTGTAGGAAGAAACGAACCAGTTGCTGCAATTGCATCCGGAATCTTCCTGTCAGCAACCGCCTGCTTGTACTCCAGAAGGGTCATGCTTCCGGCGCTACTCGGGGAGTAGTTTAGATTGCTCAACGTCTTGCCTCCAGATCATGCGATCGATTACGTGGTCAGGAAGTGATATTATCTTTCGATGCTTCTGTAGTTCGTCCCTGTGCAGCATCTCCAGTTCAGCGAATACGGTTATCGCTTTGCCGAGCGCTTCCGTATACTCTTCCTGTGCACGCACTACAGCCTCGAGTCCCGGGCGAGGCTGTGTCGGAGGCTTGACCTGTATCGGAGGTTGCACACGTGCAGGTCGTGGCCTGATGACTGGCTTAATGATCGGCGCTGAGGTAGGTGCAGCTTGCGCAGGTTTCTTCGTTGCGGTAACGGAATCAGCTGAATCAGACTGAGTTGCTTTGGGCTGGACTCTGCGAACAGGCGCGACCTTCTTTGCCTGCTTGTTGCACTCGCAAGGCGTACACGAGCAGAACATGCAGGTATCGACCCTATTCTTTGCCATCAATCAAACCCTCCAAGCTGCATCCTATCACATCGACACAACCGATGTCAACCCATGACTTGCTGAATCTGTGCGACCGTTACGCCGTACGTAGAAGCCAGGTCCTGATCTGAGAACATGCCCGACGCCTTGGCTGCCCTGATTGCCGCTACGGTCTGGGCGGGCAGACTTACCTGCGCAGCAGGTGCCGCACGTTTCCGCGCCGTTGCCTTGACGGGTGCAGACTTTCGCGCCGTGGTCGCGGGCGACGAGGTCTCCGTCTTGTCCTTCCGCCACCCGCCCTGCTGACCCAGACTACTGAAGTCGTTGGCATGACGAGTCGGCGTTGCCTCATAGGGGATCAATCCCCGTCGCATCTTCCAACGCAGTCCAGCCTGCTTGGAAACGGCTGTCACGTCCGGCCAAAGATCCTTGTCCTTCATGACGATCGAGAAGGCCAGACCTCGCACATACCCCAGCATGTGCGAACTTGACATGCCTCGGTACTCGGTCTTCGCCTTGATGGCGTCAACCACGTCGTCGACCTCGCGCCACAGCTTCTCAATCTCTGACAGTCCCGATGGCAACGACTCTCTCCTTGGAGGCGTAGGGCACCTGTACTCGTTGCCCGCATTGCGGTGATGCTCGATCAGTTCTTCGACACTACGAGTATCTCCAACACGAGGCGTGCACACGTACCAGCAACCCACGACCTCGCAGCGCCAGGTATTGCGCACCCACTTGTAGCCTCCGAAGTTTGCAGTGTGCACCGTAAGTCCCACCGGAGGCATTGCAAACTCGAGCGCCTTGCGCATGGCAAACATCATCTGAACAGGCTCCATTCCCCTGAACTGATCGATGTCAAAGTCTTCGCCTCGCATTGCCATTACGCCTCCTCTTCCTCATCCAGGGCGGGGTCGTCAGGTGAATTGTGCTGGTGGCCGAGGTTACTGTGATCTATCTTCTCGTGCATGGCATACGCAGAACTCGGAGACAGCGCTTTAGTTAGATCCCACGGTATCCCGTGACGATCGAGCAAATGCTGTCTAGTCTGCGATTCTACGATATGCCTGATCCTACGTCGCACAATCTTGCGTGCGACGTTGACCTTTGTGATGTCAAGAATATCTACGAACGAGTAGAACTGAAGTCCAGTTCGTATCTTGACCGCTACTCCCGTCGCACTTACTCCGACCAGCACCCCCTCGATCTCGCTAAGATTCGAGGGGGTGTCGCTGTCGATCTCGACGCAGACACGAACCCCGATCATCTCGGGAAGATTACTCATCTTCATGTCGCATCGCCCTAGTGTGTGAGGTAAGTCTTCAGCTGTTCGACTACCTTGATGAGGTCTTCGTCACTCTCTACCTTGACGGTATCGAACCCGTAAGCTTCAGGGCTTGTCGTGTTGATGCCGACCGCCAGCTTCTTGATGCCTGCTCGATCCATGTTGATCAGCTCCGTCTGAAGAACTTCCAGTTCCTCTTCGGGGTTGGCGGCTGGCATCTCTCCATCCGTGTAGTAGATCAGGATGCGATCGGTCTCGCGGCGACGCTCGAGAATCTTGCGATGGAACTCAAGAGTGTGTCCGTCGTAGTTGTTCGCAAGGGGTGCGAGGTTGGCCAAACGCCTGCGAGTGTCGTCGTTCCACGGCTCTTCGAGCTTCTTGATCCACAGGATCATAAGGTTCTCGAGTGATCCCGTGTACCTACCGTTGGGCTTCCAGTACTCGTCCCGTCCGCCGGTGTGGCCGGTGATATAGAAAGGCACGCCGAGTCTACTGAGAAGCTCCGCCTTGGCGAACACAGCTCTTTTGATTCTGTTCATTCGATTGAACGAGCCGGTACTTCCCGAGCAGTCCACCGTGATCGCAACCACGTAATCCCTCTTCGAGGGAGTTTCCTTGCGCTTGAACAGGCGCTCGTCGCCGAGCGGCGCGCGTCGTCCGAGCACGCGAGTATTGATGCGTCCGGACTTAAGGTTATTCGTGTGCGACGCGCGCTTGTTGGCGGCAAAGATAATGCGAGCAGCAAGCAGTGCCTTGCCGATGATTGCCTCGCTTGGCATGTACTCGTTGAGTGCAACGTCACGCCAGTTGCTCTCCCATGAGAAGAGCTTCGTCGGGAACGTGTACTCGCTTACGCCGCCCACGCCTTGACTCGACTTGTCGAAGTACATGGACTGACTGATGGCGTCGTCGAGTGCACGATCATCACTTATGACGACACGCTCGTCTTCGTAGTCGTACTTGTCGTCACCATCTTCGTCGCCCGCATCCGGGTCGACCTCGTGCTGCTCGAACTCGGTATCCTGATGACCGTGCTCTCGCTTCATCAGGTCAGCTACCTGATCGATGACGCCAAGTTCCTCGTCGGAAAAAGATGCGGCATGGAGGGTAGACTTTTCTTCCGGAATGTAGTCATCCCAGACGCTTTCGTCTACGCGCTCTCCTTCTGCATCCTCTCCGAAAGCTTCGTCTCGACTGTCGTCAGGTTCCGCTCCGTCGACAGTCCCGTCGACCGATTCATCAGATCCTTCTCCACTAGCAGCGTCGAGACTTTCTTCGCCAGCCTCCTTCTCCTGATCCGAAGGTGATCCCGAGATGTCTCCAGTGCCCCGGACGGGAGAAGGATCGACGTCAGCACTGGAGTCGACATCCTCAGATGGTGATTCAGAATTACCCGATACACCCTCTTCGTTCTGAGGATCAGAAGTTTCGCCTTCACCTTCATCGGCAGCGGAATCGACGGAGTCAGCTTGATCTTGACCTCCGTCGCCTCCAGGCTGTGAACTGTTATCTTCTCCCCCGACGTCACCTTCCGAGTCGAGGTCACCTCGGTCGTCGCCAGATACTCCGTCCGATACGGACTGATCGTCGGCAGGCCGAACTTCTTGATCCGACCCACTGCTACGAGCGTCCGGATTCTCGAAGTCGTCACCGAATGCTCCGCTCGATGCCGACCCACCTGCGGTCCCATCTCCCGTTGCATCTTCTGATACATCAGAAGAAGTGTCGCCAGATCCATCTCCTCCATCGGAGCTGGCATCGGCGTTGTCGGCAGGAGAATCAGCGACGTCTCCGCCAGCGTCTGGATCTGCCCCTGACTGAGCGTCATCCCCCCCACTATCAGCTTCATTGTTACTCTCTCCCTCGCCCGGCGAGTCACCGGGATTGTTGAGGCTGGCTACGGGTACGCACTTCTCTTCCTTACAGAATCCCATCTCGTTGAGACGAACGAACGCCCTAATGGTTCCGGATGCCGAGTCGTGGACGCTGTCCCAGGTTTCCACTTCATCGGCGATGAGGTTCAGTTTCTCATCACCAAGGATCTCGATGACCTCGGGCCGAAGCCAACCGTCCTCGATGACGTACCCCGAGCCCATCAGCATGAGGCCGATGACGAGCTGTGCGTTGATGGGGGCATCACGCCAGAGGAAGTACTCGCCGTTGTCGTTCTGATTACCCTCGGTAAAGATGCGGTAGTTCTCGGCATAGAACTGCTTGCGCAGACCAGGCTTCATTCGCAGCATCATCGAGTCAATGCGCGCATCTTCCAGCGACTGAGTGATGAGGCTTGACCAGGCGCTGAACGCCTCGAATACACCCAAGTAGTCGACAGACCGGCGAATCTTTTGCTCGATCTCACGACCGTGAGTGCAGGCGTTGGTCGGATGCCACTCGTAAACGACCTTGATCAGATCTGCAATCACGTCGTCACGACTGGGTGCCATGCTGTTGCCGACGATATGCGAGATCTCGTGATGAACGGTGCGCCACACCTGCTCGGACGTGCGACAGGCCACGCATAGGAGCCGCATGTTCTCGTCGCGCTCGTCGCAAAGGGAACGCTCGTGTCGGCTCGACTCGGCTAGGGCGAGGGGCGGACGCACGAAGATAGTCTTGCCGTCGGTGGCTGACATCTTGCCTGCACGTACGTTGAGCTTGGCGTTGCCAGTAATGGTACGGGCAAACGCAGAAAGCATGGGCGTCATCTTGTTGAACTGCTGGACGGCCAGCCAAGCGGTATCGCGCTTCTTGGAACTCTCGGCGGCGGCGTTCTTGCGAGCGCCGGTCTTGAAACGAGGGCGTGCCATGATTCTCCTCCTGTCGTATACCGCTTGTCAAAGCTTACGATAAGTCAGTTCCCCGCACCCATCGAGGCAGTCGAACACCTCGACCGGTGCGGGCCGCAGGCTCATCGCGAGCCTGCGATTACTCCTTCCAGCCGGCCAGCTTCTCACTGGCCTCCAGGATCAGGGCACGCTGCGAGTCGGTCCAGCGGGGCTGGCCCGTCTTGAGGTCGATCTCGGTTGCGTCGAGCTGACCGAGGATCATGATGGCGTCGGTCGCGTTCAGAACTCCCAGATCGTCCACGAACTCGACCGCCTCGCGCTCGATGGTGGCGATGTCGGTCGGCAGGTCTTCGGCGTGCTGCATGATGATGCTCTCTTTCGATAGGTGGTGCGAATGATGGATGGTACTGAAGCCTCAGTCTTCGTCCGGAGCCTGAGACTTCACGACCTCAAGGATCGTGTTGGCGATGCCCGGCTCGAGCGAGTCGGTCACTCCCATACGAAAGGCATCCGGCCAGGTCATGTATCGCTTGACTCGAATCACCTTCTTCTGCTGACGGATACCCCAGCTGACCGGGATACGTCCGTCGGTACTCATGCCACGAATCTCGGTTGCGATTCGCATGAGCGTGTTGATCCACTCCTCCGCCTCGGGACCGTCGATCTTGTCCTCTTCGAGGACCTCTCGAAGGATCTGCTTCTCGACGTGCTCGGGCGGGAGATCCATGAAGATGTGCGACAGACGCGAACCATCCGCGTCGGCCAGTGGCGCTGCCCCCACGTTGCGCATGTCCCAGGCAGGGTTCATCGCCATGGCGAGGTAGCACAG
>JACCDR012517615.1_pt1 | contig 14004 bp, 11 predicted proteins | sample 7446431 | NCBI WGS metagenome assembly JACCDR01 (sample SAMN15323443, study PRJNA562643) | freshwater metagenome | isolation source: river surface water | place: USA:Blue River Watershed | collected 2017-08-17 | reverse complement strand
CCGGGGGGTGCAACAATGCCCGGCATGAATCGACGCTACGGGGGGCTGGGTTTGCTGGCCTTGCTGCTGGCGGGTGGGGCAGCGTGGTGGCTGCTGCTGCGGGCACCACCCGTGGCCACGGTGGTGGTGCAGGCCCTGGCCGCTGAACAACAGGCCGCCGCGCGCCTGGCCGGGCTGCGCAGCACCGGCCGCAGCGGCGTGCTGGCGGGCGTGGCGCAGGCCGATTCGGTGCTGCTGGCCGCGCAGGCCGAACTGCAGCGCACACAAGACCTGGTGGCGCGCGGTTTTCTGAGCCCGGCGCGGCTGGACGAAGCGCAACGAGCGGCGTCTGTGGCGCAGGCGCAGCAGGCGGTGGCGCGGGCGCAGGCCAGCGCCGTTGCAGAGCGCGGCAGCGAGGTGGTGCAGGCGCAGGCGCAACTGGCGGTGGCGCAGGCGGCCACGCAGGCGGCACGTTCGCGCCTGGCGCAGACCGTCATCACCGCGCCGGCCGAAGGCCGTGTGCTCAGCCGATCGGTAGAGCCCGGGCAGATCGTGCAGGCCGGCCGCGCCCTGTACACGCTGGCACTGGCCGGGCCGGTGCAACTGCTGGCGCCGGTGGACGAGCGCTACCTGCAGCAACTGCAGCCCGGGCAGGCGGCACGGGTGCGCGCCGATGCCTTTCCCGAGCAGGCTTTTGCCGCCCAGGTGCTGTCGATAGCGCCGCTGGTGGACGCGCAGCGCGGCTCGGTGGACGTGAAGCTGACGGTGCCGCAGCCGCCCGCCTTTCTGCGCGAAGACATGACGCTGTCGGTGGAGGTGCAAACCGCGCGCCGCGCCAGCGCGCTGGTGGTGCCGCTGTCGGCCCTGCGCGCTGCCACCAGCACCCCGGCCGCCGAGCCCAGCGCCACCGTATGGCTGCTGCAGGGCGGCCGCGTGCAGGCGCGTGCGGTGACGCTGGGCCTGCGCACGCTGGAAGCGGCCGAGGTGCTGCAAGGCCTGGCCGCCGGTGACACCGTGCTGCTGGGCCCAGCACCCGAGCCCGGCACGCGGGCGCGGGCGGCCCCGGCAGCCCCGGCGCCCGTGGGCGGGAACAGCAGCAGCAACGCCGGCCCGGCACTCAGCAACGCCATGGGCCGCTGAGCGCCTGCGCGGTTGCACACCATGGCCCTGTGGCTCGGATTTGAACGCCGCGTGGCGCTGCGCTTTTTGCTGGAAGGGCGCATGCAGTCGCTGCTGATCATCGTTGGCGTGGCCGCAGGCGTGGCCGTGGTGGCCTACATCTCGGCGCTGATCGCCGGCCTGCAGGCCAACACGCTGGAAAAAACCCTGGGCGCGCAGCCGCACCTCAGCATCAGCCCGCTGGAAGACGTGGTGACACCCGCGCGCGCGCCGCTGCCCGCCGGCACTGCCGTGCTGCAGCAAACACAACCCCGCGCGCAACGCCCGCGCTCGCTGGGCGAATGGCAAAGCCTGGTGCCGCTGCTGGAAGCGCTGCCCGGCGTGGCTGCCGTGTCGCCCATGGTGGCCGGCGCCGGCCTGGCGCTGCGCGGGCAGGCGCAGAAGTCGATTGCCATCGTCGGCGTGGACCTGGACCGCTACGACCGCATCGTCAACCTGCGCAGCAAGGTGGTGGCCGGCAACGCCCGGCTGGGCCCGGGCGAAGCCGTGATTGGCCTGGAGCTGGCGCGCGACCTGGGTGTGCAGGTGGGTGACCGGCTGAGCATCGTCACGGGCGGCATCAGCGAATCGGCCCGCGTCACCGCGCTTGTCGACCTGGGCGTGCGCGAGTTGAACCGCCGCACCGTCATCGTGCCGCTGCGCAGCGCCCAAAGCCTGGTCGGCCTGCCCGGTGGCGCCACCAACATCGACCTGACGCTGCACGACGTGTTTGCCGCCCAGAACCTGGCGGCGCAGCTGGCGCAGCGCTGGCCCTACAAGGTGGAAAGCTGGCAAGAAACCAACGCCAGCCTGGTGTCGGCGCTGAACGCGCAGAGCGTGAGCACGGCGCTGATACGCGGCGTGGTGATGGTGGTGGTGGTGCTGGGCATCGCCAGCGTGCTGGTGGTGTCGGTGGTGCAGAAGCGGCGCGAAATCGGCATCCTGCGCGCCATGGGCGCCAGCCGGGGGCAGGTGCTGCGGGTGTTTCTGCTGCAGGGTGCCATCGTCGGCGCGCTGGGCTCGGCACTGGGCGTGGTGCTGGCGGTGCTGTTGATTTGGGCTTTCACCACCTTTGTGCGCGGCTCTGATGGGCTGCCGCTGTTTGCCATCACGCTGGCGCCGGGGCTGGCCTTGCGCATCGCCGCCATCGCCACGCTGTGCGGCGTGCTGGCGGCGGTGGCCCCGGCGCGCCGCGCCGCGCAGCTGGACCCGGCACAGGCGATACGGATGTGAAGGCCACAACCCCCACCACGCCGCTGATCGAGCTGACCGGCATACGCAAGCGCTACCACATCGGCCAGCCCAACGAAGCCGAGGTGCTGCATGGCGTGACGCTGACGCTGGCCCGTGGCGAATTTGTGGCCCTCATCGGCCCGTCGGGTTCGGGCAAGAGCACACTGCTGAACATCATCGGCCTGCTGGAGCAGGCCACTGCCGGCAGTTACCGCGTGCAAGGGCAAGAAACCAGCGGCCTGCCCGACGCGCAACGGACCGCGCTGCGCAGCCGATCGCTGGGCTTCGTGTTCCAGTTCCACCACCTGCTGCCGGCCTTCACGGCGCTGGAAAACGTGACCCTGCCGGCGCTGATGCGCGAGGGCCGGGTCAGCCCTGCGCAGTTGGCGCGGGCCCAAGAAGTGCTGGCCGCGATGGGGCTGGAAAAAGCCCTGGCCAAACGCCCCGGTGAACTGTCGGGCGGCATGCAGCAGCGCGTGGCCATAGCCCGCGCGCTGGTGCTGCAGCCGCCCCTGGTGCTGGCCGACGAACCCACGGGCAACCTGGACACGGCGTCATCTAACGAGGTGTTTGCGCTGATGCGAAGGCTGCATGCCGAACTGCAGATCAGCTTCCTCATCGTCACCCACGACCCCCGCCTGGCCGCCCGCTGCGACCGCGTGCTGGAACTGGTGGACGGGCGGCTGGTGCGTGACGAGGCTGCGGTGTCGACGGCGGCCCCGACTGCCGGCCCTTGAGCATGCAGCGGGTGGCGCAAGGCCAGCACCACGGCGGTTGATGCTGTCTGGTGGCGTATCGCCCCGGCGGCGTGTTCGGGAAGTGGTCGTCGGCCCCGTCGATGAACGCCAGGTTGGCCAACACCTGCAAAGCGCGCAGTTGGCCAAAAGCCGTGCTCGCGGGCGTGGGGGTCTTGTAGATGCGGGGATGGGTGACGACGGCGAAAAACTCGTGCGCACACGGCCATGGAATGGCCCATGCCCGGGCCCCGACGGCCAGCGACTCCAGCATCAGGCGTGCCTGGTTGTGGAAAGGCGAGTCCGCGCGGTGCGCACAGTCGCAGGGCTGCTCCTGGCCATGTGCACAGCCACCGGCCATGGGCAGCTCAGGGGCATGCTGCCTGGCTCAAGCCCTGGCAGGCACCGGTGCTGTCTTTGGCGTCAGCTTGCCGTCACCGCGCAGTGCCAGAGCGCGCAACTCCACGGCATCCGGCGTCGCCGGGCGACATGGCGCTGACCCTGAAGGCCGAACAGGCTTGCAGACGCGCTTTCGGACGCTGCACCTGCACATCGTGGTCCACGCGGCGGTTGTCGTTCAACGCCGTGGTTTCGACGTCGAGACAAATTGGAGCCTGGGCTTAGGCAACCCGTGCTGAGACGGGCCCCGATGGCCCGCCGCGGCGCACCAACCGGCGCCTCCTGCACCGCCGCTGCGTCCCGCCCAGGGCCAAAGGCCGTGTTGCTGGTGACGGGCCCGGCTTGGCGGATGGGCGCGAAGACTGATCAATCGTATTGCGAATCATTCGCATTACGTTTAAGATGCCTGTCAGCGCGCTCCCAACCTGCCGGCCCCGTCCAACGCCACGCCACCGATGTCTGCCACACACCCACAGTCCACACACGCTACTGACGCTGACTGGAGCCAAGCTCTGAAACATCCAGCCGAGTTGACACGGACCCAGAACCGCCTGGTGGTGGTCACCATGACCGTCTTGCATCTCGGCGCCGGCTGGGCCCTGCTGCAGGTGCCCTCAGTGCGCCAGGCGGTGCTGGACGTGGCGCCGGTGATGGTCGAACTGCTCGCGCCGCCGACACCCCAACCCGAGACGCTGCCGCCACCGGCCCAGATGCCAACGCCGCGGGTGCAGCCGCTTCCGTTACTGGCAGCGCCAAGCTCCACCGCGGTGCCAGCCGAGGCCCACACCGTAGCGCCGCCACCACCTGCGCAGCCAGAACCCGCCGTTGCGGCGGCACCCGACGTGACGCCGGCGACACCTGCACCGCCGGCATTGCCGCCACTGCTGCCGCCGGCACCCGTCGCACCGCCGGCGCCACCTCCGCCGGCACCGCCACCGGCGCCCAAACGCATCGACGCCACTGCCGTCAGCTACACCGTGGAGCCGCCAGTGGAAGTGCCGCGCACCTCGCGCCGTGCCGGCGAGAGCGGCGTGGTCTGGCTGCGGGTGATCGTCGACACACGCGGCCTGCCCAAGCTGGTGCAGGTGCAGCGCTCTTCAGGCCACGCGCGGCTGGACGAGCAGGCGCTCTTCGCCATGCGTCAGGCGCGCTTCAAGCCACACACGGAAAACGGCACCCCGATCGAGGTCGAGGTGATCGCCCCCATCGAATACCTGCTCGACTGAAAGCGACTTCACATGGACTCCAACACCCCGACCCTGGGCTTTGCCCACCTGCTGGCGCAGAGCGACGCCGTCGGCAAGACGCTGCTGGCCGTGCTGCTGTTGATGAGCATCGCGTCCTGGGCGCTGATCGCCGTCAAGGGCTGGGCGCAGTGGCAGCGCCGCCGCCGCGGCAATGCCTTCCTGAGCCTGTTTTGGAACGCGCGCACGCTGGACGAGGTGCAGCACAAACTGGCCACGCACGGCGCGCACGACCCCTTTTCGCACCTCAGCGCGCACGCCATGCATGCTCAAGCGCACCACGCCCGCCATGGCGCCACGCGGCTGGCTGACGCGGGTACGGCCAGCGACTACATCACGCGCACGATCAAGAAGGTGCTGGACGAAGAAACCATGCGCCTGGAAAGCGGCCTCACCGTGCTGGCCACGGTGGGCGCGACGGCCCCTTTTGTTGGCCTCTTCGGCACCGTCTGGGGTGTCTACCACGCGCTGGTGGCCATCGGCATGAGCGGTGCGGGCACGCTGGACAAGGTGGCTGGCCCCGTCGGCGAGGCGCTGATCATGACCGGCCTGGGCCTGGCAGTGGCGATCCCCGCGGTGATGGCCTACAACGCCTTCACGCGCGGCAACCGCGTGCTTACTGGGCGTCTGGACGCCTTTGCGTTCGAACTGCACAGCTTCTTGACGCTGGGCCACGCACCGGGTTCGGCCACCCACACGCCTGCCGAACCTGCGGGCCATTTGCACACGCTGAAGTCAGTCGCCTGAACACACCAAAGGACTGCAGACCATGGCCTTCGCCTCTTTCGACCGCAACCGCAGCCCAGCACCGATGGCAGAGATCAACATGGTGCCGCTTATCGATGTGATGCTGGTGCTGCTGGTGATCTTCATCGTCACCGCGCCGTTGCTGACGCACGCCGTGAAGCTGGACCTGCCGCGTGTCAGCTCGGCACCGAACACGCCGCCGCCGGAGAAGATCGACTTCGCCATCGACGCTGCCGGCCAGCGCTATTGGAACGGTGAACCGGTGACGCGCGAGGCTGCGGCCGAGCGCTTCGGCCGTGCCGGCCAGTTGCCGCAACAGCCGCAGGTCCATCTACGGGCCGACGAGGCTGCCGCCTACCGCGCCATCGCCGAAACGCTGGCCGACGCCACGCGCGCCGGTCTCACGCGCATCGGCTTCGTCAGCCAGCCCGGGCCGCGCTGACCCGCGCGCCGGCGCGCACCCGTACACCCCCGACCACCCTGTCCACACCGCAGCCCAGCGCGGCCGTGGGGAGAGACTGTGCCCACTCAAAACAAGCCCCGAGGTCCCGACCGATGAACACACACACCTCCCGTCAGCGCGTGCAAGCCCCGCACCCCTTGGCCGCCGCCCTCGCCCTGGGCCTCGGCCTGACCGGCACGGCCCAGGCGCAGGCGCAGGCCTTCGCCCCCGCTGCAGCGGCCTCAGCGCCAGGGGCTGTCGGCAGCAGCGCCACGGTGCTGCCCGTGATCCGCGCCCGCGCCGCAGCCGAACCCACGGGCAAGGCCACCGTGCAGGCCACCACCACGTCCATCGGCAAAGGCCGACAGGAACTGCGCGATGTGCCGCAGAGCGTGACCGTGGTGACCGAACGCTTGATCGACGACCGCAACCTCGACACGCTGAAGGACACGCTGAAGAACACCGCCGGCGTCAGCTTCCTGGCGGCCGAGGGCGGCGAGGAGGACATCCGCCTGCGTGGCTTCTCGCTGCAGGCCACCGGTGACATCTTCGTCGACGGCCTGCGCGACCCGGCCTTCTACGAACGCGACACCTTCAACTGGGACCGCCTGGAGGTGCTGCGCGGCAGCGCCAGCATGCTCTTCGGGCGCGGCAGCACGGGCGGCGCCGTCAACCAGGTGAGCAAGCTGCCCACGCTGTTCTCCGCCAACGAGGTGGCCGTCACGCTGGGCAGCGGCCGTTTCCTGCGCGGCACCGCCGACCTGAACGTGAAGACCGGCGACAACGCGGCCTTCCGTATCAACGCGATGGTCAACGTCGCCGACAACTACGGCGCGAAGATCGACAAGGCCGGCATCGCACCCAGCTTCCGTTGGGGCATCGGCACCACCGACGAGTTCTTGGTGAGCCTGTACCACTTGGGCAACAACAACGGCATCCAGTACGGCTTGCCCTGGCTGAACGGCAAGATGCTGTCGCTGGACCCCAGCAGCTACTACGGCGCGCTGAGCGACGTGAGCCTGGGCAGCGCCAGCATGGGCACTGTGGGCTACACGAAGCGCTTTGCCGACCGCAGCGAGTGGAAGACGACGCTGCGCCTGGGCCGCTACGAACGCGACCAGCGCGCCAGTGCCGTGCGCTTCGCCGCGGCGTCGCTGCAGCCTGGCGGCGTCGCCATCAACGACGCGCGCTTTGTCTTCGGGCCGGACACGGTTTTCCAACGCTCGGGCGGTACCGGCACCAACGCCAAGATCCAGGACCTCGACGCCATCACCTTGCAGAGCGACTACGACACCAAGCTCCAGGCCTGGGGCCTGAAGCACTCGGTGCAAGCCGGCGTGGACTACACGGACGATGACTTCACGGGTTACGTGGTGGCCAACCCGTCCAGCGGCCCGCTGGTCAAGCCCCCCATCACCGCAGCGCAGAACCGCGGTGGCGGCTGGGTCGACGAGTCGCTGCGCATCGTCCAGAAGAACCGCGATTTCGCCAGCCAGGCGCTGGGCCTGTATGCGCAGGACTTGGTGCAGCTCAGCCCCACCTGGAAACTGCTGGCTGGCCTGCGCTGGGACCGCTTCGAGGGCCGCTACCGCACCTTCAGCACGGCAGCAGCCAACTTCGGCGTGCAGACCGCCGAGCGCGGCCGCGCCGACAGCCTGGCCAGCCACCGTCTGGGCGCGCTGTGGCAGCCCACGCCGCTGTCGAGCTTCCACTTCAGCGTTGGCACCAGCTTCAACACCTCGGGCGACGCCTACCAGTACGACGCCCTGGGCAGCAACACACCGCCCGAGAAGAGCCGCAACTTCGAGCTGGGCGCCAAGATCGACAGCAGCGACGGCAAGGCCACGCTGCGCCTGGCGCTGTTCCACGCCACCAAGTACAACGAGCGCAACCGTGACGACACCTCGGTCAGCCCGACGAACTACGTGCTCTCGGGCCAGCGCCATGCCGCTGGCATCGAAATGGATGTTGCGGGGCGCATCACGCCGAAGTGGGAGGCCTATGTGTCGATGGCCTGGATTCCCGACGCCGAAGTCGACAAGGCCTCGTCGGTGCTGGGCACCACACTGACGGGCGAGACCGTGGGGCAGCGCCCGGGGCTGACGCCGAAGTTCTCGGGCACCGTATGGAGCACCTACCAGCTGACACCCAAGCTGCGCCTGGGCGGCGGGCTGAACGCGCGCAGCAAGGACACACCGCAGCAGAGCACCATCGTCGCGCGCGGCTTCGTCACTGGCGACTTGATGGCCGAATACGACGCCGGCGCGGTGCTCTTCAAGCTGAACCTCAGCAACATCACCAACAAGCTCTACGCCGACTCGCTCTACCGCGGCCACTACATCGCCGGCAAGCCGCGCACGGTGCAGCTGACCTCGGCCGTGAAGTTCTGACCGGGAACTCGCCATGCCACACAGCAGCATCTCCCGACGCAGCCTGCTTGCCAGCGCGCTGGCGCTCGGCGTGCCGCGATCCTTTGCGACCGGCGTCGCGCCCGGTGACGAGGCCACGGCCGACCGCGCCATGCAACGCCTGGCTACCGCATGGCGCCTGAGCGGCAGCGGTGCGGTCAGCGCCGACAGCCCCAGCGGCGACCACGTCGGCGTCGTCGAGATCGACTGGAATGAGGGCACGCTGCACCTGCTGCAGCCCACGCCGGTGCCCACGCGCGGCCACGGCCTGCTGGCGCTGGCCGACGGCGGCTATGCCGCAGTGGCCACCCGGCCGGGCCGCTGGCTGCTGCGCTGCGATGCACAGGGGGATGTGGTGGCTCGCCACGACATCGGCAACGACAAGCCCATGCGCAGCTTTGACGGCCATGTCGATGCCAGTGCCGATGGCCGCTGGCTCTACACCGTGGAGACCGACCCCGCCAGCGGCCAGGGCTGGATCAGCGTGCGCGACATCCGCACGCTGGTCCGCGTCGCGCAGTTCGCCAGTGGTGGCATTGACCCGCACCAGATGCTGTCCACGCCCGACGGCCAGCTGTTGGTCGCTAACGGGGGCATCCCGCGCGACGCCAGCGGCCGCAAGCTGCGGCTGGACGAGATGGCGCCCTGCCTGACACGCATCAACCCGCACAGCGGGCGCATCGTAGGCCGCTGGACGCTGCCCGACGCAAGGCTGAGCTTGCGTCACATGGCCTGGTCAGCCGATGCGCGACCGCTGCTTGGCATCGGTCTGCAGGCCGAGCACGACAGCGCTGCCCAGCGCGCCGAAGCCCCGACGCTGGCGGTCTTCGACGGCGAATCGCTCAGCCTGCCCTGCACCGACGCGGCGGCGGGCGGCTACGTCGGTGACATTGCGGCCGGGCCGGGCGGCGGCTTCGTCGTCAGCGCGCAGAAGCAGCGCCTGGGGCTGTGGTGGCACCCGGGCCAGCCTCAGGCCTATACGCGTGTGGCCGAGCTGACCGAGCCCTGCGCGCTGGTGTCGTGGCCTGGAGCGGCCGGCGTCACGCTGCATGCCGCGCGCGGCGCCGCACGCTGGCACGTCAGGCACGCGGCGCGCATGCTCGCCTGGCCGGTGCCGCTGGCGCCCGACAACCACGCCGTTGCGCTGCGAGCACCCGCCTGAAGAGCCGGCTCGCGACGCGGCCTCAGGCTCGGCGCATCGCCAGCGGCTGCAGCCCCCGGGTTAGCGCGAAGTGGCGGTCGAGCTCCGCAACGGCTTCGGCCTTCAGACACAACTGCTACGCTGCTGAGTCGCAGCGCAGGTGAAACGGCCGCCGGACGGTTGTCTGCCGCGGGCCGGGGCAGAGCTGGAGGCTTGCTCCATGCCGACGGCTGGCGACAACAGCGCATCCCGCTTTGCATCACGAAGTAGGCGTCGTGGTCTCAGCGCACGGGTTTCAGCCGGTCGGTCCGTCTCGTCTGGGTCGAATGTGAGCTTCAACTGCGGAAGGAGACTTTGGTCTGCACCGTTCCAAAGCAATACGGGCGAACGGCTGCTCTGCGCCGACCAATTCAGGGCAGTGGCTTGCAGGCGTGGGTCGATTTCTGCCCCCCGGCCGACAGCAGCTGAATGGCCGCTTCGACCGCCAGCGGGCGTTCAGGCCCGTCAGAGCTTGAAGTCGTAGTCGATGATCAAAGGCGCGTGGTCGCTGAAGCGCTGATCCAGGTAAATCGACTCCCGCCGCGCCAACGCCGCCAGGCCGGGCGTGGCCAGGTGGTAGTCGATGCGCCAGCCCACGTTGTTCGCCCAGGCCTGGCCGCGGTTGCTCCACCAGGTGTACTGCTCGGGGTGCGGGTTCAGGGTACGAAACACGTCCACCAGGCCACCTTCGGTCAGCAGGCGTGTCATCCAGTCGCGCTCTTCGGGCAGGAAGCCGCTGTTTTTCTGGTTGCTGCGCCAGTTTTTCAGGTCTATGGCCTGGTGCGCGATGTTCACGTCGCCCAGCAGGATGAATTCGCGCTGCCCGCGCAGTTGCTGCAAGTGCGGATACATCTGCGCCAAAAAACGGAACTTGGCCTCTTGCCGCTCGGGCCCGCTGCTGCCGCTGGGGAAGTAGCAGCTGATGATGCTGAGTTTGCGCTTCGGGGTGTCAAAACGCGTCTCCACCCAGCGGCCTTCGGCGTCGAACTCTGCGCTGCCAAAACCCGTGATCACGTCACTGGGTTGCTTGCGTGTGTAGATACCGACACCCGAGTAGCCCTTTTTCTGCGCGTAGTGAAAATGCCCCTGCAGCGGGCCCAGCGTGTCCAGGCGGCCAGCGACGTCGCCGTGCTGGGCCTTCACTTCCTGCACGCCCATACAATCGGCGCCCGTGCTCTGGGCCCACTCCACAAAGCCCTTGCTGGCCGCCGAACGGATGCCATTCAGGTTGAGGCTGACGAGTCTGAAGGCCAAAGGAACCCCTTGTGATGAAAGACGCCGACACCAGCCCACTGGCGCAGGAATTTGTTGAATTTGCAGTGCGCACGGGTGTGCTGCGCTTCGGGCAGTTCCAGACCAAAGCCGGCCGCCTGTCGCCGTACTTTTTCAACGCCGGCCTGTTCTGCGACGGCGCCACGCTGGGGCGTGTGGCGGAATTTTATGCACGCCGCTTGCTGGAAAGCGGCCTGCCTTTTGACATGCTGTTTGGCCCCGCTTACAAGGGCATCACGCTGGCCTCGGCGGTCGCGGTGGAACTGGCGCGGCGTGGCCGCAACGTGCCCTTTGCCTACAACCGCAAAGAAGCCAAAGACCACGGCGAAGGCGGTTTGCTGGTCGGTGCGCCGGTGGCCGGGCGTGTGCTCATCATCGATGACGTCATCTCTGCAGGCACCTCGGTGCGCGAATCCATCGCCCTCATCACTGCCGCCGGGGGCACCCCTTGCGGTGTGGCCATAGCGCTGGACCGCCAGGAACGCGCCACCCAAGACGGCGCCGACGCCCCCTGGAGTGCGGTGCAGTACGTCACACAGCAACTGCATTTGGGCGTGGTGGCCATTGCCCAGTTGCAAGACCTGCTTCAGTACCTGCAGCGCAGCGACGATGTCACACTCGGCGCCTTTGCTGCGCCGGTGCAGGCTTATCGCGATCGATACGGGGTGTGAATGTCTTTCTCGGGTGCCCAACCCGCCGGCTGGCCCGGCGGCTTGCTCAAACCGCTGGCCGCAGCGTTGGCCTGCGCGTGGGCCAGCGCCAGTGGGGCCGGCATCTACACCTGTGTTGACAGCAAGGGCCGGCGGCTGACGGCCGACCGCCCCATACCCGAGTGCACGGCCAAAGAACAGCAGGTGCTGAACCGCGACGGCTCTGTGCGCACGGTGGTGCCGCCGGCGCTGACGGCCGAAGAGCGGCAGGCAAAAGAGGCCCGCGAGCGCGCCGCCGCCGAGGCCCGCCTGGCCCAGCAAGACGCTGTGCGCCGCGACCGCAACCTGGTGGCACGCTACCCCAACGAAGCCGCACACCAGCGGGCGCGTGAGTCTTCTCTGGACACCGTGCGGCTGGCCATCAAGGCCACCGAAACGCGCCTGCTCGACCTGGCGCAGCAGCGCAAACCGCTGATGAACGAGGCCGAGTTCTACGTCGGCAAGACCTTGCCCGCCAAGCTGAAAGCCGCCATCGATGCCAATGACGCGGCGGCGGAAGCGCAGAAGTCGGCCGCTGCCACGCAGGCGGCCGAGCTGGGCCGCATCAACCGGCTGTACGACCTGGAACTGGAGCGTTTGCGCCGCCTGTGGGCCGGCGCGCCCGCCGGTACGCTGGGCCCGTTGGCGGCGGGCACGGGTGCGGCGCCCGGCGCGCTGCCCATGGCCCAAGGTGCGCAGCCGGTGGCCGCGCCAACGACCACCGCAACCGTCAAGCCGGCCCGCTGAGCGCGCGGCGCAACAGTTCGCCGGCCTGCGCCGGGTTGGCCTTGCCCTTGCTGGCTTTCATCACCTGGCCCACCAGCGCGTTGAAGGCTTTGTCTTTGCCGGCGCGGAACTCTTCCACCGACTTGGCGTTGGCCTGCAGCACCTCGGCCACGATGGCCTGCAGCGCACTGTCGTCGTTCATCTGGCGCAGGCCCTTGGCGTCGATCAGCGTGTCGACCTGATCACCTTCGCCGGACCACAGCGCGTCAAACACCTGGCGCGCGCCGTTGTGGGACACCGTGCCGTCCACCACGCGGGCGATCAGCGTAGCCAGCGTAGCCGGCTGCACCGGCGAGCGCTCGATCGGCAGGCCTTCGGCATTCAGGCGCTTGGAAACCTCGCCCATCAGCCAGTTGGCGGCCAGCTTGGGCTGCCGGCAGCCGTCGCGCACGGCCTCGTAGGCGCGCGCAAAGGCCAGGCTTTGCACCATCAGTGCCGCGTCGGCCGGCGGCAGGCCGTCTTGCTGCACAAAGCGGCTGGCCATGGCTGCCGGCAGCTCGGGCATGGCCGCCTGCACACGCTGCACCCAGTCGGGTGCGATCACCAGCGGCGGCAGGTCGGGGTCGGGGAAGTAGCGGTAGTCGTGCGCGTCTTCCTTGCTGCGCATGGCACGGGTTTCGCCACTGTCGGGGTTGAACAGCACCGTGGCCTGTTCGATGGGCAGGCCGTCTTCGATGCGGTCGATCTGCCACTGCACTTCAAAGTCGATGGCCTGCTGCAAAAAGCGAAAGCTGTTCAGGTTTTTGATCTCGCGCCGCGTGCCCAGGGGCCCGCCGGGGCGCCGCACCGACACGTTGGCGTCGCAGCGGAAGCTGCCCTCTTGCATGTTGCCGTCGCAAATGGACAACCACACCACCAGCGTGTGCAGCGCCTTGGCGTATTCCACCGCCTCAGCGCTGCTGCGCATGTCGGGCTCGGAAACGATTTCCAGCAGCGGCGTGCCGGCGCGGTTCAGGTCGATGCCGGTGGCACCCGGGAAGGCCTCGTGCAGGCTCTTGCCGGCGTCTTCTTCCAGGTGCGCGCGTGTCAGGCGCACGCTGCGCGGCTGCCCGTCCAGCACAAAGTCAACACGGCCGCCCTGCACCACGGGTATTTCGTACTGGCTGATCTGGTACCCCTTGGGCAGGTCGGGGTAGAAGTAGTTTTTGCGCGCAAAGATGGACACCGGCGCCACCTTCGCCCCCACCGCCAGGCCAAAACAGATGGCGCGCTCTACCGCACCCCGGTTCATCACCGGCAAGGTGCCGGGCAGTGCCAGGTCCACGGCGCAGGCCTGCGTGTTCGGCGCGGCGCCAAAGTGGGTGGAAGCCCCGCTGAAGATCTTGCTGGCGGTGGACAACTGGGCGTGGGTTTCCAGACCGATGACGACCTCAAAACCACGGGTCAGTGCGGGTGCGTTCATGCTGCACCCCCCGCGCCGGCTGAGGGCGCCCGCACATGGTGGTCGGTGGCCTGCTGCAGCGCATGCGCCGTGTGCAGCAGCTGCCCTTCTTCGAAGTAGTTGCCAATGAGCTGCAAGCCCACGGGCAGGCCGGCGCCCTCGGCCGATGCGGCAAAACCCGCCGGCACGCTCATGCCCGGCAAGCCGGCCAGGCTGGCGGGCAGTGTGAAGATGTCGGCCAGGTAGTTCTGCACCGGGTCGTCGGTCTTGTCGCCCAGCTTCCAGGCCACGGTGGGCGCCACCGGGCCGGCGATGACGTCGCACTGCTGGAAGCAGGCCTGAAAGTCGTCGG
>JACCDR010666432.1_pt1 | contig 14006 bp, 11 predicted proteins | sample 7446431 | NCBI WGS metagenome assembly JACCDR01 (sample SAMN15323443, study PRJNA562643) | freshwater metagenome | isolation source: river surface water | place: USA:Blue River Watershed | collected 2017-08-17 | reverse complement strand
CTCACGCCTAAAGATATTAAGTGGGCAAAGTGGAGGTTTGACTTCGAGACGAGCACGATAGCCTTGATTAACACGTCTACGCTTCTAATCGGTGCACAGGATACTCTAAGCTAATGCCTGCTCCGACTAATATTAGTGCTGGGACAGCAATCGACGTTACAGGTCTGCTTCCGTATACTAATACTCAAACTGTAGATGATGCTGGCGTTACGTATACTGTATGGTATAAGTATACCTTCCCTGCTGATGGAGTTCTCGGAATTCTAGGTTATGGGGATCTTCCCTATATTCCAAGAATGGATTCTTATGGGCCTAATTCATCTGTAGTTCATTCTAATATTAGTAGTGCTTATAGTTATCCTGCTCAATTGCAAGGGCATGCAGGAGAAGAATTCTTCTTCAGATTTCAGCCTAATAGTGGTAATCCTACTCCTGCTGTTCTAGAAATCTCTTTCATCAATAGTCCTACGCCTATTTGGCCCGAGGGCTCACTAATCATTCCTGATGATACTCCTGGCAATCCAGGGATAGTAATCAGTGCTGTTACTGGAGAGGTATTAGGGGGTATAGTAGACTTTCCCGCAGGCGAGCAGGGAGATTCGATACTAACTCCTGTAGTCTATTACGCCACTGAAAACGTTGATACTTATAATGTTGATGTATTTGATGATACTTACACGGTAATTAACAGTGAAGTTCCTTTAGGAACCGCAGGAGGTGGAACACAGCCACTTTTAATTAGAGCTAATAAAACACTGGGAAAAATTTACTTCCTTAGTGCTAATAGTAGCAATAATTGGATTCTTCAATCTATAGATTCAGATGGAACAATTTCAGGGGCACTGACTACTATTACTATAGGGCAGAGTGGTATTTATGTTAGAAGTTTCTGTATAGCAAATGACGGTAATATTGTTTATATTTGTGCTGCTGATCCTCTTGGTTCACCACTCCAAGCTGCTATTAAAAAATGGGATATTGGGGCAGGGGCTTTTCTCACCAATTTTGCCCCCGCTATTGGTGGTTATTATACTCTCGAAGATATTCTTGTTCTAGAAGATGATACCGTTGTTGCTCTATATACTATTAGTTCTTCAGGAGCAATTAAGGTAGGAATTTATGACATAACAGGAAGCCTACTGAATCTTATTGATTATGGAACAGCTAATAACCCTACTACTTTTCATCATATAGGTTATGCCTTAGACTCTCCTAATTCTTTCTGGCTCTGGACACATCCCAATCCTGTTAATGGAACATCTAGATTCAGAAATGTTAAAGTTTCAGATGGAAGTGATCTTATAGATTTTACTATCGCTGAATTTGAGAGTGGAGTTTGGTCTGAAGATAGCATTTTTGATCCGGATACTGATGCTAGATTTGGTATTTCTCTCTCTTGTCCCTTCTACATGGTCGGTCCCTTTGGAGCGAGCGGAGGAACTATTACAGTTCTTAAAGTCCAGAATGGAGGAAATACTGGAGAGGAATTTGATTTCACCACTACAGGAGGATTAACTCCTTCTACTTTCACTCTTGAAGATGGAGAATCTCAAGCTTTTACTGGATTAGCTCCTGGAACCTATGGGATAGCAGAGACTCCTGTAGGGGCTTATGATACTACTTATGAGGTTAGTAACGCTGATCCTGTTGATGCTATTGAAATTGTAGGGGATGAGGAGATTCTCGTTACGGTAACTAATACTGGATTCAACACTCTATCTGGTATCTATAAGGTAGTCCCTGATAAGAGGAATGATACACTGTGGGAATCTTTCGATCCTGAAGTTACTGAGGATGTAAAGATTCCTGATCCTTTCTTCAAATCTGCTCTCTTTGGTAAGTAGTATGCCTTACGCTTCAGCAGTTGCTAGAGATGGATCATCAGGGGAATTCATATCTCATTTTACTGGCGTCCGAATGAGAATAGTAGGCGCTGGAGAATTCGAGATGAGACTAATCTCAATGGATGAAATTGAGACTCAAACGCTCGTTCCCTTCACCCTAGAGGAGACGACAAATAGACAGCCTTTCCGCCTAGCAAACTTCAATCAGCAGCGAGCTTTGTTAGAGGGAAAGACGGACCAGATAGATGAGTTCTTCAAGATTGATCGTATCATCCTTTTCGTGAAAGAACTCTGGACTGACTATCCGAGTGTAGGATAGGAGCATGGCATTCAAACCGAAGGCAAAAGCAAAGAGCCCTGATGATCTAATGGGTCTCTTAGTGAACTCTAAAGTGCAGACTGAGAACAATGCACTCTATCAGACTATCTTTGGCTTAATTAGCATCCAGTCAGCTTCTAATCAGCTTATGGTAGAGTCACTGAATTCACTACAGCTTCAGATAAACTCTCTTGATCTGAGGAAAGATCCCGAGATTCCTCCCTTCTTTTTCATGGGTTCTAGCTAATGCCTACCGTCTATCGAGTATTAGGACAACTGAAGCCCGGAGCGGCTTCACTAGAGGACATCTATACTGTCATTCAACCAGTTAGAAGTTCTATTCTAAGCTCGATAAACATTTGCAATCAAAGTGCTACGCCAACGACCTATCGGGTTAGTGTAGCGATAAAGGGAGCAGCAGACTCACTGGAGCAATACCTTGCCTATAACGCTCCAATTGTCGCTAATGATACTGTTAGCTTTAACGTCGGAGTTACTCTCGCTCAGGGTGACGTAGTTCGAGTGTATGCTACTCTGGCTACCTTGAGCTTCAATATTTTCGGGTTAGAAAACGCATGATTTCCTCCCTCGGTAACAGACCGCTTATCCTATACGGGAGCCCTCCTCTAGGCCCTGGTAGTGGATCGAGCTTTACTGAAGGCTCTATTATCTTCGTAGGGCCAGGGGGAGATTTAGCTCAGGATAATACTAACTTCTTCTATAATGATGCAACTAATCAGCTTAAAGTAGGAGGGTCTGTTCTTACTCCCCTAATTATAGGAGGGACTGGAGTAAATGACGATCTCATACTCCAGAGTACTAGTGGAGTAGGAACTATCAATTCTCGTATCTTCATGAAGGTTGGGAATAATGGAGCTATTACAGCAGTAGAGATTCAACCTGATTCTGGTGGAAACTTCGGTAGGATGGGTGTAGGAACTCCGGGTAATATTTCTGTTTCCTATCCTCTAACGGTATTTGGAACAGGATCTGATATTGGTTATTTGATTCATGCTAAGGCTGCTAATGGTAATCCTAGTGCCTATCTTCAATTAGCCACTGGGGCTAACACAGACGCTAAAGCTGGATTCTCCTTCTATCAAGCTTTTGATATCGTTGAATGGAGAATGCACGTAGATGGAAATCTAAATGATGTAATGAGATTCAGTGTTCATACTCCATCAGAGACTAATACCCTAATGCTTACTATTAGGGGCAATCTCATTATCAATGATTCTATAGTTATAACAGAGCCTACTACTGGAACCAAGTGTTTAATTTTTGGGGATGGAACTATCCCCGCTTCTCTTGCTAGCAATACCGCTGGCCTCTACGCTAATGACATAGCTGGCACAGTTAATATGTTCGCTATTAATGAAGCTGGAGGCTCTTCTCAGCTAACAGGATTTACTGCTAAGTCAGTAATCTTTGCCTCATCTACTGGAGGTTTTACTGAAGATACTGCTCTTATCTATGATAGTGCAAGTAAACAGTTAACTGCTGAAGTATTAGTATCTAAGCAATCTGGAGGCTTCCCCAGGCTACTATTGAATGATACTAGTCAGGCTGCTGATGCCAGACTATTCCAGGCAATGAACTCTTCTCTCACCTTTAGAATTAAGGCTGTTAATGATGCTGAGACTGTAGCACAACCTGGTTTCGTTCTAGATCGTAATGGTATCATGACAGGGGCAGGACAGCCTACTGCTCTAGTAACTAAGTCAGGAACTCAGGCAGTAGGAGATTCAACACTAGTTGCTGTTTCCTTTGATACTGAGACTTTCGATGTTGCTGGTTGTCATAGTGGGGGAGACCCTACTAAGCTTACTGTTCCCACTGGTGGTGGTGGAGTCTACTTCATCTTCGGCACAGTGGTCTATCCTAGTAATAGCACCGGTATCCGCCTAGCTCGTCTGAGAAAAGGTGGAGCTGGAGCGATTATCACTTCTACCCAGCAAGCAGTTAATGGTGAAATTACAGCTATTCAGGTAGTAGCAATAGCCCAATTATCAGCTGCGGAATACGTAGAATTGATAGCATACCAGACTAGCACTGGCTCCCTTAACATTGAGACAAGCTGCAACTTTGGATGGATAAAAGTATGGTAGCAGGGGATTTGGAATACTACAAGACGAAATCACAGCTGCTTGAACTCCAGCTGAATGAGAACCGTCTAGTTCTCGAGATTGAAAGACTCAGGAAGCAGAGAGAAAATATCTTCCTCAGCCTAGGGCTAGATCCAAGTAAAAACTATAAATTTACTGACTCGGATTGTTCGATTGAAGAAGCATAGGTGAGGAGGCTTAGTCATGGCATACGGTGACGATAGACGGTCACGGGATACGATAGCTAGGGAGGGCGTTAATGCTGGTGGAGTCATTAATGACCTCCGCTCGCAGATGATTGTCCCTACTACCCAGCAAGCCTATAATCAATGGCTGAACGCCTCTGATACTGCTAATAGAGACTATGGCAATATCATGGGTGAGTATGACAATTTCAGCAGGACGGGAGGCTATTCCGCACTAGATAAAAGTCATATCAGGAACCGTGCTCTCTCTCCCATCAGATCGATGTACTCAGGGGCTAATAGAGAAGTAGACCGACAGAGAACAATGCAAGGCGGCTATATGCCAGGCTATGGAGTGCTAAAGGCTAGGATGGCCCGTGATATGAACCAGGGTATGTCTGATGCCACTGGTGGTACAGAGGCCGCAATAGCCCAGATGGTCAATGAAGGTAAAAGATTCGGCGCGGCAGGTAAGAGTAATCTATATGGACAAACTCCTGGTCTAGCTAGCATGTTTGGCAATCAGCTAATGCAGAGCACTGGTAACTGGCTGCAAAATGCAGGATTGCAGAATCAACTTAGCCTAGGGATAATGGGCGCTCAGAATGAAGCAGGTAGACTACCAGGTAACTTTGAGCAAATCCTCAACAGGGCGGGACAAATTGGTGCTATTGGAAGTAATCTTATGAATACTTTTAGACCTACCCGTGTTCCAGGCGGTCCTCAGGGTGCTAATCTCCCTGGTGGAGTAGCTAATCCTGGTAATAATCTCCCGCCTTCTGGCGCTTCCAGGCTTCCTAGTCCTACGGGTGCTACTCCTCCTTTTAATCCTAATATTGGTAGGGTAAAACCGCCTCAACCTGAGATTTACTCTCCATCCTCATACGGGATCAATACGAGTGAGAGCTATGGTAATCCTATGGGCTCTACCCCTGATTATATTAACTACGCTGGTGGTGGATTTAACGCTATCCCGAACTACGGAGGGAGCTATAATACGCTACCTGGTTATACCGGATCTAATAACATTGGAAACGTGAATAACTACGATTGGTCTTGGTAGGAGACTGAGATGGATCAGCTAGACTTTCTCCCCTCCCAGCTCAGGATGAGAGCACTTTATCCTGATCCTTATACATATCAGGATGCTCAGCCTAATCCTGGAGGTATGGAGATAGGAGCGCCTCCTCAACCAGAGCCTCCTCCTATAGCCCAAATCGAGAATGATCCCAGGACTAGGGTTCAGGCTCCTATAGGCGTAGATCCTAGCATTGATCCTACTCTACAGGGTAATCCTGATGAGCAGTTTGGTGATACTAGTGCTAATGCCAGTGATTCTCGCTTTCCCGTCAAGAGAGCAAAGAGGCCAATTAGCACTGTAGCCAATGATCAGTTTATTCAGTTTCTAAATACCTTCCCACAGAGGGAAAGCCCTGGCAAGTATAATAGGATTTCTGGTGCTCTAGCCTCCTTCACCCAAGACCCTGCCAAGGTAGAAGAGGCGCTATACGGAGACTACAATAGAAGCCTAGAGGACTGGAAGACTAAGGGCGGAATCCTCTCTCAGGCTGCTAACTTCGAGAGAGCTACGAATCAGCAGATTCTAGCGGATGAAGATAGAGATATCTATAATGAATACCGCTTTGCTAATCTTGAAAGGCAAAGAGAGCAGGGTGATGAAGCTAATAGAATTAGGGCTTTTACTGCCGCCTCTAATGCTGCTAGTAAGGCTAAGAGAGATGACATAGCTGAGCGAGCTTTGAAGGGAGGGAAGGTCTACTTCTCTAAGGATGGAGCTGCTGTTCTTGTTGACAAAGAAGGAAATCCGGAAGAATTTGACCGTAATGTTCTGGAGGGCCTTACCTTTGAACAGCAGGAAAGACTTAGAGCAGCAGGAGCTATTAGGCTAGTTGAAAGTAGAGGAGACATTCAAAAAGAAATTGAGAGAATGAGGGAAGCTGCTAGACTAGAAGCTATTGACAGGGCAGCAGAACAACAAAGGCAGACTAACTCTGAGAGGCCCACTGCTGCTAACACTATGAGTCCCACTGAAGAAAGAACTGAGATGCAACTAGCAGCGGCCGCCTATAGAGCTAGTCATCCTACTGAGGCTGCTTGGATTAAGAATGATGAGAATGATATTCCTATCATGAGCCCTCCTGAAACTAATTGGCTTCAGGATAAAACGGGCTTCGGAAACGCCGCAGAACGAGCTAAAGTGATTGATGATTTTAATGATTTTATGAGAAAGCGAATGGATGCTAAGAGGAAAAGTCTAGCTCCTCCGCCTACTCCAGGTGGGGCTATTCAAGGGCCGGGCTCATCGAGCGCAAGACTAGGATCATCGGGACCAAAGACTACTAAAGGTCCGACTGTTCCTCCTCTAGAACAAAGGGCAAATGGGCATAAGCATACCTTTACTACAGGTCCGAATGCAGGTAAAACTATTATTTGGAATGGGACAGACTGGTTAATGGAAGTTCCGGCGGAGAAGTAAGATGCCCCAATATACCGTAGTTGATGACGAAGGAAATCCCAAGAAGTATACTGCTGTCGATGATGAGGGAAATCCTAAGACTAGTATGTTAGTCGATGATAGCGGGGATCCTATAATGATTCCTGAACCTCCTCCATTGGGGAGTCTTGAACCTAAAAAGCTATCAGGAAGGGTTAAAACTATTGATCCTTTTGAAGGAGCTAAGAATACAGCTAGTCGTTTATTTTTTGGGGCCACGGATGAAAATGATCCAGAAAAGAAGTACCCTCGTGTTAGAGGAGGAGAGTGGCTACAAATTCCGGGGGTTCAAGAAGCTGGAAGATACCTTGCTAACAAGATTGATGATCCTATGCAGCGGGGTGCTGAACAGGATTGGACAGACATAGCTAAGAACTATGCTGCTGGTGCAGTAGAGGGAGCGGCTGGTCTGCTAGCTGGAAGTGCTGATCCTAGAGCAGTAGGTCTTAAAACTCCTTCTAGCTTATTGAATTCTCGTTTCTCTCAGGCTCGTAATGTTACCCCTGGTAAGCCAGTTCAGAGACGGATAGAAGGCCCAATTGGCTATGATGGGCAAAGTGCAATAAGAAGAGGAACGCCTAATATTCCTCCTCCTACTAGAATGTCTCCCCGTCGTTTCTTGGGTAGTGGGGGAGGAGCAACAGAAGTAAGTAATCCTCTTACCGGACTGCCACTATCTCTAGAATCTGAAGCTATCCTAGGGCCTCCCGAAGTACCAGGTAGTAGAGAAGGATTGCCTTTTAGAGATGTAGAAACTACTGAATTTGATAAAGCTGCTAATATTGATAGGAAGTTCACTAGACGCTACTATGATAAGCGTTCTCCTGCTTTGCTTAATGAAGGACTACCGCCCTACGGTGCTCTACCGCCTGAGGGTATACTAAATCAAGAGCCTCCTCCTGTTCCTCCTGCTCCTCTAGGCCCGTCTAGACTAGGAATGCAGGGTGGACAAGGCTCTCGTTTTGGAAGAAGACCGGAAGGGGAACAGCCTATACTACCTATGCTGCCAGAGGGAGAATATGGAGTTCCTCCAGCTAGGGCTTTTGAACAGCCTCCTGCTGTAGTGCCTAGAGGGTTGATCGAGCCTAGTAGACCTGGACAGCCTCCTGCTACTATAACTCCTCCCTCTTCTCCTATTGAGGAAGTTCTTGCTTTATCTAAAACAGGACAAAAGCCTGTAATTAAATCTAGAACAGAGCTAGACGGAACCACTCGTGTTTGGGTTAATGATAATGAATATACTCATCTATTTGGACCAGGGGGAGCTACTGCCCAGGATATAAAACAGCTTCATTTTGCAGCGAATGATCCCAAAACCTTTATTAGGATGGAGGAACTAAAGAGACAGAATGAAGTAGGAACGCCTTACGGCCCTGTTACTAAATTTGAGGCTGAGCGTCAGGCCCAAGTACCTAGAGGACTAATTGATCCTAATAGACCTGGAGAGAGTCAGTTTGGTTCTAGAGGAAATGTAGCAATCTTTGGTCCCTCAACTAACCGTCAAGTTTATGAAATTGCTGATGAACTAGCTTCTGTATTGACCAAGGGGATTGAGGATGATCCTAATGTTGAGAAGTTACTACAAGAGGCAGAAGTAGCGATAACACAGGAAAGAGATCCTGCGATTATAGATGACAATTTAGAGCAAATTAAAGGTTATCTGGGAACAGCTAAGAGCCCTGATGAACGAGAACTTTTTGGTGGTCTTTATGATACTGCTAGAGAGAAGGTTGCTCAGAGTCAAGCAACGCCGGGTGCTGTAGTAAGACCGAGATTTAAGAACCTCCCGAAGAAGAGCAGGTTTAAGGAAACAAAGCTCGCTGAGCGTCCTAAGCCTACCCTACGCTTTACTCAAGACGGGAGTCTGATCGACACTAATACTGGCGAAGTGATGGACATTGGTCAGGCTATCCAGAAGACTAGTGAAGCCGAACCAAAGCCCGATACTACTAGCATTATAAAGCCTATTTCTGATGACAAACTTCCACAAGGGATGGCTAAAGTAGGTAAGGACAAGATAGCAATAGGCTACGATGAATCTCTTGGACAGATCCTAGCTACTTCCCTCTATCAAGGAAATACAGGCAAAATCATCGTTAAGGAACTCCTACAGAATTCGATGGATGCTACTAGATCACTAGGAACAGGAGCGGACATTCATATTACTCTTGATGAACTTGCTAATGCTATTACTGTTAAAGATAATGGCCCCGGTATGACTAGGGAAGAACTAGAAACTTACTTCACTAATTTGGGTTCCAGTGGTAAAAGAGATGATATTACTGCGATAGGGGGGTTTGGTCTAGCTAAGGCTGCTCCTTTGCTGGGGGGAACTAACGTTCACGTTGTTTCAGTGGCAAAGAGGAGTAATGGGAAGACCTATAAGACCATCTTCACCGGCACTCCTAAGGATCTACTTAATGCAAAAGTAGGAGTAGACCTAACCTCTGTTCAAGTGCCCGAGGGAACGCCTACTGGACTCTCGGTTACTACTACTATGAGAATGCCACAGCAGTCCTACAATAAGCTAACTACTTGGCAGATTCAAGATTCTATGGAGAAACTAGCAAGTCATTCATTGGGATTTGAGGGAACTATTTCGGTAGATGGTATTGATGCATATAATACTTCGGGAATACCTAAGAATAAAAAGCAATATGGTGGGCTACTGAGTGATCCTAATGATAAGGTTATTAAACTGAGTAATCCATCTGCTGACTTTGATCTTATTGTTCCTGTGGGCGCTCAGTATGCAGAGAGAGTTGGGGTTCAGATTGCTCTTCTAAATAACGGGATGTACCAGAATACCGTTAATCTGGGAGGATATGGAACTTATCCAGGCATTCCAGATAAGATTCTACTGAATATCAAGTCGAAGGTTCCCGAAGGACATAACGATTATCCCTTTACCGCAAATAGAGAAAATCTACGTGGCACGGTAATGGAGGATATTCAGAAATATATTAATGAGAACATTGTCAAACCTGGTGTCAATGCTAGAATTAATGCTTTGTCTCAGGCTTATCAAAATATGATCCCAACGCCTTATCCTGTTAGATCAGGAAGGGCTTTCCATTTCTATGATGTAGGAAATAGTCTCAGCCCAGATGATCTTAATTTCTTTATTGATCATCCTATTAATGCTAAAATAGCGGAGATAATGTCCAAAGCTATTGAAACAATCATGGTTCGAATGCCACAGGATTGGCAGGATAAACTAGAGAAGATAGGATTTATTACCCACGATGAACTTTACGGTATTCATATTCCGAATCCTGCGGCTACTGCATCAACAGGGGGAGAAAAGTCAGCTATTCTACTTAACCCTTGGCAGAGACTAGCTAAAGCGGAGAATGATACATATGGAACTGGAGATCCTCCTATTGATAGTGCAATAGCTGGACTATTTCATACCATAGCTCACGAGATTGCTCATATTCCAGGTGGAGGACATGATGAATCATTCGCCCAAAGGCTCGCCCAGGTTTACTCGAAAGTCGGGGCAGACCTTGCCATCGACTACCAAAGGCAATTCGGGGAGATTCTCAGCGATCCCCTCGACCCAGGACATTATGCTCCAGAGGTTTCGGAAATACTACAGCGATATAATGACACAAGGCGGACCATCGATACTTCAAAAGACCCTCTCTACGGAACGGGAATTAGCCATGCGGCTTCCGGAGAAGGATCAGGCGGAAATGCTCTCTATCGTAAATCTAATAGAGCAGGAGCTGCTAGGAACGTCTGGGATGAAACAGGTGCCCTAGGAGGGGCGCAACCTCCTAGAACACCTAGGAGTGATAGAGTAAGTAATGTCCCTCCTAGGAGGACCCCGCCCAGCGAGCCTAGTGCTCCAGTAGTCTCAGCTATCAAGGAAAGACTATTAGGAGAAGGTTCTCTTGTAGGAGATGCTGCAAGTCTATCTAGGGGCCTAGTAGCAACAGGAGACTTAGCTCCTCTCTTGCGTCAAGGAGGATCTTATGCAGGGCGAGCCTTCTGGAGGAAAGCGGCTATACAGCAATTCAAATCCTACGCTAGCGAAGGTGGGCATCAGCGAGCACTAGATGAATTGAGAAGACACGAACTGATGCAAAAACAGGCTAATGGAAAGACCGAAGCAGAGGAAATGGGACTTCGGCTTAACGTAGGACAGAGGGGTTGGAGCCATCAGGAAGAGACTATGATGGGGGTAGAGCACGCTGAACGGCTAGCTGAGTGGGCGCTCAGAGGAAAGATCAACCCAGTAAAGGCTAGCAATAGAGCCTTTCATGACTCAGTGGATATCATTAGACTAGGCGCTGCTGCCGAACTGAAGGATAATTATAGACGATTTTATGAAAGTGTTATGAGGACTGCTAGGACTGAAGGAGATCGGAGATATGCTGCTGCAATGAATCCTGCCTCTCCCGTAGTTAAGAAGAAGATAGGAGAGTTAGTCAATTCAGCTTCAGGCTCTCCTAGCCTTGATATTAAAGAAAGAAGAATTCCGAAGGATATCCGAGTTCCGTTTACTAGAAGATGGGTGAACGTCCCTAAGTCTATTGCCGACAAGGAGATAGTACCTCATGTCCCACTTGATCGCTTTGCTGGCATTCTGAACTTTGGCATATTCTCAGGTAGGCTAGCCAAGTCCTATATCGAACGGTATAACAGATTACTGAACCCCTACTCTTGGATGAAAGCTGATCCTGTCATGCGTAGAGAATACCTGAAGCAGTTGCTTAGTATAGGAGGAGCTAGAGTAGTCCTTACCGGTCTAGGTGCTGCTATGGGAGGTCTACTAGGGACGAAAATGACTAGTACCGATTGGGGCAAGTCTGTGATAACTGCTAACGATGGTTGGCAGGTTGGTATGGATACTACTCTGGGCGGCGGGAAGTACGAGACTTTCGCTGCTAGGATGCTCCAGGGTGAGTATACTACTAGAAAAGGAGAGACTAAAGGACTAGGAGAAGGACCGTTCATTCCCACTGGGCTTGATCTAGTAGAGGGCTTAGGAGAGGGATTAGCCTCACCGGCGTTTAGAGCAGCAATAGAGATTTTAAAGAAGAGTGAGCACTTCGCTGGTCCGCAGGCTAAGGGACAGGAAGTAGGATTGCGGACTATGACTGATACTATGACCCCTATTATCGGCCAGGATATCTGGGATATTGTAACTGAACATCCTGAGTATATCCCCCTTCTGTTCCCCGATGCAGTTGGTAATGCTCTAACGATTAGGAGAGTAGAATAAATGAGTTTAATCTACGTCATAGTAGTTCTCGTCGTTCTCGGTCTCTGTCTCTACCTAGTAGAAACCTACATACCCTTATCACCGCCAATTAAGATGGTGATAAGGGTAGTAGTTGTTCTATTTCTGATCCTCTGGCTGCTTCAGATTTTCGGCATCACTGGACCTAGTCTTAACCTCAGACGCTAGATCTTAGAGTCGCTTCACGTTATCCGCTCTCGGTCCCTTAGGGCCTTCCTCTATCTCGAACTCTACTGGGACTTTCTTTCCTTCCTCTACCTCCTCCATTAGAGCAAACCACTTGCCTCTAAAGGAGGACTTATGGACGAAATAGTCTGTCCCATCCTCTCCCTCAATAAAGCCGAAGCCCTTATCGGTAATTTTTTTAAATATCCCACGCATCGCTCGCCCTCTCCTACTTTTTGAAATCTTCGATGTAGATTCTAACCTTTTCTATCTCCATGTTCAGGCGATAGTAGATATGCCCGCCTGGATTACTCGAGCTTAGAATCTTGGCTGCCTCCGCCCACTGGATTATTCTATCTAAATCCTCATGATCGAGCTTAAGAGTGAACCTCTGAAGCAGATTGACTCTAGAATCCCTAAAATCCTCTCTACTCGCTAAGTGCTTCAGAATAATGTTTCTCTTCTCAGCAAGAGTAACTTCATTCTGCTTGACTGTCTGTGTGATTTTCTTAGATGGGGCGATTAGAGGGAGAACCTCTCCCATAGCCTCCTGAATATCCTCGATAGTGATTTGCAAGTCAGCTCTCCTAGCAGTAGAGATTAGCATAGCGAGCTTTAGAATATTATCATCTACTCGGCCGACAGTTCCCGTATCATCCTCTAGCTTAGGAGAAACCTTAGTATGAAACTCGAGATACCATGACTCGAACGCATCACGGATATCCTTCGCCATAGAGAACTCACCGGAAAGACTAGAAACGTGCTTAATCCCCTCTGCTATGAAAGTCTTGTCAACCTTGATTGTCGGCTCTCTCATCAGAGCATTTAGCTTGTTTTCCTTATGCTCGCTGATGATAAACGTGCGACCAATAAGACCTCCCCGTAGATTTTTCTCAGGCACGAACTCACGGAATAGTGCCTCGTTAGTCCCAGCGAGCCAAGTAACAGTTGGATTCTTTAGTTCAATGGGCTCTGAGTTTTTGAGTCTGTAAGTCCAAACTCCGTCATTGTAGATTCGATCAAAGAGATCTGTGAGGATATCGAGAGAATTAGTGTTTCCAATAATCGCAGATGATAGCTCACTAGAGACAATGAAACCGGCTGAGTCATTGATGATAACTTTGTTAGGCTTTGTTTGTGTTGTTCCAAGCTCCTTAATAATAGCTTCAACTGTTGCACGACCGTTGATAACTCTTGTGTTGTTAACTCTAGTGACGATATCTTTGGCGAGTCCAATTGGCGGTCCTTTCTTGATTGCTGAGGGTCCATACAAGAGCACGTAAATGTTAGGGTAAAGTTTATAGAGATAGCGATCGAAGTAAACCTTATCCTTGACTATCGCACTTACGGCGCTTAGTATTGACCAATAATAGAAACGCTTCGGGCTCTCATACTCCGAGAAAGTTTGCACGGTTCGATCGAGCCAATCCACATTAGGCTGCCTTCCTATACTTGTCGAGTTTCTCGTAGTTATACCCAATTTCTACGTCGCAAGGTATAACAAGACTTCTTCTTGGGAGACTACAATTACTAAAGTCAATGGGAATTTCAAATTGGGATCTGATAAAAGGAATGTAGGAGTCGAGCTTTCGCTCAGGACATAGAAAAAGTAGTGCATCGTG
>JACCDR011073302.1_pt1 | contig 14010 bp, 13 predicted proteins | sample 7446431 | NCBI WGS metagenome assembly JACCDR01 (sample SAMN15323443, study PRJNA562643) | freshwater metagenome | isolation source: river surface water | place: USA:Blue River Watershed | collected 2017-08-17 | reverse complement strand
CGTCAAAAAAGGAGAAGATCTTTTTGTGGCCGCTGACGATGAAACGGCCTTATTTTCATTTAAAGTTTCAGACAAAGAGGTGTCGGTCGCGTCTCAGATGATGCCAGCTTTGTCAGCCGATCGAAATACCCGAGCTAAAACAAAGCCCGATTTTGAAGCTCTTGTGGATTTAGACAAAGAGCACTGGCCTCCTCATGGCGCTCTCATTGCCTGGCCTTCCAGTTCTGGCGTGCAGAGAATGAAAGCTGTCGTGGTTCCTTTTAAAACGGAAAGGGAACTGAGTAATCCCATCGAGGTTAATATTTTGCCTCTGGCATATATGATGATTCAGGAGTTTAAGCAAGATGCTAAAGAATTGAACATCGAAGGCCTGATGGTCAGGGATGGGAAAATCTTTTTCTTCCAGCGAGGCAATTCTGGGAAAGGGAAAAGCGGAATATTTGAAATGTCTTTAACGAATTGGCTCAAAGGAATGAAAAGCAACGAGTGGAGCGGAAAGATCAAGTTCAGTAAAATAAAAGTGGGAAAGCTGAACGGAGTCGATTTGACTCTGGCTGATGGTATTTGGACGGAGCAGGGGCTTCTCGCTTTAGCTTCCGCCGAAGACACAGTATCTGCTTTTGCTGACGGAAAAGTTTATGGAACAGTCTTATTGCGTATCACTGGAGATAAAGCGCGCATACTGGGGAAATTTGACCCGATTGTGAAGCTCGAAGGAATTGCTGTTGAGCTTGAGAATAAAGAATTCACACAGTTGCTTTTTGTCGACGATGCGGATGATCCACAGAAAGCCAGCTCTCTTTATCGTGTGAAGCTCACGACAGAACAGTTGACTGATTTGAAAATAAAAAACTAAAAGAAATTAACAGGATTTTTGACAACCTGTACCTTTATATCGAATACGCCATTAATAATGTCACAAGCTATGAGCTCATGGAGGCCAGCTAAGCCGTCATACGTCTCAAAACGAGATTATTGCTTAAAAAGAACTTCTCGTTTCCTACTGGCCTGTGCATAATTTAAAGGTAGGGGAAAAACCATGTCCAAAATTTGCCGAAATCAGCGCGGTGATATTGTTTTATCGACGTTGATAGCTTTTGGGATTTCAGCCATTATTTTAGCCGGGGTGGTCTCGGGTATTATCTCCCTTTATAAAATGCAAAAGTCAGTTGAGCTTTCCAACGAGCAGAAGACGGCCGTCAAAGCCTTGAATCAAATGTTCAGCATTAAGCAGGTCTGTCGAGATGCTTTCCTCAATAAGGATATTAGCACGAGCATTACGAACCCAAATAACGCAAATTATATGACTGAAATGGGTGGCGGCCAGATTGTGATGAATGGCCAGACCATAATATTGGGAGCAGCCAATTCGGAAATTACCCCCGGGGTTCAGCTTTCGAAATTAAAATATATGCAAACCTCGAACTCGGCGATCGTCATGAGTCTTCCTAGCGGGGCTGGCTTTGCGAATATGAATGTTTATGAAGGAAAATTGATCGTTGGCACAAAAAAGAGCAACGAAGATTTATTTTTCACGACCTACAAAGATACGGAGCTTCCTATCGAAGTTGCCGTTGATGGATCTGGTCAGATTCAGTGGTGCGCGACCACAGATGAAGAAGGTCAGCTTTGTCATTCCATGAATGGACAATGGCGACCTTTGGCTGCTGAGGGAATGAGATGTATCACTAAAAATTCGTGCGTCTTCGCAGGATCTTATGCTGATCCATCAGCAGCTGCAAATGTTGGTGGATTTAATAATATTTATACCAATGCTCGAAGTTGTCCGTCAGGTTTCACGGCAAGAAAAAAAGGAAGTATCGCTTACTCTTATAGCTGCGGAAAGAATTGTGTCGAGAATAGGTACTATCCGACTTATGAATGCAGTGCATGTATTGATTCCAATGGCCAGCCCCTCACAGCGGGAGCACCTGTTTACAATCCATCGAATGTGACATTGGATCTCAGTGATGTCGAAGGCGCAGTGAGTGGAGCTTATGATTGGTATGACAGTCTCAATGATGCCATCAGGGGCTCTGTGCCCACGATCCCAGGAGTAGTCCAGCCATGATTCAAAAAAGAGTTTTATCACAATCAGGTTTTAGCTTGATGCAAGTGATAGTTGCTCTAGGTATGGCGTCCGTCTTGATTATGTCCTTGATGTCCAGTGTGACCTTGCTGGGAAAAGCACGCAAAAGCGTGGAGCTCTCAGGTGATACAAATGAATTTGTGATGGCTCTTCGTCAGCATGTCGCTAGCTCCGATCAGTGTTCGCCGGCTTTCAAAGATAAAATTCTCAATTTATCTGGAAATCCTCATCCTCTGTCTGAAATACAGCTCTCCAATCGCGTTTACAAAGTAGGCGAAGAAATTACGAATGGTCTCACTCTGAAAAGTTTGAGTTTAACAGCGAACTCACAGGTTCCCCCGGTCAATATGCCCATGGATTTGGGTGGCGTGATGGTCATGCGTGTGAAGCGCGTAGCCATATTGAAGGTTGAAACGGAAAAAAGAAGTGATGTGGGTATCAGTCAGGCGCCTTTCTTTGTGCCATTGACTTTACTGACGGACAATTCAAATCCACCCGTCATTCAATCTTGTTTAAATTCAAGTTTAGAAAATTCAAAAGCCTGCAGCGATATCGGTTATAAGTGGGACGCTGCGAGCTCTCAATGTTTGCCGGTGAATCGCTGTTTGTATGCAGGAAGCTTTAATCAAGGCGCGGCTGGCTTTGTGAATCCATTAACGAATGCCTATTCTTGTCCCGTAGGTTATTCAGCTCAAAGAGCTGGGGCCATTGTTGAAGCGAAAAGTTGTGGGAAGAAATGTGTGACAAATGTGGCAAGCACAACTTATGAATGTGTTCGCTGTGTCGATGGTCAAGGCGCTGTGAAGCCTATGTCTCAGATTCCGCTTAACGAGCTGGACACCTCAACTATAGATTACAGTGAAGAGATCGAAGAGACCGAAGCAGATTTGGAAAAGTTAGCTACCGAACTCCAGCAGCAAGTCGATGCCACAATTGCAGCGAGCGGATATACATGCTTGCCGACGAACTTTGTCATTTTAAATAACACATGCTCGGGGGCGCCAGCTTCGGAAGAATTTAACTCGTGTTGTTCAAAAACAGCGCAAGTATGTAAGAAAACTTTTACGGTTGAAGGCGAACAGTATTCAATTCCAGAGTACATTCGCTGTCAGTAAGGTGAGGCTATGAGATCTCGGAAAATCTTAAATAATCAAAAAGGTCTCACCCTGATGGGGGTTATCATTGCGACTGCTCTGAGTGGGATCTTGGTGATGTCTATCGCCACGGGAATTACTCAGGTGCAGAAGGCACAAACCAGTGTCGATGTTGCTTCCCGTTCTCGAACAATTGTCGACGAAGTTAAAATTGCTCTCGAGTCTTCTGATCTTTGCGATTCAGCGATGATCAATTTAAACTATGTGCCTAGCGGAGAGGTCTCTCTCAGTGGAATTGTTCTCACAGCCAACGGGATTCCCACTGTTTTTGAGGACAATAAAGAAATCGCACCCGGACTAAAGCTGGTTTCTATTTCCTTGGTCACAAATATGTCGGGACCTCAAGGGGAACCCGTTGCCTTGAGCGAAAGCGGTGTTGCGACAACTTATTATCGTTATGTAGGAGCGATTCGCCTTCGACTTGAGAGAACAGTCGGAGTCGTGCAATCAGTCCCTGATATCTTTATTCCGATCAATTTCATTGGTAGCCACCAGGGCTCGGGAACTATTAAAGCTTGTGGTAAATCGATCTTGCCTCAAAAAATGTGCGCTTCTTTGAATTACATTTGGGATAACTCGACAAAAACTTGTAAGCCTGCCAACGAGTGCACTTATGGTGGGTCTTACGGCGAAGGCCCTGCGGGACAAGGTTATGACAATCCTTTAACAAAGGCTCGTGGTTGTCCGACGGGATATACGGCTCGTCGCTCAGGATCCATGATGTATTCCACGGCGTGCGGTAAAGCCTGTGTTTCCAATCAAGTTCATCCGACCTATGAATGTGTGAGGTGCTTGGATGCTTCTGGAAATGTTTACGCTCCGACAACGCCACCCGCATTGCCGGCATATGCGACAGGTTTTAATGCAGATCCGGATTATCAAGATGGTTTAGGAGCTTACGGTCAGGCTACGGGGCAAGTGAACGTGAATAACAGCTATTTAACCACTACCACGACAACGACCACATCAACCACGACCACCACACAGGTGTCGACGACATCCACCACGATTTACAAAGGCGGTCCGGGAGGCGGCGGCAAGGGGGGCAGCAGTGGAGGCGGTTCAGGAGGCGGCAGTGGAGGCGGGCTCAATCACAACACCGACCAACAATAGTCGTCTGCATTGCTATCCCGCGATTATTTTTATGACTGGATTTTGCAGTATGGTTTACGAGTTGGCTTTGGCCCAACTGCTTTCCAGTCTTCTCGGCAATACGGCACTTCGCTATGCCAGTACCTTAGCCATTTATATTCTTAGTATGGGTATAGGATCTTTTGTTTTTCGCTCCAAGGGTCCATCCAAAGATCTGCGCTTGCTTTTTAAAACCGAGACGCTGATCGCTATTTTGGGTCTGCTCAGCCCCTTTCTTCTCGTCCTAGCGAATTTCGGTTTTATTTCGGTGCTCTCATTTGAATCGGCGCAAATGCCGATTCTCATTTTTGCTCATCTCTTAATTGCCCTTTGTGGATTCTTGGGGGGCTATGAAATCCCTATATTAGCCTCACTTTACAAAGAATCTCTCGGCGAGAAAAGAGACAGCCAGGTCTTAGCCTGGGATTATTTAGGGATGTTTTCAGCAAGCCTGTGTTTTCCTCTTCTCTTTTTTCCTCTGCTGGGAATTTTTTCGACTTTTTGGGTGACGACGCTTTTTAATATGCTTTGCATTTTGATGATTCACCTTTTGGATCTGAAAAAGTTTTTACCCAAGACTGCCATTTGGATATCTCTATTTCTCGTGTTGGTAAATCTATGTCTTCTTTGGCAAGCTCAATCTCTTGGAGGATTCCTCAGTGAAATCTACTCTCAGAGCCTTTGATTTTGCGTTTATTGCTTTCATTGCTGTGCTCACTTCGAGCGCCAGCATCGCCTGCGAGTTGCTTGTCGCTCGTTTTCTCTCAGGTCTGTCTCAAGACTCAGTTCTCAGCCAAAGTATAACGATCGGAGTATACTTGGCGGGCCTCGGCCTAGGCTCTTATGCGGCGGGCTTTTTCACGAAACAAAAAGTCGAAGCTCGTTTAATCTGGATCGAGTGCGTATTGTCTATTCTCATCGCACTCATTTTGTTTTTTATTCTTTGGCTTCACCTCTCTATATCAGGATGGGTTTTCCCCACAGGAATCAGTAAAATTAAAGTTCTTATTTTTATCTCCCAAGTTCCTGTCTTAGGATTAGGGTTTTTAGCTGGCTGTGAAATCCCTCTCCTACTGGCTCTTGCGAAAAATGAGGAGAGGGCCTTTGGTCGCATCATTGGCATCGGCTATATCGGTGGACTTTTGGGTACCTTGGGCTTGAGCTTTGCTTTGATTCCTCGTTTTGGGTTGATAGGTTCGGCCCTGGTTTTGTCGATGGTTAGCGCTGCGGCAGCGGTCTTTATTTATTTAAGATATTTTTTTTCGCGGCCCCATTTGAGTTTTATTTTGATTCTATTTTCTCTCGCTTTACCTGTAGGCATATCGAAAATCAGTCCACAGATTCAGCAGTTCTATTTGAAATCATACTATTACGTGGCTCCCGTGAATTGGAATTATGAAGAGATTAAAAATTTATTAAAGCTTCATCAGACTTTGCCTGAGATCCGCCGAATTTCTTCCAGGTATCAAGAGATTGATATTGTACAAGACGAATATCACGGAGATGTTAATTGGGAACAGTTCCATCTCTTCTTAGATCATCGCCTTCAGTTTGGTTCCAACAATGAAAAAATTTATCATGACCTGATGATCCACGCTTCTCTAAATCTCGCCGGCAAAAAGCCAAAACAAGTGCTCATTATTGGAGGAGGTGACGCACTGTTGGTGAGAGAGATTCTTAAATATCCCGAGCTAGAATCAGTGACCTTGGTTGAATTGGATCCGGCGATTATCGAGTTGGCTTCGAGCGATCCTGCGTTTCTAAAACTCAATGAAGGCGCTCTTAGGGACCCACGAGTGAAAATTATAACCGGAGATGGTTTTGATTGGGTGAGAAAATCAAGAGACCAATTTGATTCTATTTTTGTGGATTTGCCTCACCCGCATTCCTTTGAGATCTCAAGACTTTATTCCACCGAATTTTATCGATTCTTAAAAGGCAGACTGACAAAGAATGGTTTTTTGGTTTTTGATTTTCCGTTTTATTCACTGATGAAGCAAAAAGAAGAAAATCCAGCGGGGCTTAAACAGGCGGCCAGCGTGCTCAAAAGTGTCGAATCAGCTGGATTTAAAGATTACCGGGTATTCGGCTCTTTTGAATCCTTTGTCATCTGTTTTCAAGAAAAAGCGGATTACCACTTTGACTATGAAAAATTAGCACCTATGGTTTCAAACATCAGTGTGCCTCAGCTCAGTCTTCTTAATGTTGACGACTTTCAGAATTCAAAAGTCTCTGAGAATTCAATTTTTCAACCGCAATGGTTGAAATCTGGATTTGACGGCAACTAGCCCCCGCACACAAAGCTCGGTGGCTGGAAGAATCAGAACTAGACATAAAAAGGCCCAATAGATATCAGGGCTATTCAATTTGAAGCCAAAAAGCTGACAGGCTTCGATGAGGACATAATGAACCAAATAAGCAACGCCGAAATGGGTAGAGATTTTCAGACCTGAAATCCATTTCATCAACGAGAATTGAGCTAAAAAATTTTGGACGCGGAGCCAAAGGCTCAGCCGTAAGAAAAACATCACGCAAATAAAATGACTCCAAAAAACTAAGGGCTCTTGGCGGAAGGAGAAGCAGGCAAATTGAGGCCCTAAAATGATATGGTAAAAAGCTCCCAAGTTTGGAACAGCCAGAGCGATTAAGAGGGGCCATGCAAAGTATTCAGCAAAGTAAAATTGAGAGAGCCACTTCTTTTGATTTTTTTGCGAATAATAAAGGGCATAGGCTCCTAAGCCGTAAGCCATCCATGCAAATCCGATCCAAGGAAGAATCGGCCAATCAGCCAGGTCCACATTGCAATCGCCGATAAGCCAGTGCCTCCACTGCAGATCAAGGGCTTGGAGCTTCGGCCAGTTCCAAAAGGGAATCCACGTCAGAAGAAAGCTAAGCGCCACAAAAGAGATCAAAAGTTGAGGGTAGAGAGAACTCTGAGCGATTGCTTTTCGGATCAGAAGAGCTGAGCCCAAACCCAAAGCGATCAAAGGATAAATATCCCATATCCAAAAGACGGGGTTAGCGCCCATTTCAAAGAGGCAAAAGAGCAGCCAACCGAAAAGCACCCACAAGACAACATTCCATGTTTTGCGCGATTGAATCTCAGCTCGTGCGATCAGAAAACAGCTTAAAAATAAAATTGTGTGTCCGCTGAAAGAAAGCAGTCTGGCATAGGTCTCGGTGACGGTCCAAAGGCTCGACTGTTGAGAGGCTGGAACATCCAAGGTATACCAAACGACCCAGATAAAATGATGGACGCTAATCGCTAAAAAGCTCAGGAGCCGAATGAGGTCAAAACCAAGATCTCTCTTTAATTGCATCCAGATCATGCTATCATTTGGGACATGGCAGGCAAAGTTTTTATATTCCTAGCTATTCTTCTTTTACAGTTCTCGGCCCATGGGCAGTGGATGCAAGAGCCTTTGCGTGTTCAAGATCCCAAATACACCCTGTTTTTCATCGAAAAAATGAGCTCATGGTTTGATAAAAATATCTACTCTTTTTCAAAGAACTTGAATGCGGAAGAAAAAAAATTATTAGAGATTTATCTTAAGAATCAAAAGACATTCGGTTATCAGGGCCAAGGATATTTTCTCAGAGCTTTTTCCTATGGAGTCCATTTTTCTCCCACCAAATCGGGGAGAGATTCTCGGGTTTTTACTTTGGAAATTTTTAATACGGAGAAAAACCAGGAAATCCAAAAACAAATCTTGAAATTAGCTCAAAACTTGGATGCTCAAAAACTGCAGAAAGCGGATTTGTTAGGCTTCAGAACTTCTTCTGATGGCAGTCGTTGGCTTCTTCTGTTTAACAAAGAATCGACCAGTGCAAGTATCGAGGAAATTCCAATAAATCAGAAGAATCAAAAAAAATCTGTTCGAAAATTAGGAATAAAAACTTCGGATTTTTGTGTGGGTTTGATCGCAGGCGAGAAATTACAGAAAGATCTCCAAACTTTTGAAAATTCGACTGAAAGCAAATTGCTCTGTCATAGTGTTCGGTTTGAAGCCCAGGCCTGGGGTCCAGAGGCTGAAAAGATTTCTGCCCAATTTCTCAAAGGTCTCAACCTTCAGCCAGGAATGATTCAGCATATACCTGAAAAGGCGGCTCTTTATTATCCCTGATTGGGGCCTTTTCGGCTTAATCGGGCGATGCCAGGAACGCAGTCTTCTATGATATCTAAAACCAATTCAAAATCCTTTTCTTTACCGTAATAAGGATCAGGAACCATTTTATAATTCTTATTGGAAGCGTACTTGGTCAGTAAGGAGACTTTGTGAGCCTGCTCTTTTGGACATACTTTTAGAATATTCTCGATATTGGAATCATCCATTCCAAAGACATAATCAAAATCGCTAAAATCCTGAACCGAGATCTGCCGGCCCAAATGGGTCATCTCATAGCCGCGAAGAGCAGCATGGTGAATAGACCTGGGATCCGAGGGATCGCCAATATGAAAATTCGAAGTTGCCGCCGAATCAAAGTGAGCATCAATACCCAACTCTTTAAACTTGCGACGAAAAACAGCCTCAGCACTGGGAGATCGGCAAATATTCCCAAGGCAAACAAAGAGAATTTTCATCAGTCTTTCAGAGCCTCTTGGACTTTCTGGTTTAATTTTTCAGCCGCATCAGAAAGGCTTTTTTTCAATTTCTTCCAGCCAGATTCGCTCTCATATTTCAATTCTTCTTGCTGTTTACGTAAAGAGTTCTTGGTTTCTTCAAGCTCCTGAACCAACTTTTCTTGAGTTTGATTGCCTTTCATTTTGGCATCTTTTTTAAGCTGCTCAATTTGCTTTTCGGTGCTGTCTAATTTGAGGGAGATTTCTTGCTTAAAAGTTTCATAATCTTTTTTCATGCCTTTGGTGGTCTCAGAGGCTTCGCTAGAAAAAGCGATGAGCAGGGTGGACATAAGAATAAAGAGAGAGCGCATAAAAACTCCTGTTGTTATAATCAATGCTGATTTTAAATTGAAAATGAGAGATGCTGCAATCAAAAGCTGGGCTCATTTTCCAGCATACAGGAGCATCGATGGAAGATATATTTACCGAATCCCTGAAATTTGCCGTCTCTCTATTAGCCATTGCCGATCCTTTGGCAGCCATCCCAATATTTTTAGCAACTTTGGCAAAAAATCCCAGCATGAACATTAAAAAATTGGTGAACGTGGTTGTGAATGCGACCTGTATTACTTTGGTCATCTCTTTGTTTTTAGGTCAGACGATCTTGAACTTTTTTGGTATCTCGATCGCCTCGTTCACGATCGCTGGTGGCTTTCTTCTTTTTGGAATGGCTTTCAGCATGATGCAGGCTCATAGCTCGGATGCGAAAATTACCAATGATGAAATTCACGGAATGAAAACGGAAAAAGATGTCGGAGTCATCCCCTTGGCTATTCCAATGCTTTCTGGGCCGGGTGCGATTTCAATTTCAATTATTCAATCCAAAAAATTCGACAGTCTGGGGTATTGGATCGGGGGTGTAATCGCCGTGCTATTTATTGGATTGCTGATTCGCATTTCATTTCTTTACGCCAAGCCGATTGGAGAAAAGATCGGGCAGACGGGCTTGAATGTGATGACTCGTATTATGGGTCTGATTCTTTTGGCCATTTCTATTGAAATGGTCGCTAGTGGAATCAAAGAATTGTTGCCGGCATTACGAGGTGGGTAAAAAAAATTGGAGGTGAGTATCAGAGTCGAACTGATCTAGCAGCTTTTGCAGAGCTGAGCCTAACCGCTTGGCTAACTCACCTTAAGGGACAAGAATTGGATTTAACCTAAACCCTTAGAGCCGAAGCTGTCAACAGACTCACTCTTTTGGTAAAGCTGGAATGGCAGGAAGGGATTCGTGCAGTTGGTAATTCCAATTGATTCCTGCTAAATCCTTGGCGGCAAATCGCAATAAAACGGCATGGAACGGATTTGCTGGCAGGTTCAGGTAGAGCGAGCCCTTTTTGCTATCAAATTCATAAACAGGGTATTTTGTGCCCAAGAGGTCAGCACTTCTTGCATTAAAAACAGTCTCTTTTTTATCGGGATTTCCGTAGATGAAAGAGAAAATGCTTTTGCCTTTCATGGGTCCATCGCTGGCGGTGTTCCCTGTCACAAAATAATGTTCTAAAATAAATCCTGTCGTGTGATCGAAAAAAATATGCTCGACGCGATGACTGGGTTCATCTTTGCAGTTTTTTAAAACACGGCTTTGGATTTCGATGCCGTCTTGCTTCACTTCTGTCCAAGTCCAGCGCAGACATTGGCTCAAGTTTCCACTGGTGCCTTTCCATTGGATCCACTGACCTTTTTTAAATTGAGCCACGTCAAAGCTGGGAGCTAAGCCTGGTTTACCTTGTCCGCCGCTACCACCGCCATTATTTCCGCCATCTCCTGCTGCGCCTACTTTGGTTTGCAGTTTATTATTGCAGGCACCGAGGCCCATGATCATAGACAAAGAAATGCTTAGAAATAAGAGTGTTTTTGACATAGCCTATGACCTCATGAATTTTCAGCAAATGCAAGAGTCCAGGCAAGATTGGAATCTCTCCATCATCATTCCCGCTTATAACGAAGAGCTCAGGCTTGGTGAGACCCTTGAGGAACTTTTGGCTTACTTTAAAAACGGACCGAGCCGTTTTCATTTGGGGGAGCTCATCTTAGTCGATGATGGTTCAAGCGATCGAACTTTGGAGCTGATGACTGATTATAAAAAGCGCTCCTCTTTGATTCGAGTGATTCATTTCTCAAAGAATCAAGGTAAGGGGGCAGCTGTCAAAGCCGGGCTATTAAGCGCTCAGGGAAATTGGATTTTGATTGCGGATGCGGATCAGTCGACGCCTTGGGTAGAGATGGAGAAGCTCGCCCAATTCGCCATTGAATCGGATAGCGATATGGTGATGGGGTCGAGGGCTCTTGACCCCTCCCAGGTTCTTGTTCATCAGGCTTGGTGGCGCGAAGGAATGGGTCAGTTTTTCAATCTCTTTATCCGTGTGCTTTTTGGTATTCCTTTTCGCGATACACAATGTGGATTCAAACTGATTCGAAGCCGGTCTTTGGCGCTTTCAGCCCTGTTTCAAAGTCTGCAGATCCGTCGTTTTGCTTGGGATGTGGAGTTGATTTTGCGCATGCTGAGATATGGCTTAAGAATCTCAGATATTTCAGTGACTTGGAGAAATAAGCTCAATAGTCGCGTGCATCCAATAAAGGACAGCTTGGAGATGATTTTCCAGCTGCTCAAGTTGAGGGTCAAAGGATTCTCTAACGCATCGCAATCTTTAAGCCTAAAACGCAAAGAATAATTGAAATCAAATCTTAACAATGATGTACAGGACGCTTCGCATTGCTTAAGGGGGATCCATGCAGCGATTACATTTGGTTTATGGACTGCTTTTCATTTTGACGGCCATTTCAGCTAAAGCTGAGCGATATATGCTCACTTATAAAAATGAACAGTCATTTTCTCAAGTACACTCTCGTTGGGTTTTATCTCCGGCGACGAGCAACCGTATCCTTTCTTTAGATCACAAAAACACAGAAGCCCTTGTGGTCCAAGAATCTTTATCTCAAGTTCAGGCGGTGATTGTTGATGCCAAAGATGTCAAAAGTCTTCAAGGCTTGTCTGCACTGGGCGGCGATGTGGTGATTGAGAAAGAAATTTTTTATCCGGCACCTCGTCCTGTTCTTGGATTTGAGCCGACAAAAGCTTGGAGTTTTGACGCCAATTACGCTGTTCAAAACCATCATGAAATTTTGGCGCGCAAAAAGAGAAGAAGTAAACCTCCCCAAGCAAAAACTCCAGTTGAACAAGATGCTGAGCTTTCAGGTCCGCGCACACCGTGGGGAATTTTGAATGTGAAAGCTATGGAAGCTTGGGAGCTTTCAAATCAAGGTGAAGGCGCGCGGGTGGTTGTTTTAGATACGGGAATTGATATCAATCACCCGGCTCTTAAAAACCAAATCGAGGAGACAAAAGATTTTGTTGAGAACGGGAATTCAGTTGAAGACAAAGTTGGTCACGGAACTCACGTGGCAGGCACTGTGGCTGCCGCTTTGGGAGCAGATGGTTTTACAGGTGTGGCTCCAAAAGCCAAAGTTCTTGCTGGTCGAGTTTGCTCTGAAGCGGGTTGCTCTAGTTTTGCAGTTGTTTCTGGTATCAACTGGGCGATTGAGAAAAAAGCCGACATCATCAATCTTTCTTTGGGAAGTGACTTTGGAAGCTTTGCTGAAAAATCAGCTGTAGAAAAGGCTGAAAAAGCGGGGGTCACGGTGATCGCTGCTTCCGGTAATGATGGCAAGCCTTCTGTTGGATTTCCAGCGGGTTATCCAAGTGTTCTTGCTGTGGGCGCTATTGACGTGAAAAACGCGAAGGCGGACTTCTCTCAGTGGGGAAAAGAACTGGATATCGTTGCTCCAGGCGTTGAAGTTATCTCGGCTGTTCCGATGGGAACAGGTTGTGAGCCAGTGGTCAGTGTGGTTCAGGCCCAAAACCAAAACTTGAACGCGAGCTGTTTCACGGGTTCTGCTTACCTCTCAGCGCCTGTAACCAAGGAATTGGTTTTCGTTGGTCTTGGAAAGCCCGAAGATTTTACTGATAAAAATCTCACTGATAAATTTGCCCTGATCGAGAGAGGAGAAATTCTTTTCTCTGAGAAAGTCCAAAATGCTCTGGCTGCTAACGCAGCGGGTGTTGTGATCTTCAATAATAAACCAGGTCTGATGTCAGGCTCGATCAGTGAAGATGGTTCGGTTCTCGCGATTCCGATCGTGATGATTGAGCAAACTGCTGGCAGCGAGGTTCGTAAAGCTTTAGATGCTGGCAAAAAGGTTGAAATTGCGATCGCGACAGCTCCCAGCGATTATTCAGCTTATTCGGGGACTTCGATGGCTTCGCCTCATGTGGCGGGTGTTGCGGCCTTGGTGAAAGCGGCTAATAAAAATTTAACTCCTGCTCAAATCCGTGAAGTTTTGATGACAAGCACAACTCTAATCAAAGACGATGCTGGTAACGCAGCTAACTGGTATGGAACGGGTGCAGTTAATGCAGAAAATGCTGTGACGAAAGCCCTTCAAGTAAAGTAATATTTCGGTCATGCGAAATCTGCATGACCCTATCCGAAAAGTTGTTTCCGAAAATATTCTAGCAGCCCTGAAGCTTATGGGCTGCGAGACTTTGCCGTCTATGGAAGAGCTGGCTTTGCAGCTGGTAGAGCCGCCTCAGAGCGCCATGGGTGACTTGGCCTTTGGCTGTTTTCTTTTGTCGAAAGCTCTTAAAAAATCTCCGGCTCTCTTAGCTCAAGAATTAGCCCAAGTGATGCAATCCATGGATATGTCGTCAAAGGGCATCGAGAAAATGACGGCGGCAGGGCCTTATTTGAATTTAACTTTGAAGTCGGATTTAATAGGCCGAGAAATTCTGCGGCCGATTCTGAGCGGCGCTTTTTTCAAAACTCAGCTCACAAAAAATAATCCCAAAACCATGATCGAGTTTTCTCAACCCAATACCCATAAAGAATTGCACGTGGGTCATATGCGCAATGCCTGTCTGGGTGATGCTTTGGTGAGAATGGGCCGCTACGCGGGCTACGACATCATCAGCGCCACCTTTCCTGGAGATGTGGGAACTCATGTCGCCAAAGCCTTGT
>JACCDR012130685.1_pt1 | contig 14011 bp, 16 predicted proteins | sample 7446431 | NCBI WGS metagenome assembly JACCDR01 (sample SAMN15323443, study PRJNA562643) | freshwater metagenome | isolation source: river surface water | place: USA:Blue River Watershed | collected 2017-08-17 | reverse complement strand
GAAGGGCAGCAGGGCGATGTACGTGAACTATGACCCCGACGGCAGCAACCCGCTGCAGTGGAAGGTCGAGTAGCGCGATCACGGAAAATCCGAGGCCCTGAGATGCCCGTAGGCGGGCGAACGGCAGGTGGCGAGGGGTATGGGATGGGGCCCGCAGGACGCCGCTCACAGGCAGCTACAGCCATTGTGCCTCTGACCTGGGCAAACATGGCGGGAGGGGCCCGGCCCGGTCAGAACCGGGACCGCGACCCCTCCCACGGGCGCTCCGAGGCAGTTACCACCCCACGTAGAGCCATCCCGGAGCGCCAGGGCGAGAGTGAACATCGCCCGTATGCGATCAGACGGTAGGCGACGGGCTGCCTACCGTCGCGGCCTTGAGGTCGTCGGGGTGGGGGATGCGGATCCGCTCGGCGGCGGCTTTGCGGGTGGCCGCAGGACGCCGGTCGTAGCGGCCGGTCGTCGTGGGGGATTGGTGCCCGACGAGCTCTTGTACGGTCACCAGGTCGACGCCTTCGTCCAGCAGGTTGCCGATGAAGGTCCGCCGGAAGTCGTGCGGAGACAGCTTGGGCAGCCCGGCCGCGTGCCGGGCGCCCTCGATCACGTCGCTGACGGCGCGCGGAGACATGTGCCTGTTGACCACCTGACCCCACCGGTTGACCGGGCGGAAGAGCGGACCCCGCGCGGCGTTGATGCGCGACAGCCAGGAACCGAGATGGGCGGCGGCGTTCTCGCTGAGGTAGACCTCGCGTTCCTTGTCGCGCTTGCCGATGATGCGCAGGTTCCGGCCGCCGGGGTTGTAGTGCTCGCAGCGGGCCCCGGCGATCTCCGCGCGCCGGGCACCGGTGGCGTACAGGACGGCGACGATGGCGGTGTTACGCAGCCCGATAAGCGATCCGTCCGAGCAGACGTTCAAGATCCCGACCATCTCGGCCTCGGCGATGGAGCGACCCGGCGGCAGCCGGGTGCCGGTGTCGCCTTCGACCTTGCGGGCCCGCTCGTGGTCGTCGGTCGTCATGAGCCCGAGCTGCCAGGCGGTCCTCAGGACGCCGCGCACGGCGGACATGTGCTTGTTGACGCTGGACGGCGACCAGGGGACGGTCTCGCCGTGGTCGTCTCGGGTCTGCTGGCCGAACAGCACGCGAAGCCTCTGGACGTGCTGGAAACGGAGGTTCTCCCAGGGCAGCTCCTCTGGCGGTCCGGGCCAGCCGAGGATCTTGGCGGCCCGCGCGAGGCAGCCGCGCATCGTCTGCTGGGAGTCGCGGCTCTTCAGGGAGTCCAGGTACACGTGGTAGGGGTTCTCGTCGTTGCGACGCCGGAAGATCCGCGCCGGAGGCGGCGCGATGGCCACCGGGATGATCTCTGTCATACCCCCATTCTAAAGGTCAACCACCCAGAATCTTCATTCCCTGAAGCCAGGTTTTCCCGCTGCGAGGGAGAGCCGCAGACGCGAAAAAGCGCCCACGCGCTCCAGGAGGCTGGAGTACGTGGGCGCGCTCGTGGGTCTCGCTGATACAGCAAAACGGGGTTAGTTGATCGGGACCCCCCACCCGGAAAATGGGGTTGCTGCGGCGTTGCCCTTGACGGCCAGGCTCATGGCGCAGAACGTGCGCGTGTTCGGCGAGGCCGTGGCATTCCGTACGCCCGTGGAGCCGGACGCCGACAGGGCCTGCCTGGCGGAGAAGAAACTGACGAAGTTGGTGTCGGTCGTCAGGTTGGTCATGCCGGACGGCGCGGAGATCCCCGTCATGTCCGCTCCCCCGCCCGACATCCAGCAGCAGAGCAGCAGGTCATCCACTCCCGTGGGAGAGACGCTGGGCGCCGCCGCCGTCAGGGAGGAGATGGAGCCGGTAGCGCTGGCCACGGCGTCGGCGATGGTGTTCACGCCGGTCAGCACGTAGACATGCAGGAACACCTCATCGCTGGAGTGCGATGTCGCGGTGACGGTCTGCGCCCCGCCCGCCGCGACCTGACGAGTCCAGCACTTCAGATGGCTGTTGTTGGTCCCGAGGTCGGCCGTCGTGCCGCGCTGGGTCCAGGTCCCGGAGGTGCCGGTGAGGCCGCCCATGGTCGTCGCGTCGACCCAGTCCTCGCCGTGGAAGGCCACCAGCCAGTCGCCCACCTGGGTGCCGGAGCCGGTTACGACGGAGAGGTTGGAGCCACTGGCGCTGTTGTGCACGAGCTCGCGGACCGTCGGAGTGGTCATCTAGCAGAGCACCTGGACGACCAAGTCGGAGCCCGCCACAGTGCTCCCGATTTGATCTATGTCTACCGTGAAGTAACTTCCGTCGGCGATGGTCGTCGTGTTCATGTTCGTGACCTTGCCGGAGGTGTTTCCGCTGATGGCGATGGTCGGCCGGTTGCCCTGTGTGGAGAAGATGGTGGTTCCGTCGATGTTGATGTCGCAGATCAGCGACGCCCCCGTGGGTGCCGTGCCGACGGACGTGCGGACGCCCTTGATGGTCAAGGTCGCACCGGTGTCGTTGTAGACGCGGAAGGTTCCCGTTCCGGTGGTGAGCGTCCCGGCCTTGGAGAAGGTGAACACGACGCCGGGGGTGACCAGCCGCTCGGTGCCCCCCGAGGAGCGCGTGTAGAGCACGTCGCCGGTCTTGGCGAACACCGAGGTCACGCCGGACGCGGGGTTGCCTGGGGAGGCTTGCTGGGTCAACTGGAGCGGCGTGACGTACTTGGCCATATGTCAGCCCATCACCACGACACGGTACTGAGCCGAGGTCGGGGCGGCGGCGAAGTTGAGCCGCACCGTGTTGGTGTCGGGGCGGGACACGTCGGCGGTGACGGTCTCGTTCGATCCGCTGTTGACGTACAGCTCGACCGTGACGTCCTTGGTGCCCAGGTTGTGGGTGACGTCGATCTGGGTGGCTGATCCATCGCCGACGTTGGCGGCGACGTGCCGGGAGACCACGGCGGTGTCGACGGCCACGGCGTCCGCCGCGACCGAGATGCCGGTTCCGGCACCGACCGCGAGCACGCCCGTGGTGTACGTCAGGCCGTTGCCCGCCGTCGAGGAGGCGAGCGCGACGTCGTCGGCGTTCACGGTGATGCCCGAGCCAGCGCCGACGGCCAGGACGCCGGTCGTGTAGGTCAGGCCGCCACCGGCGGAGCTTGAGGCCAGGGCGACGTCGTCGGCGTTGACCGTGATGCCGTTGCCCGCGCCGACGTTGAATGTCCCGGCGGGAGACTCGGTGAGGCCGCTGCCCGCCGTGTAGGTGCCGCCGCCGCCGAGGGTGGAGAACGACAGGGCCGTGGTGCCCAGCGTGATCGGGTCGTTGGTGGTGAGGATGAACACCTTGTCGCCGTTGACGGTGCCCTGGGTGACCGTGACGGCCAGGCCTGAGGTGACTTCGGCGGAGGTGTCGGCGTCCAGGGCCCGGGTCGGTGCGCCGCTGGCGTTGACCGTGTAGATGCCGTTCTCAGAGCCGGTCGTCTGGTCCTTGAGCAGGATCCGGTCGCCGGTGGCGAGCGTGACACCGTCCAGGGTGTCGCCGTTCTCATACGCGGTGGCGAGCGTGCCGTTGGTGGTGGTCGCGGCCCGTACGGACTGCTTCCAGTTCAGGCCCCGGGCGACGTTGTCGACGTACTGCTTGGTAGCGGCGTCGGTGGCGGAGCTGGGGTCGGCCAGGTTGACGGCCCGCTGGTTGGAAAGGTCGATGCCGTTGAGGTACTTCCGGGCCATGCCCAGCTCCTATCCGATGATCGCTTTGCCGGAGAACGGCACCGCGAAGGTGATCACGACGGTGTTGACGTCGGCGTGATCGACGTCGCTGGACACCTCAGACCCGTCGTCGGCGATGATCGACACGTGCGGGTATCGGCCGAGGTTGTGGGAGATGGTCCAGGTCGCCGCCGGAACGCCGTTGCGGTCATAGGTGACGTAGTCGCCCCCTGCGGCTCCCTGCGGGCCTGGCGGTCCCTGCGGGCCGGGGGTGGACAGCTCGACCCGCGTCGGGGCCTGCGGGGCCAGGGTGAGCTGGTAGATCGTTCCCGGGCTGATGACCAGGTCGCTCACCGGGTCACCTCGGGGTCGACGGCGACGTCCCCCTTCAGCAGCCGGTCGACGTCGCCTCCGGCCGACTCCAGCTCCAGGTCATAGACGCCCCGCCGCCAGTCCATGTCGGCGGTCTGCGCGGCCGAGATGGTGATGTCCAGGACGCCCGGCGGTCCCGGCGTGATGACGATCCCTCCTCCAGGTGCGGAGGTGAGCGACAGTACGGCCGAGGGCGAGGCGGCCGTCTCGCGCACCTGCATCCGGGCCGAGCAGCCGGTCAGGTCGCGCTCGGTCAGGGTCAGCGTGGTCCGCCAGGTCGCGCCCTGCTCGATGACGATGTTCCAGACGGTCGCGGTCATCGAGCCTCCAGGGGATCGCGGCAGAGCATTCGTGGGGGCTGGTGAGGGCGCGGCGCTGTTATGAGGGGGCGATCTTCGGCGGTGACTGCGGCTTGAGCGGCGGCTCGGCGACGGGAACATCGACGATCAAAACCAGGCGCGCCCCGTCCTGGCCGGGCTGGACGAAGCCGAGCTCGTCGTGCCACCAGGCGCTTCGAGTGCGTCCGTCCAGGTTCAGGTCGAGGATCTCGGCGGCGCTTCGCCCCCGCTTGGACAGCCACGCCTGCGCCTCTTCGACGGTCGCGGCGCGGCGGGCCCTGCCCCGGGCCAGGTCGTCTTCGGGGTCGGCGTCGGCGAGCAGGCCATGGCCGGGGACGTAGCGCATCAGGAGATCTCCGTCCGGACTACGAAGGCGATGATGTCGCCGGTCGCGAGGGTGACCGGGACGGTCGCGGAGCAGTTTCCGGCGGCGTGGGTGCGCATGCGCAGCCGGTTGTTGTTGCCCGAGACGACGCCGAGGGTGGCGGCGTAGTAGATGGCCGCGCTGGTGTCGAAAACGTAGCCGTAGCCGTTCAGGCCGCCGAAGGCGACGTTCCAGGAGTTGGGGAGCTGGAACTCATACGCCCCGGAGCCGAACGTCGTGGTCGAGCCCATGTCGAGGCGGTAGAAGACGTCGACGGTCTTGGAGCTGGCGTCGGCGATGTTGTACTTGCCCTGCGAGGTGCCGTTGCCCAGCCCGGGGTTCGTGGTGGAGGCGAACCAGCCGGGGGTGAAGCTGGTCCAGGCGGCGTACTCGGCGACGAAACGGTTGTAGATCTCGGTGTCCCAGAACGTCTTGTCGACGAGCTGACCGGCGGTCGGGGAGACGGGGGCGGCCATCAGCTCACCTCGTAGGTTCCGGAGATCATTAGTTCGTCGCTGGTCGTCCAGGTGAACGGCACCGCGCTGGTGATCGCGGTTCCGGTTCCGCCTGCGCCGGTGACGATCCGGGAGATCCCGGTGTTGGTGTTGGCCAGGACCTCGCAGGTGCCGGGCCAGCGCAGGCCAGCGCTGGAGTCGATGGCGAACGCGGCGAATGTCGTCTTCCGGACCGGCGTGCCGGGGGTGCTCGGGAGGTCGAACTGCCACTGCCCGGAGCCGAACGTCGTGGTCGAGCCCATCACCATCGTGATCTGCAAGAACACCGTCTTGCCGATCATCTTGTAGGCCCCGGCCATGGCGCCGTTGCCGATGGCGGGGTTGGTGGTCGTGGCCTTCCACGTCGGGGTGAAGGGGGTCCATCCCGCGTACAGGTCGACGAACTGCTGGTAGATCTGCGCGTCCCAGAACGTCTTGTCGACGAGCTGCCCGGCGGTCGGGGAGACGGGGGTCACCGCCATCGCGTACTCCTCACAGGGCCAGCACCGTGGTCACGCCGAGTTCGCTGTAGCCCGCGACGCCGAGTTTCCATGCCTGGTCCCAGGTGGTCGGGCTGGTGTGGAAGCTGATGTCGTGCCGTCCGGTGGTGATCGACAGGTTTTCCTCATATCCCTCGATGTGCAGGCTGACGCTCGCCTGGGGGGAGGTGGCTGGGAGACCGGTGACGGTCAGCACGTCCGATATGTCCAGGCCGAGAGCGGTCGCGTAGGTGGCGACGCTGGCGAGCAGGTTGCCGCTGAGGGTGACCTTGTTGACGCGTGGCGGTGGGTCGGCACCCTTGTAGACGTCCCACTGGGCGGCAGCCAGCGCGTCGTAGTCGCTGGCCCAGGGCAGGCTGTCACCGCCGGGCGCGGTGCCGTAGGCGGTGACCGATGCCTGGTTGACGGCCCGCTGGTCGGCGCCCTGGTCGCGCCGGTTGGTGACGTCGTTGACCAGAAGCTGGTCGTCGTCGGACCATTCCAGGTCGTCGCGGATGTCGGCGGCCGTGACGCTCAGGCTGGAGGCCATGTTGTAGCGCCAGTTGCGGCATTCCAGGATCGCCGTCTCGGTGGACCGGTCGGCGTACACGAGCCCGGCTTCGACGTTTCCGCAGTCGCGGAGCGCCTGGATGCCGCTCTTGCCGTTGGAGGCCTGGGGGTCGATCTGCGTGCTGCTGGTGCCCTTCGTGGAGCCGGTGATGGCGAGCAGGCGGCACAGCCGGGTGAAGCGCGCGGTGGTGGACTCGGCGCTGCCGTTGCCCGCCGACCAGACGTTCGTCCACGACGGCATCGTGGAGCGGCGCGCGTACCAAATGTGGGACAGGACGCCGTCGAACAGGTTGGAGCCGCCGCCGGTGGGGTCCTTGAATCCGCCCGCGACCAGCCGGTTGTAGGAATCGGTGACGATGATCCCGCCGAAGGAGAATCCGCTGCTGCCGTCGACCCCGTCCACGTTGGCGAACACGCCGCCGTCGTTCTTGATCTGCACGGCGACGAAGTGGTTACTGCCGTCGCCCAGGTTGGTCGCCAGCCCGGCCCCGGAGAAGTCGACGACGCTTGTCGCGTCGCCGAGAAACGCGGTGACCAGGAGCGTCCCGTCGCTGGAGTCGACGTCCATGACGACGGCGGCCCCGCCGATCCCGGAGAACCTGTTCGCGACCTGAAGGAAGTCGCGGCCCTTGACCGTGGTCTGAAGCCAGCAGGCCACGACCAGGGTCCCGGTCGCGTTGGAGACATCGGCGCGCAGGCCTTTGCCCTGGGTGCTGCTGAACGGCGTGAACCGCGCGGCCGACAGATCGTCCGGTCCTGGACCGCCGTCGTCGCCGAAGGTGACGGTTCCGCCAGCACCGGCCACCTGGTAGACGGCCATGGAGGTCTGCTGGTTTCCGGAGGTGTCGCCAGCGCTGGTCGCGCCGGAGTCCTCGCCGAGGGTCCAGTAGCCGTCGGGGTCCAGGTAGAGGAACTCTTCCTCCAGCAGGGACCGCATGGTCCGCAGCTTTCCGAGGCCCTTGAGCATGTCGCTGCAGGTGATCTGCGAGATCGTCTGGGAGATGCCGTCTACGTAGTCGACCGGCCACTCATTGACCCGGCCGAGAAACCGGGTCGAGATCACCGCGTTGGTGGAGTCGTAGGTGGTGGCGGCCCCGCCGGATTCGACCTGGACGGCGTCGACCCAGGCCTGTTGGCCTGACGTGGGGCTGGTCGCTGGGGTGACCTGGACGACGGCGTAGGTGTCGACGGCAGTGAAGGTGTACGTGATCCGCTGGAAGGCACCAAATGTCGTGCTGGCGGTTCCGGTGGAGATGCCCGAGACGCCGAGACGCAGCGCCGGGGTGGACGCGGTCACCCACACGTATGCCGAGGCTGTGTAGACCTCGCCGATCTGAAGCCCGTACACGGTGGTCTGGGCGGCCGGGCCGGTGCCGCCGGTGCCCCAGGTGATGCGCAGCGCCTGCGACCCGGATTGGACGTGGGTGTTGGACTGAGCCAGCGTGGGCGGGACGGTCCCGGCGGCGGCCCAGTCGGAGGTGCCCGCCTCGAAGCTGCTGTTGGTCAGCATGTTCTTGGACCAGCAGACGACGCGGACCCGGATCGGCTTGTTCTTCTTGACGTTGGGGTAGTACGGCGAGCTGGCCAGGGCGGGAGTGAACCGGCCGTCGTTGGTCAGCGTCATGGTGCAGGTGCCGGTCTGGATGTCGGACTGCTCGTCGCCCCGGCCCCGGGTGATGGTGATGCCGTTCTCGTCACGCACGTAGCGGGTGATGTTCGTCCAGGTCCCCGTGCCCGGCCAGTCGATTTCGACGATGGGCCAGAAGTTCCACTGGGTCACAGGTCCAGCGCCACCCTCCCGTTGGTGCGCACGTACTTGCGCAGCACCTTCTCGACCTGCCGAGCGGTGCCGATCGGGTCGATCGCGCCCTGGATGGTCAAGTTGATGACGGGCGCGCTACCGCCCATGCCAAAGTCGCTGGCCATCTGCCCGATGAGGCCCTTGGCGCGGGTGCGGTAGCGCGGGTCGTAGGGGACGTAGCCTTCGGCGTAGCGGCCTTCGCCGAACAGGACCGTGGGCCGGGTCGCGACCCCGGGGGGTGGCCGGAAGCCGCCGCCCGCATACCGCTCGATGCCGCCGCGCTCGAACAGTTTCGCCTGCTGGTTGGCGGCGGCGATGTCGTCCTCGGACAACCCGGTGTATCGCTCGATGTCCGGCACCGTCCGCGCGCCGTGCCTCAAAGCGTCCTTGATGGCCAGCACGTTGCCCAGGGACTCCAGGCGGGCCTGGTCCCGCGCCCCGCGTTCGATGTTCGCGTTGAGGCTCTTCAGCTTCGTCTTGGACAGCTTGACGGCCGCTGCCGCGTACTTCTCGGCGTCCGGGCCGCCCATCGCCAGGAGCTGCTGGGCGAGTGCGCCGAACCCCATGTCGGACAGCTTGGTGATGTTCTTGATGAACGCCTCGGTGTTCTTGATCCCGAGGACGAGTCCGGAGCTGAACTTCTGGATCGGGGATTGCTTGGCCTTGCGGTAGTTGGCCTCGGTCGTGCGCAGTTTGTCCGTCGCGGCGGTCAGGTCGCGGCGCTCCTTGCGCACCCGGGCCTCGTCGTCGGCGATGGTGCGGCCCGAGCGGTGGTGGCGGCGGTCGTCGGCGAGCTTCCGCTCGGCCCGGCGCAACTGGTCGACGGCGTCTTTGTAGCTGCTCGTGGCCTTGGTGACGTCGGCCTTGGTCGCGGTTTTGCCCAGGTAGCGGTCGATGAACTCGGCCAGCGGAACGTCGACCATGCCGCCGGTCGCGAAGCCGGGGACTCCGACGAAGCCGCCGTCGGCGAACTTCTGCGCGTTGATGGATTCCAGCAGCCCGCGATGGCGTCCGGTCGCGGCGGCGTTGACCACGAACTCGCCGTTGCTGAGCATCGCGGGGATGCTGTCGGAGGTTCCTGAGCCGGGACCGGCGATGAAACCGCCCTCGGCGTGGAAGTCCCGGTTGGTTCCCGCGTTGTTACTGGTCAGCCCGGTGCCGCGTGTCACCTGGGTGATGGTGATCGTCTTGTTGTGCAGGTTCAGGAGGCGGCGTCGCAGGTCCTCGAACGCGGCGGCAGCGGCGGCCGTGTGGGCGGTGATGTCGACGTCCTTGCCGTGCAAGCCGTTGATCTTGTCGATGAGGCCTTGGGTCTTCACCCCGGCCGCCTGAGCCTGGCTTCCGCTTACCCCGAATGACTGCGCGAGCGCGGCGACCTGGTTCTGCGCGTCACTGTTCTTACCGGCCAGTTGCGCCAGCAGGGGGAGCTGGCGTAGAAACGCCTCGCGCGCGGCGTCGCTGGTGCGCGCTAGCGTTCCCTGGTCGGTCGCTGCCTCGACTACCGCGTGGAGCAGACCGGCAAATTTGCCGCGTGCATCCAGAGCTGCCTCGCCACTTTTGGAGATCGCTCCGCTGCCCTTGTCGATGCTGACGGCGGCCTCGTCGAAGTCGCCCCCGGCCTTTTTGATCGCTATCCGCGCGTCAGAAATGGCCTGCTTCAGCCGCGTCTGCGCCTCATAGGCATTGATCGACGGGTCGAAGATCCCTTGCAGTTGGTCGTTAAGACCCTTCATCGCGGTCGCGGCCTTCTCGGCCTCGGTTGTGATCTCCCCGGTCGCGCTCGCGGCGTCCTGGGCCGGGCCCTTGGCGTTCTTCAGCGCGTCGGTATAGCCGGGGAACAGGGTGCGCAACTGCTCGACGCCGATCCCTGCAGCCTTGGCGCGGGCGGCCAACTGTGTGAACGCGACGTTGGCCTGATCGGCGTGGCCGGACGTGACCATCTGGGCGAGGGCGGCGTCCATCTGCTGGAACTTGCCCTTGAAGTCGGTGACGGTCGAGGTAAAGCCGGGGAGTATCGACGTGATCGAGGACAGCGGGTGTTCCCACGCTTTCTCGAAGAAGGTGGGGTCGACGGTCTCGCGGACGGCGTCACCGAAACGCCTCGCGGCGTCCTCTCCGCTCGCGAAGGCACCACCCCACTGGGCGTCGAGGTCCTGCGCCCACTTGCCCGACTTCCCGAGCTCGGCGAGGGAGTGAGACAGCGAGTCGGCTCCCTCGGAGCCGCCACGGAGCCAGGACGTTACCTCTCCTGCGCCCTCAGAGGCGACGAAGGCGGCAGCCGCGATGGCTACGCCCTTGCCGACGCCGATCAGTTTCGACTTCGCGGTGTCGGCGGTGATGCCCATTGTGATCAGCGCGGCCTTAGTTTCCGCGATCTTCGGGATGATCAGCAGCAGCGCGCCGCCTGCTACTGTTGCCGCGCCGCCGATGCCCAGGAGGGCGGTCACGCCAGCCTGCACAGGGCCAGGCAGGTCGTTGAACGCTCCTACGGCCCCGTCGGCGGCCTTCACCAGGCCTCTCAGTACGTCCGTAGCGCCCGATCCGCCGGAGATGAGGGCCGTCTCCAGGGAGCCCTGTAGCCGCTCCAGGTCTCCGGCCAGATTGTCGGTCAGCTTGCCTGCCTGCTGGGACGCAGCGCCCTGCTTGTTGACGGCTGAGATGTAGCCTCGAATGCCCTGCTCGCCGTTGGTGTACAGGACGTTGGCCGCGCGGATCGCGTCCGAGCCGAAGATGGTGGCCAGCGCCGCGTTCCGCTGCGCTGGGGTGAGCTTCGACAGCGATGTGCGAAGCTGACCGGCGACTTTGTCGATGCCGACGAATTGCCCGGCCGCGTCGTAGGCGTGGATGCCGAGCTTTTCCATAAGCCCGGCCGCGTCGGCAGCAGGGGCCGAGAGGCGCTGCAGCATCGTCTTCAAGCTGGTTCCCGCGTCGCTGCCGTTGAGTGCGCCCTTGGAAAGGGCGGTCAGCGTGCCGACGGTGTCCTCAAGCGACAGGCCGGTCTGGGCGGACACGAGTCCGGCCTGCTGGAGGGATTCGGCCATCGACTCGACGGAGGCTGAGGAGGCATTCGCGCCAGCGGTGAGGACGTCGGCGATGTGCTCGACGTCTTGTCCCTTGAGCCCGAAGATGGTCATGGCTTCGCCGCTGATCTTCGCGGCGTCGGCGAGGTCCAGTGTTCCGGCTGCCGCCAGGTCGAGTGAGCCCTTGAGCGCGCCGGACAGGATGTCCGACGTCGAAAGGCCGACCTTGGCCAGCTCGGCTTCGGCTTGGGCCGCCTCGGTCGCGCTGAAGGTCGTCGCGGCCCCGGCCTTGATGGCGGCGTCTCGGAGCAGATCTAGAGCCTTGCCTTGCTGGCCGGTCGCGGCGGCGACCGCGCTCATCTGCTTGTCGAAGTCGGCCGTCACCTTGACCGCTGCGCCGAAAGCGACGACGAGGCCGGTCCCTAGCCCGATCGCCGCCGTGCCGAGGTCGTTCATCGCGGCGTGGCGCTTGCTCTCGATCTTCGCTAGCTCGCGTTCGAAGACCTTCGCCGACGCCTCGGCCGACTTGAACCCGCGATTGAGGCCGGATGGATCTGCGTCGATGTCGATCCGGAGATCACGGCGGAGGCTACCTCCCACGCGCGTCTACCTCCGTCTCAGTTCGATGTACACGCCGCGCCCCTGGTCGGTGTCGCCCGCCATCGCGGCCTCGGCCTGTTCTTTGATTTCGCAGCCCCGGCAGCGCGCCCGATGGGCCCCGTAGGCATGCCGGTGGCCGCCGACCCGCTCGTCCCACTCCTCGGCCCTGGTCCCGCAGTGCGGGCAGGTCTGCCGGGCCCTGCGTCGCCGCCACAGGGCTTTGCTCCGGTCGTCGGGAGACCAGCTCAGGAAGTGGCTGTGGGCGATCCCGTACAGCTCGCAGACCTCGAGTTCGAGATCTAGGAGTTCGTCGGCGTCCAGCCTTTTGGGAGCCCCGGGTCCAGGGTCCGCACGTTCACGGCCAGCGCCAGGTTGTAGGCGTCGGCGCGTTCGCCTTGCGACAGGTCCGCCAGGACGGTCAGCCATTCCTCGCGGTCCATCTCGCCCTGCACCCCGGCCAGGAACAGGGCCCGGCCGAAGCCTTTGCCCCAGGTGGCACCATCCGCCGTGGGCGGGTGCTCGGCCAGAAGGGCCTCATAGGCGGTCTCGCCGACCGCCTGGATGGCCACCGGCTCGAAGCATTCGGCGGCGCGGGCCCTGGTTGCCTCGACCCGTTGCCGGGCCCGATCGCGTTCCTGATCGGTCCCGGTGACCTCGGCGACCCGGAGCTCGCTTTCGGCTTCCTCCAGAGCCGACCTCGCGGCACCGGCCTCGGCGACGGTGGCGATGCGCAGCCACCACGTCTCCTCGGCCGGTTGGCGCTGCTTGATCCGGTCGCGCAGACTCATGCCGGGATGGCCACGTTCTCGGCCGGGATCGACGTGATGGCGAAGGAGAACTTGATCCGTGCGGGCTCATCGCCGACCGAGCGGGGCTTGCCCACGCTGGAGACGGTGACCGTGAACAGGTCCATGAGCCGCGCGGCGACGTCGCCGCCGTCCATCCAGGCGACCACGCCGGAGGTGTCGCGGGACATCAGGGAGCGCGCGTCCACGCCGTTGACCGAGGCGTACATGTCCAGCGTGGAGTCCTCGGCGGTGATGCGGCCCGCCACCTTGCTGGTGAAGCGGGTGGCCATGTCGGGCGCGTCGGACTGGTTGGAGGTCGTGGTCCAGCCGGAGTTGTCCGCGATCTCACCCGACAGGTCTGTGCCAGCGTTGATCTCGGCGCGGGTCGGGGCGTTCTTGTTCGCCACGGACGGCAGCCACAGCACCTTTGTGGTACCCGGGTTGATGTATCGGGTCGACGCCGTGATCGGCGTAGCAGCCATGATCAGTTCTCCTTAGCGCTGCCGCTGGGCCGCCTCTTCGGCGCCTTGGTTTCACTCGCCGCGTCCGCTTCGCTGGCGGGTTCCTCCGGCAGGGCCTCGATCGGCCCTTCGACGTCCTCGCCGATCACGAGCCAGCCGGACGCCCGGTGGTGCAGGAGGGAGATATCGGGCACCTCGACGTCGGATCCGGGGATCGTCGGGTGCGTCATGCGCGCCATCAGGCCACCTGCGTCCGCACGCAGGCGACGGTCAGCGACGTCACGCCGCTGTAGGTGATGGACGCCAGCCCGGTCGTCGGGTCCTTGTAGACGTCGCGGACCGGGATCACGAACTCGCCGGATGTCGCCGGGACGCTGAACGTCCGGCCGGAAACGGTCTGGTCGCCGTCGTACTTGCTGGGGTAGGCCAGCGTCACGGTGATCGGCGCACCTGACCCGTTCTTGTAGATCAGGTTGACGCCGCCGCCGGTCGGGCAGGTGTCCCCGCCGCCCGCCGCCGCAGCGAACAAGGTGTCGATCCGCAGGCCCGCATTGGGGACCACGGTCGCGGTCAAAGCCGCCACATTGCCCTCCTCATGTCATCTCCACCCCGCGCGGCGCAGCACTTGCTCCACCGCCTGGTCGATCTCGCCGACCGCCGAAGAGGCCTTGGCCTGGGCGGCCGGAAGCAGGAAGGGCCGAGCGGCCTGTTTCGCCCCGGGGCTTCGGTCGCCGAACACGGGGTGCCAGAAGGTTCCGGTGGTGCCGTCGTGCTCGAACGGGCGCGCGTGGGGTGCTCTGCGCGCGGACACCACGACCGAGACGCCCGCTGACCGAGCTCCGAACCGGACGCTGATCCGGTGGGCCCCAGGGATGCGCGAGGACCAGGAGGACCGTCGCTGGGACTCGGCCTGGACCTCGCGTGCCGCCGCGCGGATCGCTGGGCGCAGCCTTCTGGCCAGGTCTTTCGGGACTTTGCCGAAGTCGGCGACAAGCCTTTCGATCTCGCTCATGCGCTGGCGAAGGCGTCGATTCTGATGACGAACCGGGCGGTG
>JACCDR011698329.1_pt1 | contig 14012 bp, 9 predicted proteins | sample 7446431 | NCBI WGS metagenome assembly JACCDR01 (sample SAMN15323443, study PRJNA562643) | freshwater metagenome | isolation source: river surface water | place: USA:Blue River Watershed | collected 2017-08-17 | reverse complement strand
TTTTGCCAATGTTATCCAGTATGATTCATGTTTGTTATTTATATTATTGAGATATTTAGATTCATCATAACAGCAAAGTTTATTCATATACGTTTGTTGTTCATAATTTGAACGTAATATCATAGTGTGAATTTTGTTCTTTAACTCTTCAAGCGTAATTCCAAAATCAAAAGACAATAATATATTTTCCCACATATCGTCATATTTCTTTTTTTCTTTACTGCTCATTGAACCACGTGGGAAAAACGTTTCGCCTAAGCATTGATCATGACAACCTACATATTTATGCGGCTTTTTATCATATAATACTTTCATGATCATATCACCATAACATTTCTCACATATCCATGCATCCCAATAATCCATATCGAAGTCTGACATATACCCCCATGAGCCATGTAAATGATAATAGGTAAATGATGGTTTTTTATGGTTATTAACAATCATATCTTTAGGTATATCATTTTCACAACAACAACAAATCATCCTATGCTTAATCAATACTGACTCAGTTTGTTTTGTGAATTCTAACACACCTTGTTCATTTTCTACATATTGCATTCTTTTATCTATAGAAATTTTTTTAAATATCATGTATTTATTTATAATAGGAGTATAATTGTCTGCATCATTTTTTGATTCTGCATAAATACGATCTGTTTCTTGTCTAATACCTGCACTTGGTTTTATAATATATTCATGAAAATCTGATGAACCAAAATACGTCACATTGTTGAAAGCTTCCATTGCGCATATATAGCATAATTTTGCTACCTGATAAGATTTTATATCAATCATTGGATCATCAAATCGTTTTGTTATAGTCATAGAGCCTAGCCATCCCATGCTATGTCCGCATGCATTGCATCTATTTTTTCTATCATCTCGTTCTCTATCTGCATCATCTTGCATACCGGAGGATAATAGAGGCTCGATGGTTTTACTAGAAATACAAGGATGATTGAGATTCCATTGTTTGTACATTACATTGTTATCGTTATTTATATGAATATAACAATAATGACTACCAAATCCATTACTATTTCTACTGTTTGGTGATTTAATTTCATTTCGCCACATTACTAATTTGCTAATGTTTTGATACTGAAATATTTTCAATTTTTTAAAGCGTTATTTGTAATGAAACAATATATGTTCATCAACAACAAAGTTATATGTAAATCATTTTCTTTAAAGTTACATTGTTATAATTATTTTAACGAATATGTTTTATTATTTTTTGAATATAGACTCAATGTCTGATGATAATTTATTGGGTATAATCCATTACATTGATGCTGATAATTATTATATGATATATGGAATAGCAACACTGATAATCGTTTTATTACTTTTATGGTTCTTCATAAGAACAAATCTTGAATATGATAATAAAAGATGTTCTAAATGTTATAAAAAAATAAACGGTAGTTCATGCAATAATTGTTCTCATAAAATACAAGGTAGCAAATGTAATTTATGCAGTATGCCAAAACAATTCTGCAACTGTGCTGAGGAAGTTAGTGCATCGAGAAAACCAATTAGAACATCGGAACAATCAAATCTATTAACAGATATAGAAACAAAAATTAAAACCGAAGGATGTGCTTATAAATCGCAAAATTTAACAAATGATAAATTAAATGATATTTTACCAGAACAAACTAGAGAAGGTATGTTCCCCATGGAAGATCCATCTATATTGTCTCAATTTCCTGAGTTTCAAGAACCAGATGTACAACCTATAAATATGACGGGAGGAAATAAACCTTACAAATTGCAAAAAGGAATATATGGCGGCGTGTCTGTATATACCTATGATGTGTCTGATGCAATGTATGGACCTGAATGGGATTTGAATACGGGTATATATATACCAAATATGCGAACAGCATTTAAAAATGTTATAACTCCCAGAGAAAAAATGTATTGGGATGATGATGAAATAAATATCGACGATTCTACTACAAACCCGTATTTTCTTAAAGATGCTACAGTATGAATTGCGGCAGAGATATGATAAATTGCATATGTAAATATAGAAAAAAATATGTTGGAGGAATTTACAGATTTTGTCATAAACAACCATGGGAATGTAAATGCACAAAAGATGAAGTCATGTAATAGTTAGAATCTTAAGTCATGTAATAGTTAGAATCTTAAGTCGTAAATAACATCTAGTAAATATTTAACAGGATTAATTTTTCTTCTTCGTAAATCCTTACTTATTGTTTTAACTAATTCTGTTTCATTGGACTCCCAAAATTTTTCATCATTACCAACATGAAATTTATCTAATGTTTTTTTATCCATAATATAGCATTTAATAGTATCAACGCCTTCCATAATCGATTTACTTAATCTATGCATGCCATCTATGACCAAATAATTTCCAGTGATAAATATAGGATATTTTAGATCTGTGTGTTTAATTTTATAGTAATGACCAGGAGATATGTCTTTATTATTAATTACATCTATAGGTTTAACTAACTCATTTCTTTCACTGCCCCAGCATGCATGAAACATGTTTTTAGCGAGTTTTTTAACAGAAATATTATGTATTTTTGGCTTCTTCTCTTTTGCCCAACGAAACATTAAATCTACTGAATATATTTTATTATGCGATGTAAAAGTATTGAGTATATTCATATACCATATATCTATAACATTATAAAATCCTTTTGGATTAATATAGAACTATATCTATCTCATTTCAGGTCGTTGTTCGTAATGAAAGTAGAAATACTTCACATTGCTTTTCTTTATTCTTTCTTTGAGCTCTAGACGTATAAGTTTACTTCTTATCAACATGCACAATTCTTCAACATTTAATTTATCTGGCAATACTATGTCGATTTTTTTTGCGGTAGATCGCAAAAATTCTTTGCTTTTACTTTTACATACAGTACCCTTTTCTGTTTGTCTGCTGTCTTTAAATTTTTTGATATTATGAATAGGATTTCTTATTTTAAAACGGATGTGGACACCGGTGTTAGATCTTTCATCAAATCCTACTATGATATCATTTTCTTTATATTCTTGTTCATTTTGTAGATAAGTTGGATTTTCATCCCATCCTTTTTCTGAGGTATATAAACGAGGAAATTTAGAAATATAATGTCCTATTGGAAGTAGATCAGCTGATACTTTTGTTATTCCTTTGGATTTTTTTTTCTTGCCTGCATACATATTAAGAGACTTTTGTACAGTCTGTTCATATTGCTCTCTGAATTCTTCTGGAATCCATACATTTGAAGTTCTATTATATGTTGATTTCAATAAATTAATAACACCACTTGTCGCTAACTCAGATGTATCATCAGGACTAATATCAGTAATTTCTTCTTTACGTTTTTCGTATTTTGTCATAGCTTTAAGTTTAATATCTTTTGCTTTTACAGGAATTGCATATTTTATATAGTCTTTAAATATACGAGGTTTGCATGTATATGCCCACATAATAAGAGACATAAGATCATAATAGTACAACATTTTGAAATAGAATTCATGATATTGAGACTTTTCAGTGTTAGGATTAGTCCATACATTGAATACATATTCGATACATTCTTCTACGAATTTTATATGAAATGTTGTTCCATATTCGCATACAACATTTTCCATATTTTCTATTGATATATCTACATATTTACGATAAAATATTTTTTTCTTATCATCATAATCAAAATCGATGCGTTTTGTCTGTATAAAACTATTCATATTAATAGTTTTTTGTTCTTCTTGGCGTACTATTCTATACGGTAATTCTATGTCAACATCAGGCGCATTTGATAAGTAATTTATAGGGAATAAAATATAATATTGCTTAGCAGAATCTTTGATAGGAACAATAATGCTATCTTGGCCGCCTGGTAACGAAATAATTTTATCATTTGTATCATACATATGATCTATAATAGATGTATTACTTAAAAATACTTGTGCCGAATTTTTATATTGAGTTTTATCAACACCGGCAGTATAAAGTATATCTCCTGTAGGTCCTTCGCCGCCGAATGTTTTCTTTTTATAATTTGCTTTATGGGCACTGTCGGATTCATTATCAGACTTAACATCGGATTCATTATCAGACTTAACATCGGATTCATTATCAGACTTAACATCGGATTCATTATCAGACTTAACATCGGACTCATTATCAGACTTAACATCGGACTCATTATCAGACTTACTGTCGGACTCATTATCGGACTCGCTGTCGGCTTTAGATTTGCTGCTCGATTTGTTGTTAGATTCGTAGTATGAATTATTTACAGCATCAAATTTCTCATCGAAGCTATTTTCGTCATCATCATATGAATTAACGTTATGATTATTTTTGGTATTATTACGCCAGCAAGACCCTCCAGTAACAGCAATTCTTTGAATAAATGGTTCTATAGTTTTTTGTGTATTATTCCACATCAGTTGATGTAATGCTATTAAGAAATTATCTTCAGTGAATAAATTAGTATTAATATCTGTTTCATAACCTTTTGGCGGATTTTTAATAGCCTCAAATAAGTCTTGATATTCCCATATACTAGAATATTCTATAAATAGTCGTTTAATAAGTATTTTAATAATTTCTACTTCCTTATATGCATGAAATACATTAAATGTTGATAAATTTAGTTCAGATATATTGAATTCTTTTTCATACTTCTTTGGAATTTTTGGATTATATGGAAGAGGTCCTAATGGGTCTCCAGATAAATTTTTTTGTATAGTTCCATGATTAATTATAGAATCTATTGCGTTTTCATGTAATACTTTTTCTATTTTCTGTATAGTTTGAAATGCGGCAATTTTTTCTTTATATTTTTCTTCTTCGTAAGATAATTTATAAGCTCCTTTATCAACACCAGTTTCTTGTTTTACCGGAAGACATGATGTGAATATTTTAACTCTGACTACATGTTTTTCTGGCGGTAATCCCTTGTGACTGTTTTTTCTTATTGCACGTCCTCTAATTTGAATAAACATAGGTATATTATCTGGCTTGAACATTATGAACTCATTTTGAATAGCTTTTATATCGTAACTTTCTTTTATGATTTTTGATCCTACTAAAATTAAATAGTTTATTCCTTCTACATTATCAGGATTATTAAATTTTTCTATAGAATGTTCCATCTGAGATCGATCTATATCACTGTGAGCCATAATAAATCTAGCAGGTGTAAATTTATGTTTTTCAGCATTCTTTTTCTCTTTAACTATTTTAACAGTTTTAACTGGTTTATGCTTAGATCCTCCAATGCGCTCTGGTGTATTTATGTGTATATTATTTCCTGGTTTCATAAGATAACTATGCTTTTCAACCCGAGTTTTAAGAATAAATCCATGTTTTAATAACCATTCTCCGAATTGCTTTCCAATATCATTACGTATTTTAATCAATATGTCTCTATTAGCAAATTTGTTTAATACAGCCATGAATTGTTCTAATAAGTTTTTATTGCATTTCAATAATTTATTATGTATTACTGGTATCCAATAATATTTGTTTGGTTTGTTTTTTTTATGAATTGATAATATATGGTAATCTCCTATATTCCAGTTATATATATGCCCTCTCTTAACTAATTCTGGTAAATTTGAAATATTTACTATTGGTGTTACGGTATTATTTATCTTGTCGTCAATAAGATCTGTTTCTTTTTTTTGGGTAGAACCAACTTCATCTATACCATTATCTTCAAATTTACCTGATTTTCTTTTAGTTTTTTTAGTTACTTTTGTAATTATCTTTGTAGATTCATTAATGTCATGAACATTACTAGTATATTCATTTTGATCTTCTCTTTGTGCCGATCCTATTTCATCTATACCATTATCTTCAAATCTTCCGTATTTATGATGTTGTTTATGATATTGTTTATGATTATTAGTAAACTTAACTGGCGTATTATATTTGATACTTTCTGATTTAGTATCGTCATCAGATTTAGTATCGTCATCAGATTTAGTATCGTCATCAGATTTAGTATCGTCATCAGATTCAGTATCGTCATCAGATTTAGTATCGTCATCAGATTTAGTATCGTCATCAATTTCTTCAAAAATATCAGAGCCTCCGTTGATTTCTTCTTTTGAATGTTCTTTTCTTGTTTTTCCACATTTCATGCATATTGTATTATCGCTGCTAGATGAGAATTCATCTAAAAAACCATTTTTAAGTAATAATTGTTCTATGAATAAAACACCAGACATATGCACGACATTATGATAAATTAATATCTTTCCATAATCATTCTTAATAGAATACATTATTTCATCAAGCATTGTAGCATATTTTGTCGAATATTTTTCTATATTTTCCCTGAGTAAAATATCTCCAACTATTTTACCATTGTTAAAATCTATACCATTTTTATCTCGCCATTTCTGAGAAGCTCCTGGTATTAATTTACGAATTTGTTGTGTTTGAAAAATACCTATAGATTTACTTGATGTGTTTTCGGGATTCGGCAATGCAAAATCTACTAAATATTGACTATCTTGTGATAAAGCACCTGTATATACAGATTTATATGTATCATAATGAAATTGAGACATAGGACACCTTATAAATTTAAGATATGGTATTTCTTTTAATGATTCTCCATAAGTTTCCAATCGAGGATAATACTTCGGATTCACATCAATTAGAAAACTAAAACGTCCTCGTGATAATTCAGCTATTTTATCTAGAGCTCCAGGTTTTAAATCCTTATCTCCAGTAAATAAGTCTTCTCTGCTTATGCGTTTATCAGGAGTGTTTAATAAGTTTAATAAATCTACGATTTCGGCAGGACTATTATTCAGAGGTGTTGCTGATAATGTAACACAACGAGTTGAAGGTTCTTTATCCAAAACAGCTTGAATAGCTATACCCCAATTGTTCTTCTCGGCACTATTATAAACATTATGAATTTCGTCACATATTATAAGAGAATTTTTAAATTCATTTAGTAAAGTTTCGTTATATGTTATCTTTCCATTCGCTAATGCTAAACGTATTTGTTCTTCAGACATCTCATTAATATTAACATCTGGCGTAGTTAAAAATATACGGTTAACAAACGCTTTATATCCAAAGAATCTAAAAAATCCATTACCTTTTCGATTACTGAATCGTTTCTTAATTTTAGTCGTAAGATCTTGATATTTTTCTTGATCAGATTTACTTCCAGATGCGGCTAATCTTTTTAATTTGTCAAGTTTAATACGCTCTTCTTTCGATAAAAATCCAAACTCTGGATATCTTAATAATTCATTCTTAAAAGCGCGTTCCGAAAATCCCATGATAAATATGCTACCAATTTCTACATTTCCTATTTCCTTTTCCAATCTATAATTATTAATAAAATTCATAGCTATTGCTAAACCACCTAATGTTTTACCAGAACCAGTACTCCATTTTATATGTATTCGTTGATATTCTGTATTTGGATTCATGTAATTTTCCACAAATAATTGATGTCCTAAAAGTTTTAAATAACCACTTCTAGAGATTTCATCTTCCAACATAAATCTCGGAATAATATCATCAATGAATTTACTTTTTTTTGAATGATCCCATCGTTTGGTCCAGTAAAACTCTTTTCTTAATAATAAATCTTCTATTAAATTAGGATCGTCTTGTCGTAGATACGCCATATTAATATATATTAATATACTAAAAATCTTTAGTGCTATTTAAATCTCTACATAAAATAGCAACTTAAAAATAACATTATTGTAAGATAAAAATTAGTTAATGCATGAAAATAAACCTAATATGAAGAATACTTAAAACTCTAACTTAATGGTATGTGTGTTTAATGGTATTTAATAATAAATTATTCTAATATAATTTATATTTAATAATATAGAGATAATGTCTGATGAAAAAATAAGTACAGTAGCAACTGCAACTATTCTAAATGCAAGTATAAGTGGTGCAGTATTAGCAAATGGAAGAAATACAGAACCATCTTTGCGTTTTTCAAATTCGACCTCAACAGGTATGTATTCAGATGTAAGTAAGACAATCAAGTTTGCTTCAAATGGAACTAATGTATTTAATATAGGAGAAACAGCTCATGAAACAGTCAATCCTATTAGATTTACTGCAAATGGATCAGGTACAGGAAGTTCTAACGATATATATATGTATAAATCTGGCGCCAATTTATACATCAATAATGGAACTGAGTATAAATTAGGAGGATCTTCAGACACTCCTTCTTTCAAAGCGACATGTAGATTAAGTTCAACTGCAAGTGTTACACTGGCAGGTGGCGCTCCAAACTCAGTAGATGGAAGCAATCTTAATGCAGGAGATAGAATATTAGTACGTAGGCAAGCGAGTACAGCTGAAAACGGTATTTATTCCGTAACATCTGTTGGAACTGGTAGTAATGGAACATGGACAAGAGCAGATGATGCGAATTCAGCTGATAAATTCGCAAAGGGTATGGTTGTGCATGTTAGTGCTGGCACTGAAAACGCGAATACCGTGTGGTATTTAACAACTAGCGTTAGTGTATTAAATACTGATGCTATAGTGTTTGATCAATTATATCCAAGTTCAACAGGATCGTCATTAAATTTAACATCAGGCGGCGCTGTTAATAACGGCCTAACATCAACGGCGTACTTGGAAAAAATAGGTAAATTAAGAAGCATTAGATTGCAATCAAATATCAACACAGCAAGCAGCGCTGCGACTATAACATTATCAACATTACCGGCGGATTTTCGACCATTTGAAGATCTTAGTTTTGTTATAAGAGGCAGAGATAACGCAGCTGATAAGGTATGCACTTTAGTTGTAGGAACTAATGGAGTTATAACAATATCAAATGGTTTGACAAGCGGCGATGCATTTACAAACGCCACTAATGCTGGTTATTATCACACAGTTTTAAGTTGGATATGTGCTTAATTATATAAATTATTCATACCATGCTAATAAATCGCCGATAGATAGTTCTTGTTCTTCTTTCGCGCTAAAATGTAATTGCCTTTCATTAGTGTCAATCCATGGTATTAACATATCAACTCTACTACCAAATTTCATCATACCGAGATATTCTCCAGCTGTTACGGACATAGGAACTTCTTCACTAGATGTTATCATACGTGGTAAAAATCCGGCTATTTGCGTCATTTTAATCAAAGTTCCATTTTTCATTATTATATAGTGCATATTTTTTTCATTATATTTAGATTTGTTTATATCCATAACTATTTCAAACTGACCAGTATGATCATATTGTCTTTTAACCACAGTTCCATTTACAGGATATATCTGCGTATGTCTATTGAATGGTGTTAGAAATATTGCTATATAGAGATATTGAGGATCTTTTTTATAAATTTTTATTACAGTACCTTCACAAGGACAAAGAATTTCATTATCTTTTGCAGGTGGACCATCATACTTTTCGTATCTATAAAAGTAAAGTAAAAATAGAAAAGCGATTATAAGAAGACCAGTTATATAATATGGAGCTTTTAAATACATACTAACAACTATACTAGCTGATGAAATTATGCCCAACCAAGGACTTTCAGAAAAAAGTAAAGACATTATAATATATTCTTGCATATATTTTTATTCGAACATATAATGCATTTTACTAATCATACATTTTACTAATAATCCTTTTCTTTTATTTTTATAGTTTAGTTTAATTAACATAGTATATATTCGAATGAATTTCTGGGAATTTATTAATGAAAATAGAATAGCGATCTGTATAGTGTTATGTATTGTTGCGCTATTATTTATCATGTTTGGTCATATTTATAGGGATCAAGTTCAAACAGCTCTAAAGAAAGAATTTGTCAAGTTACCATCTACAACATTTGACTGGTGGAGTGTGAGTCATGCTGTGTTATTTGGTATATTTGGATTTTTGATTCCTAATTTCCATACGACATTCTTTACATTAGGAATAGGCTTTGAAATATTAGAAGATATGTTATCGAGTGATGCTACAACACAATTAGCTGATTGCATGTGTCCAAATAAACGAGAAAAAATAATGTGCAGATTTAGCATTAATGATGATTATTGGTACGCTAAATGGGATGATATATTCGTAAATCTTGCAGGATATAGTTTAGGTTCATCTTTAAGATCTACATTTTATTCTGACAAAATGTGATGTATTATAATATAATATTAAATATGTTATCTGAACTCAAATACGATCCAGAAATAGAACGAATGTTTAGTGAAATATTAGATTGGATGTGTGATGTATTCGATCGATATTTATATTATTATGATCAGCAAGATGTCACAAACGAATTATCTAATTCTAATAAATATTCTGTTTCTACATCTAAGGTGGATGATGATTTTGTTTCTATTGATATCGTTAATTTGTAAAATATAAAAACCAATATATCATTGTTTATTATTAATATCGATGTTCTGCTCGTTATTTTTTTTAGATTTTTATCCTATTAAATCCAATCTATAATCTATATTAGACAAAAATATATTTTATAATATACTATATAACATGTCGCATATTTTATGCACTAGCAATTATAACAAAAATAACAATGTATGTAAACATGATGAAATTTCAAAATATGGACAAACCTTATATAAAAATAACAGAGTATTACGAGATATAGCAACTGTTATGGAGCATCCAGAATTCAAGTCATTTTTTGATAAGTATTTCAAATCAGCATTCGATGCTCAAAATATTATCCTGCTTATGAAAATATATAATTCTATACCTAATGATGATCCGTATGAAAAGATAGCTATATTGTTTGAAGCTATGAATGAATCAAAAATTAGAAATAAGCTTATAGATAATTTTATTCATTGGCGTGATATGATGTTCAATAATAAAAAACGCAAAAAAATGATATCGTAATATTAATATAATACAATTTATATTATATTGTATATAGAATATGGACGAACAATATTTAGATAATTTAGAACGCAGATTGTTGGAATTCGAAAATGAAATAAAGAGAAATAATTTTTCGAATGACAAGAAGAATTTATTGCTGGAGAAACAAAAAAAAACAAAGAAATTAATCTCTGATATTAGAACTATACTGAATAAACAACAATCTATTAAAGACAATAAATTTACAGAATATAATGATAATTTGTCGAAATATTTTCAGCAATTAGAACAAGAATATAACCATTATTTATTATCGTTTTATACACAAGACAATGAAAATAATAATCAATATTTATTGGAAAATTCAACAGAACTATATGATTCACCATACGAGGAAGAAAAAATAAATGATATAGACGACGTTGGTTATGGTGCTGATGCTATTTTGCCGGTAGCCGCTGCCGTTGCGGGTATCGGTGTAGGAGCTGCAGCATTAGTTGGTCGTGTTGTTGGATATGAGGCTGTTGGTCGTGTTGTTGGAGATGCTGCTGTTGGTCGTGCTGTTGGAGATGCTGCTATTGGTCGTGTTGTTGAAAACGCCGCTGGAATCGAAGTAAAAGATGAAGAGGTGGAGGTAAAAGATGAAGAGGTAGAAGTAAAAGAGCGTCCAGAACTTATTATTAATCGAGATGGAGCAGCAGTTAATGCTGGCGAACCATTACTAATTGCACCTCCACCAGTTGCAGAAGCAGCGCCTGTTGTTTTAAGATACTTACCATTACCACGTGCTGTAATTAATGGTATTATAGATAATGGTATTACTAATGCGGTCAGAAATTTAATGATAGGTAATAATATAGCTAATTTTGCACGAATAGCTCCCCCTGCAGTGCTAACACTGCCAGCTCCTGCTGATATAAATAATGTTGTTAATGTAACTATAGGAAATGCAAGAAATGCACTAATCGCTAATGAAGTGGGAAATGTTATTTTGTCTAATAATGGTAGTTATGATGTATCAGTATTTGGTACCGGTTTATCTATTGCTAATCCAAATATTATATCATTAGCATTAAGTCTATTAGCAGACAGTTGTTTAAATCGTCATCTAGCTGGAAGTTTGGTAGCATCTATTATTCAAAGTGTTGCTCGATACATTAAAAGAACAGTTACGGCTACAATTGTACAAGCTTTAGTATATAAAATAGGTGGGTTTATTTTGCTTGCTGTAGGACAATATGTTGGACTAGATATTTCTGCAATAGCCTGGATTTTATATGCAATAGCTCCTATTATTGCATATAAAACAACTGGAACTATTATGCTACCGCAAACTGCATTGTCTAATAGTCAATTAGGTTTACAATTATATAACGGTATTTGTAATGTATGGCCAGGTTTAATAGCGGGTTTGAGTAATGTTTCAACTGGGTACGAGGTTACAAAAGCTATATTACCACAAATAATGCCACCACATATAGCAGGATATTTACCAGCACCTGCTAATATAACTATTAGCGGTGGTTCGGAAGGTGGTTCGGTATATGGCGGTAGTGAAACAGAAGAAAAACTTAATGAAAAAATAATAAACGATGCTAAAACAGATGAAGAAAAAAAGAACGTGCAGTTATTCATACAGAATAAAAACAAAATATATAAATTTATTGACGAGTTAGTAGACAAACTTAAAGATCCATCTGATGAACATAAAACAGCAAAAACACTTACGCAAGTATTTAGAGAATCTTATAATATGGATATAACTGACCTTACTGACAGTGTTCTTAGCAGAGCTAAAGATTTATTATATTCTTTAGGATCTTTAGGAATGGAAACTATATCATCTTTGATAGGTAATGGTGACGAAGACCTATATGATCTTAGAGATGATATGACTATATATACACAACAAGAAGAGGAAAAGTTCATGTCGACATTATCACTAAACGATAATGCATATAAAAAAATAGTAGACATTAACTCTGGTGATTTAACTATAGGTGAAAAGCGCAGAATGTTCTTCTATTATATGATATTTAATTACGGACATGAATTTTCGATTTTAGAAAGATCCGCCATTTATGATGGTTTTGATGGTTATAAAACTAAAGGTGCATGGTTCAAACATTGGTTGGAGAAAAAAAGTGGTTTAGTACCAGGAGGATATAAAGCTCTGACAGATGTCGATCATGATTTAAATGTAGTATATAATTCTGTTATGTGGTATTGCCTGAATAAAGCTGGTTATGCAGTTCCACTAGATTGGATTAAACTTCCTTGCATGAAAAAAGATACTTTTGATAAGCTACAAACATATGCTAAAGATTATTTGTATGATATTGCTGTTTCATATGGCAGAAATATGGAAAAAATTAAATATTGGGGTAAATATTGCGTTTATTTGATTCGTAATGAACCATTTTTAAACGTTAGTAGTAATGTTACATATCGAAACAAATTAATGGCATATGTCAGTCAAAGAAATTATCTAATGGATAATTTATTAACGAAAAATGAAGAATTTAGTAGATTATGTGACTACTTTATTACTGCAGCGCAAATCGGAAATGATAAAGCCACATATGGTGGTAATGCAGGTACTATTGATAATGGTGGTAATGCAGGTACTATTGATAATGGTGGTAATGCAGGTACTATTGCTCTCGATGGAGTAGGAAAATACTTAACTGTATATGAAAAATATCTATATGCAATAGCTATATCAGTTTTATCTTTTCTAATTATATATGTAGTATATAAAATATATTGTGTATGTGCTAAAAGCTCAAGTTATAGTAGGAAAAAAGAAAAAAATATGTGCGAAACTGAATATGAGTATTATAATGGAGATAACCATGATGGTATAGATAGCTATTATTATTATGATGATTATACAGATTATAATAGCGCATATAATGCTGCTCAATATGGCGATTACAACGGAAACTATAATTCAGAATATGATGAATATAGTAATAATTACTTATCGAATAATTATGTAGATATCAATGGAGACTTTATAAAGTATAAAGATTACAGTTACGGCTATGCGTATTATGCTGATTTATAATGATTACGGCTATGCATATTATGCTGATTTATAATGATTACGGCTATGCATATTATGCTGATTTATAATGATTACGGCTATGC
>JACCDR010954632.1_pt1 | contig 14012 bp, 9 predicted proteins | sample 7446431 | NCBI WGS metagenome assembly JACCDR01 (sample SAMN15323443, study PRJNA562643) | freshwater metagenome | isolation source: river surface water | place: USA:Blue River Watershed | collected 2017-08-17 | reverse complement strand
GGAGGAATAAAAAAACAGCCGTCGGAAGCCTGTTTCAAGTTGGAGGAGTAAAAAAACGGCTATCTTTTTTATGCTCCAATTTGGAGGAATAAAAAAACAGCCGTCGGAAGCCTGTTTCAAGTTGGAGGAGTAAAAAAACGGCTATCTTTTTTATGCTCCAATTTGGAGGGATAAAAAAACAGCCGTCGGAAGTGTGTTTCAAGTTGGAGGAGTAAAAAAGTTGTATTGCAAACTTATATTTGAATCAAGAAATTATAAGTTCTTGAAAATGAAAAATATAATTCATAATTCAGCACTCCTACTTACTTTCATATATACCCCTTTAGTCGTTTCTTGATATTTGCGTGCCAAAGCAGGAATCCTTTTAAACAATTTGGGGGCTAGTTTGGCTTTATCAATAATGACATCGGGCGTATCTTTCTCAAAATTTCGGAGAATGCTAATCACATTTTCGTAATTATCTAGGTTTTCTAGTTCGTACTTAGCCAAATTCCAGTTGAGATAAGGCGTAGCTGCGTAGTTGTCGAGGTATTCTTCCATGCCATTACCCAAGACCAACACTTTTTTGTTTTTGATTTGCCAATCGACCTTGCGTTGGAGTTTCAAATTACTCAAATTAGCAAACGAATCTTTGTCACCATACGCTCCTTCATAATACAAAAACACAATCAAGCCCAATGATGCCAAAAAGGTAAGCTCGGCTAACCATTGTTTTTTAAAACTATTGAAAAAGTTTACAGCAAAGAAAGCAATAGCAGGCACAAATAAAATGAACTGCATCGGTGCAATAAAAGGCATTAATCCAATAGATAAAATCCCTGTAAGACCCCAAAGCATCATGACTTGTTGGCAACGAATTTGAAAATTGACAAAGCCCGTTACATTGACGAGCCGCAAAAAGCCTAAAATACCAATGCTCAAAGGCAATAATAAGGTAGCCAATAAAGCTTTGAAATCGTTGAGGTCGTACTGGCGGATTTCGAGGACAGAAGAAATGAAATTGCGAGAAAAGTCGTCGTAAGTACCATTGATATAAAAAAACAAGGCCGTCAGAAACAAAGGAAAAATAAAGCCAAAAAGAGCCAAGGAATGTTGGCGGATAGTAGCCCCACTAAAAAATAATAACGATGCCGTAGCCCATGTAATAAATACACAAGCTGGCGGATAAAATAAGGTAGCAATGCCTATCATAAAGCCAATTTCAAACACCTCATCGGTTGCCTCCAAGCGGTTGATTTGTTTGACAATCGTGCCAAAAGCCAACAGTAAAAAGCTATTCCCCATCAACACGGGCGACAATGTACAGCAATCGAACGATACATTTAGAAACACAATGTACATCAGGCCCGGCAGATAATTGCGTTTAGGCATAATATCTCGGTTATTAATCACCACGTTGAAATAAATCACTTGAAAGGCACTGACAATCAAGGATAATAACTGATACGCCGCCACCGAACGCCCAAACACTTTGTCGATGCCGGCATACACCAATGCCGATAAAGGAGCGGTGTTATCCCAAATATCGGAATACATCACAAAGCCTTTGTTGATTTGTTCGCCTACCAACATCCATTGTAGTTCGGGTATCAAATTGGGCAAACCGAAAAGATAACTAGGTATTCGAGAAAGTACCAATAAAATGAGTAAACTAAAAATTTGGTACAGGGCATTTACCCTAAAAAAACTTAACATACGTTCGGATGGTTGTAAACAATGTTATGCGCAAAGTTGGCTATAGCCTGCTTGCTGCTTTTGAGTAAAAGCAATTGTATGCAACTGATGTTGATACAATGTTCGCTAAAATCCTCAAGCCAACAGCAGTGCAATGCTTCATCACATGACTAACTTATACTTATTTGTCACGAAATTACGCTTAATCAAATTAAATTCCCGAAATTTGCAAAATAATTAGACCATAATCCTTTTACTTGTTGTAGAAAGGATTTGTAAATGAGAAGCGGAAATGGATTCAAAAAGACAACAAAAATTTGCTCGATTGATACAAAAAGATTTGAGTGAGATTTTTCAAAAAGATATGCGTAGTACCTTCGGGAATGCCTTTATTACGATTACAGACGTAAAAGTAACGCCCGATTTGTCAATTGCCCGTACTTATTTGAGCTTTATGTTGGCAGCCGACAAAGAAGGACTTATTGCCGACATCAGAGAAAAAGCCAAACATATCAGAGGAATACTTGGCCATAAAATCAGACACCAGGCACGTATTATTCCTGATTTAGAATTTTACCTCGACGATACCGCAGAATATGCGGCCAAAATGGATCAAATCATTTCTCAACTCGATATTCCACCACTCAAAGAAGGAGAAGAAATCGAGGATTAGTGCTGTGTGTATGCCTATGAATGTGCCGTTGTTTATTGCCAAAAGGTATTTTTTTGCTAGAAAAAAGACTTCTTTTATTTCGCTTATTTCATTGATTTCAATGTTGGGCGTATGTGTGGGTACGATGGCCTTGGTCATCGTACTTTCGGTGTTTAATGGGCTAGAAGCTTTCCAAAAAAACTTATTTAAAAGCTTCGATGCCGACCTCAAAGTGAGTGCTGTACAAGGTAAAAATTTTGTATGCAATCGAGCTTTTCTGCAACGGATTCAGGCTATCAAAGGCATTGGTAGCATTACGCAGGTGATTCAGGAAAGTGCCTTGATACGCTATAAAGATGCCCAAATGGTTGTAACGCTCAAAGGCGTTGACGAAAACTTTTTGAAGCAACAACGCCTCAAAGAAAGTATCATTGAGGGCGATATGGCTTTGAAAAACGAAGGTATCAATTTTGCGATTGTAGGCTCTGGTATTGCCTTTACCTTGGGCATAGATGTTGATGCCTTCTTTGTACCACTCGAAGTGTGGTATCCGCACAATACGCATAGCAAAACCCTTGATTTACACGCCACCAATGCCTTCAATCGCTTGAATATTACACCGGTAGGCGTATTTGCTATTGAGCAAGAATACGACAATAATTTTGTGTTTGTACCCTTAGACTTTGCCCAAGAATTATTAGAATATGGTGACAAACGCACTTCGCTAGAAATACAAGTGCCAGTGCCGCAACAAATACCCGTCGTGCAAGAAGCATTACAGCAAGCATTAGGAAAAGATTTTTTGGTGCAAAACCAAGACGAACAGCACGCTAGTTTGCTGAGGGCCATTAAAATAGAAAAACTCTTTGTTTTTCTAACTCTTTCCTTCATCATTGGAATTGCAAGCTTTAATATCTTTTTCTCTTTGTCTATGCTTGCCATTGAGAAAAAAGCAGATGTAAAAACCCTCTTTGCTATGGGGGCACCAGTACGTATGATTAAACAAATCTTCTTATTTGAAGGAGCTATTGTAGCTTTTGGTGGGGCAATTGTTGGCTTGGGACTTGGCTTTTTGATATGCTGGTTGCAACAAACTTTTGGTTTTATTTCTATGGGAATAGTGGGGGCGTTGGTCGATGCCTATCCTGTAGAGATGCACTTTAGCGACTTTTTATTTACGGCTATTGTCGTGATTATCATGACGTTGTTGGCATCGTATTTTCCAGCCCAACGGGCTATTGCCGCAAAAAATTAAGCATTTATTTATACATCAATCATCCATTCACTGTTAGCGTAGTATGCCCATTTATCCTTTATCAGACGAATCAAAGGCATTTATTCAAGAGCATAGTCATGAGCAAGCTGCTACGCTTCTTTTCAAAGCACATCGCTATCCGCATTTACCCGTAGCCGAGTTGGTTGCCCAAATACAGGCACGCCAAAAAGCCAAAATCAAGTTACCTGATTGGTGTAAATATCCCGATGTGGTATTCCCACCGAGTTTATCACTCGAACAAGGCTCTTCGCAACAAACAGCCATGTTTAAGGCTAGTTTGATGCAAGGAGAAAGCTTGGCCGATTTGACGGGAGGCATGGGCGTTGATACCGCTTTGCTGGCTACTCGATTCAAGGAAGTGTATCATATCGAACGCCAAGCCGAATTACAGGCATTAACAGCCCATAATTTTGGGGTAATGGGTATCCATAATGTTCGCTTTGTCAATGCCGATGCCCTTGTATGGCTTGATAGTTTAGCTCCGTCGCAACATTTTTCATGGATCTATTTAGACCCGCATCGCCGAGATGACGTAGGACAAAAAGTAGTGCGTTTGCAAGATTGCGAACCCAATATACTTGCTTGCAAAGATGCCCTGCTGCGTCGTGCCGACAACCTCTTGCTGAAAGCATCGCCCATGCTCGACATCGACCAAGCCTTGCGAGCCATGCCCGAAACCGTAGCCGTTTGGGTTGTGGCGGTAGAGAATGAGGTAAAAGAAATTTTATTTCACTTGAGTAACCAACTGGTGCTTGAGCCATCTATCAAAGCGGTGGCTCTTGCCAAAAATAATACCTTACAAGTATTTGAAGGCATCAAAAGCCAAGAGTCATACAGTCCTTTGGCGTGGCATTCGCCTTTGCGGTATATGTATGAACCCAATGTAGCTTTGCTCAAAACTGGCTTGTTTAAGCAAATAGCCCATCAGTGGCATTTGTATAAAATAGCATCAAACAGCCATCTTTATACATCAGAAAACCTCGAAAGAACCTTTATTGGAAGAAGTTTTGAAGTATTGGCGGTGACAAAATTGGATAAAAAAGAACTCAAACCTTTTGTCCCAGCCAACAAAGCCAATATTACGGTAAGAAACTTTCCTATGACCGTGCAACAAATTAGAGAAAAACTTAAATTGCAAGAAGGTGGCGATACCTATTTGTTGGCAACCACCGATAGCCAAGGCAAAAAAATCATTGTTGTGTGTAAGAGAGTAGGGCAAACGCATGATTGATATTTTACTTAGTTCCAAGCGTATTTTTTGTGATTATTGGTCAAATGAAAAAAGGATAAATTTTCGTTTGTAGAAGGTTTCTTTTATTCAAATTAAAAATAAGTAACAATGTAATATAATTCATAATTCAGCACTCATACTTAATTTAATCTTCATTAACCATTTTTTTTCCTTTCTCTATGTATAATTTTGACGAAATCATCAACAGAAAAAATACAGATTCAATCAAGTGGGATTTCAACCGAGACCCCGACTGTGTGATTCCGATGCCTGTAGCCGATATGGATTTTCGATGTCCTGAGCCTATCATTCAGGCTTTGCACGAAGTAGCCGAGCATGGTATCATGGGCTATTCGTTTGTCCCCGATTCGCTGAAAGATTTGCTTACCGAACGAATGAGCACCCTGTATGGCTGGTCTATACAAAACGAATGGCAAGTTTGGATTCCTGGTTTGGTGCCAGGCATTACGGCGAGTTATAGGGCTGTTGGTCAAGCTGGCGATGCCGTATTGACGACGCTACCCGTATATGCACCGTTTCATTTAGCTCCTACTTGGGCCGATAAACGTTTGCTTACGACCAATCTTGTTGAAATAGACGGTCGTTGGACGTTCGATTTTGAAGCTTTAGAACAGGCCATTACACCTGATACTAAGCTTTTTATGCTGTGTAACCCTTATAATCCAGGTGGAACGGTATTTCGGAAAGACGAACTGACTCGCTTGGTGGCAATTTGCCATAAACATGGGCTTGTCATTTGCTCCGACGAAATTCATTGCGACTTGATTTTAGAAGAAAATCTCCAACATATCCCAACTGCCAGTATCAGTCCAGAAGCAGCCGACCTTACCATTACGTTGATGGCCCCGAGCAAAACCTTTAATATTGCTGGTTTGGGCTGTTCGGTTGCCGTGATTGCTAATCCTGCATTAAGACAAAAATTCATACAGGCAAAAGCAGGCTTTTTTCCTGAACTCAATCGTTTTGGGATTCAGGCGGCTTATGCCGCTTATAAAGACTGTGAGCCTTGGCGTAAAGCCTTAGTGGCGTATTTGAAAGAAAACCACGATATTTTACACGAAGCCATCAATGGTATGAAGGGCTTGAAAATGAACAAGCTAGAAGCAACCTATTTGGCTTGGATAGACGCACGAGCAACAGGCGTACAAGATATTGCAGGGGTATTACTCGAAAATGGCGTAAGAATTGTCGATGGAGAGGTGTTTCAAGGAGAAGGCTTTTTTCGGGTCAATTTCGCTTGTCCGAGAGCTACTTTGTTGGAAGGCATCGCTCGAATGAAGAAAGCTTTTGAACAATAACCGATAAGGATTTGATGAACGTTTTCGAGCTACGGCAGGTTTCGGAAAGGTTTGAAAAACGCTTTGATTCTTAAAACACATCAGCCAACCAAATATTCTTTGGTTGGCTGATGTGTTTTATCAGAGTTGTATTTTCTGTTTTATAAGAAATTATTTTACAAGCTATTGATTTTCAAATGATAAGATGCCGTTGGGATAAGAAATACCGTAGGTGCAAACCCTCCGTTGATTGCAGGTATTACCACACTTATATCGAAAGCATGATTGGCCCTATCGAAACGACATCCTCCACTGAGCATAAACGCATCGTTGATTTCTGTTCCGTTTGAGATAGTAAAGAAATTTTCTGTAAAAACAGTCATTAATGGCGATACTTTTTTCATGTATCCCAACGATAAGCCATAGCCACCTCCATTGTTTTCGGTTAAAATAATAGGACTAATATTAAAAAAAGAATCTTTTTTACCAATACTTAAAGAAGGAATAACAGCAAAAACACCAGCATTATCCTCGCTATTCCAGAAAGTGCCCGTTGCCGAAAAGTTTATCCGTTCTGATTGATAAAAACTAGCTTTTAGTTTAAAACTATAAAGAAGACTTGGTGCAAAAGTAAAGAAAGTAGCCCCAAGACCAATATTTTTGGCAGGAGCATACGTAAATTCACTTAGGTAAAAGGCGTGGTTATGGTATTCAAAAGCCCCTTTTTCTGAAGCAAAACCCGAAGGAGTAAAGTAAAAACGGTTGATAAAACGATTTTCGTAATACAAATTAGAAGCTACGCTACCACGAGAAATCCGATTGGTACGCACAAGCAGGTTCATACTCATAATTTGGTTGGTAGGCACAGTAACGATACCCATGTTGGCGGTTTGAATCTTAGCTTCTTGGGTATTTTGACTGATAATCGTGCCTCTGATGCTTGTATGGTCTTTGAGGGTAATGATGTACTCATTGATGCCAATTTTACCACTAGTCGAGTCTGGTTTGGCGTAATAGACGGTTGGGTTTTGAGCGTTTGCATACAAATGCAAGAACAAACATGCTACAAGGAGTAGTTTTTTCATAGACATCGAGTAAGTTGGAGGAGATAAAAGAATTGGGTTAATTTTTCGATTAACGTACCAAGATAGTATAGTATTGTAAATAAGTCATTAACGCTGTGTAAAAATTTTAGCTATAGAAATCAACATAAGTAAGTATGAATGTAAAATTGTTGTGCATTAGTGTTTTGATTTTTAGAAAGTTACATATAGATTGAATCAAAACTAAATGTAAATCCTTACTCATAATTCAGCATTCATACTCAGTGATACTGCAACATTGCTTACTGGATGTTTTAGTTTGTCATAGCCAGTAAGCAATGTAAATCAGTTTTTAGTTATGAAACGTCGCCTAAAACACAATACAATTTTAGTTGCTTGGTGCGATGTACTCGAAACAACCAATGTCATAGGCAGTTCCTTGCGGCCTGGCGTTATCGTCACGGTCTTTGTTGATGCCCCAAGAGGCTACATTCATGCCTGCATTAATCAAAGGTGAGCCTGCTACGGGGTAGTAATTTCCTGCGGCTACATTGTTGAGCATAGCGGCACTGATAGACGTATTTTTGTAATTATTGTATTCGTTTACAATGACAGGCGTGCCAAGTTTGACAATATATTTGCCTGTAGCAGGTGCTAAAATTAAATTGTTGGCAACCACGTGGGTGTGAATAAGACTATACAGTTTGATAGCATCACTTTGGGAGGTGATAATCGAATTATTCACAATTCGTAAATAAGTATTAGGAATAGAGCTTGGTCTCGAATCGGCAAAAATACCGTTATAGCCAGAATTGATAATTAAATTATTATAAATTGTCTGATTGCCCAAGAACCCCAAAATGATTAAGCCAGTACCACGAGCATTAACAACCGTATTGTTATAGCAATCACCGCCTGAACCCTCGCCAATTTGAATGCCATTGGCTTGAAACACATCGAAAGGACTAATACCTGTGTCAATCATGGTATTGTGGTGTACCTTGGCATCAGTAGAACATCCATATTGAATGCCTTCGCAGCCAGTACGTTCGAGCTGGTTGTTATATACTTCTAAGCCCACAATGGTATGCGGATACACTTTTCTACTCACACCATTACACGTGACATTCATTCCATTACCTGCAAAAGAATTGCCGATATACAAGCCTTCGCCTTTTACATCGTGGATATAGTTATCGTGGATTTTTACATTGTACATGACAAAGTTGCCACGCCAAGTAGTGCTATCGCAATTGGGGTCTGTTTTGGCCATGATTCCAGCAAATCCTGCTCCAGCTACTTCTATATGGTCGAGTTCGCAATCACTACTTTTGGCATCTACTTTGATGCCCATACCGCCTGCTCCTGTGCCTGCTACTTTGATACCATACATAAGCGTGTTATCGCCAGTGCCTGTCAGTTTGAAGTAACGACAATTCAAAAAAGCTACGCCATTCAAGTTGGTTGTGGTGTTTTGAATATTTACCAGTCCGCCTACATTTTTAAATACAATAGGTTGGGTGGCAGTGCCTGTCAGGTCGGTAAAAGTAAGTCCTGTATAATTGCCCGCTTTGATACAAACCGTGTTTCCTGCCGTTGCTGTGATGTTATTGGGCGAATAAGAACCACTTTGGATAATAGTATAATCACAGGCATTAGGATTTGTTGTAGCAACACTGTCGTTTGATTCAAAACAGCCTATATCAAACGCTGCTCCATTGGGTCGAGGTTTATCACTAATATCGCTATTGATACCCCAGCTTCGTAGGTCTTCTCCTTTGTTGAGCAAAGGCGTAAAGCTTTTGGGTCGATAATTAAATGCAGTAGTATCTTCAAAGAAAGTGGCATCAATTACACCATTGAAGTAATTATTACGTGCTGATACTTTTACCGAAGAAGACAAGGTTTTGATAAATGCCCCGTTTCCTGAATTGAGCATCACATTATTCACAACAATATGGTTATGTAAGCTACTATACAGCGTAAGTCCTCCTTGGGCAGGCGACACCACGGTATTGTTGGCAAAAAGCAAATAGGAATTCGCAATAGTACCGGGACGAGCATCGGCAAACATTACTCCTCCCGTAGGTCTTACAATCAAATTATTATAAAATTTTTGATTACCCAAAAAACCTAACATGAAGAAAGCAGAGCCTTTTGCATCAATAATGGTATTATTATAAACATCACCACCAGCACCACCCCCTAGTACAATGGCATGGTTGAGCGTCGTACTCGTAGGAAGTTTCCCACAACTCAATACATAATTGTGATGCACCTTTGCATCAGGTGCTGCGGCATAACCAATGGCTTGTCCGCCAGTTCTTTCAAGTCTGTTGTGGTTGATTTCTAAGCCATACAATTGAGGCGTATTTTTGGTGATGGCAACGCCACTACACGTAATCGTCTTTCCTGTTCCGAAGAAAGCTTCTCCTGCTATTATCCCTGGCCCTTCTAAATCATGAATATAATTATGATGAATTTTGATGTCGTTCATGCTATAATTACTTCCCCACGTTGTACTATCGCAACCCAATTCCGAGCGAGCCCATATCCCAATTCCTTTTACATTGGCAATCTCCACATTTTCTACCTCAATATTACTGGCTCTGTCGGCTATCGAAATGCCTCGTCCATTTGTACCTGTTCCTGCAATTTTAATTCCTAATGTATAATTGCTATCGCCCTTTCCGCTGAGTTTGACATACCTCGTTCTGTTGCCAAACGAAATAGGATAGGTGGCATTGGTGGTGTTTTGGAGAATGACTTGTCCCGAACAGTTTTTGATGGTAATAGGCTGTGTTGCAGTGCCTTGAAAACCATTAAAAGCGAGGTTGGTATAAGTGCCAGCCTGAATACAAATCGTGCCTCCAGCAGGTACATTCAAATTGGAGGGCGTATAAGCTCCGCTTTTGGTGATTGTCACCGAACAATTACAGCTTTGGGCATGAACGTTGGAGAGTAAAAAGAAACTTCCCAAGAACATAGCAAGAAATTTGAGTTTCATAGCGGTGTTTGGATAAAGAATGGAGTGGATGATTGTGTTGTGGTAAAAATACTACATTTTTTTAAATTTAACACTGATTAATATTTTTTTTAAAATCGTAATTAGGCGTTGTTTTTTCATGATTTAAGTCAAAAAATATATATAATTGTTTTTTGACGTATAAATATTAGTGATTTTTATTTGATAAAAATAAAGTAAAACTATTTATTATGGAGCTTATGGGTTTTGCCTAAAAAAATAATCACTTCTTGTTTGTATAGATTTTGTAGTACTTATTATGTATGTCAACGTTTAGCTTTTGTATGTGGTGTAAATGCGGAATAATATAGATATAGTAATAAATATATCGTTTTTTGATACAACTTAAACGAAGTATTTACTGCTAAAAAGCGAGAAAGCATGGCATATCAACAGAGCGATGTGCGAATGTAAGGGCATAATGTTTACTTGAGAAAATGGAGGAGGAGTGGGGTTTTATCAGCGTAGAGTTGTTGGGCTAGGCTTTTGAACGATGTTGAAAAAACGTGTAATTGTACTGTACGAAAGTGGAGGAAAAGGGCTGATAAATGAAGATTTTTATCGAAATGGATAAGCCCAAATCCAATACCATCGCCCTTTCGTACAGTACCAAAGGTGTATTAGGCTGGAAGTTTCACTGCTTGGCGAGCCAACAAACGCCATTTGCCTTTAGATTTTTGCCAAACGGTCATAATTGCCAATTTTACCGTGCCAGGCTGACCACCATCGAGGGTTTCTGCAAATAATTTATGACGCACAATGGCGGTTTTGCCAACGACTGTAATGGTTTGGTCTTTGAGTTCGATGCTTTTAAAATCAGATTTTCCACTAATAAAAGCTTCCATAAATGCGGCTTTATCTTCTATTTTTCCGCCCGAATGTCCGTAGGTCAATTCTTTCATCGCAAGGTCTTCTAAGGCTTCTTTGGTTGGGTCAATCATGGTTTTGCGTAAGTTTTCTACCGCCGCCGCTACGGCTGCTTCGTCTTTCGATTGGGCCATTGTCAAAGTTGTGCCAAACAGGCAAAAGAATAAGGTCATGCAAATATTTTTCATCATTCAATTGGTTGTAAAGAAATGGATAAGATTAGTTTATAGGTAAAGAGATAAAAAAAAAGAAAAAATACTGTCCTGTATCCACTAAAAAAATCAACCGCCAAGTATCAAAGAGCGTCCTTGATACTTGGCGGTCAATTTTTTCTTTAAACGGTACTATTTTATGCGACGGTTGCTCCGTTCCATACTTCTTTTGAAGGCTGCACAAAGGCCAAAGAGCCATCTTTGTCTTCTGCCATCAAAATCATACCTTCCGACACCATGCCCATCATGGGGCGAGGAGCAAGGTTGGCAAGGAACGTAACTTGTTTGCCTACTACTTCTTCGGCGGTAAAGTGTTCGGCGATACCACTCAAAATGGTACGTTGTTTGATGCCGTCATTGACCGTAAGTTTGAGCAATTTTTTTGATTTAGCTACTTTTTCTGCTGCTTCGATTGTCCCAATACGAATATCCATTTTGGCAAAATCGTCGTATTGTGTCGTATCTTTGATAGCCTGCACTTCTTTGCCAGCGAGTTCATTCATTTTTTTAGCGTCTTGTAATTTTTGAATTTGTGCCTGAATGGTGGCATCTTCTATTTTACTAAAAAGTAATCCGGGCGTTTCGATGCTCGTCCCTGTGGCAAGCAAATCGGCTTGACCTGCCTCTGCCCACGTCCGTTGCCCAAGCTTGAGAGCTTTGGCAAGTTTTTGGGCGGTAAATGGCATAAATGGCTCAGAAACAATGGCTAAGGTAGCAGCAATTTGTAAGCCAATATTTAAAATTGTACCGGTACGCTCTAGGTCAGTTTTGACCACTTTCCAAGGTTCGGTATCGGCCAAATACTTATTACCCAAGCGTGCCACGTCCATCATCAATGCCAAGGCTTCTCTGAACTTGTATTGTGCAATAGCATCACCGATTTTTGAAGGCAATTCTGCCAAGGTTGCCAAGGTTTGTTGGTCAAAATCGCTGAGTTCGCCTCGGGCAGGCACTTGTGCATCGAAGTTCTTTTGTGTGAGTACTACAGCACGGTTGACAAAATTACCCAAAATACCAACCAACTCAGAGTTATTGCGGGTTTGGAAATCGCCCCACGTAAAATCTGAATCTTTACTTTCGGGTGCTGCCGCCGCCAAAGCATAGCGTAATACATCTTGTTGTCCTTCAAACGCTCGGAGGTATTCATGTAACCACACCGCCCAGTTTCTTGAGGTCGAAATTTTATCTCCTTCGAGGTTCATAAACTCATTGGCTGGCACATTATCGGCAAGGATAAAACGCCCATCAGCCATGCACATCGCAGGGAAAATAAGGCAGTGAAACACGATGTTGTCTTTTCCAATAAAATGCACCAAGCGTGTTTCGGGGTCTTGCCAATACGTAGCCCATTGGTCGGTTAGTTCCTTGGTCATTGAAATATACCCAATAGGAGCATCAAACCATACATACAGCACTTTGCCGTCGGTGTCGGGCAATGGTACTTTTACGCCCCAGTCCAAATCACGGGTCATGGCACGAGGACGCAGGCCGTCGTTAAGCCACGATTTCACTTGTCCCATTACATTGGTTTTCCATTCGGGATGACTGTTTACGTAGGCTTCTAAAGCTGGTTGCATTTTATCGAGGGGCAAATACCAGTTTTTGGTTGGTTTCATGACTGGTTTTTCGCCACTCAAAGCCGAGCGAGGATTAATCAATTCGGTAGGCGAAAGCGTTGTGCCACATTTTTCGCATTGGTCGCCATAAGCGTTTTCGTTACCACATTTTGGACAAGTACCGACAATATAGCGGTCGGCCAAGAATGTTTGGGCTTTTTCGTCGTAGTATTGTTCCGTGATTTCTTCTACAAATTGCCCTTTATCATATAAATTTTTAAAGATTTCTTGCGAAGTTTCGTGATGAATGGCGTTGGATGTTCTGGAATAAATATCAAACGAAATGCCAAATTCTTCAAACGCCTCTTTGATAATGGTATAGTATTTATCAACCACTTGTTGAGGCGTAATGCCCTCTTTTTTAGCTTTGATGGTAATAGGTACACCATGCTCGTCGGTGCCTGAAATAAACTTTACATCATGCCCAATCGAACGCAAATAGCGTACATAAATATCGGCAGGTAAATAGCAACCAGCGAGGTGGCCGATATGTATAGGGCCGTTGGCATAAATTAAGGCGGCCGTAACGGTGGTTCTTTTGAATGTTGTCATGGATTTTATGAAAAACGCACTTCTCAGTACGAGTGAAAGACCTTTACAATAGCCATGCAGCGTACATGCAATGGTTCAGTCGGCATGTAGGAACGAACGCTATCGTTGTGTAAGGTAAAAAAACCTTACGAATGAGGGGCAAAAATACGAAAAATAGCCCTCTAAGCAATGCCTTTGCAGGAATAATACGGCATTGCTTAAAGTACCAAGAAGAGCATAGCGTATGATTACGACAGCAGTACTTCGGCTGGAATACCCAATTGTTTGTGGAATATTTTTGCGATTTTCAAGGTGAGGGGCTTTTTTCTATTCAAAAGAGCCGAAACGTAGCCTTTACTGCCAATCCAAGCCACTAAATCTTTATTCAATAGCCCTTTTTCTTCCATTTTTAGCTTGATGGCTTCTATGGGGTCTGGGGTTGGAATAGGATAGTACTCGTCTTCATACGCTTTGATGAGTAACAAGGCTATCTGGAGTTGTTCTCCGGCATCACTATCTAATGCTGGTGCTAAATCGAATTGGGTATCGACCCATGCCAACATGGCTTCGTATGCTTCCTCTGTTTT
>JACCDR011345448.1_pt1 | contig 14015 bp, 19 predicted proteins | sample 7446431 | NCBI WGS metagenome assembly JACCDR01 (sample SAMN15323443, study PRJNA562643) | freshwater metagenome | isolation source: river surface water | place: USA:Blue River Watershed | collected 2017-08-17 | reverse complement strand
GGAAGCAAGCAATTTTTTGATTTCGGCCCTTACTGCATTGGCAGCAGCGTCATGTTCGGGGGTGATGGTTGTTTTCATCGTTTTAGCGCGGTGTTTATTGAGCTGCCCGCTCATTGATTTGTTGATGTAAAGGTAATACCTTTTTCAATAGTTGCAATATATTGCAATAAATATTTTTCATGGTAAACAAAAAAGCCCCATCACTGGGGCCTTCTTGCAAGATAGCTATGACTAAAAACGGGTATGCTTATGCTCTGCTTTGCTCCACAAAAATGAAGCTGGAAGCTCCGCTCTTGAAAGCTTTGAAGGTGATTTCTGCTCCTGCTATGGCGGACCAGCTGGTTCCATCTTTCAGGAACACATTGCTTACGTTGTTTGGAATGCTAAGCGGATTAGATCCGGAAGCTCCTACCAAGGTATAAACGCCATTGTGTACAGGGTTTGATAATGCCGCCAGTACCACCGCGCTTCCGTGTCCGTTGGTCACTTGGTAGCGGCCTTGACCTGATGCCAGGTTAATGGTGGTGGTGTTGACAGGAACAACAGCAACGGGACTTTCCAGCGTCAAAGTACCTTCATACTTAGCTGCCGTACTTCCTCGGTTGGTGCTTTTGAAGGTATATTCTGAGCGGGTAAATCCGGCTTCACCAACGTTTTTAACCACCATCTGGAGGGGAGCACATTTTTCGCCATATAGGAAGCGAATGGTTGAATCTTCACAACTCGGTTGAATGATGATGCCGATGTTCCTGTTCAGGAAGTTGTTCTCAAATTCAAGTTTTTCTACCTCATTTCCGGGATGGTTAAACATCAACTGTTGAATGATCCCTTGAGTATCGGGGTCTCCTTCAGAGTTGTTGTCATACTTCAATGAATTTGGAGTAAAGTAGATTTCCGCCATGTACTTATTGGGCTTGAAGGCAATGTTGCCGCTAATTCGAGCTCCACCGGGATCTCTATTAGGGCAATCGTTCACTTCATCCCAGTCAAAAATGTAAAGAATAGATCGTTGAGAAACTCCAGCTCCCGGGCTTGCCTTATTGGGCTTGTTTAAATTTACCAACGCTTGCAGCGCAAAGCTCACCTTAGCAGATGGCAGCGATAAGCTACCGATGAAGGTAAGCGCACCGGCACCAAGGGAAAGATCGGCAGGAACACCGGCAGCCGCAAACATGGCGCTGGTGAGGATGCTAAAGAGCATCAGGGTAATAAGTGAAAGGATTTGTTTCACGGTTTAAGAGGTTGATTAATTGATGCAGATTGAAAATAAAGTGAGGGGCCTCCCGAAAGAAGCCCCGTCACGGGTCGGTTATGCAGAGCGTTGTACTTGATAGAATTTACCATCAGAGCCTTTAACCACTTTGATCCATACCCCTGTTGCAAGGGTGATGCTAGAACCGATGGAGAAGTTGCCGGTATTGGCGATGGTAGTTGCATTTGGCGTTCCACCATTTCCACGGATTTCGATGATATCGCCTTCACCCGCATTGGTGATGTTGGTGATGGCAGTTGCAGTGGTATTGGTACCAGTAAGGAAGAGCTTGCTTGAAGCTGCATTTACGGTAGTAGCATCAGCTGCAAGCTGGGTGTAACCACTCAGAGAGCTAGTTCTGCGAATTTCAATGAAGTTTCCATCCTGATTTTTCATCAAGTGGATTTCTTCACCAGCAGCTGGATTCCAAGCAGCTGTGATAGCGGCAAACTTGCCAGACTTGGCAATGGTTACGCCCTTAGTAGCATGGCGATTTCTGATTTTAATCACCTTACCTACTGGAGCTTCGGTAATGTCGGTAATGGCTACACTGTTGGTATTCTCAACAGTCTGGATGTTGAGGTGTTGAGCTACCGATGGAGTAGCATCATCTTTCACCATATCAATGAAGAAATCAGAGGCGTAATCATCTTCTGTACACCATACCACTTGCTGATCATATCCACGAGCTGCCAGCTCTTCATCGTTGGCGGCTTTCTTCCCAACGAAGTTGAAGAAAATACCTTCCTTCCATGAGCTCACCAAGCTAACGCTTTTCTCTTTGAGTGTAAGCGTCATTCCGCTGATCATTTCACCGGGAAGATTCTCCAAACGATTTACGTTGTCGCGAATAGTAGCAAAAATTCTTCCTCTTCCTTCGCTCATTGGAATTTCCTTCAATTCAATGGAAGCATATCCATGAAGCGTGGTTTTATCCGTAGGGTTCGGATAGGTAGCTCCATAAATGTCCACCAAATTATCGTTGTACTTTCTGAGGAAGCCTGTAGGCATGTAGAAAATAACCAATCCTGAATCGCGCACCCATGAAGGGAGAAGAGAAGCCATTTCTTTCAGCTTGTCAACGATGTTGGTTTGGTTTACGTTGCTGATTGGGAACACCTTGATTTTGCGTTCTGCAATCTTGTCATTAAGCACTTTGTAAACACCATCAGCACCATTGATGGCTAGTCCGGGAACGTTAGGAGTAGGCGCGATGTAGAAACCGTTGGAAGTACGCTGGTCTTTTTCCATCACAAGCTTTTTCACGATTTTCTCCATTAAGAAAGCCACGAATGAAAGCTTGATAGGATTAGAAGTAGAAGCTGCACCGGTAAGCATACCAATCCAGTTTCTTTCGAGCTCTTTCATCTTCTTTACCGAATACATGAACTCGATGTCTCTCACTTCCTGCTGCTCAGGTGCAAATTGGAAACCGCCTTTAACTACGAAATCCTCTTGAGCTGCTTGGGAGAGCTCATCGATAAACATGTTGAAACCAACAGCTTTATCAGAAATTCCAGATAGTACAGGAAAGATGCTATCAAACTGAGAGCCTGGCATTGGCAAGGTGCGAATGTCAGTTCTTGCAAGTTTGATGTACTGATCAAAGTCAGTGGCTAACTGGGCATAGTCAACACTAGCGTTAAACGCTGGCGAGGGCATAACAAAGCCTTGAGCCGCTAAAATGGCAGCAAGAGCGCGTTTGTTGTAGGGTCTGCTGTCATCCACGGCCATAAAGCCCATGGAACAAGCCCCAAATAAATGGGTACTGGTTGTGGTGTGTACAAATTTCATATCGGCATTTCCTTTCGGCTTATTGTCTTCAACAGATTCATTCTTCAATAAATCGATGGTGGCTTTTAGATTATCAATCTCTTTGTCTTTGGCACTCAATTGAGATTGCAGATTAGTTAACTGACCTTTCGTGTCGGTTCCAAGTGCTTGAAGTTGTGCGCTTATTTCATCGCGTTCCTTCTCAGCAGCTTTTTGCGCTACTATAGCTTCCGCAAGCTTCACATCGGTATCGTCTTCCTGCGCTAAAAGGTCTTTTAGCTTCTGAATTTCCGATGCATCCAACGTGCCAGTAAGAGTAGCCTCTTGCTTGGCAGTAAGGATTTTTTTCCCTTCGGCGTCTGTGTCAAACTTGGTAATCCCAAGCAGTGACATCGCCATCAACAGTACTTTTTTCATTTAAAAATTGGTTGGTAGTGATAGTGATAGAAGAATTCCTTGAAGCGATTGAATGCCATCAACAAGGCTTAGAGCTTTAGCCTGATCAGGGAAATAGGTATTGCCTTTAAAAGCATCATTAGAATCCTTCATTTTCCTTCCGGCCATTACAGCAGATTGAAATACTTCCATGATGTAATCCAAGGTTTCCTTTACTGGCTTATCGTCTCCGGCTGTCCATGCACGGTAATCGTTGTTTTTCTCCGTGCTTTTGGTAGCATAGATGTCTTCAACTTTAATACCTGCTTCCTCATAGTACTTGAGAAAATCAGCGTAGGTGGTCATTACGCCAATACTTCCGATGATGTCAGTTTTTGAGGTTGTCCAAATCCTATCGGCACCAGAGCTTATCCAGTAAGCGGCTGAACAACATAAGCCCATCACAGCAACGTGTATGGGCTTATCGCATGCAGCAACAGCACTGGCAGTAGCATCTATTCCTATGATGCTTCCTCCAGGCGATTGTACAGGCATGATGATAGAGCTGATGCGCGGGTTTGCCTGTGCCTGCTGAATCATCGATTGTATTTCCTGCGTTCTCCAAGAATAAAGTGGACCATATACAGGCACCACTCCAATAGATCCATCCGGAATCTGAATATTATCCAACTCCCAATAGTTGGCAATGTTAACGTTGCCAGCAAAAGCCTTAGCAGCTGAATCAATAGCATTAGCGAAGGCTTTTTTCTGATCGTCGATCGTGGAAAACCACGCATTAAAATCGAGCTTGCCTTGCCTTGCAAGTAATGCAAGTTCAAAACAAGCCCGTGCATGGGAGGGGGCTACCATGAACAGGCTTGTAGTAATTTCGTGGTATATGGCGTCCATGAGTTATTAAGCAAAAAAACTCATGTGAATGCCCTCCATAAAGGACTATAAAGGCCGCACTATTGGGCAAGGTCTTAGGCTTTCTAAGCTTGCTTCAAAGGCAGTACCACCATTAGAGCTGCTGTAGTTCATGCTAAACTCAGCAGGGTTATGCTTACTGCCTACAATAACCACATTGCCGCTGGCATAAGTTAATCGAAGAATTACCGGTAGCTGTGAGCATTTATCAAGTTCAAGCAAATGATCAGTTAGTTCGCCCGGAATAAAACCATTAATGGAAGACTCATAAAAGTCACATCCATTCTTCTTTTTGCTTTTTTGGTCATGCTTACACTTTCCATTAGAAGTGTAAATATTGACCCAGTTTTTTCCTGATAAAAAATTAACCACACCTTGTGTAGTTACAATGCTAACCCAACCTGCCAAAGCATAATCCACTTTTACAATTTGAGGGTTTAAAAAACTGGTTTTATTCATGGGAAAAGGGATAATTGGGAGTGTTGAAGTGGTTTATATTGTGAAATTTTTTTTGAAATATCTACTTGAGGTTTAGATGCTAACCGGTACCGGTAATAGCGTTTTTTTAAAGTTTCAAATTCAATTACATCGTAATTAAGTCCATAAACTTTTACGAACTCATCAATGTGATCCTGGATCAATCCACCGGTTTTTCTTCTCTCATCCATCCACATATAGAAAGTTGGATAGAATATCGTTTCGGTAATAACAGAAACAAGCTCTTTCTGAGCATCCTGAGTTAACCAATGCGGATACCGGATGTTAGGTCCATTCTTATAGAATCTCAGCTGGATGGCAAGCGTATGCTTGTAATCCAGTGGATGGTGATTTCCCTTTGGTTTGCCTGGTTGCATTCTTAAACCAAGCAACCAAAGAAGCTTATGCCCTTTGGCTAGATTGAGTGGCTCAGGACCATACTCATTAACCATAAAAAGCTTCAGATACTCAGGAATAGGAAAAGCGATGTGCATAGTCAAAATTAATGATAATAGCTCTATTCAGCTATTTATTAATTTATATGCCTATTTTATAACTCATTCAGCCTCAACTATTACAGCCCCTACATTAGTAGTTGAGTCAATTTCTCTGATTTCGCATCCTGGATAAAGCTCTTTGCCCACATTCGGATTATCAACCGGTTGTTGAATGTTAAAGGTTTCGCCATCAATTTCTTCTGGAACTATGGCAACGTAGTAAATGCTCATGGGTATTCAATTTCAACTATGAAGTATTGGCTGTCAAAAGTATCGTTAGCCAGTGGTTTGGTATGCGTCAACCAAAGTGTCCAAGCTTGTGTGCAATCAATACCACTTACAAAATTGGTATTGAGTCCCTCCGTTGCGGCTGTTTCAATATCGATGGCGATTGTACCTGTCCATAATTGAGAGGTACTTCTAATCACCAACGGTTTATTAAAACCAAAGTAACCGGTACCGGAAATTATAGATCGTGATCTATTGGCGATAGGATTAATTGCTGCAAGGTTTGCATTTGGAGTATTGCTCGCTTTCAATGCAATTGTTTTGGCCGCTGCTGAAGTTGATGACCAGGTACTAATTCCAATAACCCTAATTATACAACCTACTTCACAAAGCCCTGCTGGAAAGCTCACTGTTCTAACAATGGTTTCGGTAATTCCTAATCCAACCGGTGAAAGCGTTGTACTAGCAAATACTCTTAGCCTTGATTGAGTAGGTCTCCAACGAGTTCCATTCCAATAAAATGCAGTTTGATAATCGCTAATGATAAGGATTTCACCATTAAACGATCCGGTGCCTCTGTTTGCCCATGTATCAATTCTTCTACCTAAAACTACATTACCATTTACAATAAAAACGGGACCTGTGCCGGTAGTTGGCAACCTATCAGGACCAGCAGGGCCTCTGATGTTTCCAAGCTCTATCCAGTTGGAGTCTCCTACATTTCGCCAGTAAAGAATAAAGTTACTGAGTGTAAGCTCTACCGATTTACCTGGAATGCCTTGTCCTCCTCGAATATTACCGAGTTCTATCCAATTGGTGTCACCAACGTATCTCCAATACAAAACGTAATCGTTGAGAATAAGCTCTACCGATCTACCGTTTAAACTGTTTTGATATACGTGAATCTCAGAGGCTTTAATCTGCTCTCGCAAATCAACCTTAATAACAGGTTGCTCAATAACTACAGTAAGCTCCATTACACTAGCGGCTTTTTAGCTACGATGGCAATTTCCTGTCGAGTAACAAACTCAGGCGAAGGAGTTCCTTCCGGTTGAGTTTGTTTATAGCGTACCTCCATAGAAATAGTGCTATCAGGTGTCATTTTTTGAGATACCGTTTTTGGAATCATGAAGAAAGCTAGGTTCGGAGCTTCCGGATCTAAATGAATCTTGAGCGGATTGCTTGCATCAAAACTTTTTTCGAAAACTGCCAATAAACTAGAGCCTTGAATCAAGGCGATTTTCAGAAGCTCCAGAGAAGATGTGGGGAATGGAAATTCAACCTTGATAATCGTTTCGCTCGATGGAATGAGCGTAGAAAATGGCTTCATAAATCAAAGCTCCGCCACCATTTACAGGCAATAAAGGACAGGGCTCCAACTTGAACAAAATTGTAGCAAACTACTCTTCCCAAGTATTTCTGTATTTTTTGTGTTTTTGTAACCTTGTAACCAAGTTTGTAACCTACTGATATTCAGCTATTTAGAAGTTACAAAAAAATTCCAGTAAGTAGAAAAAGTTGTATTCAGATACAAAACAGGTTTGTAACCAAAAAAACAGGTTACAAAATTTTTGTAACCGAAGGCCACAATACCACAAACCCGAAAAACTCAAAAAACGGCCTAGACCCTACTTAATAGCAGTTTTTTTTCTTTAGTTATAAAGTTACAGAGTTACAAAAATTTGTAACTAATAAAGAAGGGGAACGGGGAAACAGAGGCCGCAAGCACTCGGCAGGGTAGGTGGAAAAAGGAAAAGCCCGGCAAGCCGGGCTTTGTTTGTTTATCTGAATCAGCAGCCTAGGGGCTGCTGATTCAGGCTATTGTTTTCCTGATAGCAGGAATACGATAGCTACCTAAGCAAAATCTTATCTCTCCATGCCTTACTAAGTAAAGCTCTATGAAAGATCTCCTTCAGGTCTTGAAATGCTTCTATGCCTGGATCTATTCCAAGCGCAATAAGAGCTGCCTTTACAGCAGCTTCTACCTGCTCTTCTGGTATATGCTCAAACTCATGCTCCAAGGTTTGGCTGGCGTTTACGCTAAGCGCCTCCAGCTCCGGTTGAGAGCGAAGCAATTCAACCAATGGAGCATGGAGAGTGGCTAGCAATTCTAAGTCTCTCTGGAGCTGCTCCGGGCTCCTGCCTTTCGGCTTCCGGCGGTAAGGTGCTTGGTCTTCCATGGTGGTTGGGGTTAAAGTGAGCTGGTGGCGTATATGTTATTGTTGGCGGTCATGCAGTGACAACCTCCATATCCAAAGCATCCTCATCAAATTCATAAGCAGAAACTAAATTTAGTTCTACTCCTTGACTTCCATCAATAGCAATAAAACCTTCCTGTTCGGCAAACCAACTCTTAACACCTTCTTCGTTGTAGTTTTCTGCTGTAGCAATCCAAATAGCTTTTATTGCATACTTCTTCATTAGTTCGTCTATCGGGTCGGCTTCTTTGTCGTAATCCCAAGTAAAGAACTCAAGAAGTAGTTTTGCATCTTCTGCTTTTAATTTCTCTGTGTCCACTTTGAAACAAGCCTCTGCTTCATAAGTGTTGTAATTGAATGTGTAGTGACGTATCATTTTGTTTAGTTGAATTTAAGTTTTGCATTGCTTTGGGCTTGCACTACCAAAGCCCCGCATTTGTTTCAGTGCGGGATGGAGGGGACATAGTTGTTTGTTATAGAGCATTTAATCCCCAGCGTACTCCGCAATAACACCCCCATTTTTATCAAAATACTTCATACCCCAAGTTGGGTGGCAGTTGTCAGCTTTTTTTTCACCATCGAAAAGCACGTCAATATTCCCGCTTGAATTGCCTCCCACTACAACCCCTTGCTTTTTTAATGAGCCGTAGGAAAGCTCAACTCTCATTCCTTTTTCAATGAAATGAAGTCCTCTTTGTTTTTTTACGAATTCTAAATTCATGTTGTTTTTCTTTTACCACCAAAGCCCCGCTTTTATCTCAGTGCGGGGTGGTGGGTGGGGGCGTTTATCCGTGTTGAGCATAAACTTAAAAAGGCAATACATCAAGTATTTTATCGATTTGTTCAGGCTCGACAAATGGCAACTCTGACCAAATAATATGCATACCAGACAGAGTACCACCAGCATCCAAAACATAAACATTTTTCCCGGTTTTTGAATCGTGTTGGTAAACAGCTGTTATGTATTTTAAATGAGATAAGCAATCCATTTTTTGATTTGACAGATAGAGCAAAACACGCTGATTTAATCTTGGCTGACGTTGGCTATCATTATAGAATAAAAGCCTACGCCCAATAGCGGTTTTGCAAGATGCAGGGTTTGATACTTCGTTTTTCATCGTCTTTGCTTTTTACCACCAAACCCCGCATTTATCTCAGTGCGGGGTGGTGAGGTGTATACATTATTGTTATCGGTCAGGCTATTGGAACTCTGCATAGACACCAGTAGCGTTTGACAAATCATAAGCCGAAAAAGTCATGGGATAAAGTTTCTTTGACGTTCCATTTTCCAGAACTGCAAAGTATTCTTGATTGAAACCATAGACAGGTTTAGCCTTGAAATAATTCACAGCTTCATTGTATTTACCTTCGGGTGTAGATTCCGTAAAAACAACTTGCTCAGATTTTTTTACATCAATATCCGGGTAGTTATTCCAAATGAAATTGTAAACCTCATTGAGTGCTTCAATTAGCTGTAATTCATCTTTGAAAGTCGGCATATAAAAACCTTCTTCATATTGCTCATTCCAATCACCATTGACAAGTTTTTCGTTTTGAAAAAGTTGTTTTTCAATATGCTTTTTCAATTCTTTTAAGTGGCGTTCCACATAACTTTTTACCTCTCGTCTATCAATGTCATTGATACCAGTAAGCTGAATGTTACAGTAGAATTTACCTTGAAAACCTCCAAATTGCTTTTCAATTTTATTCAGCATTCTTTTTGCTTTTGCAACGGCTTCGTGCTGATGACCGTTTTTGTGATAAGATATTTTACTCATTTTGATTGATTTTATTAGTTTGAAAAAGAAGCCCGAACCGATAACAGCACCTACCCAAAAGCGGGGGTTTAGTGGTTAAATCAGGCTTTGTGCTTCTATTTAATTTCATTGTATGTTGACAGTTTAGTGTTCCAAAATCCCCGCCTTCGGGTAGCTGCAAAACGTTACGCGTTAGTTTTGGGATCATCAGCATCCGAGACATACTTTTTGATTTTTTGGTGCAAAATTGATCCGCTACCAATATAGTTTTTAGGGTTACTTGACAAGTATTCGTCTAATTCTTCAAACAACTGATACATTCCCATTAACCACTTTGGATGAGCTAAAACATCACTTTCTTTGTCTTGATAATTATGCAATAGAATATCCAAGTTTAAGGGAGCAATAAAGGCTTGTCTGTGAGGAAAAGTATTGCGAACCATTTTGCCAATTTCTTCATTTGACGCAGGGTCATCTTCTTCCAAAAAATCAAACTCTTTTACCTTTTCGCCTACATCTTGTAAAAAGGTTCTTAATTCGTTCAATTCGCTTTCTTCGATTTTAGCGACTGTTATTTGACATGTTTTTGTCATTTTGCTATTCAGTTTATTACCACCAAAGCCCCGCTTTTATTTCAGAGCGGGGTGGTGTATCCGTGTTAGCGATCAAGCTAATACAAGTCGATACGTTCAAACATTAATTTGAAAATACGACCATCATCAACCTTTACATCGGTCTCAATTATAGGATTAACAAACCCTGCTTTTTCTGTTTGTTCAATCAGCTCTATAGCCGCTTTTTGAAGTGTATCCGTTATTTCAGGATATTCACTAAGATCAAATAGATTACTCACTTTGTTATTGTTTACTTTTTTGAAAAAATGCTGACTTATTGGGGGCAAATCAGTCGAATAACGATAGCTGTTGACCAGGCATCGGAATCCATTTTACAAGTCGTGACTTATGAAAACCAAGAGGTAATAAACAAGTCTTACCATAGTGTTTATTATTCGTGTCGCTAACCTTGGTTGGAATCAGTTCATACACAAAAGAATCATTGTTTTCTCCGATTACTATTGCTTCTTCAATAGGCATTGAAAAAATCAAAAAACCTGTTTCATCGCACTTTATGTATTCACCTCCACCAGATTTGAACAATGCTTTTTTTGGCATTGCATAGGGTTTGAAATTGTAAAGAATCTCCATTTTTAAAACGAAACTTCGTCCTCTTTTACAATTTGAATATTCTCATCCATCAACTCAGGATTGGCTTTGATGTAGAAGTACTCGTAAGTGGTATTTTCTACCTTCTTAATTATCCGCTTTCCTTGGTTGCATTTCTCTGCCGGATTTAATTCATGTCCGTAAAACCTAACCCATGCGTCTATTCGCTTCATGAAACTTTGCGGACTAATCCTAAAACCCTTTGTTGATCCTAAATAGTCATCAAAAGCGGTTTGGCGTTGAATTTCCCAATCAAGATTTCCGCTTTCTTTAGAGAAATATACATCTGCCCATGCTTTGAAGTTGTCTCCCATCGTCATCAGGTACTGGCGTTTACTGATGTTATCCATTGGAGGGTTGAGCTTTCCGGGTTGATTGAGATAAAACTCAACACTGGATAGCATTACAGTGTAGAAATCATTCCATTCCTCTTCGTTCCAGTCTGAAAACAAGTTTTTCCCAAACTCATCTTTAGGAGTTCTTTCGTCTCCATATCCTTCAAAACTTGCATGGAAGTAATCAGAGAATACAGTAAAGAGAAGCCTTCTTTTCTTGGAAGGGTCCATGCCCTTAATGGCATAATTGGAAGTAAAGCAGAACTTCGGACTTTTGGAATAATCTATTTCAAATTGCTTGGCTCCTTTAGGGTTTACCACCATGTTGCCGGTGATGGCTCCAAAGAATAGCTCAAAATTTATTTTGTCTGAAACATCATCAAAATAGATAAGATCCACTTGCTCATTTACTCGATCGTACATGTGAGCATTGTCGGTTAGCTTGGCATTCCGGGCATCAAATGTTACCATGTTGCTCATGAAAGTCAACGATTTAAAGAATAGCGATTTCCCGCTTCCTCCGTGGCTTTCGTCTATCTCCGAAATCTTGTTGTCCATGGCGTAAACTGCCCACGGCCGTGAAGATTCTTTGAACCGGTGAAGCAAATATCCCAATGCGAATAGCTTATTGGCTAAGTGGTTCTGTTGTGCGTCTATTTCATCCAGTTCAAGAGCTACTCCCTGTTGCTCTTGCTTTTGCCAAAACATTCTGGAGGTTCTTTCTAGATATTGAAGAAAGATTGAATCCTCTTTTTTGATTTCAACCTTAAAGCCATTGTTAACGGCTGAGCATTCAAAAGGCCTTCCACTGGATGGCAGCCTAAAATCGTGCTGGATTACTTGATCTTCCCAAGCATACACTTCGATTTCATCCGGTTTATAAACCTGAATTCCTGCCTTTGATACTCTTACTGTACTATTTCTGAAAAAGAAAAGCTGGGCATCAGGATAAGTAGTTTTGAATTCAATGTTTTTAAAGTATAAGTTGCCTAAAGAAGAATCGTTTAGCGCTGGAGAGCGAAATGCAGTGTTTCTTAAGGTAGTATCAAACTGCCTTTCCTTAAGGAAGTCATGAACAAAGGTTCTTACTTCCGATGGATTAAGTTTCTTAACCCTATTGTTCAGAACTCTTATGAAAAAATACCCTTCTTTCTCAGAAAGCGATTTGTATTTAGCAAATCCGTTGCGTTGAAGAAAGTTGTAAAGCAGCACATTATTGATGCTATATCCCCAGCCTTTTATTTGGCCGTCTTTACCAAATTTCGGCTCGCTATCCCAGAATCTGTAGGGCATCGCGTTTTCTACCAGCTTGCCAAAATCATAGGGTTTCCAGCCTTTTTCTAGGTAATCGCGCACATCCTTACAAGCATTGCCGCGCATATCCTTATAGGATAGAAGCTCTTCCGGCAACTCAATGTATTTGATATCTAAATACTTGGCATTGGCCGGATTCATGCAGAGGTTATGAGCTACTTTTTTCCCGGTAGCATCAATATCTCCGAGGTAATAAACATTGTGCGATTTCTTGAAAAGCTTCGTTAAGAATGCTCCATCTACCACTTTATTAACGGTTGATTCACTGTCAAACCAAATAGGGTTATAACCCATGGCAGCAACATTCAGCGCATCACGATCGCCGGAGCAAAGAATGATATCGTCAAGCTTTACTTCCTTCCTAGACTCTGACTTTTCATCTTCATCCAGATTGTCGTAATTCTCCTTGTCGTTTTCTTTGAGTGCATCTTGGTAGGCTCTTTCAACCTGAACCATTCCATAAACACCGGTAGAAGGTTTGCTTCCAAAGTATTGAAACCTAAATGCCTTATCGGCATTTTTGGGTTGATATACTTTGTGATAGGTGCCGTAATCAAAATGAAAAATCGGATACTCAGCCGATGAATAAACGGTAGTTACTTTTCCTTCCTTAACCCTAGAATAAGACTTTAAAGAGCGAACGTTATACTTTCCTAGAATACTTCGAAAGTAATTCCAATCTACTTTAAGCTCATCGTTTTCTTGAACCTTAGATGTTTTAGAAGCTATTACAGACTTGGCAAAGATTACCTGGATCTCTGTATCAGAAAATGCGTCATTATGTTCAAACCAATATGATCCATCCTTTTCATCTGCCGTTGCGTCGCGTTTTTCAAAATGAGCTTTTACCGGTTTTACTTTCTCCGGATCGATATGAAACCTTTGAGCAATGGCTTTAATTGACTCGGCAAAAGACTTGTTGTTTAAGTAGGAATACAAGTCGATGGCGTTCATTGACTCGGTGCCTCCAAAGTCCTTTACCCACCATAAGCCTTGATAAAACCTTAGAGTAGCAGAAGCGGTTTTCTCGCTTTCCCTGAGCTTGAACTTCTTGTTTTTGTCTCTGGATGAAGGCTCAGCCTGTGGCAATTGCCAAAGGATGATGTCAAGCCCTCCATTGGTTGCGTTAAATATTTCTTCCTTTGAAATGAGTGACATTTCCGGTTAGTTCTTGGGTGTTTAAGAATGCCTTCACTTCTGCTTTGCTCGGAAGGTTTGGAGCCCAGAAAAGACGTTTGCTTTCTGCTATAGGATTTAGGGAGCTTATTTTTTCACTCAATTCAAGCCATTCTAGGCTTAAGAAGTCGGGATAATGCTTGCTGCATACATGAACGAGGTACGGACAATGTGGTATTCTTAAACCATCCCTTTGAAAATCTTTACTGGTAGCGTAGCGAAGACCAGGCAATAAGGGCTTAATGGGGTAAACAGGAGCATACCCCAGAAACTGTAGCATGCTCAGCATTATACTCCTTTATAGCGTTTGAGAATATCCTTAGTTCTCTTATCAAATGAGCATTCAAGCTCAAAGCATTGCTTTAGTATTTTGCTTAGATCATGCTGGTTCCCTGACCTTTTCATAGCGAAATACTTCTGTTGAGCTTCTCGCATTTCGTGAGCTTGTTGGGCAAATCCTAGTAGCTCTGATTTCTCAACTAG
>JACCDR010404212.1_pt1 | contig 14019 bp, 22 predicted proteins | sample 7446431 | NCBI WGS metagenome assembly JACCDR01 (sample SAMN15323443, study PRJNA562643) | freshwater metagenome | isolation source: river surface water | place: USA:Blue River Watershed | collected 2017-08-17 | reverse complement strand
GTTCGATCTCGGCCTGCGCGGCCTCGGCCTGCAGCGCCGCCTCGGCAGCGGCCTCCTCGTCACCCTGCGCGGCCAGCTCGGCGGCGCGCGCAGCGGCATCGGCCTGCTCGCGCTCCAGGCGCTCGCGCTCCTCGCGGGCCAGGCGGTCGGCCTCCTCCTGCGCCTTGCGGGCCTTCTCACGCTCGGCGGCTTGGAAGGAGAGCATCGAGCGGCGCAGCAGATCCTCGGCCGCCTTCAAGCGATCCAGCGGAGCGCGGAACAGATCCATGATCCGCTTCTTGGAATCGTCGAGCGGTCGGGTCAAGGAGAGCCGGGTCTCCTCGAGCTGCTTGGCCTTGGTGGTGATCGACCGCAGCTCCTGGCCGGCGGCCTCGAACATTTCAGGGCTGTCGATCTCGTAGGCCTGCGCCATATCGAAGGCCTCGTCGGCGATCCGAGCGGCCTGGCTGGCCGCGGTCGAGGCGGTGGGAGGGGCTGAAACAACTGCGTTCATGGGTTACTCCACTGGTGGATGGTTAGGGCGGACAGGAAAACACGAAGGTCACCAGGCTCCTTGAAGGGGACCAGCGTCCAGCGCTTGGGGGTCAGGTGCAGCGCAAAGCGATCGACGGGCTCGTCCTTCCCGATCAGGTCGGGACGAAGCTCGCGCAGGGCGTTCTCGTAGCCCGCGGTCTGGGGGCCGGCCGAGCGAGGCACGGCGGCCGTGCGCTTCGCGTCGATCAGCACCTTCCGGCCGTTGAGCCGGCCGAACAGGTCGAGCGTGCCGGCGTAGCGATACCGCTCGCTGTAGACCCGGGCCTCGGAGAGGTAGACCTCGAAGCCCGAGGTGCGGCGGAAATCCCGCCACTGGTCCAGGTAGGGCAGCAGGTGGAAATCGACCAGCGCCTCCTCCAGGTCGCCGAGGACCTCATGCTCGATGATCCAATGCACGGCCCGACCGATCTCGGCGGCCTGCTCGAGGACGTCGGGATCGACGTGCAGGTACGGGCTCGGCAGCGCCTTCAACACCTGCGTCACGCTCGGCAGGAGCTTCCCGTCGAGCGTGTAGGTGTGCGAAGCCTCGTTGAAAACAAGCCGGGTCACGCCTGGGCCTCGGCCTTCTCGCGCAGCTCGGCCAGGACCTGGTTGATGTTCCCGGCGTCGATGCGGTTGAACTTGGAGATCAGCGCGGCCTCGACCCCCTCCTCGTGCTCCAGGCCGGCAGCCTTGGCCTTGGCCAGCAGCAGGCGCGTCTGGGACTCGCTCAGGAAGATGCCCGGATCCCCGGCCTGCGCCACCGGCTTGCTGCCAGCGGGCTTCGATGCCGGCTTGCCGTTGCTGCTGCGCTCGCCAGCGCGGGGCGGCACCCGCGTGAAGTTGTGGTCCTCGCCGTTGCCGTCGTCGTCCTCCTCGGCCGCGATGCACAGCAGCGCGGTGACGCCGTAGCGGCGGGCATAGGTGAGGCCCTGGCCGTAGTTCTGGCTGGCGTTGTCGCCGCCGCCGGTGAACACCGGGATCTCGTTCGAGATCCACTCGCCGGAGCTGTGCAGCAGGCTGGTGCGCAGCAGCTCGGTGCCCTTCTCGTCCACCACCACCGCCTGCGCCAGCGCCAGGCCGTTCTTGGCCAGGCCCGGGCGGACGCAGCCCAGGATGGTGTCGAGGGGCGCGTAGCTGAAGGTGTACTCGGTGTCGGTGCGCTTGCTCTTGACGCGGACCGTGCGGGACTTCGGGATCTCAGGGAACTCGCCCTGAGCGGCGGCCAACGCCTCGGCCACCTTGGCAATGCTATCGGAATGGCGCATCAGACTTCTCCACGTAGTACCGGCCACTACCGGCCGGCGTGGAGGTGATGCTACGCGCAGTAGCAAAGAAACGCAACAGGGGGCCAGGCCCCCAGGGCGGGACTACTCCAGGTAGATGAGGGTCAAGGCGACCGCGGTGGCGATCCCGAGGGCGATCCCAGTCAGGAACACCCTGACGCTGTACGGCAGGCAGTACCGGGATTCGCGCGCGACCAGCTGCGCGGCCCGTTTTCTTAGGGCTTGATTCAAAGCAGACCTCTATCGAGGCCCGAGCGCCTTGAGCGTGGCGGCGACAGAGCCCGCCGACGGCTGGACGCCCGAGCGGGCTTCACGATAGAGCGCGGCGACCAGGTGAGCTAGTCGGTCGGTGGGTAGTTGTATTCCGGCGCTCTGTTGGGCCTCTTCGACCGCCTTCAAACAGCGCTCGAGGAGGGCCGGGTCGATGTCGCTGGGGCCTTCCCTGTCACCCTCCCCGTACATCAGCCAGGCAGAACTTACACGCAGCCACCGTGCCAGGAGCTGGACCAGGTCCGGCTTCGGCATGGCGATGCCCTCGGCGTAGCGCCGGGCCATCTCGTAGCTGCTCTCCGCGGCCGCGGCCAGCGCCACGACGTCAACCCCCGACCGGGAGCGGTCCGAGGTAAAGCCGCGAAGGTGAGCCGCCTCCCTGAGCCGGGCGGCGAACTCCCCAGCTTCCGTTCCGGGGGGCTTGGCATTCACAGACGGGATTGTAGTAGGATGCGCCCGACCCGTCCACTATCCGCAGTAGGTATCCGAGCATGACAAGTAGCATCCCCCGCTCCCCGAGGCGCCACCCGCTCGAGGTTTCAGCCACGCCCGAGGCCCTGGCGGTCCGGGAGGCCGTCAAGGCCGCCGGCGGATCCGTGGTGGTCGGCGAGGCCCTCGGCCGCGCGCACCAGGCGGTCCAGAAGTGGATGGCCGAGCCCCAGCGCATGCGCGCGCGCTTCGCCCGACAGCTCTGCAAGCTGGCCGGCTACAAGGTGCCGCTGGTGCGCCTGCAGCCCGACATCTACGGCGACCTGAGCGTGCGCGAGCTGGGCTACCAGCCGCCGCTGGAGCCGCAAGCGTGAGCCCCCGGCCACTGCCCTGGTTCCGCCTCTACGTCGAGATGGTCGACGACGAGAAGCTGCGGCTGTTGGCCTTCGAGGACCGCTGGCACTACGTCGCCCTGCTCTGCTGCAAGGGCGCGAGGCTGCTGGACGCCGGCGACACCCTCGACCTGCTGCGCCGGAAGCTGGCGGTGAAGCTGGGCCTGGCCCAGCGCGAGCTGGAAGCGGCCGCGAACCGGCTCGCCGAGGTCGGCCTGATCAACGCGGAGACCTTCCAGCCCCTGGCCTGGGACGAGCGACAAATGCGCTCGGACAGCAGTCGGGACCGGGTCGCGGCCTTCCGGGAGCGGAAGAAACAGGGAGGTAACGTTACGGTAACGGCCCAAGATGTAGATACAGATAAAGATCAAGAGCAAGAGCATAAAGCTAAGCCTCCGGCGCGCTCGCGCGCTCGGCCTACCGACGCCCAGATCGACCTGCCCGACTGGGTGCCTGTCGAACTCTGGGAAGCCTGGCTCGAGGTGCGCCGCAAGATCCGCGCGCCCAACACCGCCGGCGCCCTGCGCCTGAACCTCAACAAGCTCGAAGCCCTCCGCGACCAAGGCCAGGATCCGGCCGCGGTGCTCGAGCAGGCCGTCAGCCGCGGCTGGCGCGGCATCTTCCCCCTCAAGGACCAACATGACCGACCCAACACCGGCAGCAGCGGCCGCCGCGAAAGCACTATCGAGCGCGTCGAGCGGATCAACCGTGAACTCGACGAGCGAGCTGGCCAGCGCTGACCAGGCCCGCGCGCCGGACGCCTGGCTGCGCCGGCTCTGGGAGCGCATGGCGGCCGCCTTCCCGGGCCGCTGGACACCGACCATGGGCGAGAGCCCGAACCGCGAGGACGGCACGCTGACGGTCGCCGGCGACACCTGGGCCCGCGGCCTGGCTGGAGTCACCGCCGCCCAGCTCGGGCGCGGCCTCGAGATGTCCCTGGCCGCCCCGGGCGGGTGGCCGCCGACCCTGCCGATCTTCAAGGCCTGGTGCCTGGGGATCCCCAGCTTCGCCCAAGTGAAGGCCGACCTGGCCAGGGTGGACGGCCAGCGCATGCCCTTCACGGTGGCCGTCTGGCGCCGGCTCGACCCCTGGAGCTACCGCCACGCGCCGGAGCTGGCCGCCGACAAGCTGCTGCTGCGAGCCTACGAGGACCAGCATGAGGCCTCGATGCGCGGGGAGCCACTGCCCGAGCCCGAGGTCGCCATCGAGCACAAGCCGGCGCCAGCGCCCGCGCGCGACCCCGTGGTGGCCAAGACCGCGATCGCCGAGATCCGGGAGCGGCTGGGCATGCGCGAGGACGTGAAGGCCATGGCCGACCTCTACGGGAGCGCCAGCGAATGATCGAGCTGCTGCTGATCGCCGCCCTGGTCCTGGTCCTGGCCTTCTGGCCGAAGGGCGGCCCGTGAGCCCGGTGCGCTTCGTCGTCCCCTTCGCCCCGGTCGCCAAGGCCCGCGCGCGAACCACCTGGACCAATCAGGGACCCCGCCACTACACCCCACAGGCCACCCGCGACTGGGAGGCCACCGTGGCGCTCTACGCGCGCAAGGCGATGGCCGGGCAGTATCCGCTACAGGGGGCGCTTGCGATCTCGGTCGAATTCCTCCTGCCCATCACCCCGGGCTGGCCGAACTGGAAGCGCCAGGCAGCCGCGACCGGCCAGCTGGCCCCCACGGTCAAGCCCGACCTCGACAACCTCGACAAGGCCGTCAGGGACGCCTGCAACCGCATCGTCTGGCTCGACGACGCCCAGATCGTCCAGGCCACCACCTCGAAGGGCTACTCGATCAGCCCGCGCGTCCAGATCACCGTCACCCCGCTCGACCTGCTGCCGGCCCAGGTAACGCGCCGGCCCCAAGCTGTGGAGGCTTAACCATGCTGCAAGACTTCGCCCAGACCCACGCCCGCACCACCGACCCCGAGACCAGCCATGAGGCCGCCGAGCGCGCGCTCGAGTTCGCCCTCGGCCACGCCGACCGGATCCACGCCTGCCTGCAGGCGCACGGCCCCCAGACCAAGGACGAGATCGCCGACCGCACCGGCCTGAGCCCGGTCCAGGTCGACCGCCGCCTGCCCGACCTGCGCAAGGCCGGTAGGGCCTTCCCGACCGGGGACGTCCGCCAATCCCATGCCGGCCGCGCCGAGCGCGTCTGGAGCGCCGCATGAGCCTGCAGGAGGAGATCCGGTCGGTGCTGGCCCGGTCCACCGGCCCGATGAAGGCCGGCGAGATCCGCGAGCAGGTCGGCGAGGACGACTACACCTCGGTCCAGATCGGCTCGGCCCTCTACACGATGGAGAAGGCCGGCGACATCGAGAAGCATGGCGAGCGCGGCGCCTACCGCTACCACCTGGTGCCGGGCAAGAAGGCCGCGGCCAAGGCGCCTGTGGCCGCGCCGACCAAGGAGCCGGTGGCGCCCAAGGAGGAGACCCCCTGCCCGGTCCAGGGCAAGGCTCGCCAGGCCAGCCAGCCAGCGGCGCAGGCCCAGACCACGGTCAGCGGCCCCAGTAAGGCGCCGAAGATCGAGGTGCGCATGCCGGCCGAGGAGGCCGAGCGCGTGATCGAGCGGTTCACCCGGAACACCGTGCTGCTGCCGCTGCACACCGTCCGCACCTTGGTCGCAGGGATCCTGACCCATGGCGGCCCGGACCTCGGGGCCGAGCTGCGCCGGGCGGTGATCGAGGCCACCGAGGCCGCCGCATGACGAGCCAAATCCTCGAGGAGATCACCGAGACCATCGGCCTGCCGGCCGCCATCGAGCTGACGCGGATCTACGGCGGCCGGACCCTGCACGTACCCAAGACCATGCACCTCCAGCACCCGCTGGCGCTGGCGATCGGCACCGGCCCGGCCGCGGCCCTCTCCCAGGGCTTCGCCGGCATGGTGCTCGACGTGCCGGCTGAGCGCACGGCCCTGATCGCCCACCGCAACGCGGCGATCGTGGTGGCCTACCAGGACCAGGCCAGCGTGAAGGGGCTCGCCGCCCAGTACGTCCTGAGCCGCAAGATGATCCGCAAGATCCTGCGCCGCGCTGGCGTGGCGCTGCGCTCGGAGGGAACTGGTCCCACCCCATGACAAGACGGGCCGGACGCTAGGCTTCGGCAATGGCCACCCTCACCGTCGAAGGCATCATTTCCGAGATCCTCCGCAAGGAGGGCTCGATCTACACGAACAACCCGGACGACTCGGGTGGTCCGACCCGCTACGGCATCACGCTGGCGACCCTGGCCCGGTATCGCGGCCGCGCCACCACCGCCGCCGAGGTCATGCGCCTGACCGAGACCGAGGCGCGCGAGATCTACCACCAGCGCTACGTCATGGAGCCGGGATTCGGCCCGATCCTTGACCTCTCCCAAGGCATCTGCGCCGAGCTGGTGGACACGGCCGTGAACGCCGGCGCCGCGCGCGCCGCGGAGTTCCTGCAGCGATCGCTCAACGGCCTCAACCGCCAGGGCAAGGACTACCCCGACATCCGCGTGGACGGCCAGTGCGGCCCCGGCACCCTCGCCGCCCTGCGCGCCTACCTGGCCCGCCGCGGGCGCGAGGGCGAAACCGTGCTGCTGCGCGCGCTCAACTGCCTGCAGGGCGAGTTCTACATCGGGCTGGCCGAGCGCCGGCCCAAAGACGAAACCTTCCTCTACGGCTGGCTCAAGGAGCGCGTGGCATGATCGACTTCATCAACGAGGCCCTCGGCCTGCGGATCCCCGGGCCCATCCTGGCCATGCTGCTCGGCTGGCTGGTCGCGGTCGGCATGACCCAGGGCCTCAAGTTCTTCATCCCCTTCGCCTGGCCCCATGACGTTCGCCGGACCGCGGCCCAGCTGGTGGCGCTGCTGACCGGCTTCGGCACCGTCTGGCTGCTGCAGCCGGCCCCACTGCCGCTGACGGCGGTCCTGGCCGTGATCACCGGCATCTGGGCGCCCGTTTCCTGGGCGATGCTTATGGCCTGGCTCAAGCGCAAACACCCCTGGATCGCCGCGGTCCTCTCCCAGGACGTTCGGGGCGTGCTGTTCGGCACCCCGCGGGGCGAGATCGACCCCCCGGCCCCGGGCGACCTGTGAAGCGCAGCGAGCTGGCCATGGCGATCGCCGCCGCCCTCATGGGCTACGTGCAGCGCACCCCCGCGCCGCCGGCCCTGCTCGCCCGGAGCGCGCCGTGAGCACGCGCCTGACCTTCAAGCGCGGGGACACCTTCCGCCTGGCCGGCGTCGTGAAGGTCGGCGGCGTGGTCCAGGACATGACCGGCTGGACCATCAAGGCCCAGGTGCGTGGGCTGCGCCCGTCCGGCCCCGACGCGCTGATCTCGGAGCTGACGGGCACCTGGCTCGACGCCGCCGGCGGCGCCCTGCAGCTGCTCGATGCCTCCACCGCCGACTGGCCGCTGGGCGATGCCACCATCGACGTGCGCCTGACCTCCCCGTCCGGGGACAAAACCACCACGAGCAGCGCGCGCTTCATCATCGCCGAGGCCGTGACCCAGGATGCCTAGCCATGCGCTCGTGCTGGAGCCCAGCAACCCGGTCGAACTGAGCCTCCAGTTCACCGGCGCGCGCGCGGCCCTGGGCGATGGCCTGATGCTGCTGCCGGTCACCCGCATCAGCCTGGACCTCGACTGGGACGGCGCCGAGCTGCAGCTCGCGGCCGGCGACGGCCAGGTGGCGCTCGAGATCACCCCCTTCGTGATTGGCGGGACCAGCGGCGGCGGATCCGGCAACGGCTACTTCCCCGGGGGCTGGTAAGTGACGGCCTTCACGGTCAACGGCGGCGCGACCACCAACTGGGACACCCTGACGGGCGGCTCGGTCAACGCGACCCTGGACAGCTACGCGATCAGCAACGGCACCACCCTGCTGATCGACACCGACAGCTACCAGTGCGCGAACCACTCGACGGCCTTCGGTAGCCTGGACACGGTGACCTTCTCGGGCACCGGCGGCAAGCTCAAGATCGACGGCAAAAACGTGCGCGTGATCGCCTACACGGGCGGCACCGGCAACGTGCCGGCGATCGGCACCAGCATCACTCAGGGCGGCGTGAGCGCGACCCTGCTGGGCGTGTGGAGCGGCTGGCAGGCGGAACCGACCGCGGCGGGCGCAGCCATGCCGGCGACGGGCTACATCAAGGTCAAGGGCAAGACCGGCGGCAACTTCGCGGCCGGCGCCCTGGCGGGCATCGGCGCCACGGCCGGCGGCCCCGATGTGGTGGGCTGGATCGAGGTGCGCGGCGCGGACACCGCGACCATCACCGTGCCCCGCATCGGCCAGTTCGAGGTGGACGGCGACTGGTTCGAGCTGGGGACCACGAGCGGCGCCCGGAACCAGGTGCTGCCCTGCCCGACCACGGCCACGGTGGCCGGCGTGTTCCCGGGCGTCTGGATCGAGACCGGCCCCGGCACCGGCGTGTACGAGCGGTTCGTCGGCGCCGGCAGCATCGTGGCGCTGGCGACGATCCCGACCGACGAGCGCGGCAAGATCGTCTGGCAGACCACCGGCGGCATCCGTATCGGCTTCGACGGCACCAACAACGTGGGCTTCCTGCCGCCGGCCGGGTGCCGGGTGCGGATCCCCAACGTGATCCTGACCTGCTGCACCCGCACGGTGAGCGGCTCCGGCCCCCGGGTCCTGCCCAATGCCACGCTGGCCACCCGCCAGGAGTTCGTGACCACCGCTGCCGGCGACATAAACCTCTCCGGCGCGGTGATGAACTGGTACGGCAACTTCCTGCAGGCCTACCGCGCGCGGGCGGTGAACAGCGCGATCAGCGACACCCTGGTGCAGCAGGAAATCGCTGCTGCCATCGACATCAACAACGTGATCGTCGGCCCCACCCAGGCCCAGCTCAACAGCGCCCTGAACATGCTCTCCTGCTTCGGCGGCGGCCTTGTCCAGGACGTCCTCTTCGCCCGGTTTTCGCTGGCCGCCTCCGGCGCCTACGCGGCCGTGGCGAACTACAACAAGGGCGTGACCTACAAGAACGTCAAGACCCAGACCCTGCTCAACCGCGGCAACGCGACCACCGGCACCTGGACCATCACCCAGAATGTGGACTGCATCTGGGAGGACTGCATCGACATCGGCGGCCGCATGCTGCACGCCGGATCGCAGCGCCCGGTGATCAAGGGCCTGCGGTACGCGGATAACTTCGCCGGCACCACCGGCACCGGCAACCCGCACTACGCGGTGGAGCTGACCGGCGGATGCGTGTCGCCGAAGGTCGACGGCATGGACTTCCTGGGCCTGACCAACGTCCAGCCCTACAGCGGGCTGGTGAGCGCGGCGAACAGCTACGGCATCAAGGTGCGGAACATCGGCAGCACCGCGGCCGCCCTGAGCCTGGGCAGCACCAACGCGACGGGCCTCATCTTCAACGGCGGCGGCAACAATAGCGGGATCCAGCTGCAGCGGCTCTACTGCTCCAACACCCGCACCGGGCCCTATGCCTTCGTCAACTCGGACGACGGGATCGAGATCAAGGACGTGGCCGGCGACTACGCCGACACCTCGGTGATCGCGGGCCTCAACGCCCAGGCCTGGTCCGTGCGCCTGACCGGCGCCACCACCGGCCAGACCTCGGTGTACGGCACCCACTGGAAATCGAGCTTCACCAGCGCGACCGCGGGCAAGGTCGAGGTGCTGTGCAACGAGCCCACCGCGGCCAGCGCCGCGGAATGCGCGGTCACCAGCGGCACGCCCAAGTTCAACTCGGCCGGCCAGCTGGCGCTGACGGTGGTGGGGCAGCAGGTCACCTGGGAGATGCCGATCTTCGCCAAGGGCCACACGGCCCTGGCCAACCTGGCGCCCACTCTGACCGGCACCAACACCGGCAACCTGACCTACGAGTTCCAGTATGACAAGGGCGCCGGCTACAACGGCACCTGGCTGGTGCTGAACGCGACCAACCTCAACGGCGCGGGCGTCATCGACCCGGCCGTGGGCGTGCGGCTCAAGGTCCGGGCCACGTGCGCCACGGCCAACGCCGGCAACCTGCTGACCCAGATTGCCATCCCCACCGTCACCACCTCGACGGCGCAGAACAATCAGTACCCCCTCGATCAGATCACCTTCACCCTCGAGGCCAACGCCTCGCTGGCGGGCGCCGAGGTGCGGGTCTATGACATGGACAACGTGCCGGTCGGCTCGCTGGGGACTGAGCTGTACGGCGTGGAATCGGCCGCCGGCGCCACCGTCTCCTTCGCCGGCGACGCCGGCAACCTGGTCTGGATCCAGATCATGAAGCCGGGCTACGTCGAGTTCGGCCAGAGCATCACCCTGCCGAGCCAGGACGGCTCCTTCTTCGCCCTCCTCGCCCCTGACCTGAACGCATAAGGACAGCCCCATGGCTCTCATCGACCATACCAACTACGCCGCCACCCTGAAGCAGTCGACCAACCCGCGCGGGTCCAGCCCGAACGGCAACGTCTACTTCGACTCGGCCAACAACGAGATCCAGCTGATCGGCGTGAACGAGCTGGCCACCGTCGACTTCGGCGGCGGCCCGGTGCCCAACCCGCTGAACAACTTCGACGGCATCACCATGCGGGCGCTCTACAACTTCGAGAACGCCCGCCGCCGGGTGGACGAGACCCTGCGCAAGTACAAGCGCGGCACCGACGGCGACTACCGCTTCGCCGGCGCCTTCTCCTTCGTCAACGGCGTGAAGCTCGACGGCACCGACCGGAACAAGATCCGGGGCTCGGGCTTCATCGAGTATGCCAACACCCAGGACGGCGCCACCGACATCGACCGGATCTACCACGGCGTGGCCTCGCTGGTCGACATCCAGGCCGCCACGGTCCCGTACTACACCCTGGTCACCGCCACCGACGAGGCCACCCTGCAGGCCGCGACCTGGACCAACTTCGTGCGCGCGGGCGACATCAACGAGGTCGTCCAGGTGTACGGCAGCACCGCCTTCGGCGACGCCGGCGCCGGCAGCTTCGACTACACCACCCGGATCCTGGTGGTGCGCGTGCGCAGCTGGGGCTACAACCCGGGCGAGACCACGAGCGTGCTGACCGGCATCGCCGAGTTCTCCGGCTTCTCGGCCGGCTACGGCGTGGGCGAGTCCCTGAACCCGTCCAACCCCTACGCCCTGGCCGACGTCTACGGCGGCGCGGCGATCGCGCCCTGGTCGACCATGACCCTCGAGAAGCTCGGCTCGCCCCAGGTCGAGAGCGGCTTCAACGAGACCAACGGCAACTTCACCTGGGTCCTCAACAACCCCGCCGGAGGCACCGTGCAGGAGTGCGCGGCTTACCTGGACGCGGTGAGCCTGCAGACCGGGGACATCGACGCGGGCGCGGGCACCTACGCGGGCACCAAGGGCCGCGTGTGGTACACCCGCAACGCGGCCGGCAAGGTGGTCACCAGCTCCATCGGCGGCGCGGGCCTCTTCATCGAGGGCCTGAGCACCGCCGAGAAGCAAAACGTGATCATGACCGACAATGCCGGCGCGACCAAGACCTACCCCTACTTCCCCGAGGTCCAGATCTCGGTGGGCGCGGCGGCCCTGGCCGACCCCCTGGCCTGGTATCACCTGTACTACGCCGACGGCGCCGCGGGCGCGGACTTCGACACGGCCAGCGCCGTGCCGGTGCAGAACTCGGCCGGCGCGGACGTGAAGGGCAACGTCCAGGCCAATCAGGTGGGCGGCAAGATCAGCTTCGCCTACGCCTACGACACCAACACCCAGGCCGGCCTGGCCGCGGGCGTGGACAAGGCGATCGTGGTCCTGGTCGAGGGCGACGGGGGCGCGGCCCAGGCGATCACCTACGCGACCATCACGCGCGTGCCGGTGGTGGCCATCACCTGCGCCCCGCCCGCCGATAACAACGCCTGACCGACCATGGGCACCGTCGCCAGCGTCGACTACGTCGCCAAGCGCATCTATCTGTCGGCCGAGACCGTAGGGGTCCCGCTCGACACGATGGACGTGTACCGCGACGTGCGCGCGCTGCGCGTGACCACCGAGGCCCACCGGAAGTTCAAGCCCATGATCGTGGGCGGCGGCAACATCCAGAAAACCGCGACCACCTTCACGCAGCCCTACGTGGTCCTGCTCTACGGCTGCGCCATCGTCCCGTACAACGCCGCCCAGTCGCTGCAGGTGATCCGCGACACCTTCGCCGACGACGGCCGCGCGGGCGTGGCCTGCTTCGACCGCAGCACCGTGCCGGCCGAGGTGGACATCGACATCCAGGTGGCCCCGGTCGAGGTGCGCGAGGTGGCCGTCGGGGGCGGCGGCGGATCCGGGCTCACGGCGGCCCAGGTCTGGGCCTACATCCTGGACAACGGCCAGACCGCGGCCGAGCTGATGCGCCTGCGGGCCTCGCTCGACGCCGGCCTGACCGTGATCGAGGACCTGGGCGGCGGCCAGGCCATCGTGAAGTTCCGCGACCTGGCCAACACCAAGGACCGCGTCACGGCCCAGGTCACCGGGTCCGAGCGCACCTCCGTCACCCTCGACCTGACCTGAAGGAGCGCCATGATCCTCGATGCCATCAAAGCCGCCAGCCCCCAGGCCCGCCTCGCCGGCGCCCTGATCAGCCTGGCCCTGTGGATCCTGCCGGCGGGCGTGGTGTGGCTCTACATGAGCGGGAAGGCCGGCGCCCAGTACGACCTGGGCAAGGCCGAGGCCGCCCAGGCCTGCGCCGAGAGCCAGGCGACCGCCCTGGCCACCGCGATTGAGGAGGCCCGGGTCGAGTGGGAAAAGACCCAGGGCGCCATCGACGCCCGCGCCGACAAGGATGCCGAGCGCATCGAGGCCGACCTGGCCAAAGCCCGCCGGCAGGCGGCACGACTTTCAGAGGAGCTTTCCCGCTATGCAAACGCCAACCCGCTGCCTGCTGGCTGCCGCGCTGATCCTGGTCGCGTCGAGCTGTTCAACCGCGCCCGCCGTGGTGACCCCCCCGAAGGCTGAGCCCTTCGACCTCCAGTGCGACGCCGGGCCCAACCCCTGCGCCGGCGACTGCCCGGCGCTGCCCGAGTGGACGGCCGACGGCGACTTCGACGCCCTGCTGAGCCTGGCGCCCCAGGACCGGCTGGTGCGGGACGCCTGCGTGGCCAAGCTTCGCGCGTGCCAGGCCTGCCTGGACCGCGGCCGAGAGGCGGGAGTGATCCGGTGAGCGAGGACGTGACCCTCTACCGCCTCCAGGCGATGGAAAGCGCGGTGATGGAGCTGCGCACCGCCCACAAGTCAATCGCCGAGAGCCTGCAGCAGCTGGTCCTGCTCGAGCGCGCGCACGCCGAGACCCGGGAGGCGATCGCGCGGGCCTGGCGCCAGATCGAGATCAACGCCGAGAGCATCCGGGCCGTGGACGATCAGATCCCGGACCGGCTCTCGGACCGGCTCCAGGCCGTCGAGCGCGACCTGCCGATGCTGCGCAAGACCTCGGGCTGGGTCAGCACCCTCCTGCTGGCCGCCGCGGCCGCCACCGGCATGCTGGTCTGGAAAACGGCCACCGAGCCCCACCGGCATGACTACGACCCGGCCACCAACCCCCGCCCGGTGCCCACCGAGCCCTCGAGTGACCGCTGACCGGCTCTGGCAGCCCTACCACCGTAGCTGGTAGGGTAGGCCCAACAAAAACAAGGACCGCCCACCATGCCCAAGGGCAAGGCCGCTGAGACCCTCTTCCGCAGCCGCATCGTCGGCAGCGGCAACGCAAGCCCGGCCGAGATCCTGGCCAACCCGCGCAACTGGCGAGAGCACCCCGAGTCGCAGGAACGCGCGCTCGAGGGCCTGCTCCGCGAGGTGGGCTGGGTCCAACAGGTGATCATCAACAAGACCACCGGCCACCTGGTCGACGGCCACCTGCGCGTGAGCCTGGCCAAGCGCCGCGGCGAGGCCACCATCCCGGTGATCTACGTCGAGCTGACCGAGACCGAGGAAGCGCTGGTGCTGGCCACCATCGACCCCATCGGCGGCCTGGCCACCACCGACCAGGCGATGCTCAACGCCCTGCTCGAGGGCGTGACCACCAACGACAAGGGCCTCCTGGACCTGCTCAAGGAGCTGCACCAGGACAGCGAGGAGCCCCCGGTCGAGGGCAAGACCGACGAGGACCAGGTCCCCGGCCCCCGCGCCACCCCCGTCACCCAGCCCGGGGACGTCTGGCTGCTGGGCGACCACCGCCTG
>JACCDR010056994.1_pt1 | contig 14021 bp, 15 predicted proteins | sample 7446431 | NCBI WGS metagenome assembly JACCDR01 (sample SAMN15323443, study PRJNA562643) | freshwater metagenome | isolation source: river surface water | place: USA:Blue River Watershed | collected 2017-08-17 | reverse complement strand
GGTGCCGTGCGGGTAAAGGGGGACAGAGCATGACACTGAGCGCGAAGATCACGGCGTCGATCACGGCGACCGAGGCGGGGCCGAACGATTTCGGGGGGCCGGAGTTCGTTCCCGAGATCAAGGCGATCCTGAACCTGGCCGACGGGACGACCGCCAGCCGGGCCGACAAGTTCTGGGCCGATGTGCGCACGGTGGCGGCGGCCACGAATGACGACATCGATCTGACCGGCGTGCTGCGTGATGCCTTTGGCGACACCATCGCGCAGGTCGAGCTGGTGGCGCTGATGGTGATCAACGCGCCCCGGACGGGGGCCGCGAACACCACGAACCTGACCATCGGCGGCGGAACGAACCCGGTCGTCGGCTTCCTGGGCGGCACGGCGCCGACCATCGGGCCGATCCGCCCGGGCGGCGTGGTGTTGCTGGCTTGCCCGGATGCCGCCGGGCTGGGGGCCATTGTGGCGGGCACGGGGGATATCCTGCGCATCGCCAATTCGGCGGGTGCTGCCGCGACCTATCAGATCGTGGTCATCGGCCGCAGCGCCTGATGGGGGCGGAACTGGCGGTTCAGGCGGCGCTGTACGCGGCGCTGGCTGAACTGGGGCTGACCGTCAGCGATTCGGCGGGGCAGCGGGCGGGGGACGGCGGTTTCCCGCATGTGGAGGTCGGCGCCATCGTGCTGGCCGACTGGGACGACAAGGGGCAGGACGGGTTTGACTTTGTGGCCCGCATCCATACCCGCAGCCGCAGCGCGGGCATGGCGGAGACGAAGACGATTCAGGGCACGATCTATGCCCGCCTGCACAACGGGCGGTTGTCGATCGAGGGCCAGCGCCTGGTGATGCTGCGGCGGCTGATGAGCGATGTGACCCGTGTTTCGGACGGGTCATTCCACGGGGTCTGCGAATATCGCGGGCTGATCGAAACCATCTGAACAGGAGGCCGGAATGACGGCAGTAGCGGGCCGCAAGGTCAAGATTTACCAGGGCGTCGGCGTTGCGGCGGTTCTGGTCGCCGGGGCGAAGGCCGACAAGATCGCCATCAACAACGAGGCCATCGACATCACCGACAAGGGCGATGACGGCTGGCGCACGCTGCTGAACGACGCCTCGGTCCGTTCGGTGGAGCTGTCGGTGGAGGGCATCCTGAAGGGCGACAGCCTGATCGCGGCCGCCCTGGGCAGCACCACAGCGCTGCTGGATGACTACGAAATCCAGATCGAGGGGATCGGCACCGCATCGGGGCAGTTCCATTTCAGCAGCATCGAGATCAACGGGCCGCATGACGATGCCGCCGCGTTCAGCGCGACGATCATGTCGAGCGGGCCGATTGCCTGGGTGTCTGCCTGATGGCCGCCATCGTCATGACCTTTCGGGGGAAGGATTACCGGATCCCGGAAGAGAAGGCGTTTGCGGTGGGTGAGCAGGTCGAGGACATCGTCACGCTGCCCGAGCTGATGTCATGGGGTTCCGCGCCGAAGTTCTACAAGGTGGCGCGGTGCTATGGCGTGATGCTGCGCAGCGCCGGGGCCAAGGTGAGCGACGCCGAGATTCACCGCGAGATGATGGCGCAGATCGCCGAGATCGGCGCGGCGGGCGGGGGTGATGCCGAGGGGGCCAAGACCGTGATGGCGACGCAGGCCGTGGCGTCGCTGATCGCCGTTCTGATGGATGGCGTGCCTGCGGGTGGCACGGCTGCGCCGGGAAAGCCGACCGCTTCGTAAAGACGGCGTTTCAGATCGCCGTCTGCCAGTTCGGGCTTGCGCCGTCCGAGTTCTGGACCCTGCGGCCCCGGTACTTCTGGTACCTGGTCGAGGCTTCGCGCCCGCAGGACAACACGAAGCGTCTGTCGGCTGACGACCGGCGCGCAATTCTGGACATGCTGGACGGCAACGACAACGGGGGCTTCTGGTGAGCAAGACAGTCGGTGACATCGCCATCAACGTGACGGCGGATATCGGGCCGCTGGTGCGGGAGACCGGGCGGGCGAAGTCGGCGCTGAACGGGCTGGACCGGGCGACCGACGGCATGGCGCGCGGCCTGAAGAACATGGGCGATGCCGCCAGCGATCTGGGTGGCAAGCTGTCGATGGTGACCGCTGCCATGACGGCGGCGATAGCCGGGGCCTTTGCGTTCACCAAGGGCACGGCCGACCAGGCGCGGGCGGTCGAGAACCTGTCGCGCGTTGCGGGGACGACGCCGGCCGTGTTCCAGCGCATGGCCGCCGCGTCGAAGACGGTGGGGGTGGAGCAGGACAAGCTGGCCGATATCCTGAAGGATGTGCAGGACAAGACCGGCGAGTTTCTTTCGACCGGCGGCGGGCCGATGGCGGACTTCTTCGAGCATATCGCGCCGAAGGTGGGGATCACCGCAGAGGCGTTCCGGGGCCTGTCGGGGCCGGATGCGCTGCAGCTTTACCAGCGCAGTCTGGAAGAGGCGGGCGTGTCGCAGGAGGAAATGACGTTCTACATGGAGGCGCTGGCGTCGGACGCGACGGCGCTGATTCCGCTGCTGCGCGGGAACGGCACCGAGATGAAGAAGCTGGGCGAGGCGGCGGCGGGCGCGGGGGCAGTTCTGGGCAATGATGCGCTGGCGGCATCGGACGCATTCAACACCGAGCTGACCGCCCTGATGACCAGCCTGACCGGCGTGAAGAACGAGCTGGCCGTGGCGCTGATGCCGGTGATGACGGAGTTCATGGCGGCCATCAGGGACAACGTGATCCCCGCGATCCGTGATGCCATCGGCGGAATCACGGAGTGGATCGAGTGGTTCGGCAATCTGCCCGATTCGGTGCAAACAGCGGCTACTGCAATCGCGGCTGCGTTTGCGGCGGGCGGGCCGGTGCTGCTGGCCCTAGCGGCGGTCAGCAGCGCGATCTCGACCCTGATCGCCGCTACAGGCCCGGTCGGGCTTTTCATCGCAGCGGCAGCAGCACTTTACACGGCGTGGCAGGTCTGGGGCGATGACATCAAGGCGGCCATCGGCCCCGCGGTGGACTGGATCACCGAGAAGTTCAACGGGTTCATTGCGATCCTTGAGAACGTCAAGCGGGTGGCGGGCGAGGTGGGCAGTGCGATCGTCAATGCGCTGACCTTTGGCCAGAGCGGGACCGCGCAGGCGGGCGACCCGTTGCAGTATCCGGGCGGGGGCAGCGTGGGGGACCGGCCTGTCGATTTCTCGGGTGATCCCGAGGCGGCGCCGGGTGCGGCCATCGGCGCGCAAACGGCGAACGGGATGGTTCACGGGTTCGTCGGCACGGTGACCAGCCGTCAGGGCGAGATCGATGCCGCCATCAATGCCGTGCCCGGCCGGGCGCGGGAGCTGCTGGGCATCCAGTCGCCCAGCCGGGTGTTTGCCGAGATCGGGGCGTTCGTCGGGCAGGGGTTTGCGGATGGGATTGCCAGCGCGCAGGGGCAGATTGCCGAGGTCGTCGGCACGATGGGCAAGGTGGCCGTCGATGGTGCCAACACGACGACGGACGACGTGCTGGCCGCGATGGGAACGCTGTTCCAAGGGAACAAGAAGATTTCCGCCGCCCTGGCCTTTGTGTCGATGATGCAGGGGGCAGCCAAGGAACTGGAAAAGGGCGTGTTCGGGTTCGGGTCGATGGCCGCCGTTCTGGCGCGCGGGGCGGCGATCATTGCGTCGATCAAGAGCGCGACGCCATCGGGCGGGGGGAATGCCGCCGCCGCGCGCAGCGGGGCCGTCGCCGCGCCTGTGGCCGCGCCGAGCGGTGGGGGTGGCGGGGCTGCTGCCGCGCCGTCGCAGGCACAGATCTACAACATCAGCCTGGTGGGTTCGACGCAGTCGACCGACAGCGTGCGGGCGCTGTTCGAGCGGATGAATGACGGGCTGAAGGCGGGGTATCGCCTTGAGGGCATCCGGGTGAACGGATGAGCGTTTTTTGGACAGACGAATATGAGGCCACCACGCCCTGGCCGATGACGCATGCGCGGATCCTGCACACGTCGCTGGCGCAGCAGGCATCTGCAGTCTTTGCCAACTCGGAGATCGAAGGCTTTGCGGCGACCAACGCCTTGAGCCCGGCAACCTATACATATTGGCAGCCCAGCCTGATGCCGACCAACTGGGTCATGGAATTCGCGGCACCGCAGATGGTGGACGCTATCGCAATTGGGGCTTCGTGGATTGCGGGCCGGTCATTCCGGGTTCTTACGTCTGTTTCAGGGGTCTGGTCGGAAAAGATCGTTTTCACGCAAAGCGGGCTTTACGGAAATGGCGCTGTTCTGGCGCTGTTCGAGCCGCAGATGGTGGACCGCGTTTCAATCGAGATCACCGGGACCGCGCCAGTGGTCGGGGTGATCTATGTCGGGCAGGCGATGGTGATGCCGCGACGCGAATGGGCGGCCATGCCGTCGCTGCGGTTTCAGCGGCGCACAGAGTTCGAACAGAACATCAGCGAGGGCGGCCAGTGGCTGGGACGCAGCATTGCCCGGATCGCCACTGAAGGCCGGTATGCTTGGGAGTATCTGCCGCCAGAGTTTGTCGGCAATGATCTAGACGCATTTTCGCGCGCGGCCCGTGTGCGCCCGTTCTTCATCGCGGCCCATCCTTCCAAGTCGGTTCTGAACTGTGACCTGGCCTGGGTGCGGCAGGACATTCGGCCCGAGCGCATGGGAATCAAGAACTTCTGGCGTGTGTCGTTTGACGCGACGGGATATTCGAGGGACTGATGTCGGACGAGACCACGTTTGGCCGCGAGCCCATCCAGATCGTCAACCTGGAACAGCCCCGGTGCGGCCGACGGTTCGGCGTGGCGCCCTGTGCCGCCAGCGGCGAGCCGAAATGCTATCAGACGTGGTCGACCTGTCTTGACCGCGCAAACATAAGCATGACCGGTCTGATCGGGTGGCGTTTCACAAAAGACGAAGTTCTTGCAAATGCCGCAGAGGATGGGTTCGCGTCTACCCCGTTTCTGACCTATTCCCGATCGGGCGAGACGATCCGCACGAACCTCATTCCGGGGCTGGTAAGCGTCACGGGTTACAGCGGACGGATCAACGTCGGCGCGGCCCGCGATGGCGAAAGTCCGTTCGGTGTTCGGTCTGGCGTCACGGTGCAGATGCAGGACCTGCCGTGGGATGACCATGTGGGGGATTTCTATCTGGCCGCCAGGGACGGGGTGCGCGGCACGTTCTGGGCCAAATGGAACGCGCGCAACACGTTCACTGCAAACATGCAGCTGCGCATCTATTCGGGTTACAAGGGACAGGCCCTGGCCGAAATGGAGCAACGCCTTTATCTGCTGGACCGTGTGAACGGGCCGGACGCTGCGGGCCGTGTGACCCTGACCGGAATCGACCCATTAAGGCTGGCTGATGCCAAGCGCGCGAAATTCCCGCGCGCAACCGATATGACGCTGACCGGCGCGATCACGAACAGCCAGACGACCGGGATCGTCATTGCAGGGACGGTTGCCGACATCAGCGGGGCGTTCGGAAACACTGGCGGCACACGATATCTGCGAATCGGGTCCGAAATCATCGCCTATACCGGTTATTCCAGTTCGGGCACCAATCACACGCTGAGCGGGGTAAGCCGAGGTGTATTGGGCACGGCGGCCGCCGCAGCAGCAGCGAATGCCGCCGCGCAGCGCGTGGGTCGATACAGTGCCATGGCGACGTGGGACGTGCTGTACGATCTGCTGACCGTTCACACCGACCTACCGGCCGGATTCATCGACAAGCCTGCGTGGGATGCCGAGGGGGCCGACTATCTGAGCGGCTTTGATGTCTCGGCCACCATCCATGAGCCGACCGCAGTAGAGCAATTGTGCGGTGAGCTGATGCAGCAGTGCAGTTTCTATGTCTGGTGGGACGAGCGGGGCCAGACGATCAGAATGAAAGCTGTGCGGCCGGAGCTTTCAACCGTAGACCTGACGGATGATGCGAATGCCGTGGCGGGCAGCACCTTGGTGGCGATGGACAACGAGTCCTGGTTCACGCAGTTGTTCATCTACTACCAGCAACGCGACCCGACAAAGGGGTTTGATGCCACGAACTTTGAGCGGGTCCGCGTGCGCGTCGATGGCGAGGTCGAGGCCGCTGCTGCAGCCGATACCGTGCGGCAGAAAATCATCTTCAGCAGGTGGCTGACCAGTGACGCGCAAGTGCAGGAAACTCTTGTTCGGCTGATGGCCAGATACCGTCAGCCGCCGCGCCGTCTGGTGCAGGTGCTGGATGCAAAGGACCGGGCGCTTGCGGTTGGTGATGTGGCATCGGTGCTGTCGCGCAGTGTGGTAGACAGCGAGGGGCGGCCTGTCGATACCTTGTGGCAGGTGATTGCCGCGACTGAAGCGATCCATGGGCACAGCGCCAGCTATGAGTTCGAGGCCTTCATCTTTGAAGGGGCGCGCTTCGGTCGCTACATGGATGAGGGTTCACCGGACTATCCGGCGGCGACCGATGAACAGCGGATCGCCGGTGGGTGGTTTACGGACGAAGACGGCCTGATGGCCGACGATTCAGACGGATATCTCTATCAGTGAGGTGAGGCATGGCTTGGTCGGTGATCGCCGACAGCGTGCTGCAGGTTGGTCGGCCCATCAGGGCGCTGACGATGCGGTTGCTGCGCGACAATATCACGGCGCTGGCGAATGGTGACGCTGGTGCGCCGCGCATCCAGAGAAACGCCCTTCAGCCTTTGGCCATCGACACTGCCAGGCTGGAGAACGGAAATGTTACCGCACCAAAACTGGCAACATCCGATGCCGAGCGCGATTGGGTGCTGGCCAGAATTGCGGCGGCAGATGCCGGGGGCACGGGGACGCCGGTCTTTGCGGTCCGCGTGGGAACGCCGGGGGTCAGTCAAGCCGTGAACTACGGCAGCACGTATGCCGGATCGGATTTGAGGGTGGCTGGTTTGCGCATTGTGTCGGGCGTGGTGGTGATGACATCCGGTGGAAGTCTTACTGGCACATGGCGCGCTCTTGGCAATGCCGCCAGCACCGTAGAGGACAAGCAGACGCTGTTTGTGAGGATCGCCTGATGACCGTCTTTTCCGATGCGCGCAGCCCGGTCGCACTGCAGGACGGCCGGATAAACTGCGAAATCCTGCACGCCGACTATGGCTGGATTCCCTTCACCGCCTCGGCGGATGACGACACGCAGTATGGCCGCGATCTGCATGCCGCGCTTCTGGCCGGGGACTACGGGCCGGTGGCCCCTGCGGTCGTGCCGGACGCGGCCGAGGTTCTGGCGGCCGAGCGGGCGGGGATGATGCCGTTCTACACGGCGTTCCGGTTCGCCATGAAACAGACGCCAGCGGCTGGTTTCGCGCATCTGCTGGACAAGGTCACGCAGACGGTGGCAGCGGCGCGGGCGCAGGACCCGTTTGCGGATATCGTGATCTGGTCGGACTCTGTCACGCAGGTGGTGCGGCTGCATCCCGACATGGAGGCGTTCCGGGTGCTGTTCGGGCTGTCTCCTGCCGCGCTGGACGACCTTTTCCGGCTGGCCATGCAGATCGAGGCGGGCTGATGCTAGCGGTCTGGCGGGCCTTCTGGGGTGATCTGAACACGCCAAGCAGCTTCCCCGATGACCCCGAGGGCGGGCTGAAGAACCAGGCGTCGCACATTCTGCTGGGGCTGTATCTGTCGGCCTGCCTGTGCATCGCATATGCGCTGATCTACGGGGAAATGCCGCACCGCGTGGGCGTCTGGTTCGCCGTGACCATCACCTATTTCTGGCTGATCGAGCTGCGGCGGCAGCAGTGGCAGGGTGCCGACACGCTGATCGACACGGGGTTCGTGGGTCTGGGTGCGGCGGTGCCGCTGGTGAGCCTGAAGGAACTGGCGTTCCATCCCGAAATCGACCTGCGGCTGCAACTGACGGGGGCGGTGGTGGTGTTCGTGGCGATTCCGGTGGCGCTGGCGGCCTATGGGGTTCCGCGCATCTTTCGGAAGTACCGGACTAGCGCGGTTTAGCGGTTCATACGTCAGCCTTTTCTAGGCGGCGTCTGCAAAGAAGAAGGGAGGGCGCAAGGGTGAACGATCCGAAGCCCGACGATCTGATGCGGGACAGAGAGGATGGGGCGCGGGAGTATCCGCAGTTCGATCCCGAGACGCACAAGATACTTCTGGAGGTGGCCGATGGGTGGCGGGGATGGAAGGCAATAGGCCGGATCGTCCGCATGGGCGTGGTGTTCCTGGGCACGCTGGTGGCCGGGTGGGTCGCGTGGGACCAACTGATGGCAAAGGTGCGCGGCCTTCTGGGGCCGTGACCGTCCGGCTGATGCGATGGGCCGAAAGCTGGCCGGCCTTTGTGATCATGTCGCTTTGGCTGCTGGGCTATGTGGTGACGCAGATCGCGCCGGTCGAGGCGCAGCACCCGGATGCCCCGCCGGGCGCGGGGTCGGTGCAGGCGGCGCAGGGCGCGGCGCTGCACAGGATCGACTGACACGCAGGAGGGGTGATGACCCGCGAGATCGACAATGAGGCGGCTGTGTCCCTGGCGCAGCGGCGGCTGAAGGCTATGGGGCTGTACGCAGGCGAGGTCGATGGCTGGGGCGGCCCCGCCACGCGGGCGGCGCTGGAGCAGGCGCTGGCGTTGCCCAAGACGGTGGCCGTGCCGGGTGACGTGGCTGTGGCCCCGGCGCTGCCGCGCTGGCCCCGGCAGTCGGATGCGACGGAATTCTACGGACCGGCGGGCGGACCCGAGTGCACGGCGGGTAAGGTGGTTTCGCCGGTGCCGTTCGTTCTGTCGTGGGACCGGTCGAAGGTGGTGCGGGTGTTCAGCTGCCACCGCAAGGTCGAGGCCGCGATGAACGACATCTTCCGGGATGCGGTGGCGCATTACGGCGAGGACCGGTTCGTCGAGCTGGGGCTGAACATCTTTGGCGGGTGCTTCAACGTCCGCAAGATGCGGAACAGCGGCGCGATGTCGATGCATTCGTGGGGCATCGCCGTGGATCTGGACCCCGACCGGAATCAGTTGAACTGGGGGCGCGACAGGGCGGTGTTCGCGCGCCCTGAGTACGAAGCCTTCTGGAAGATCGTGGAGGCCAAGGGGGCCGTTTCCCTGGGCCGCGTGCGGAATTTCGACTGGATGCATTTCCAGTTCGCAACCCTGTGAGGTGAGACCGATGCTGCAAGACATCCTGACCGCGATTGCGCCGGTCATCATCGAGACGGTGACGACGATCCTTGCGCTGGTGGCCCCGGTGATCGTGGGGCAGATCGCCGTTCTGCTGCGGCAGAAGTCGCGGATCGAGGCGAACAAGGAAGTTGACCAGCTGCGGGCGCGGCTGGCCGAGGTGATCGGCAACGGGGCGCGGGCGGCCGTTCTGGCCGGGGCTGATGCGGCGCTGCCGGACACGGTGGACCGGGTGCTGACCTATGTCATCGAGGGTGCGCCGCAGACGCTGACGAAGCTGAAACCGACTGAGGCGGTGCTGCGCACGCGGATCGAGGCGGCGCTGGCCGCCGCGCGCGGCTGACATTTACTGAACCCGGCCGGGCCGGATGCCGAATTCCCGAGGGGGGTCTATGGAAAAATTCTCGATCAAGCGGGGCGACACGCTGCCGCCGCTGCGCCATGTGCTGGATGATGCGACGGTTGACCTGACCGGGGCGTCGGTCGTTGGACTGATGCGGGGCCGTGACGGCCAGAGCGTGGCGCTGAGCGGGGCTGCGGAGATCATCACGGAGAGCGGTGTGCCGACGGTGGAATACACCTGGGGCGCCACGGATACGGCGGCGGCGGGGCTGTTCGAGTTCGAGTTCGAGGTGACCTATCCCGGCGGCGGTGTGCGGACCTTTCCGAATGCGCGCTACATCCAGATCAGGATTGAGCAGGACATTGCCGCTGTGGCCCCTGCGGGGCCGCCGGTCAACAGCGTCCTGCCCGCGATCACCGGGACGGCGCGTGTGGGGCAGGTGCTGACGGCGAGTTCCGGGACCTGGACGAACAGCCCGACCTTTGCCTATCAGTGGCGGCGCGGCGGGGTTGCCATCAGCGGGGCTGTGGCCAGCAGCTACACCGCAGCGGTGGCCGATGTGGGCGCGGCTCTGACGGTCGTGGTCACCGCGACAAACGGGGCCGGGTCGGCATCGGCAACCAGCAGCGGCACGGCGGCCGTTCTGCCGCTGGCGCCGGTCAACACCGCCGTGCCCACGATCAGCGGAACCGCGCAGGAGGGTCAGACCCTGACCGCCAGCACGGGCGGCTGGGACAACGGGCCGGACAGCTACGCCTATCAGTGGCGGCGCGGGGGTGTGGCGATCAGCGGGGCCACGGCCAGCACCTATGTGCCGGTGTTTGCCGACGTGGGTTCGACGCTGACCGTTGCCGTGACGGCCACGAATGCGGGCGGGTCGGCATCGGCGACAAGCGCGGCCACGGCTGTGGTCAGCAGTGCGGGCGGGGCCGCGCCGACGATCAGCGACATCCCCTACATCACCGGCACGAACGAGGTCGGGCAGGTTTTGACTGCGGATCCCGGCGTGTGGACTGGGACGCCGAGCAGCTACACCTATCAGTGGCTGCGGAACGGAAGCCCCATCGCGCTGGCGCTGAATCAGACCTATGTGGCGCAGGTGGCCGACGCGGGCACGGTGCTGACGGTTTCGGTCGTCGCCAGCAACGGCACCCCGAGCGCCCCGGCAGTGAGCGACGGCTTCGGCATCCAGACCAGCGCGGTTCTTGCCCCGCTGTCGGGGTCGGTGACCCACAGCACGATGCGGTCGAACGACGTGACCACCTGGGCCACGGCGAACAATGCGACCGTGGACGATGCGACCGCTGCGACCATTTCGGTTGGCAGCTCGCTTCGCGCGGCGCTGTTCAAGCTGCGGTTCGCCAATGCGCCGTCGATTCCGGCTGATGCGAGGATCGACGGGATCGAGGTGTCTTACCGCGTTTCGGCAGGCGGAACCTTTGAGCAGGAAAATGTCTATCTGACCGAGGAAACCAACAAGATTACTGGCATGAACCAGTATGTCTCGGTTGCCACGCGGCCCATCACGACGCTGACGACCTATTCCGTGGGCGGATCGCGCGATACCTGGGGCGTGCCGGTGACGCCTGCGGCGCTGAACGCGGGCAAGTTCGGGGTGGCCCTGGGGTTCAAGCGGAACGCGGCCTCGGCGCAGACCCTGAGCCTGCAGTATGTGTCGATGCGGGTGTTCTGGACGCCTGGCGCGGGCAGTGCGGCGCGGGCCGTGGCCGTGCATTCGGCGATGGTTCCGAACGATGCGACCGGCGATGCGATGCAGAATTTCCGTTTCGCCTTTCCGCCCGAGCTTGGAACGCCGACGGCCATTCTGGTCAACTGCATGGGCTTTGACCGGAGCAGCCGCGCCGATGCCACCGCGCGCACGACGACCAAGGCCAGCGCCTTCGTCTCGCTTGGCATGGCGGTTCCCGGCACGCCCCTGACTTCGCTGAGCGGGTGGATGAACAATGTGGCGACGGGCACGTTCAGCCCTGCCTCGGCCACGACTCACCAGGTCTTTACCGTGCCGGGGGTCTTCGGCGGTGCGGCCAATGGCGAGCGGATCGCGCGGAACGACAACGGCATCGTGTCATTCTCGTTGACCGCCTTCGGGGTCGGGTTTGTCGATATGACGTGGTCGGTGGTCAACGGCCAGCCGACGATCATCACGATGACCGCGATCTACGGGGACGCTGCGCATCTGCATGTGCGCGGCGGCTGGCAGTTGACCGGCGAGGTATCCGAGACGGTCACGACCGGGTTCCGGCCCGATCTGCTGATCTCGATCTCGGTCAACGACAGCCCCAACAGTGGCAGCCACGGGGCGTATTCGGGTGCGACTGTCGGCTATGCCGTGCGGAACGGGGCGGGCTGGAGCATCGTGTCGATGAACCAGACCTATTCCAGCCGGTTCACCCCGCCGGGCGGGGTATCGCAGGCGCGGGCCGCGCTGCTGAACAGCGTCGATCTGCGCACCGACGTGCTGCTGCACAACTGGAACAGCAACGATGACCCGGCGACGCGGGCGGTGATCCTTGCGGAATGGTTCCGCTACATGACCAAGCCCGTCAGCCACAGCGCCACCGGGTACACGATCGAGCCGCAGCAGGACAAGAATCCGGGCGAGGATGGCATCTACATCCTGGCGGTCAAGCTGCGCGGTCGCGTGGCAATCGGGTTCGCGGCGACGCCCGCAGTGCCGGGCCGGATGAAGCTGCCGCTGACCTGGAAGGCGCAGGGGCTGATTTCCGCCTGGACCACGGCGACCGCCCAGGGCCGCACGCATGACAGTTCCGGGGCCGACGGCTGGACGATGAACGTGATGGACGGCGAGCGCACCATGAGCCAGTCGATGCATGCCGCGAACGGTGCGACCCAGGGCGAATGGCAGACGACCAAGCAGCCCGGCAGCGCGATGGATATGGGGGGCATCCTGTTGCGCGACGGGGCGGGGGCCACCAAGGTTTCCGCGACGCTGCAGGCCATGAGTTCGACCGGGCCGGTGCTGGACGTGGCCACCACCGACGCCGCAAGGCAGATGATGTATGTGGCGCTGGAGGCGGCCTGAGTCGCCCGCATATGATCAGACTCCCCTGGCAAAAGCAGGGGGCGCGCGGGCGCTTGGACGCCCTGCGCACACGTGGCTGAGTGACCAGTCGCCCCCGCCGACCAGAAGAATTGCGCCGCCCCTGCACCCTTGCGGGCGGGGGCAATAGGGCAAAGGGGCGTGAAGATTCGGTCAATGGCCGCTGATCTGGTCAGCCGGTGTCGGTCGCTCTGTCGTCGTGTCGGCCGTGTGGTGCGGGCAGATTCGCGCAGGAACGGTGCAGGAACTGTTCGGGACTTTTTCCGGGACTGACAGTCCCGAAGGGTCCCGAACTAAGCTAAGTTGTCCATTCGTTCCGTTGGCGCAGCACGGGGCGGCTTGTGCGCTGTGGCGCGCAGGGCCTTGAACTATCTGGATTTTCCGGTGAGTTGCGTGGAGCGGGTGAAGGGAATCGAACCCTCGTATTCAGCTTGGGAAGCCGAACAGGGGCGTTTCTGATCATGGGCTTGCCGGATTTTCCGGGATTTCTTTCGGGACTGATCGCACAAGCTGCGGCCAGAGGTCGGGCGGCAGGCGGTCCATAAGCATTTCGATGTAGATCGCTTTTTCCGTTTCCAGTTGATTCCGCAGCTTCTCATATCCTGTCAGGAAAGCCTGCTGGCCGCTGGTGGCTGCGGCGCGCAAGAGAGTGATCCGCATGTTGGCCTTGATGGCTTCAAGGCGCAGGATTGCCGCGCCGAGGTCATAGTCGCCGGTTGCGTTTATCGCGTCCAGATCGCGTTTCATCTGGTCGAAGTCGTGCCCGAGGCCGATCTTGGCGAAGGCTGCTTCTATCGGATCAGTCTTGGGCATGGCGTTTCCTTTTCGCTGTGATCGGCACCACCCTGAACCCATCCATCGCCTGCGCCAGATCGGAGTCGAGCACATGGGCGTAGCGGGTGGTGGTTTCGACGGTGGTGTGGCCCAGCAGGCGTGACACCAGCTTCAGGTTGCCGGTCTGGCGCAGCAGGCGGGTGGCGAAGGTGTGGCGCAGGTCGTGGAAGCGGAAGTCCTCGATCCCCGCGGCGACCACGGCCTTGTGGAAATCGCCGTGGATGCCGCCGCCGTTCGGGTTGATGCGGCGGCGCTGGCCGGTCTGTTCGTCGACATAGGTCAGCACATAGGCGCGGTCGGCGGGGGTGTCGGCGCGGGGCAGGCTGGACAAGAATGCCCGCAGTTCGCCGTTGATCGGGAAGTTCAGCGTCCCGCCGCCCTTCAGTCGAAACCGGATGCGCAGCGCGGCAAGATCCACATCTGACCATTGCAGGCCGCAGATGCTGGCGCGGCGGGCGCCGGTCATCAGGGCGAACAGCGTCATGGGGTGAAGGTCGGGGCGCAGCTTGGCCAGCAGGTCGGCCTGTTGGGCCTCGGTCCGTTCGCGGATGCGTTCGCGGGGTTCCGGCACCTCGGCTGCCTTCAGCTTCAGCGGGGCCACGGTCGCGCCGTGAAAGTCGGCCATGTGGCGGATCGCGCGGCCCAGC
>JACCDR012344778.1_pt1 | contig 14022 bp, 11 predicted proteins | sample 7446431 | NCBI WGS metagenome assembly JACCDR01 (sample SAMN15323443, study PRJNA562643) | freshwater metagenome | isolation source: river surface water | place: USA:Blue River Watershed | collected 2017-08-17 | reverse complement strand
GAAAGATAAAAATCTTTAGTATATCAATGTTAATATTTACAATATCAATAAATAATATAATAATATTATCAAGTTATGAATATATAGGAATAATGTCATATTTATTAATAAATACTTATAAAACAAGAATAAAAAGTAATAAGAGTAGTGTATTATCAATGTTAATAGGAAAAATAGGAGATATGGGTATAATATTAAGTATAATAAGTTCTTCTTGTGATTCTCTGTATATAATATTAAAAATAGGATTATTATTAGGAATAATGAGTAAATCAGCTCAAATAATCTTACATAATTGATTAATTCTAGCTATGAATGCTCCAACTCCAGTATCTTCCTTATTACATTCTTCAACATTAGTAACATCAGGTGTATTATGAATATATAAATTAAATATAAAAAATTCAAATATATATACTAATATAGGATTATTAACAATAATAATAATAGGATTAAGTAGTTTATTAACAAATGATATTAAGAAATTAATTGCATTATCAACAAGTTCTCAAATAGGATTTATATTAGTAATAAAAGGAATTGAAAATCAAGAATTATTCTTCTATCTAATAGTTACACATGGAAATATTAAAAATTTATTATTTTTATCTATAGGTTTAATTATTAAATCTCAATTATATTCCCTAACCCTTCTTATTAAAACCTCTCATAGAGAGGTTATATACCTCTATATTAACAACGTTAATATTAACGTAGTTAATAAGTTATCTACTAACCTTCTTATTAAGAAGTTATCCATGGTAAATATATATAAGATATCAAATCAAGATATAAGAAAATGTATGAATTATAATAATGAATATTTACCACAATTTACATTATTAATTAGTATAATAGGTTTAATAGGTTTACCATATTTCTCAATATATTTTAGTAAAGATTTATTATTAATTCTTAGTTATATATTAACTCTATCATATTTATCATTAGTTTCACACTTATTATTAATAGGTTCGATATTTACAATAATATATTCTTTAAATATATTATTTAATATATAACATTTACCTCTTTTATTAATTATACTTACCATAGGTAAGTATATATATCTATATTAATAATAAAAAATCTAAAATCATAAAGTATATATATATATATTATAATCTTAACTTAAAATTGTAAAGATAATACGTTGAATAGAAGTATATAAGAACCTATAATCTGTCAGGACTATATGTTACTACCATATGTGTAAATAATCATATAATTGACTATAGTTTAAATGAAAATACTATTCTTAGAAAATAGAGATATAAGTAAAAATCTTATTAGATTCCATAATCCATTATTAATTATCTAAGTTTGGTAATTAAGAATATATATATAGGTAACGATTATTAATTAATTACGTTTAGGGGTAATTAAGAATATATATATATAAATATAGGTAAGTAATTGTATAGTTTAAATAGAACAATTGACTTTTAATCAATAAGTTTGGTATAAAATCCCAATACATCTAATTGTAGTAATCCATCTCTTTCTAAATAATATTACAAAAGTAATATATAACCTCTCTATTTGTACTATAATGTAAGGGATATCTTTAAAAATAATATTACAAAAGTAATATAATCAGGAATAATATTACAAAAGTAATATAATCATTAATCAGGAATAATATTACAAAAGTAATATAATCAGGGATAGTTAGTAGTTTAATAAAATCTCATATTTCCACTATGATGTTGTAAGTGTCTAATCTTACCTGTACGATTAATATAAATAGACTGGTAGGACTATACATTAAAATAAAAGATCATTACATATGGTAAGGGTAAAAGTAATATTAGAAATGGTAATATAAGTATATATAATTAGATAAAATTAGAATAAAGGTATATATTATAATGAAAAAAAAGATAACTAAATAAGAAATAAAAATAAGTATAGTAGAAGGGAATAATCTTAGTATATAATGAAAAAGAAAAACAAAGTAGTATTTAATGAAATGTATAAAAATAATATTGTCTTTGGAAAAAAGAAAAAAGTAATCTAAATAGAATTCTGATAGTTCTATCTTTACGCCTCTATATATATAAAAATATATAACCTCTAAAAAGTAAAGATTGATAATGTTGTACTAAAAAAATCGATAGTGAAAAGTATAGTGATAGAACATTGAAAAGTATTTGGTTGAAAAAGTCTAAAATAAATAGTAATATAGTAGTATAATAAAATAACATATACTTTAGTATAAGTAATTAACGAGTGAATATATATAGTGATAATAAAGTAAAAATTAAATATATAATACAAGAATAGGTAGTGATCTTATTTTATATAAAATAATGTAAAAGATAGTTTAAATAGTAAAACATGTAAAAGTTTCTCTAATGATATAAGATAAGTAAGGTGAAATGCTAATCGAACACCTATATAACTTGTTTTCTTAAAAATGCATCTAAGTGCAAAACATATGATAATATATACGTAATGTAAATAAATGCAATAAATGTATAATATATGTTATGGGAATATATATTAAAAGATATATAATCTAAATAAAACAGTTAATAAATAAATATATTATGGTATATAATAATACTCATTAAGTAAAATGTATAATAAAATAAAGAATAAATATAATAGTAATTAGATCTTAAAATAAATGTGATAATATATTAATAGAGGTAAATATATACATAAAATGAAAAATGGTAAAAAAGAGTATAACCATAAGTTGTTAGTGATATAAGAATGTTCTTTAAAAAGAAAAAACTAGTAATAGTAATATAGAAGTAAGAATGTTGATTAGAGTACAAAAATATGAAAAGAATAATTTATATAAATGAAATATAAAGTAAATAAATGGTTAATCTATCTTAAAGTAAAATAAAAACGATAAGAATCTACCTATAGGTAATAAACAAGTGTGGTCGTAAAAAAGATAGTGTAAATAAAGAAATAAAAGATAAAAAGAGTATATGAAGTAAAAATAAGAATTATATTTAAAGGAATTCAGCAAAAACTATTCTAACTATTTACCAAAAATATAAGTATTTGCAAAAGATAATATATATCGAAGTATAAATATTGTAACTTGCTCAATGTTAAGAAATAAATGCTTCTTATTAATAATAAGTTAAATCTTACCCCCCCAAAGGGGTAATTATTAATATTACCTATATGTTAATATATCTAAATAAAGTAAACGTTGTTTGGTAACAGATATATGTTTGGGGTAAAATAAGTAGTTAATAAGTAATAAACCTTAATAAATAGATCTTTTAACTATGAGAAGATGAAAGTAGCAAACCATATAGATTAATCATCTAAGTGCATGAATAGAAGAATAAGAATAGTACTGTCTCTAAAATAAAAATATGGAAATAATAATATAAGTGAAGATACTTATAAATAAAACATTAAAGAGGAAAAGTCTATAGAAACTTAATTAAATTATATCAGGTTATAGGATATAAGGTTAAATTTTAATTGGGTATTATCCTTTAAAAATAGAATAAAGGAAAGCATAAATTATATTTAAGTAATAAACTTAAGAGTATATATATAATTAATAATTAAAGATACATCTTTAAATAATTGAATCTCATTAAAATTGAATGTTCTAGTAGTAACATTTGAAATATCTAAATAAATGATAAAAGGATAAAAGTTACTCTATAGATAATTGGTTAATGATAAATATAAGTAAGAGATTATATTTATAGATTGATACGTCCATTTTGCATTTATATATCCTATTCTAGAAGAATAAAATAAGGGTTAGCTTGCTTGGCTATAAAAATATATCATGATGTGAGTTAAGTTCCTTGTAAAAGAGAACGGTTTCTATCTTAATGTAAATTAAGAATATATAAAAATATTGTAGTATGCAAAGAATCAAATATAATTTATAATTGATAATTATATATCACATAAATACAATTAATGATAATTTCTAAATTAACCACTATATATATATCTTATCTAAAATCAATATAATTGATTAAATAATTCTAAATACTTAAATCACCCCCCCAAAGGGGGGGAGTCATACCTAATTATTTACCTTCGGTAAATATTGTATTCTAACTTATGTAACTACGTGTTACTACGTTAATAAGATAATCTGGACAATAATAATATTAATAGCAATCTTATGAATAGAAGAAATAGAGACTATGGATATAGTATTATATATAAACATAATAATAGAGAATTTCTTAGAAGGTATAATAATAAAATTAATAGGTGATCTGATAATAGAATGAGAATGAAATGAGAATGGATGGAGTATTTATGAAATAATGAATATATCTAATGAGATAATAGGTGATTATAATGATATAATATCATTAAATATAATCTTAGAATATATAAGTATAATTACAATAATATTAATTATAATATAATCCACCTCTTTATATATACCCCCCTTTGTAATATAATATGTAAATAGTTAATATGTTATAGAGTGTAATATAATATTAACATAGTTAATATGTTATAGAGGTATATGTGTTACTACGTAAATATAAAGTGAATAAAGTGACAAGATATATAATAATATATATATTATTAAGTAGTATAAATAGTGTATGATTAATATATGGAATAAGTAATAGTATAATAAAGTGAATAATAATAAGTATAAGTATAAAATTAGGAATCTATCCTAATAATCATTATATAATAAATTTCTATAGGAGTATAAGTATACTAAAAGTAATCTTAATATCAACAATTCCAAAAATCTGAATAATCTATTTAATATCGGAGATATATCTAGAAATAATATTAAATAATAAGAATATATTATTAATAATAAGTATAATAAGTATAATAATAGGAACAATAAATGTTATAAATAACATAGAATTAAAATCAATATTAGGTAATAGTAGTATCATAACAATGGGTATCATAATAAATTTATTATGATTAAATAAAGAATGATATAGTTTATATTATATAGAAATATATAGTATATTTAATTTATTATTATTAATAGGGTTAATCTATAGTAAAAATATAATAATCTTATTTATAATCTATAATTTCTTAGGTTTACCTCCCTTATTAGGGTTTATTATAAAATATGAATATTTAAGTTTATTATTACATTGTAATATTATATTAACTATATTTATTTATATTACAATTACTATATCTAGTTATATGTATTTAAGATTAATTGAAAGAATCATTAGTTTATCTCTTAGATCACAGAATATTAATCTAAAGATTTATATATTCTTATTTATAGATTTATTATAATCTCCCCTCCATATATACCCCATATATATCTCTATCTCTAGTGATTCTATATATAGTTGTAATAAACTCTATCTCTAGTGATTCTATATATAGTTTAATAAAATAAAACAAATAATTTTGAGTTATTAATTAGAGGTAAAAATCCTCTTATCCTTACAGTAATAATATATTATATTATGTAATAAGAATATAAGTATAAGTATAATGTGTATAAACTCAATAATAGTAGGTAAATGTTATGTAAGATATTTATTTAATGAAAAGATAATAGAAAATATATATAATCTAGAGGGTTTAATAATAGAAAATGAAATAAAAAGAAGTATAAGTATTAATATAATAATATTAATAATAATAATATTTTCAATAGATCGTAATGTTAGTCTAACTTTTTATAAAATAACAAAGATAAGAAGATTTAATATAAGTTCCTATTATAATATAATAAGTTATAAAAATATAAATATAATAAGATGATTAATAATAGAAATAGAGAAAGGTATAATAGAATATATAGAAAATAATAATATATCGAGATTACATCAATTTAGTCTATTAATAAAATATGATAATTCCTCAATCTTAATATTATTTGTAATAAGTTTAAATATAATCTTTTTTAAATTTTAACCTATCTATAAACCAAACAACATACTTTATTAAAAAGTAATATATATCTACCCAGTTTAACCTATTGTCTATGTAGTTTAATAAAAATAATGTTTTCCAAAAACACTAGTTGTAAGTATATAATCTTACCATTTATACTATCCATCTACCATATATGGGATTAGTAATAATAATAATAATATTAATGATAATAATATATATAAATATAAATAAAATGAATAAAAAAGACTTTAAAAACATTAGAGCCCGAAGTATAATAAGAAATCATAGTATAGATAGTATATTGTCAGGCTATAAGAATGATATGAACCAATATATATTAAGTGTAATAATAATATTAATAATAATAAAAATAACAATAGATGAAGTAAAATATAATGAGGAAGAAGGTATATTAGTATGAGGAATACTAATAATAAATATAATAATATTTTATATATTATTATCTAGTACAATGTTATTATTAATAATAAGTTCAATGTTATGTCAAAAATGAAAATCAAAACTCTTTAATAAATCTTTACTTGGTAAACTTAAACTTGTAATGAATGTATTTCCAATAATAATAAAAAATTATTTGCCACAAATAATAGAATATATACATTATTATTTATATAAAACATATGATTTAGGAACAGAAATAATATTATTAATAATAATGGTAATCATATTAATGATTACTATAAAAATATCAGTAATATCTTTAGGTAAATTAAAAAAGAAATAAATATACCCCCTGTCTCAACAGGGGTTATTAATAGTTTAAATAAAAACAATTGTCTCATAAACAATAAGATTAAGGTAGATAAATCCTTATTACATGATAATATATATATAACCTCTCTACATATAGTAAGTTCCATTTGATGGAACTTATTGCAGTTAGGACTATATAACTAAAACAGTTATACTGTTTTATAGATTACTACAAAGTATACTGGGGTATAACAATATTAAATATATTAATAATAATAAATAGTATAACAATAAATGAATCAATAATGGAATATAAGAATATAGTGTGTAATATATGTAGTAATATAGGTATGGATAATATAACAATAATGTTAATTTGAATAATGGAAATATTAGGTACAATAATAGAAATAAATATAAAAAATAAAATAATAAAAAAAATGATAATAATATCAATGTGATTAACAATAAATGTATTAGAATATAGCTTATTTTATATATATTATGAAAGTATATTAATACCAATAAGTATCTTAGTATTAAAAGGTTTGGGATCAATAATAAGAAGAAAAGGTATAACTCGTTTAATATATAATACTTGTATAAGTAGTATAGGTATATTAATAAGTATATTAATGATAATATATAGAAAGGGTAATACAGTAATAGAATGATTAGATATAACAATAATAGATAATATATTAAGTTTAATATCATTTAGTATAAAAATTCCAATAAATCCATTACATAAATGATTAATATATGCTCATAGTGAGAGTTCAACAATAGGTAGTGTAATATTAGGTGGATTAATATTAAAATTAGGAATTTATGGTATCTATAGAATAAATATAAGGAATAAAGAGAAATGGTTAATTATATTAATGTTAATTATAACTATGATAAGTAGTATAAATAGTAGTATGATAATAATTTTAGAATTAGATATTAAAAGAATAATAGCCTATAGTTCAATAATTCTAATGAATATTATATTAGGTAATTTAATAATGATAAATTGAATAGGTATTTATAATAGTATAATATTAACATATACTCTCTCTTTAATATGTAGTGGTTTATTTATATTAATAGGTATATTATATAATAGATATCTAACAAAAGATAATGAATATTATTCAGGATTGAATATTAATATGAATATTTTTAGTAAAATATTATTAATTATGTTCTTTTCAAATATATCTTTACCTTTAACTTGTTCTTTTATTGGGGAATTTTTTATTATATGAAATTTCTATTTACATTATGGTTTAATTACTATCTTTATCTTATTATCTATCTTATTTATTAATATTTTATTTATATGATATAATACTAAAATATTATATACTCTTATTAATATTTATTTATTACTCATATTCGATATCTGTAGATTAGAATTTTTTATAATTATTCTATTTATATTTTATATTACTATTATAGGTATATTTCCTACTTATTTCACCTTTTTATGTGATTGTATCACTTTTTATTTACTACTTATATAATCTTTACAAAGTAAAGATAACCTCTCTATTTAATACTACCAGCTATGTTTAGCTATGCTGGTTTACTACGTAATTACTGGTAATCTACTGTTTTAATATATTGGTAATAATATGTGAATAGTCTAAGTCCATTAGAAGATTTAAGGGTTCTTGAATTAAAGGAAGATTTAACAGAGACATTATTATTATTATGGTTAATAATAACAATAATAGATAAATATGATTATATATTAATATGTGAAAATGAGTTGTTAGGTAATTGAATAAAATTAGAAATGATATATAAAATAATAAAAGAGAATGTATTAAATACATTAGGTATCTATAAAAATCTTAATAGTATAATAATAATAGGTATAATGATATATATTTGTGTATCAAATATAATAGGTTTATTACCTTTAACATTGGTGTTAACATTAGATATATTAATGAATTGAATAATAAGTATAACAATATTATGTTATATAACTAGAATATGTATAAGACAAAATAAAAAAAATAGTATTTATATAATATATGTTCCTAATATTCCTTATTTATTAATAATAATGATGGGTATAATAGAATGTATCAGTTATATAAGTAGATGTATATCTTTAACTATAAGATTATCAGCTAATATATTAGGTTCTCTTGTAATGGTAAAATTAATAAGTTGTATGTTATGATTATTATTAGTTAATCTTTATTTAATATTAAGTTTTAATTCTTTTACTAGTTTTATTTTCTCTATTATGGCCTCAGTATATATATTAGAATTATTCGTTTGTTTTATACAAAGTTTTATTTTCTCTTTATTATCTAGTGTTTATTTACTTGATACTATTTATTTAAATCTTTAATAATTACCACCCATACTCTTAATTATATAATCTCACTTATATTAATCTAAAGATTAATATATAACCTCTCTATATATATATATAGAGGTATAAAAGTAAAAGTAGGTCTATTGTCAGGATATATAGTTTAAAAAAAATAATATATTGTGATTATATAGATTAAGGTTAGATTCCTTATATTTTCCTTATCTTAAATAAAAATATATCTTTACGTAGGTAAAGATAGTAAACTAATAACATTACCAGCATAGCTGGTAATATAATAATCCAAAATATATATTTACGTAGGTAAATCAGATCTATAAAACAGTAATAATGTTTAAATATGAATAGTAAACCGTTATATCTCATAATTATTAATTACGTTTGTAATTAAGAATAGGTAATCACCCGGGAGTCATACTGTTTTAATATATGGTAATAGAAGGTGTTGATGAAAAATGATTATCCAGGATGTAATAGATATGGTTTAAGTGATAGTGGTAGTATAAATATGAATAATATGAGTGATTATCTAGATAAAGTAATGTATTATATATTAATAGTGTTAATAATGATAAGTGTATTATTATTTCTAATAATAAGGAGATATGGTAATAAGAGGATAAGTGTGAAAAATAATAGTTATAAAAGCTTATATATAATAGAAATATTATTAGTAATATTACCTTCAGTAATATTAATATTAATTAGTATTCCATCAATATGATTATTATATTCTAATGAAGAATTAATAGAAGGTTTAATTACAATAAAAATAATTGGTGTCCAATGATATTGAAGATATATCTTAAATGATATATTAAATAATGAAATAATAATAGATAGTTATACTTTAAATGATGATAATATAGAATTATTTAGATTAATTGAAGTAGATAATAAATTATTATTGCCTTATAGAAAATCTATACGTTTAATTTTAACTAGTGTTGATGTAATTCTCTCTTTTAGTATACCCTCTTTAGGTTTAAAATGTGATTGTATACCTAATCGAATAAATTATTCTACTTTATATATATTAAGACCTAGTTTTTTTATTGGACTATGTACTGAATTGTGTGGAAATGGACATTCCAATATGAATATTGTTTTAGAAAGTGTTGATAATTTAACTTTCTTTAATTGATTATTTTCTTATATCATTAATTAACTACGTGTAATCATACTTAACTATCTATATATATTAACCAAAGTTAATATATATCACCCCAAAGGGGTGACATTACCAGCATAGCTGGTAATAATGTTTAAATATATGTAGTATAATATGAAATTATATCTATTTGAAAAATAGAAGAATAAGGTGTAATTCCTTACTTATCCATATAAAGTCTTATATATACCTCTCTAAATAGAGGTACCTGTATATATATTGAAATCTACCTCTCTAAATAGAGGTACCTGTATATATATTAATTATAATTTATTTATTAATAAATTATCATATTAGTTTACTATTATTTACCTTCGGTAAATATTGTATTCTAACTTATTAACTACGTGTTACTACGTTAATAAGATGTACGTTTGGTAATTAAGAATCGATCATTAAAACAGTCAGACTGTTTTAATATAGTTATCATGTATGGATCTTTAGGTAAGCCAATAGGTTCAGGTTTAGCATTAATAGGATTATGTGGTGCAGCTTTAGGTGCAGGTATAACTTTAGGTAGTTATATATATTCAGTAGGTAGAAACCCAATGTTAAAAGAGAGATTATTTAAAGAATTATTAATTTGTTTTGCTTTAATTGAATCATTTGCTTTATTCTCTTTATTAGTATCTTTCTTAATTTTATTTGCTTAATTATTACTATAGTGTAACCCTATGGGTTACAACCTAACCTGCTATACATTATCCCCCCAAAGGGGGGTAGAGGTATGATTTGATTTAATATAATAATGAATAAAAGTAATTGTATAGTTTTACCTATAGTTTTAATAATGATAATAATTGAATGTAAAGAAATAGTATTGTTAGATATATTAGAGTTTTTAAAAATAATAAATCTTTAAAGATTAACTCTAATCTAACCTCTCGATATATACCCATGGTATATATAATAAAAATAAATAATGTTAAGATGAATCTATAGTGTAAATGCGAAAGATATAGGTATAAATTATACAATAATAGGTATAATAGGAGGTATAATAGGTTATAGTAATAGTATTATAATAAGGAATGAATTATATAGTAGTGGAAAACAATATATTAATGATATAAATTATAATGATATATATAATGTAACAATAACTTTACTAGGTTTAATAATGATATTTTATTTTATAGTGCCTATATTAATAGGAGGATTTATAAATTATTTATGTCCAATAATGATAGGAAGTATAGATATGTCTATGGCTAGATTAAATAATATAAGTTTCTGATTATTAGTTAGTGGATTAGTAGTCTTAATAACATCTAGTATAATAGATTTAAATAATGGAGTAGGTTGAACATTATATGTTCCTTTATCTACTATAGAATATAGTAGTAGTAGCAGTGTAGATTTATTAATCTTCTCATTACTTTTAGGAGGTATTAGCTCATTATTAGGTTCAATTAATATAATAACAACATTATATAATAATCGAATTAATGGATTAAACATGATTGAAATGAGTATATTTAGCTGATGTGCTTTAATAACTAATATATTATTATTATTAGCTTTACCAATATTAACAGTAGGAATTACTTTAATAATAACTGATAGGAATATAAATACAGGTTTTTATAATAGTGAGTATGGAGGTGATATTATTTTATTCCAACATATATTCTGGGTATTCGGCCATCCGGAAGTATACACTAAATAAAATGAAAGAATGAATAAAGATCTAATAAGATCTAATAAGATATATCTTTTACTACCTTCGGTAAATGGAGGTGGATAATCACCCGGGGGAGGTATGGTAATAACTTACCTATGGTAAGAGTAAATATAAATTACCTATGGTAAGAGTAAATATAAAAAATGTTTTAATATCAATGTATAAAGAGGTTCTATGGTTAGAAACTTAGATTCATGATCTAAGAATAAGGATTCGATTTTCTTCCTAAACATTATCTTTACAAAGTAAAGATTATAACCCATAATCTAATATTACTATGTAATATAAATAGAATTACCTATCTAATATATCTAAATAAAGTTTAACAGATATATATTCATCATATATGTTTAAATACTTTCTGTGTAATAATAAATATATAAAATAATATATATAGAGGTTTAAATACGGTAATAGTTTAATAAAAACACTAAATTGATAATTTAGAAGATTGAAGTGTAAATCTTCATTATATGACTACAAACAGTCATACTGTTTTAATAGGTCCTTAGGTGATAATAGTAATAATAATAATTTGAAACATAATAAGTAATTTATTAATAGGTAACAAAGTCTTTATGATATTGTGAATAGAGTTAATAATATTTTATATAATATCAAATAATTGAATCTTAGGAGTGAGTAATGATAATTTATTACAATCTATTTATTCAATATATATCATAAGTTTATCAGGTTTAGAAACATCTATATATTTATTAATATTAACATTAATTTAAGATTACCTCCCACTAAATATACCCCTGGGTATATCCAAATAATATAAATAGTATATTAGATTGCAAATCTAAAAGTATTGGTATAATCCAATTTTTACCTTCGGTAAATAACCTTCTGAATAATACTAACCATATCACCCTAAAGGCTTAAGTATCTATATATAATAAATCTAAAAAGGTAAATATATATTAATATTACCAGGATTTGGAATAATATCTCATATATTAAGTGAGGAATCAGGAAGGAGAATATTTGGTAAGATAGGTATGATATATGCAATATGTAGTATAGGAATTTTAGGTTTTATAGTGTGAGCACATCTAATGTTTGTAGTGGGTTTAGATAGTGATAGTAAATCATATTTTACAGCATCAACAATGATAATAGCAGTACCAACAAGTATAAAAGTATTTTCATGAATAAGTACAATATTAGAAGGAAGATTAAGATTAACAGTACCAATGTATTATGGTATAGGTTTTATAATATTATTTACATTAGGAGGATTTACAGGTATAGTATTATCAAATGCAAGTTTAGATATAGTATTACATGATACTTATTACGTTATAGCTCTTTTTCTATACGTTTTATCTTTAGGAGCAGTATCTAGTATATTAGGAGGAATATACAAATATTCAATAATAATTATAGGAAAAAAATATAACCATATATTAGGAAAAATTCAATATAATTTATTTATTATAGGAGTTAATATAACTTTCTTTCCACAACTATTCTTAGGATTAGGAGGATTACCTAGAAGATATAGTGATTATACCAATGGTTATAATACTTATAATAAGTTAAGTACTTATGGTACTTATATTACTAATATATCTATAATATTATTATTTATTATAATCTTCTTACAATTAACTGAAGAGAAATTAGTTTATACACCTAATGATATTTTAATAAAAAGTTTCTTTTATAATAGTAATAATGCATATAATAATCTTCTAATTATTAATGGTTTAGAATATATACTTAATATACCTATTCTATTCCTTACATTTGAGGAATTACCTATTTTAACTACTGTAATATATCTATCTAATCCTGTGACCAATGCTGAGACTTCAACATATATTATTAACTATATTAATAACTATATTAATAATAATAAATATTTAAAAAATTTCTTAGCTAAGTGAATACCTATCTCTATATTTATATATATAAATATAATGGGTGTAGAATTAAAAAGAATAAAGTACATTTTTAGAATTAGATATAACAAAGCTGTTGATTTCTTAAAAAATCAATATAATAAAGTTGTTAATTTCTTAAAAAATCAATATAATAAAGTTGTTAATTTCTTAAAAAAGAAATAATAATCCTAAATATATCTTTACGTAGGTAAAGAAATATATAAATGATGAATCTATATTTACGTAGGTAAATAAAATATATAAATGAGAATATTAAAAAGTAATGTAATATTAAGAGGTATAAATAGTAATATATATGATTCAAGGATAAGTAGTAATATAAATTATTTCTATAATTTGG
>JACCDR010074272.1_pt1 | contig 14022 bp, 30 predicted proteins | sample 7446431 | NCBI WGS metagenome assembly JACCDR01 (sample SAMN15323443, study PRJNA562643) | freshwater metagenome | isolation source: river surface water | place: USA:Blue River Watershed | collected 2017-08-17 | reverse complement strand
GTTAACCACTTCCGATTCCTCATCAATCCGATAGTGCTCGCACACCCAAACGTAATCAGCTTTGACCCAATCGAATTGGTTCTGTTGAATCGCTTTGTCCCAGCTTGCGGGATCGTCGCCGAATTCCTCTTTGTATTGCTCAATCGGGTATGGCGTCAGCACATAGCACCGCTTGGCGTCCGATTTGTCCTGCCGTTTCGCGCCGAGGTCGAAGAAAACGCACGAATCAGCGTCATAGATCGGCTCGATATTGATGCGCTGCCGCTCGTTGTCGTCGTCGTCTTCGTCCTCGTAGCACGCACGCAGGCGCCACGCACCGAAACCGCCGCTGGTGCCCTCCTCAAATGCGTTGTCATACGCCTCGTTCGCACTGCAGCGGTTTTCGTCGCTGCGGTACAAACCATCGCAGGTATCCGCCATCTCGTCTTCATCGCCATCGTGCGGGATGAAATCGACGGTGACGCGATTATTCCGGTATTCGTTCACCACGCGGATAACCGCCAAGTGAACCTGATTAAACTCGAACCGGACCTTATTGGCGAATTGCTCGCCAGCCGCGCCTTCCCACTGCGCCGAGGCCACGGAATAGAACCGCCGATCCTCTAGGCACTGCTCGCGCTCGGGCCATTGGGCATCAATGATCGTGTCGAACTCTTTGATCGCCTCGGCGTGGATCTGCTTCAGCCGGTCGGCATTGCTGGTGCGGGCCATGGTGTCCCCTGCGGTGCGCTGCTGGCGGCGCGTGACTCAGCAATCAGCGTAGTTTAGCGCCTTGAGAACGGCGAAACCATCGGCATGGGCGCTACAACGTCCCGTGGCTGCTTTGCTGCGGTGATTGCCGGGAACAGTTCAGCCAGGGCCCAAATCAGCGCATCGGCCCGGTTCGGGCTTTTGGCCCCGGTATATCCGTGCGTCGAGAACCCGGCTAGCTCGTCCTCAAGCTCTGGGAACATGCCAACATGCCGAACCTTGCCCTGCTCATATAGGGCGCTGAATGGCTCGGCGCGCTGCACCTTTCCTCGGCTGGCCGTCACCTTCTTAAACGGCGTGCGAGGCCGGGCAACCTGTATGGTCTGCTGCACCATGGCTCCGCCGAAGTTGGTTTCCCCGACCACGCAGGATGCGCTGTGCCGCTCAAATGCAGAAGTTGCCACCCTGCCCCATGTCGCAGGCCCGGCCTTGAGCGTGGCGTCTTCCAGCAGGTACGCGCAGCCGTCTGTGCCCAAGCCAAGCACGACAATTCCGATTTCGTCGTTGTCGGCGTTGTCCTCATCGTCTGCGCCGGAAGGGTCAACAGACACGACAACCCGCACCATGTCAGGGACTCGGCCGTCAATCACGCGCCAGCGGTCAACATGGATTTCAGGGAACAGCGCCGATGGATTGGCGTCGGCAAACTGGCCTTCTGCGAACCGCTTACGCATGCGGGCCGGCATGCTTTCCAGCAGCTTCAGATACTCGGGCGATAGGTTATCTACGTTGTCGGCCGGGTTAATCTGGAAGCAGACGTAATCGTCAGGCTGGGCCAGCGCCTTCTTTGTCTCGGGGTCAATCTTCTGCACAAAGCGCCGGTACGTCCAGTGCGCTTTATTCGGCGGGTTGCAGTCGTAATAGGCGCGCACCTTTAGCAGCGACGGCGCCCGCCCTTCCATCTTGACTGTTGCGCGCTGGGCAAGCCGGGTTAGCGCAGTATCGATTGACCCTACAGGAATCTGGCTGCACTCGTTGAAATACAGCGTAGAGAATTCCATGCCGAGAATCTTCTCGGTGCGCTCTTTATCGTCTAGGCCCGCAAACCATATTTGCGAATTGCCCGGAAGCTCGGCAAATCCGTCTTGCGTGTGCATCTTGTATTCCACGCCTGGGAATGCCGTCCGCATCACCTTGGGGAACGTGTCGAGCACCACCGATGCCTTGAGGTGGTTGTATCGGAAGCGGAATATCCCGTGCCGTGACTCCGGGGCCTTCAGCGCACGGAAGACGACATTGCGAGTAAGTAGGAACGTCTTACCGCTGCGGCTGCCACCAAACAGCATGCAGTGCGTGGCATCGCTTGCCAGCACCGCCTGCGCCTGTTCCTGCCGTGGCGTGAGCTTCACAAAGCCTCGTCGTGCGCGCTGGCAATGATCCTCACCGGCCCGCCACCGTCGCCAACATGCTCAACGCGGCCCAGCTTAGGCGCCGCGAACTCAGCCAGCCGCGCCAGCAGATCAAGCGCCTTGCCGGGATCGGGCCTGCCCCTGTCGGTGCCATCGCCTTCCGCAACCAGCGTCAACCAGCGAGCAACGTTGTCGGCGTTTGACTCCAGCAGCATGCGGACGGTTTCGCGGAACTCGCGGTTGACTTTGTTCTGCGAGCCAGGAGGGCGGCCGTTCGGATTGTTTGACCGGCGCTTCTGTTTCTCTGTGTTGTTTTCTTGCATCACTTGGGCTCCGTGTCGTTGCTGCGCTTCCGAACGTAACAATACCCAGGGTAGCCATCATGAATGCCGTTGTCCTGAGCCCAGGCTTGCCACTCGGCATCGCGGCAACTGCAGTAGTGGCGGATGGCGTAAAACATCGCCACGGGCCATGCGATAACCAAAGCCGCCAACAGTATTTCAATCACTCTGCACGTCCAAGCTATTCGCAGCCCCGCGAACATACTTTGCCGCCGCTGCCCTGGCCTCGTCCTTCGCCTGCCTAAGCGCCGCCTCAATGAATGAGCACACTTGCTGCGCATGCTCGCTGCTCTGGAAAAGAGCGTTGCATGAAGCGTCGCCGTATTGCAGCGTCGCAATAACTGATCGGTCGGCGGGATCGGCGCTAACCCGCTTGAATCTGGTCATGATTGTGGCTGACATTGCGGCTTCCTGTGGTGCTACTTCTTTTTGCGAAGGATAGCCGGCTTAATCAGCGGCTCGCCTACTGTGTGGGCAGTCGCAACAAAAACCGTTTCATTGCCAGGCTTGCAGCGCCATGTGATTCTGCCGTCGCTCATGCGTCGAAGCCCAGCGATTGTAAATCTGTCGCCAGCATTAAGCGGTAGGCTAGGATCGTCAGGAATCTGGCACGGGCCATCCGGCCAATTGGCTTTTCGTTTCTTCGCTTCTTCGCGTTCTGCTTTGCGGCGCAGTTCTCTAGCGCCGAGCTTTTGCTTTGCGTCTAGCATTGCGGCTTCCGGTGGTGATTGCGTTGTAAATCAAAACGCCATTATTGCGGCGCTCATGGCTTTTGCCGCCCAAGCATCGTCTTTTTCCAACACTACCCCCTCAAATCTGACGTTGATCGGCTCAGGCCAACCGTGAGAATTCCACCACTGGTGCAGCATGAACATGCCATCCACGCTGGCGGGCAATTCGTTGTTGCCGTGCAACTTGTGCCGCTGTTTGGCATATGCCCATTGTTCTGTCGTCCAGCCAAGAATTGCAGTAATCGTGCCATTTTCCATGCTCTGCTCTTTGCTGCCTAGCATCTGCTTTTGGTCTGACATTGCGGCCTTTCGCTGGGTTGCTTATTCCTGCGGCCGAGCCATCCGGGGCAGCGGCTCAGATTGTGGGGGCCTTGGCATAGCGGGCAGACATTCACAGTGCGGCCACCCAATCCAGTTGCCGCGCATCCTCTACCCGCGCTGCTGGCTTCTGCCTGCGCTTCTTCGATTCCGTCAGCCCGGCAGCCTTTGCGCACTTCGGGCCAAACATGCGCGGGCCGATGGTGATTGCAGCGCGCAGCAGGGGTCGTTGGCATCGGACGCATTTCACGCAGCCTCCGTCAAGATTTGCCAGGCGACAGCAGCGCATTCTGGCACTTGCCCATTCCCAATGGCTTTAAACCTGTCCAGCCGGCAGGCCAATTCATCAGGTACTCGAAGGCACTCGGGCTCACGGCTCCAAATATTTGCCGCCAAGCCCTGCAGCATTGGTGCTTTTGCATGGACGGTGCGCAAAAGTTGGCAATCGTCGTCGGCGTGTGCAAGTAGCCAACATCTGGACCGTATGTGGTCAGCACCCAAGTATGCCGCTGAAACTTCCACGCATCGGACGGCGTAACCCATCGATTCAAGGTCATCGGCCGCCCGGTTGATTGCTCGTCTATTGACGTTCTCGGCAAATACGTACCGGGGAGCGACATCTGCCACGATCCGCCGCATTTCCGGCCAGAGATCATCAGCAACGTTTTTGCCCGCAGCCGCCGAGGAATAGGATTGACATGGAAAGCCGCCAGAAACCACATCAACACGTCCTCGCCACGGTTGGCCATCAAAGGTCCGAACGTCATCCCAAATCGGGAAAGGCGGGAGAAGGCCATCATTCTGTCGGGCGGCAAGAACGCTTGCGGCGTAGGGGTCCCACTCAACTGCGCAGATTGTTCGCCATCCAAGCAATTTGCCGCCGAGTATTCCGCCACCCGCCCCGGCAAACAGCGCGAGTTCTCGTAGTCCTGCATAAGTGCGCGGGAAATCAGCCAGCTCATTCACGTCACCACATCCAGCGCAACAGCCGCCCAGGCATCAACGCTGCCCTCGACGGTCCATTCGTAGCCCGACCACTGGCAAGCGGACTGCACCTTGAGCCCGATAGCCACCGGCCACACTGCGCGCCATGAATCGCGGTCTAAGCGATAGAACAGCACTGGAAACAAGTACAAGGTTTCCGATTGCTTGAAAGCTTGACGCCACCAGCCCGCGATTTCGGCCCTTGTAGCGGTCTTGTAGCGCTTGACCTCAATAGCCGCCCAGCCCGGGATGCCGACAAGATCGCTGTCTCCGGCGTGGTTTCGGACTCGGCGCTGAACGTCCCAGCCGGTAAGTTCGCGGATGAGTGCTGCCACTTCGCGCTCGCCCTGGGCGCCTTTGGTGCGCTGCATGGCGGTCATTCTGTCTCCTTTTCTGTAGATGACTTTTCCACATACTCGGCAAGAACTTTTAACGCGGCCAATTGGAGCGCGGTTAAAGCCAACAGCCCACAGTAATGCTTAGAAAACTCCGCATCCCAATGATTCCATCTTGAGTATAGATAAAGTCGCCGCTCCTTTGTTTCCCCTTTGGCACAATAGCAACCAACCGCAACTATAAAAGCCAGTCCCTGCGTAAGATACAAGAAATAAGCAATGCCAAAAACCGATGCAATTGCGCAGACGGTGTAATAAGCCGCGTCAACGTTGCTCATGCTGCCCCCAACTCAAACACGGAGCGCGGCCCGGTCGGTCGCAGCGGCTGGGCCTTCTCTGCTGCAGCACGCTCGTTTGCCCGGCCGATACGCTTCAGCCGTGCCCGGTTTGCTGCGTACTCACGCGCTTTGCGGTCCTTGACCATTTCGGCGCGCAAGATTTCGGTCCTTTCTGGCGATGCCCAGCGTGCGCCTTTGCCCGATCCAAGATGCCCGATTGCGCCCTGCTTTTTCAGGTAGCACAAGCACTCGGCCACATATTTTAAACCGACGTTGGATTGTGCGCACACATCAGGCGTGCTTATTCCATTCTTCGCATTCAGCACCACGCTCAGGCATGCCCGCACCGCCGGCGTTTCCATTTGCATATTGTATCTCGTCACTTATTTACTCTCCGAGTTTGGTTTGTATGCTGGGCAGCGTTGCGGCAGTTCTGCCAGCGTGCGGCCAATTTCCATCGGCTCAGGGCGCCGGCTGATTCCTGCATCTATTGGCTCAAAGCACCGGCAGGCCCTGAAGTTGCCACAGCGCACGCACTGCACGCGGTCGTCGTCGCTCATTCAAACCTCCGCGAGAAGTCCATAGGCCCAACCTTTGGCGCCTCCATGAACTGCTGCGAGCCCTTGTCAAACCACAGATTTACGCCGCCTTCCCACTCGCCGTGCCGCTGCTTGCAGCAGATCAGGGCAGCATCCGGGTCGGCCTCCTTGCGGGCGCTGAGTTCGGCCTTGTTGCGCCACACCAGAAGCACGTTGTCCACCATGTCGGTGATCTCACCGGCCCCCTTCACATCCGTCTTGTCCGGCTTCTTCAGCTCGTTCTCCAGCTTGCGGATGTGGTGCACCAAGTGAATGTGGGTGTTGTGGTCCCGGGCGATCGCCGTCAGCTCATCGACGAAGTTCTTCTGTCCGTTGTAGTCGTCGGCCCCGCGAACGCACTTCATCAGGCTGTCGATGACGATGTGATTGATGCCAAGCTCCTTGGCGCAGTAGCGCGCCACGCTGACCATCTGGTCGCTGCTGACGGTGCCCTGCTGGTCGTAGAACCACAGCCGGTTGTCGGCGACGATGTTGAACTGCTCGTACAGCTCGCGCAGGGCTGCCGCCGAGTCGGGATGACTGGCAAACTCGTCCTCGGCGCTGTAGCCGGTCCACTGCCTTAGCATCCGCTGCAGGGTGGCGTGAGGTTTCATCTCGAAACTAGCAATGCAAACCTTTTGCCGCTTCGCCATCAAATCCAGCGTGACAAACCCGTTCATCAGGCTTTTGCCGTGGCCGTTCACGCCAGCCCACAAAGTAACCTCGCCAGGCCGGAAGCGGAACAGCCCGCCAACCTTTCCCCAGGGCAGCGTTTGCCCCTTGTGAACAACCGGACGGCCCAACCGCTCGCAGAGTTCGGCAACGTACTCACGCGCCGGCCGCACCCGCTGGCGAGCCTCGGTTTCCTTGAGGTAAGCACTGAAGTCGATTTCGTCAGGCGTTAAAACGTTCATAGAGCCTCCGAAGCACTGTCAAGCACCCTACCCACCACCCCATCGGCGTTCGGCCGTTGTGGATCGAATGTGACCCCCGCAGACACCACGCGTCGCGCATCGGATGCCATGCACTTGGCGTGGATGGCGGCAACCCTGAACGGATCGGACCCGACGACAAACACCAGCATTCCGACAACAAACCGCAGATCGAGCCCTGACAGCGGCTCATCGTCGGCAATCTCAACCTCTGCAAACTGCGGCATGGTTTCGTGCCAATCCAGGCACGCGCCGCTGTGATCGGTCCCGGCGTAGATTTGCACCGAGCCCGGCCGCATTCCACGAAGCCTCATTGCCTTAAGTTGATCGTGTCCGCGCATCACAGAAACCCCGCTTCTGCCAAGCTGGCGGATTCAGCCGGCATTCCATCGCGCCACCGCTCTTGGTTGAGGTAGGTCAGCGGCGCCGGCTCAAAGCCATCGCGCCATTGCTTCGTCTGCTCCATTGCCTTGACATGGGTCAGGATTGCCGGGAGTTGGGCGTTGAACGCCTTTCGCCTCCACTTCTCGGCGCACTGCTTCCGGGCAACCTTCCGCTCGGTCTTCGGCCAGGAGTCCCAGAAGGCGGCAAAGCCGGGCGGGTCGTCCTCCCCCTTGGGGGGTGGGGGGGCTTTTATATTGGTGTCTGGTGTCTGGGTAGCCGTGTCGTCACGCGTGACAGGTGGCGTGACATGCTGTGACTTGATGCGTGACGCCTCCGCTTGAAGCTCGGACATTGGTGCGTCGAATGCCGGCACGACCCCGTGACTGCGAAGAAAGTCAAACAGCTCTTTGCGGCGCTCCCTGGTCTTGCGCTGGCGCTCGCGCTCGTTCTCGCGCTTGGCTTCGCGGTCGGGCTCGGACTCGCTGTAGCGCTCGATCTCGGCGTCCACGCGCTTCTGGTGGTGCACGCCGTCGCGTAGCGTGAAGAACTCGGCCAGCACCGTGTCGACCGCCTCCTTCTCGTCGCGGGTCCTGGCCCTGCAGACGCGGTGCGCCTGGTCGGCCGGGATGCCCTGCTCGGTGGTGTAGTACCGATCAAGCAGAAGCGTGTACGCGCCGTGCTCCAGCATCGTCAGGTGGCCGGCGTCGCGGGCGTAGTCGCCCAGGTGGCGCTCGTAGTAGTTCACCCCGCCGCCCTCCCCGCCTTCTTCGCCTCACCGGCCGCCACGCAGGGCGCGCACCGCCGCCGCACGCCCTTGCCCTTGGCGCCCACGGTGCTGCCGCGGTGCTTGTTGCAGCCCATGCAGACCCAGGTAGCCGGGACGCCCAGGCCCCGCGGCGCCCACGGCGCGTCGGTGTGCTGGCTGTTGATGCCGCTGGACATATCAGGCCCGCCGCTCCAAAGCCTGCACCGCCGCGCCCTCGCGCGCCCATCCCTTGCCATCCTCGCGCGCCTGGCGCGCCTGCTTGGCGAGCTGCATCGCCAGGTTGTGCTGCAGGATGTTGTGAGGCCCATCGGGGTCCAGCAGGTCGCTGCGGAAGTAGGCGCCGAACCAAGCGCGCACCGGCTCGGAGAAGAAACCGGCCGGCATCGGCCCAGCGCCCCACGGGCCGCCATCGCCGACGATCGGCAGCGGCTCGGGCGCCGGCTTGGAGTTGGCCGCCATCCACGCATCGCGGTCAGCAGCGGTCAGGAACCAGCGGACCCGGCCGCCGACCTTGCAGCGGTGCAGCTGTCCGGCCGCGGCCATCTTGTTCAGCCGGCTGCCGGCGTCCGTGCCGTTGGTGAAGCCGCAGATCGCCCGGGCCCGCTCAACGTCGATGCCGTCCTGGCCGATGTGCGGCCGAAGCAGCCCGAAGGCCTCGCCGCGCTTGAGTGTGTGCGCTGTCACTGTATGCATCTCCACTGTCGAATTGATGAGGCCGCGCACCTACCGCGCTATCCGGCGGCCCGTGAAACTGCCAATATCTGCAACATGTCCAAAGCACTCCCGCTGCAGAAAAGAGCCCCGGCCCAGACCAGCCGGACCGGGGCGAATGACGCGGGTGCGGGGAGATGTCGCACCGCCGGATGGACGGCACCAGTCGCGCCAGGAGACAACTTGCATGGGTCAGCCCGCCGGCACCCGCGTCCTGCAGTGCAGTTGCAGCGCGTGGCTGATGTAGGCGCCCGGGACCAGCCACTCAGCGCCAGTGCGGCGCGCTTCGTCGGCCTGCTGCCAGTGCATGCATTCCTGGCACATGGGCAGCGGGCGGACGGTGGAGTCGAGGGGATCGCGGACACCCGGGCACGGCAGCAGCGGGGCGCTGGTCATGCCGACACCTGCGCGGGCTTGCGCTTGGAAGCCATCTTCTGTGCCTTGATGGCGGCCAACAGCTTGTTGACTGTCGCCATGTTTGGCGCGTTGAGTTGATGGCGCAGCCGGTAAATCGTCTTTGTTGAGACGTTCGCGGCCTTCGCCACCTCTGCCACGTTCACGCCGCGCAGCATTTCGGCCAGTTGCTCAGGGTTCACCATGCGCTGCATTGTGCGTCAAATTTGTCCAAGCTGTCACGCCAAGCCCTAGACATTCCCGACCAACGTGCATGGGAATATGGCGAAATGACAGAAAGCTCCCTGCGGGCTACCCTTGCCCGGAACCTGCGCAAGAAGATCGAACTTGACCTGGGCGGTCCGGGTGCAAAGTTCAGCGTGCGCGCATGGGCCCTAGGGAAGGAACTTGACGTGCGCCTGATAGACCGCCTCGTCAAGGGTCAGCATGCTGTCACCCTTGACAAGCTGGATGAGATCGCCGCCGCGTGCGGCCTGAAGCCCTGGCAGTTGCTGCTGGATGAACTTGATCCGGCCTCGCCAGCCGATGCCCCGATCAGCGAGCCTGAGCGCCAGATGCTGCGCCGGCTGCGCCGCCTCCTAGGCGACGGCACACCCCCGTGACTTGACGCCCCCGACGGGGGGAGGAACTTTCGGCCCCCGGACTGAATGCCCCCTAGCTTCGGTAGGAATTGGACATATTTGGCTTGTGTTGAGTTGGTCATCCGTGTCTAATGCTTTCCATGCGCTGCACATCGCAGCCGACACCGGAGAGCACAGTGTCCGCACTCTTAGAAGCCTTACGCACCCGCACGCCGCTGCACACGCTGGGCCTGTTCGGCTCGGTCGCAGCACACAGCCTGCCCTGCCCCAGCGATGCCGACCCGGGCGCCGATGACCTGAACGGCGACGAAGCCGAGATGCTGGCGCAGATCGAAGAAGCCGAGGCCGCGCTGGCAATGGCCCGCGACATGCTGGAGTCGCGCAAGCCCTCCGCAATGCTGGCTGCGCGGTCGTGCATGAACGAGGCCATCAGCCATCTGCAGGAGGCCGCATGAACGCGCCGCGCTGGGATGTGCTGTGCCTGATCGCGCAGCAAGCCGCCAACGACGCAGCTTGGGAAGCGTTCCTGGCTGATATTCCGATGGAGTGGCTTCGCGGAGTTCGGCTGTGAGCGGCGCTGTGGTTATCTCGCCTGCGCGCTATGCGATGACCGGCCGCGCTTACGACTTCTTCTGCAGCCTGCGCCCGGAGTTCGACACAGAGGACGTGCAAGCCCTGGACGCGCCGCAGTGGCTGCCAGCCGGGAGCGTTTGGGCAACCGGCACGCTGTGCGAAGGCAAGCCCTGGCTTATGGCCTGCCGCATGAACTTTGCGAGGGTTGCATGAGCACCGAACAACGACAGCCAGAGGCGCTGCGGCTAGCTGATGCGGTGGAAACGCTTTGTGTTGAGAACACAAGCCAGCGCGCACAAATTGCCTTTATTGCAGCCGCCAAACTTCGCCGCCTGCATGCGCTGAATGCGGAGCTTGTGGCGGTGCTGCAGTCGGTTACCGAAGCTCTGGCCGCCAGGCTTGGCACCAATGCCGAGGAATGGCCGCTTGTGCAATCCGCACGCGCCGTCACTGCAAAGGCCCAGCCATGAGCCTACTCCCGTCCCAATTGCGCATCCGCGATGACCTGCCGCTGAGCCTTGAGCGTGCTGAAGCGCCGGCCACCGAGGCTGTGCGTTACCCGCCTGTGTGCGACTGGACATGTGCGCAAGCCAGCGACAAGCCGCCGCGCATGGTCCGGCTGCACCTGACCGAATGGGCCGAGGCCGAGGCCGACGACTTCCGGCGCACCCAGGAAGACCGAGGCTGCGTGTGCTTCACCGGCTGCGCGCCGTGCTGCTGGTGTACCCACCCCGGCAACCCGCTGAACCTAGAAGAAGACGAAGACGCCTGGGTGATGGGCTATGAGGCCCAGCCATGAGCGCACTGCACGCCCTGCTAGACCGCGCTATCGATGCGTGCGGGGTCCGCGAAGGCCCGGCCCTGATCGCCTTCTGTCTGTTGCTGCTGCTGGGCTATGCGCTCGGCGTTTTTGAGGATTGAGCCATGCCCTGCAAATGCCAAACCGCCGGCCTCAACTGCAAGCAAGGCCGCGCCTGCCCGCTGACGCTGCACCGTGGTGGCATGGCTGCCGAAGCCTGCACCGAAGTGGGCCATGACGAGCGCGACGAATATGACGACTTTGCCTTGATGCGCGGGCTGCTGTCTGCGCTGGGCATCACTGGTGCCATCGCAGCGGTTGTGCTGCTGGTGTCGCACCTGACGCACTGAGCAACGGGCCGACGCACTGCGCGTGAGGCTGCGAAGTATCGAGCGGGAAAGTTCAAGACGCAGCCAATAGCCCGGCCGCACCGGGTAGGCCCACCATCAACACAGGAGAGAACCATGAGCGCACTTGCTCAGATTCAAGAAACGCCGCTGACAGTCAGCAACGTTACAACGCCCGTTGATTTGCTGCGCATTGCTGTTCAGTCAGGCGCAGACCTTGACAAGCTAGAGCGCCTAATGGCTCTGCAAGAGCGTTGGGAAAAGTCAGAAGCCGCGAAGCAGTACAACGCCGCTTTTGCTGCTTTCAAGGCCGAGGCAGTGAAGATCGTCCGCGACAAACTTATCAGCGCCGGCCCACTGAGCGGCAAGAAATACGCCAGCCTGCAGGCGGTCATTGAAACGATCACGCCCGCGCTTACTGCACATGGCCTGTCGGCGTCTTGGAAGCTCACCAAGGATGAACCTGGCTGGCTGGAAGTCACCTGTGTGCTGAAGCACGTTGGAGGGCATGCTGAAACGGTTTCTATGGGTGGCCCGCCGGATGCTGGCGGCGCAAAGAACGCGATTCAAGCCCGCGCCTCAACGGTCAGCTACTTGGAGCGGTACACGCTCAAAGCCATCTGCGGCGTTTCTGAACAAGACGACGATGACGACGGCAACAGCGCAGGCCCAGGCCATCCGTCAGTCGGCGGTCCTCGCCCACCTGTTGACCGCACGATGCTGATGAAAGTTCGCCGCGCTATTGCCGACAAGCTGGCAAACGGAACCGACATGGGCGCCTATCAGGAGTGGGAAGAAGCGCAGGCAATCAGCGAGGACTTTGCCAAAGACGTTTGGGCCGGTCTGACTTCTGACAACCGCGAAGCTATCCGCAAGCTGGCAAAAGAGTTCAATACCAAATGAGCCAGCAATACGACAACACCAATCGAGGTGCTTTGTTCAAGAACGACGACAAAGACCCGAACAACGCCGAAGACCGCAGCCCAAACTACAGCGGCAGTTTGAACGTAGATGGCGCGGAGTTTTTTCTAGACGCATGGATAAAGGAAGCCAAGAACGGGCGCAAGTTCTTGTCGGTGCGCGTCAAGCCGAAGCGCCAGCAGCGCGACCGCTGATGTTCCCGAAGACGCCCCAGCACCGCAGCGAAGCCTGGCGCCGGGCAGTGGCATCCCTGCCGTGCGCCTGCTGCATGCGCGAGGGTGAGACACAGGCAGCGCACCCAAACCACCGGGGGAAGGGGATGGGCATGAAGGCGCCCGACTGCTGGACTGTGCCTCTATGCGTGGACTGCCACAGGGAGTTCGATCAGGGCACGCGGTGGAGCAAGACGGAGAAGCGCGAAATCATGGACGAATGGATTTTGTTAACCGTGCTGCGACTCGCAGCGGATGGAATGGTGAAGGCATGAGCAACGTCTACATACTCGCACACGACCTGGCCCGCCGCCGCGCTGTTGCCGCTGTCGCAGAGGCGCCCGCCGGCTGGGTTGTGAAGCTGGCGCCGCCGACTCGCAGCGGCGGGCAAAACGACAAGTTCCACGCCATCTGCGGCGACCTAGCGGGCACGCCATGGGCAGGCAAGCCGCGCACCGCCGCCGAGTGGAAGGTGCTGCTGGTCAGCGGCCACGCTGTCGCCACGAAGGAAGGCGCAGAGGTTGTGCCGGGCCTTGAGGGCGAGTTCATCAACATCCGCGAATCGACTGCCGCCATGAGCAAGGCGCGGGGCTCAAGCCTCATCGAGTACGCCCAGGCATTCGCGGCGCAAGTGCTGGAGAAAGCATGACCTCCCCACTTCTGAAACTCGCGCCTAACGAGCACATCGCAGCCGTAGTGCCCGAGTTCGCATCAGGCCCAGGCTGGTCTAACCGCCCGCTGTGGGTCTACATCGTCCGCGGCAACGGCAACGAGACGCGCCGCGAGTGCATCCAGCCCGAACAGCAGACCCGCGACATGCGGATCATGTTTGCCACGCTTGCGGCAGCGCATAGCGCGATGCTGGCGGCCGTTGAAGCAGTCACCAAGAAAGGGAAAGCATGAGCACCGACACCCTACGCGCCGCCGCGCAAGCCGTCCTAACCCGCTGGGACAGCCCGCAATGGGAATGGACCAAGCACAGTCCCACTGCCGACCTGATGCACGACCTGCGCGCAGCCCTTGCCGCCGAGCCGGCAGCCGCCGCACCCGCTGGCACCGTGGCCTGGCACATCCGCATCCGTGGCTGTGACGGCTCGGCCGATTGGGTTGACCTTGGCGCCGAACGGCCCGACGACGTGCCACCGGAGGCGGACGCTCTGCCGCTGGCGTATGCGCAGACGGTGCCTGATGCGGGGCCGGTGGCGTGGATGTGGCAGCACGACGAAACAGGCCGCACAGGCTTTGTGGATGCGTGGCAACTGGAAAACGGATGGCGTGAACTTAACCCGCGCCTGCACGTTGTGACGCCGCTCTATGCCGGCGCAGCACCAGCCGCGCAGCAGGCCGAGCCGCTGTCAAAACTGAACGCCGAGTATTGGCAGCGCCATCGCGCCGACATCCTCGAAGCCATTGATCGCGCAGGCTTCCGTCTTGTGTCGGATGCCGATGGCTTTTGGTTGTCTTCGCTGAATCCTGTTGCCGCCGCGCACCCCCAGCAGCAGGCCGCCGACATGGCAGAGAAAGCTGCTGATCTTCGCCGGGCGCTTGAAGTTATCGCGGTCGGCGATTCTGCTGACCCTGTGCGTGATGCAGGAGATGAGCTTGTCGCGCTGGGCTACTGGCGGGCAGAAGCTGTCGCCGCAGATCGTGCCGCGCAC
>JACCDR011620050.1_pt1 | contig 14025 bp, 11 predicted proteins | sample 7446431 | NCBI WGS metagenome assembly JACCDR01 (sample SAMN15323443, study PRJNA562643) | freshwater metagenome | isolation source: river surface water | place: USA:Blue River Watershed | collected 2017-08-17 | reverse complement strand
TTTTGCCCAATTCATGTTGGTTTTGCGGAGCGAATTGATTAAGTGCCGCCAGTGTGTCGGGCATTTGAACCCCGCCCAATGTCATCGTATAGACTTTGGCGTTTTTCAAATCAGGCGCGATCGAGACTTCAGAAATCGTGATACGCGATCCGTCCATAAGCAGCGGGTCGTTAAACCCGCCACGTTGTAAAATTTGCACCAACGCATGGCGAATTTCTTCACCCATTTGAAGTTGGCGTTGTGTCGGTCCGTTTTTGGATGGTGTACGGGGCATTTTTATATCCTTGCTAATCGGTGTTCAAGGGACCATTTCTCATTTTGCCCTCTATTTGCAGATGGGAGCCTTTTTCCTGTACGTGAATAAACACGAATGCGATAAGCGTTATTGCCATCGTTAATCATCTCATATTGATCTCTTAAATATCCATCAAAAATCATTTGTTCTAGGTGTGAAACAATACGAAGTTCTGGAAGCAGTAAAGAATCAAATATGCCAGATAGAATACCTTTTTGTTCTTGATACAAAGGATGACGTGCAATTTGAGCAGCCATTAGTGTGTGTTGTCCACGAGATTCACACACATTAAAAACCCTTGTAATAATTTCTCTTTTTTGCGCATGTTCAAAAAGCATTATTTTACCTTAATCAATTCGATTCCAGTCCAATAGTTTGATCATCAGCATTATTAAAAGTCTAAGAGATTTCCCCCTCCCAAAGGGAGGGGGCTAGGGGGTGGGGTTACAGTCTATAAATTTTAAGCACTGTAACCCCCCACCCTAACCCTCCCCCTTTGGGGGAGGGAATCAGACTGTTCTTTTTGAAGAAGGTCCCGGATCGCGCCATTGGCGCGTCCGGGATGACAACGTCTTACAACACCCGCTTCTCTTCAATCACGTCAAAGCATTCAATGATATCGCCTTCGCGGATGTCATCATAATTTTCAAACGCCATCCCGCATTCGGTGCCGGCGATCACTTCTTTCACTTCGTCTTTGATACGTTTCAATGTTTTCAACGTACCTTCGTGGATGACCACATCTTCACGCAACAACCGCACTTTGGCACCGCGTTTAACCGACCCGGTCGTGACCATACAACCCGCCACTTTACCCACTTTGGTAATGTTGAACACTTGGCGAATTTCGGCCTGACCCAAATATTCTTCGCGTGTCACAGGGGCCAACATGCCGGTCAACATTAATTTCACATCATCAATGATGTTATAAATAATGTTGTAATACCGGATATTGATATGGGTTTCATCGGCCAGTTGCCGCGCCTGAGCATTCGCCCGCACATTAAACCCAACCACCATCGCATTCGACGCACGCGCCAATGTAATGTCAGATTCGGTAATGGGGCCAACGCCTGTATGCAACACACGCACACCGACTTCTTGGTTTTCACCAGCAGCAGATGACAACGCGCTCGCAATCGCTTCGACCGAACCATGCACGTCGGCCTTGATCACCACGGCCAATTCTTTTTTACCGCCGCCTTTTGCAACGGCCAGTAATTGTTCGAATGATTTACCGGCATTCAACGCAGCGGACGCGGCTTCACGACGTTTGCGCATGCGGTAATCGGATACTTGACGCGCTTTATTTTCATCATCGACCACGGCAAATGACGCCCCTGAATTCGGCGTTCCGGTCAGGCCCGTGATTTCAACAGGTTGCCCCGGCGTTGCCGATTTAATATTCTCGCCCTTGTCATTTCGAATATCACGGATCCGACCCCATTGGTCACCCACGACAAAAATATCGCCAACGCGCAAGGTCCCGTTTTGAACCAAAATAGTGGCAACCGACCCGCGACCTTGTTCCATTTTCGATTCAACAACCGTGCCACGCGCCGCCAAATTCGGGTTCGCGTTCAAATCCAACACTTCAGATTGCAACATGATGGTTTCAAGCAATTTATCCAAATTCAAGCGTTTTTTGGCCGATAATTCAACCGCCAACACATCGCCGCCCATCTCTTCGACAACCAATTCATGTTGCAGCAAATCTTGACGGACCTTCATCGGGTTTGCATCGGGCAAATCAATTTTGTTGATTGCAACGATGATGGGCACATTCGCGGCTTTGGCATGCGAAATAGCTTCGATCGTCTGGGGCATGATGCCGTCATTCGCCGCGACCACCAACACAACGATATCGGTGATATTGGCACCACGCGCGCGCATGTCAGAAAACGCCGCGTGACCCGGGGTATCCAGGAACGTGACTGTGTCGCCCGATGGAATGGTGATTTGATACGCCCCAATATGTTGAGTAATGCCGCCCGCTTCGCCCGACACAACATCGGTTTTACGCAATGCATCAAGGAGTGATGTTTTCCCGTGATCGACGTGACCCATGATGGTTACAACGGGCGACCGGCGCATATTGCCTGGATCGGCAGCATCGACAATCCCGAGTAAATCTTGCTCAACATCCGATTCTGTCACGCGACGGAACGTATGCCCGAATTCAGACACAACCAATTCGGCCGTGTCTGCATCGATCATTTGGTTAATGGTGGCCATGACCCCCATTTTCATCAATGATTTAATCACATCTCCGCTGCGTTCGGTCATACGGTTTGCCAAATCTTGAACCGAAATAGTTTCAGGGATAGTGACTTCACGCAAAACTTTTTTGGCGGGCTCTTTTGGTCCCTGGGCCGCCCGTGCTTTTTCACGCGCACGTTTTTGGGACGCCATCGACGGGCCACGTTCGCGGTCATACAGTTCGTTGATTACTTGATTAACCGTGATACGGCCTGATTTAAATACGGGACCCGTATCATCATCATCACGTCTCGATGACGGCGCCTTGACGTTGCCGCCACCGCCACGTTTCATTTTGGAGCGGAAACTTTCTTCTTCGGCGGCGTCTTCGTCAACAAAGGCCGTGCCTGGGATACCGGCCTTTTTAAATCCATCCCCCGGTTTGCGATTGGCTGCATCGAGTTTCGCGCGTTCAGCATCGGCTTTTTTACGTTCTTCTTCCTGGATCAATTGCATTTCGGCAAATTCACGTGCCCGCAATTCATCACGCGACAACACCCGTTTTGGGGCAGCGTTGGCTTGGGCCTTGGCTTCTTCAGCCTGAGCAACACGACGATGCGCTTCCTCTTCACGGCGACGTTCTTCTTCCTCTTTCGCCTTTTGAATGGCACGCGCACGCGCGTCACGTTCATCGGATGTCAATGTCGATGGTTCGGGAACTGGATGATCAACCACAGGTGCCACAGGCATAACAACCGCCGTTGTTTCAGCCGCGATTTCTTCCGCTGTCTTCGGGCCCGTCCGTTTACGGCGCACTTCGACCGCAACCGTTTGTGACCGCCCTTGAGATAAGCTTTGACGAATTTGCAAATTTGGGGTCGCACCGCCCTTTAAGGATAAAGTGCCCTTGGGGCTTAACGATAATGTTTTTTTCTCGGGTTCTTTAGGTTCGTTCACAATGGAACTCCGTTTCTTTCTTTGTCATCCCGGCGCATGCCGGAATCTCGTTGTTTTGTATATCGATTTTCACTGCTCGGGGTCCCGGCGTAAGCCGGGACGACAGCATATTTCGCGTGTTTGTCGTGTACTCTCCTTATGCCGCGTTTGTATCTTCTGAAAACCAATGGGCGCGGGCACGCATAATCAAATCATTCGCATCTTTTTCATTAATTGCATTATCCAACATTTCGACGAGTTCATCGCCTGCAAGATCCGCCAAATCATCCCGCGACTTCACGCCTTTTTCGCCCAATTTCAGAACCATATCGGTTGATAACCCTTCAAGCGTGATCAAATCATCCTGAAGCCCGAGTTCCGATTGACGTTCTTTCAGTTCGTTCGCTTTAGATTCAAGCCAATTTTGCGCCCGTGCCCGAAGTTCGGATGACACATCTTCGGTAAATCCTTCAATCGCGTTCAGTTCGGATAATTCAGCGTTCGCGAGTTCTTCGACCTTGGTAAATCCTTCGGCCACCAACAATTGCGCGATGACTTCGTCAACGTCCAAAGCCGCGAGGAACAACGATGTCCGGGTCCGGAATTCTTCGGCGCGCCGTTCCGATTCTTCGGCTTCGGTCAAAATATCAATATCCCAACCGGTTAGCATGGATGCCAAACGCACATTTTGGCCGCGACGCCCAATGGCGAGCGACAATTCTTCTTCCGATACCACAACATCCATACGTTGTTTTTCTTCGTGTAACACAACTTTGGCAACCTTAGCCGGGGCCAATGCGTTCACAATAAATGTTGCTGTATCACCAGACCAGGGCACGATATCCACTTTTTCGCCCTGTAATTCACCGACAACCGCCTGAACGCGAGATCCGCGCATCCCAACGCAGGCGCCGACTGGGTCAACCCCTGAATCCCGTGCCACAACAGCAATTTTTGCCCGAGATCCAGGATCACGTGCCACAGCCTTGATCGTAATTGCTCCTTCGTAAATTTCAGGAACTTCCATTGAAAATAATTTCGCCATGAATTGCGGATGCGTGCGCGATACAAAAATCTGTGGGCCACGTTGTTCTTCACGAACATCATAGATATATCCGCGGATACGATCGCCCACTTTAAAATGTTCACGCGGGATTGATTCATCCCGACGCATCAGCGCCTCGGCACGACCCAAATCGATCGTGACATTACCGTATTCAACACGTTTCACGGTCCCATTGATGATTTCACCCTTACGTTCTTTAAACTCTTCGTACTGACGATGACGCTCGGCATCACGCACCTCTTGCATAATCACTTGTTTTGCAGTTTGTGCGGCAATACGACCGAAATCGAGAGGCGGCAAATCATCCACAATAAATTCACCAACAGCCGCACCTGGTTTAATTGTGGCGGCTACAGCTGGTGTAATTTGTGCAAATTCATTATCAATCGCATCCGGTTCACGTACTTCACGATAGCGTTGCAAATTAATCGTGCCGTTTTTGCGGTCTATATGCGCGCGAATATCATGATCCACACCATATTTGGATCGACCTGCCTTTTGAATTGACTTTTCAATCGCGGATAAAACAGCTTCTTTATCAATGCCTTTATCCCGGGCCAGTGTGTCTGCAACTTGTAGAATTTCGATCATTTTTTAACTGCTCCTTTTTGGGTGTGTCCTTTTTTAGGCGTGGGCGCAAAAATTTCATCAGCGATTTTTAATTTCGCCTTTGTAATATTCGCAAATTCGAGTGTCGTCAATGTCCCGTTATCATCAAGCGTTACGGTTTCATCGGTTGATTCCTTAATTTTCCCCTGAAACCGACGTTGCGGCGTGCCCGATGATGACGGCGAGGGCAACTGCGTTTCAATCTTAACATTTTGCCCCGCATACCGTTTATAATGGTCGGGTTTTGTTAAGGGACGTTCGATGCCGGGGGATGATATTTCAAGACGATAGGCTGATTTAACAATGTCCTCGACCTCGAGATGCGTGCCAATGGTGCGTGATAAACGGCTACAGGTATCAAGATCCAGCGTCTGCGTATTACGATCTTCGGCCAAAATTTGCAAAATTGTGCCATGCCCCTCGCCAATCATGGAAAGTTGGACAAGATCGATGTTATCGGCGTTTAACAACGGTTCAATCAATGTGGTTAATTTATATTCAAGCGGTGTCGACAAATCATCTTTCCTTTTTATGAAATCGCCCCCGATTTAGCCAACAAAAAAGGCGGGCACCGTTTCCGGAACCCACCCACATGAAAGCCATATAGGGTATGTAATATATCCTGTATAGAGGAATATAAAACCCTTGTCAAGAAGATTTGCAAAATCCCTCTTAAGTAATTACATAATATTTGATTATTTCAAGGCTTGTGGCTTATGATCGTCTTTTAAAGCCCGTCACCCATTGAAGTAATTTAATGCGAAAACCCTTTATTTTCGATGACTCACTTCTCAACAGAAAAAGCAACATATCATCTTTTCCTTTATAATAAAGCATCGTATCTTAAGAAGATGAATCGATGCATTTTACTCCTTTGTGCTGCATGTCTTTTTCCCCTGTCTTTGGCAACCGCCCAGGATGCGGGAACATCCCCAGGACTGCGCAGTTTGGAAATGTCGGATGATGCGATCAACACATTGTATAAATTGAAATCAGGTGGGGGGGCCACCGATGGGGCGGCGGACGTTGAACCCGACAACATGGTCGACAAACCATCCGAAAAAATCGATCAAAATACCAAAGGGGATCCAAAAGATCAAAAATCAACAGACGGGTCACCCCAAAAATCATCTGATCCCGACCCCAACACCCAATCACACAGCCTGACCTTCATTCCGGATGATGCGGAACATCCCCCTTCTGACACATCGGAACGCTCCGATTCAAAGGACGCCAAAACGGATCCGAAAAAAGAATCTGAACTAAAATCATCGGACACAACGGTCCCCAATCTTGACGACAAAATATTTACACGCGGGGCCAAATTAAAGCCGTGGGATAAACGGAATATCTTATATGGATTAGGCGGGAACAGCGACAAAATACGTGAAAACTTGATCATATTTGAATCCGAACCCGAATACGCGAACCCCCAAATCTTGATGGACGTGGCGGCCCTATATGCCCAAGTGGGGGATTATAAATCAGCCGCGCGATATTATTACGCCGCGAATTTGCGCCGTGCGTTTGATGTGGCGCGGTTTCCTTCGTCCAATGTTCCGGCCCTTGATGGCGGAGCGTGGGCGGAGTCGGTCGGCGCGTGGGTGGCCGCATCATCTGCCCGGATGAAGAACGTGATGAGTGACGTGCGTGCCTGGGATGAACGGACTCCCTATCGGTACCACCCGGGATATCGCGTGGCCGAAAAATCAATCAACATGAATGTGCCCGATGAATCCGAATGGGGAGATATCCTGACCAAAACTCGTACTGATTTTTTCAAAAGTGTCGATGAGATGAGCCAGGCTTTGGGGCGTATGGGAAAATAACCTACCGCGAGCACAGCGTCCCCCTGACTCGCGCCAGAGTAGCGCTGTTCTTGACGGCAATAATTTCTCTTTACTTCCCTGCCACATACGTCCCCGGGGCGGGATCCGTTGCTGGATATTTTTTCGATCCCATGCTCGGCGGCTCAATCCTGTCGCCCGCGTGACGCGCGGTCCACGCGGCCCAATCAGGCCACCAGGATCCATCGGTATAATCGGTGTGATCCAGCCATTCTGATGATGACGGTGGCAAGGCGCGGCCCACGCGGCGCGTATCGACCGTTCCCGTCCAAAACCCATATTTTTTCGCCCCCGGCGGGTTTACAACACCCGCCACATGGCCCGATGCCGCCAATGTAAATCGCACATGCGGGTTCGTCCGCGATATCATCGCCGCCCCCTCATACGTTGCCCCCCACGGGGCAATATGATCTTCACGCGTTGATAAAAAATACAACGGCGTTTTAATGGTTGATAAATCCATTTTTACACCGGCAATCGTCAATTTATTCGCCTTGATCAAATCATTATGCAGATACATATGGCGCAAATAATCCGCATGAAACGCCGCAGGCAAATTGGTTGAATCTTCGTTCCAAAATAAAATATCAAAGGGGAATGGTTCACGCCCCAACATATAATTATTGACCACAAACGAAAAAATCATATCGTTTGCACGTAAAATACTGAATGTTTTTTGAAGCGCCGCCGCATCCAAAAATCCCTGTTTCCGCATACGTTCTTCGATCGCATCAATTTGCGCATCGTCAATAAACACCTTCATATCGCCCGCATGCGCGAAATCAAGCAAAGTGGTCAGCATCGTAACAGATGCAACCCGCCCGGCCTGTTTCTTGCGCGTTAAATACGCCAGCATCATCGATGTCAACGTGCCGCCAATACAATACCCGACGACATTTGTTTTATTCGACCCCGTGATCTGTTCCACAACACCCAACGCGGCCAGTGCGCCGTCGGTCAAATAATCATCGAACAAGATATCAGCATATGTTTCATCGGGGTTCACCCAACTGATCATAAAGACCGTAAACCCTTGATCAACCGCGAATTTAATGAATGAATTATCGGGGCGCAGGTCCAGGATATAATATTTATTAATCCACGGCGGAACGATCAATAACGGAACACTGTGCACCGTTTCGGTTGTTGGCGCGTATTGGATCACTTCCATCATGCGGTTTTTAAACACCACCTGCCCCGGTGTTACCGCCAAATTTTTCCCCACGTGAAAGGCGCGCGGGTTTGTGGTGCTGATCTTCAAATCACCGCCCCCGCGTTTCAAATCAGCGACCAGATTATGCAGCCCCTTGATCAAGTTATCACCGCCCGATCGCAATGTCTCGCGGATCACTTCGGGGTTGGTCATCGCGAAGTTATTGGGCGACAGGGCGTCCAGATACAGGCGCGTATAAAATTCCAGTTTCTGGCGGTCATGTCCCGGCAAATGCCGCGCGTCCTTTAATGATTGTTCAACGGCGCTGCGGGTCAGTAGATAACTTTGCCGTAAGAAATCGAACACCGCATTGTTACGCCAAACTGGGTCGCGAAAGCGACGATCAATCCCGGGATCTGCCGTTGCAACATCAACCACATCCCCCTCACCCGCGAATTTTCGCACGCTTTCCTGGAATAAATGGCCCATATCTTCGGCATATTTCATCTGAAGTTCAACCAGACGCGACGGATGCCGCGCATAATGCGCCCAAAATTCCGCCACTGCCTGGCCAATACGCAAGGGATCCACGGGGCGGTCGCCCGGCTTTTCGTCCCCAACCCCCGACATCATCCGCGCCGCCGCATCGGCAAAAACAGGAGCAGCTTCGGCCACAGCGTCTTGCCACGCCCGACCAAAAGCCAGGAAATCGAATGGTTTATCCGCACTCTGATCCGGCGGAGGAGAAGATGATTGTTTTGACATGATTATTGAAATATGATTGACATTCAGGACTTGCAGAAAAGATGGTTTCAAGGCACCATTCAAGGACTATGCCAGAAACGGTGTCCGTTGGGCACCCTTTTTAAAAAATCGGATGATGATTGTATGACGATATCACCTACCCCTGCCCTTTTGATCAACGCCACCATCATAACGGCGCTTACCTTATCGGCGTGCGCGTCCACTTCCACATCATCACAGCCCAAAACCATTTTGCCGACGCACAACGTAGTCATGATGGACCCGAGCATTGATGATCATTCCCTGCCCGCGTTGGGTCAGGGCTTAAGTAAAGGTGCGGTCACGATTTATACCCTTGATGGGCCAAACGCGACCCTACCGATTAATGTGGTGGGGGCCCAGATGAAGGGGGCACAACCAATTCTGACACCCCAAAATATGAATGCAGCACCGGTATCATCACAACAAATGTCGGCCCCGCTGACCATCCAGCCGCCCGCCAATATGAAGCGTGGAAATGCTGACCCGCGCGTATCCGTGTTTAATCCCGATACCGGGGTAAAAACCCAGGGGGATAAACCATCAAAACACGCACCCGCCACCGACCCGGATTTACGCCCGCCCTTATTGCCCCCGCCCCTATCGGATAAAACTCAGCCCTTAAAATCGCCCTTTTCAGAAAATGGGACTTTGACCCCAGATATTGGGAAAAATGCAGGGGCCGCCGCGCGTCCCGCGCCCGTGCGTGATACCACCACGTGGAACCCGCCGGCACCGCCCACCGCGTGGACCCCGCCCGTTGCCGCGACCGGATCCGATCGCCGCGCCGTGATGAGCGAAGATTTAATGCCCCCCGCGGGGACAGCAACAGAGTCAAGTGCCAAACCCACGCGCCCGCCAAAAGGGATGACGTATTGATTAAGAAGAGAGACTTATTTGAAACTCGCCCGCACTTGCCGCCAACGCTGATCCTTGTAGCGCCGCATAGACCAACGCACTTTTTCCGCCAGATAAATTAAACGATTGATCAAAGCATCTTTTTAGGCGGCCATAATGTTGACCTTCTAATTCTTTCGGGTAATGTGGAACAATAACATCATTCATCGTTGCATTCGGAGCAACGCGACACAGGGACCGTACAACAATTTCAGATAAATCAGACGTTAATGCAGGTCCTTTTTGGGGAAGATCCACCAACACAACTTTCCCGATGTTTTTGGGATCATGCATCGCCCCCAAATCCATCTTAATCCCCATCACATCGTGACAACCATCCCCGTTTTTATCTAGCGCTTTCTGAATAATAGCCATAACACCACGATAGCCAATGGATATTGGTTGTTGTCCGGATGCCCGTAATAAATCAGATAATTGCTCCATAAAATCAGAAAAATCAAGAACACATCCAGACTGGATAGAAGAAGAATTCTTAGCATGCAGAATAAATGGCGACTGATACACCTTCGTTAATCGAGCAATTACGGATTGATCAGAGGCCCGCAAACATGATTCAACATATTGATGCGCGCGTTCACTCATTACCACGGTATTTGGGTCTTTTTGTTGAGCTTTTTTATTCCGAACCGCAACCCGGCGTGTCAAAAACACATCACATTTTTGTTCGGATAGATCATCAAATAACGCCAGTTGGCTTTGACTATCTTGAACATTTGTCAAGCACGCCGCCTGATAAAACGCTTTCTGAAGCCGAGAAAGAGTGTCAGGCATATCGGTAAAAACAACCATTTTTTCAGCTTGTTTTCTTAACCATTCTGCCGTCCATTCAGAAGATTGCGTTGCCATTAAAAACGCCACCCCTAAACTAACTAGTTGGGGAGAAATGGTAACACCCCCAATTTCGCGAGGGGATTGCCCATCTTTTAATTTTTTAAGGATCGTACCCCATTCTTGTTGCGGGCATAAATGATGTAGAAAGCTGTCTGTATCTGAGGCCATAACACACCCATCTGTTTGATTTTCTTGGGTTATATATCAAATGTTATGTCCAAATCAAGAAAGGAACGACAGCCTATGGTTGTTTTATGGGATTCATACAAGCATACATCCCGATATAGGGTATATATGCCCATACAGATCATATATACCCAATCCATTACTTGGTGGGGCGGAACACCTACCCCATCCACGCACTGACCCGGATCCATTGGTCCAATCGACGGTCCAGTTCCGCCATGGTAACCCCCAAATCCGCGCTGTCATCCGCAACCCATTTTTTCAGTACAATCAAATACATCATGGTGATGGACGCGATTTTAACCTTGCCGGATACGCCCGTGGTCTCGACCCCGGCCGCCCCCAAAATCTGGTCCATCGCGGCCAAAATGGGCATCATTTCGGCCCGCGCGCGGCACGCATCGCCGCGACGAAACACGGCGTCCATCCCGTCGGTGACTGCGCGCACGACTTCGGTCCGCCTTAACTGCATGTCATCAAACCGTTCCATAAATAATTCAAATAACCGATCTTTCAACGCCGCCGGGTCATCCGACGCATTCGAAACATCATCAGGGGAATTGACAGGTTCTATCCGTGGCATCAGAGTGTCTTTCAGAGAAATGTCCACCACAACAACTGGATCCCGGTCTTCCACCTGCGCCCTTCGGGCTTCGGCGGACAGGTCGCCGGGATGACATCTGTGGTGCAAATCGTCCCATATCAAAACAGGAGTACCCCCTCATGTCTACCCCCCTTATAAACGTCCTTGGCATTGGCAATGCGCTCGTCGATGTGATTGCCCGCACGGATGAACAATTCCTGGCAACCCAAGACCGCATCAATGGCATGAAAAAAGGATCCATGAATTTGATTAACGAACCGCGCGCCGTTGAACTGTACGCCCAAATGGGCCCGGGCGTTGAAATGTCGGGCGGGTCGGCGGGCAACACGATCGCGCATTTGGCGGCACTTGGGTCACGCGCGGCCTATATTGGCAAGGTTGCCGATGATCAATTGGGCAACGTCTTTCGTCACGATTTAAAATCAATGGGCGTTGAATATTCAACCCCACCATTGGTATTGGATGCAAAAACAGGCCGATGCTTGATTTTGGTATCGGATGATGCGACCCGCACGATGAACACATTCTTGGGCGCGGCCACCCAGTTAAAAGTCGAAGATATCCCCCAAGATCTGGTCGCATCATCAGCGATTACGTTTCTGGAAGGATATTTGTTTGACGCCCCCCATTGTAAACAGGCGTTTTATGCGGCGGGTGGCATGGCCAACAGCGCCGGGCAACGCGTGGCGTTAAGCTTGTCCGATCTGTTTTGTGTCGAACGCCACCGCGCCGATTTTTTAAATTTGATTGATCAACATATCGACATTTTGTTCGCCAATGAAACCGAGATTAAATCATTGGCGCAAACCGATGATTTGACCACAGCCTTAAACAGCGTGCGCGGCAAATGCGAAGTTGTCGCCGTCACACTGGGCGAAAAAGGGTCGGTCATTTTATCGGGCAATGACACGTTTAATATTCCGGTCGTGGCACCATCCCAATTGGTTGACACAACGGGCGCGGGCGATGCGTATGCCGCCGGATTCCTTCATGGATTTACACGTGGATTACCGATGGCGGAATGCGGGCGGATTGCATCCGAAACCGCGTCATCCGTTCTGTCATACATGGGCCCCCGCCCGATGAAAAAGGCGGCGTAATTTAAAATGTCTTTGGAAACCCAAAAGCAGAATCTTTATGAAGAGGTAAAATCTTTATACGAGTCTTCTGAAGATTTACTCTTTCATGGATGGCATCATATTGCTTTTGTCTATCATTACAGCGGAATTTTTGCAGCAGATTTGAAGGCAGATATTGATTTAACCCAAATTGCTGCTCTTGTTCATGATATCAATTATCTTGAAAAGCGTGGAACATATTCAACCGTACAGGATGGCTCACAAAAACGCCGAGAAATTTTAAGTTCCGCCCAGATAGATATTGATATCATTAATTCGATTGAACATATCGTTCAATCGGCCTCAACTGACAGTCGCACCCAAAATATTTCTCCTGAATCCATGGCACTTTCGGATGCCGACACCCTTTTCAAGGCTTTGCCGATAACACCTATTCTATTTGCTCCTCGATTTATGACTGAGACGAATTATAGTATCAAAAAACTTTCTGATAAAATTGTTAAAGACCAAAAACCAATTCTTGAACAAGGATTCTATTTTTACTCAAATCAAGCAAAAACCCGATATTTAAAATGGGCGAAAACAAATGTTGAACTGTGGGAAAATGTGCAAGAATCATTAAAGGATCCTCATATCGTTGATATGCTAAAAACAGCAAATATGTGGGTTGAGTAATGGCGATTTTTAAGAAAAATGATAATCATTATCCCCTCCCTTTCAGGGGGAGGATAAATCTGCTCTTCTTTCTCTCCCTTTTGCTCCTCTCCTCGCCTGCCTTTGCCGACACGTCACTCACCATGCACGGCACGGCGAAGATGTCGGACACGGCGACGCATTACCCATATGCCAACCCAGACGCGCCCAAGGGCGGTGTCTTAAAACAGGCAGAAATTGGCACATTTAACACGTTAAACCCCTTTACGTTAAAGGGGAAACCGCCCCGCGCCTTGGGCCCCGGGCCATCATTGGTATTTGACCGTTTAACCGACCGCAGTTGGGATGAACCGTTCACACTGTATCCGTTGATCGCCAAAAGTTGGGATGTCGCGCCCGATCGATCATCGATCACGTTTCACATTGACCCGCGCGCGCGGTTTCACGACCACACCCCGATCACAGCGGATGATGTAAAGTTCACCTTTGAAACACTGCGCGATCAAGGCCGTCCAAATATGCGCCGCGTGTATAAATTGGTGGCCGATGCGCGCGTTATTGATACGCAGACCATCAAATTTACGCTTTCGCCCGGATATGACCGCGAAACCGTGATGATCATCGCGATGATGCCTGTGTTATCGCGTGCTTCGTTCACGGATCGCCCGTTTGATTCGACGCCTTTTGAACCGATCTTGGGGTCGGGGCCATATCGCGTTTCTTATGCCGATCCAGGACGGCGCGTGGTGTTTGACCGCGTGCCGGATTATTGGGCCGCCGATTTACCCACCCGCCGCGGTCAATATAATTTTGACCAAATGGTGTATGAGTTTTACCGCGATGACATGGTCGCGTTTGAATCGTT
>JACCDR011676828.1_pt1 | contig 14026 bp, 19 predicted proteins | sample 7446431 | NCBI WGS metagenome assembly JACCDR01 (sample SAMN15323443, study PRJNA562643) | freshwater metagenome | isolation source: river surface water | place: USA:Blue River Watershed | collected 2017-08-17 | reverse complement strand
GTACATCCTGTCCACGATAGGTGAACGAACCCTCGCCGATACGCTTCTTGGTCGGAAGCTGCGCCTGCCGCATCATCTCGTGCGAGTAGTCGGTGAACTCGTCAATGGTCCCCTTGGCCTCCTCGATGGCATCAAGGGTCTCCTGCTTGCGCGCCACGAGTGCATCGAGCTTCGCAGGGTCGGTGACCTTCTGCATCTTCTTGCCGATACGGTTCGACTCGGTCTCAAGCTGCTTCAGTCGTGAACGGTGATCCGACAGGTAGCGCTGCACCAGAGGGAACGCCTTGTTGACCTCAACCTTGCTGACAGGTAGACCCTGTGCCCTCGCTGCCGCAACAGCGGCATCGTCAAGGATGTCCACCTTGCCGTCCTGACGGGTGATGACCTTGAGGTTCTGCTTCCCGTTCCTGAGGAAGTTCCATCCACCCTTGCCTGCGTCCGCCATTGCGGAAAGCAGGCCGAACTTCACGGCACCGGCAACCATCTCCTCGCTCGGTGCACGGAGAGCATAGCCAGCACGCAGAAGCGTGCTGGCCTTCCACAGTCCATTGAAGGAATCGAGGAACGTGGTCGCGTTGTCCATCACCTTCCCGCCGTTGCTGGTCAGCAGGGCGAAGCGACCGCTGTTCCTTCCGAGGATCTTGTCGAGCTGTCCGACATCCAGAAGGGGATCGCTCGCCTGTAGCTGAGACTTCAGGAACGGTGCGACACGGTGACCGTATCCATCCTCGATCACGTCAAGGAACTTGCCCGACTGGGACTTGGTGGCAGTGAACCTGCTGCTCGCCGGAACCCTTCCACTGATCTCGTACATGGACTTCTCGAATCCACGGCTGATGATGTCCGAGGCGAACTCCGCAACATCCTCGTTCAGGCTGTGGCGACCGACCATGTGGATGACGATCTGACGCTGGATGGCGTCCAGTGCGACACTGCGACCGATCTTGTCTCCTGCGGAATCGTACTGCTGGAGCATCGACAGACGCTGCTCCTGCCCGAGACCCGGAACCCTCTTCAGCATGTCGAGTACACGGTCACCCGCGTCATCGGCATTGTGATCCACGAATCCCTGCGGGACCCTGTCGCCGAACGACTGGTATACGCGAACGGGAACGCTGTAGTACCCGCGCTGAACAAGTCGGGTAACCATGTTCGAACCGGTGGCCTCTCGGGCCACCCGGTCAACGGTCGCAGAGGTGATGGCCTTGGTTGCAGCCTTCTCGGTGTCCCTGATGGAAATGGCGCCCATGCGGTACGCCTGCTTCACGGTACCGAACAGGTGTGCACCATCGGTTGCGGTCACGTCGTCTACGCCCTTGGCGAAGTTGTCACCAAGGGCCTTGGCATACCACTGCTCGCGGGAGAGGAGACTGGCAATCTCTGCGTCCGCAGCGGCAACCTGTCCACCCTGCCACTCGGTTGCACGGGAAACCCATACCGAGTTGCCGTAGTTGCTCTGGATCCTCTTGTCCGTGACAGCCTTTGATGCCTGGGCGTACAGGGAGTGCTCGGCCTCTGGAAGGCCGAGCATGGTACGAGGAAGCGGTGATCCGCCCTTCTGGTTCTGAACGTACAGATCCAGGATGAATGGATCCCAGGCGTGACCGGCAAGGAGGGTCCTATTGTCCTGCGCCCTTCCGATCTGAGCGACGAGGGCCTGAGCATCACTGTTCAGCTCCATCAGCGCCCTGTTGTCGCCCATCGCATAGCGCATGATCAGCGGCATCTCGTCGCGTGAAGCCTTGGAGAAGATCTCACTCAGGGCATGGCGCTCCGCCAGCTTCCTCCTCCCGCGCCCCCACATGGGATGCATGGCGATCTCGGATGCCGACTTCCCCTCCATCCAGTCGAACGCATTGTTCATGCGCGCACCCTGGGAAATCTCCTCCGGGGTCTTGGCGGTGAAACGCCCGAACACCTTCTCCGCCGCCCGGCCCTGCGGAGTATCGGCAAACCTGGCTGCCTCGTCTCCAGCGACCTTGGCAGAGCGACCGGCCTTGACGGCCTTCGCTCCAACGGCAATGGCTCCTGCGATGGGGTCCGCGATGTTCGCAGCGAAGTCCAGCGTTCCGGTACCTAGGGTGTACTTCCATCCGTCACGGTCACGCCAGTACTCGGAGTCGTAGATGAAGCGCTCCATCTGGCGCTTCTGGTCCTCGGTGAGGTCGGTCCACGCCTCAGCTCCGACCTCCTTGGAGAGGTCGGAGAACGCCATACGGTTGACGTTGTAGAACGCCTGCCCAGGGGAGATGTGCTCAGCCTTGTGATATGCGCTGCTCCACGCCTCACCGGAGAAGAACTGTCCCGGCCCGTAGATGTCCGCCTTGCCACCGACGAGAAGCGCGGTACTCAGCGCCTGAGAGATGGCCTCCGAGTACCGCCAGTCCATCCCGGATGCAAGCTTGTCGATAGGGGTGACGATGGTTGCATGGGCAACGCTCTTGGTTCCGCGCCACACCGGGCCAAGTACACCCTCTAGCGCGCCATCCAGCGCGCCACCTGCCGAAACCACCGCACCCATGAACTGCTGCATCACGCCAGCACGCTGGTTCCTCGCCTGCTCCGCAACGGCGCTCTGGTCGTACAGCTCCGGGCTCTGGCCCTTGAGAAGCATGTCCGGAGTGGTGGCAAGGGACAGTGCAGTACTCGGGTCAGCGAACAGCCCCTGACCCGCATCGCTCATATTCTCGGCCCACCACTTTGACACTTGATCTCCTACATCGAGTACTTCATCTGACGGATAAGGTTGCGTGCCGAATCCGAGGTTCCGGGCTGGTTCGCCATCCACTCAAGGAACGGCATGTTGGCCAGATGCCGATCACGATCGGCGACGTTCTGCTGTGGCTGGACACCCGGCCCGAGTGCCGCACCGTCGGTGACCGGGACATCCGGCATCCTGGTTCCCTCGGTCAGAGGGATGACGCTGTCGGCAGGATTACCGAACAGCGCACTCAGGTCCATGGCGTCACCTGGAATGCTGGGTGATGCCGCCATAGGGGAATTCTGCTGAAGCTGCTTGTACGCCTTGCCCTCCCCGTAGTCCGGGTTAGGGAGGTCTCGAATCGGCTGAGACATGTCGGCCCGGCGGCTGAACCTGCCCGGACCAGATACCGGAGTCGACACGATTACCCCTTACGCGTGACCGGGAAGCGGAGTGTAGTTGGATCCGGTTCCAGTGGTGGTCGGAGTCTGGACGATGATGGTGCTGTTCCACGACGGAGAGTCGGTCGGAACGTTCACGCGAGAAGTGGTGTTCTCGATGTCCATCTGGGTCGGAGCCTCATAGGCGGGAATCATTCCACCCTTGAGAGATCCCCAGACGCCATCCGGAGCGTGGTTCGGAAACATGTCGGACATTACTGTGCCTTCCTGATCGGCTTGGTCGTGGTGACCTTGATGTAGCGAGGTGAGTGGCAGAAGCCGCACAGCTCCTCGCCATTGCTCTCGATCCACTCCGGTGCGGAGCGAATCATCTTGGCGTACTGGCAGTCGTGCTCTCGGTCTGCCATCAGATCGGGATACTCCTTCGAGTTCGAGCGGTCATGTTCGGTTCACCTGAGCCCCTCATCGAGGCCAGAAGCTGCATCATGTCGGAAGGTACGCCAGCGGCCCCTGGAGGGCCGCCTGCGGGTGCTCCAGGACCTCCTCCTCCCGGTAGACCAGGGGTCATCATTTCGGGCTGCTGAGGGGCCTCCTGGGGCTTGAACGCCTCAAGTACGGACTCGTGCACCGGCTTCCCGCCCTCACGGAGCTGGATCACCTTGGCGAGCTTCGTAAGAAGATCCGTCGGATCCTGACCCTGAAGGGCGAGCGCCCCGATCTGCTGCATGAGCATCTGGGTTCCGGCCTTCAGTGCATCCTCGAAATCCTCCGAGTCGACCTGCTGCTGCATCTGTACGACATCGATCTGCATGGGAAGCTGTCGCTGCACGAAGTCCCTGGAGACCAGCTTGTCTCCTCGAAGCTGAAGCAGTGCAACGATAGCCCGTGCCGGATCGGTTCCAGCGGCGAAACCGTACGTGACGTCGACAGCGTAGTTCCCGTCGATGTCCTTGGACGGGATGTAGGTCTCCTCGAAGGGAGTGCCCTGCACGGTTCCACGGATGGTCTTCTTGTCGTTGGGCCACAGCTTGTGATCCATCTCGAATGCGAGACGAACCGCTGCCTCCAGTGCAAATCCTACCACCTGCTGACCGGTCGTGATCACGGTGTTGAAGGATCCCATCAGGGCCTCTACACCCTTACCGGTTACGACACTGGCCTGGATGTTGCCCGATCGCGCAGCAGGCGATCGGGTTGCCATGGTGAGTTCCTGACCCATGAGCTGGGCTTCGCCATTGGCGAACTGTGGCGTGTCGGGAACCAGGTACCTGGCCTTCTCCGGACTGTCCGAACGAATGACCGCATCGTCGCCGAACTCCATGACCGTTACGTCGCGGGGGACGAAGAGGGGTGCACGGACGGACTTCTCGGTCGCCTCCAGTCCCAGAAGCGCCATGCGACTGCGAGCCAGGTACACCCACTTCGCATCATCGAACATTCCACGGATCTGGCCGTCGTGGGACGGCCTGCACGCAACGGACACCATGAGCTTCCCCATGGGATTGCGCATCACCGAGCAGATGCGATTGCCGTACTCGGGGAGGTACATGTAGATCCAGTCCTTGTCCTGGTACTTGCACACCTCCACCATGGTGTCCATCCAGTTGGCATCCTCCTGCTGGTAGATGCTCTGCTGGACCGGCTTCAGTGCGGACAGGAGATCCGGGTACTTGGCGACCAGCTCGATCGCACGCTGCCTCCATACCCTCGTGTACGACTGGAGGATTCCGAACAGGTTGTACTCGGGGTACGCGCTGATCGGATTCTCGACCCTGATGACCGGGGTCTTCCTCTCGAAGTCCGGCTCGACCGAGTACACGGCCATGCCGTACGTGTTGTAGTTGTCGCAGAACTCGATCTGCTTCCCGGCCTCAAGGCGGGAAGCCTCAATGTAGTACTGGGCGATCTTCGTCCTCTTGGAGCTGAACTTCTTCGCCCGGTTACTGGTCATCACACCATTGGTGCAATTGATCGCGGGCATGACGCCCATGACCTCGGAGATGTCGCGCGCAGTGGTGTCGATCGCGTTCGCCACGATCGGCTTGGGCCATGCATCAGGCATGGATCCGGGGACCACGTGCTCAATGTCCCCGGACCTGATGTCGCGCACGTCCCTCTGGCGCTGATCACGATCCGAATTAGCCCTGCGCAGCGACTCGACCTTACTGTGGATCTCAGCGGGAGTGCGAACCATGCTCTATGCCTTTCTAGTTGCCCCACTTGGGCAGTGAACGGTGGATGGCCTCAAGCTCCTGACGCATCTCCAGGGAGACATCCTCAGGGATGTTCCCCGACAGAGCCATCTTCAGGAAGTACATGGTGGTCCACGACAGGGTGTCCCTTACCCCGGGAGACGCGACCGCCTCGCCGATGATTCGCTTCAGGTCGCTCTCGCTGTACGGCATGTCATCCTCTTCCGGCGCGCCCTCTGCGCGCCTCTTGATCTCGGGGAACACTACTTCCCGGAACTGCTTGATTCTTGCGGGACCTGGACACGCGGTTCCACCTACGGACCACGAAGCAAAGAGTCCATGGTATCCGTATCCGGGGTCAGCTTCCGAACGACAGATCCGCAGAGGAATTCCGTGACGCTGATGAAGCCACACCCCCAGCCGTACAAGCTGTTCGATCTGCTCGGCGGTCCAGGGATCCGAGTGATCAAGGTTCGACGCGGTTTCGATTGACACCGCTCGCACGTTGGCAGACGCATTGGCGTCTGCTCGTGTCTCCGTGCCGATGAACTGACCAAGATCCCCATCGTACGCAAGTCCGAAGTGGGACTCAAGGTTGGTGCTGTCCCGCCAGTACTCATAGATCCTCTGAACCGACCACGGTGCCGCAATGCTGTGCACGATGAACTGCGTCGGGTTGATCGCAGCCTGAGCGTCGGACTCAGGCTGAAGCTCCATCTTCCTCGCGCCTGGATACCAGGCCATTACTTTCCTCCCACTTCAAGAGCCAATCCGGCTTCTCCGCAACGAACGCATCGGTGCAACACGTATCGCAGTCGCACGGATGCGGAACCGGGGCGTGCCTCCAGTAGACGGTAACCCCATCGTCTAGCCCCACCACTTCTTCGGATCCTCCCCGTTCATTCGCTGATTGGACATGTGATCCAGGTCCACGGCGAACTGCCGGTTCCTGTCCCTCTCCGACAGATACGGGTTGTTCCTACGCCTCTGGAAGAAGGAGTTGTTCGAACCCTCCTGAACCAGCTCCCTGGCGCGGATCTCCGCGAACCACAGGGCCATCACGGTGTCGGTCTTCTTCTTGGACTTCTTGCCCGGAGGCTCCGGCTCCCAGGTCGTAAGCTGCTCGACAAGGGACTTCACCCCCTCCCCGCTTGAGCGGGAAGGGAGGCGAATCAGGTTCTTCCCGGACTCCCAGCCGTCGAACAGGGTGGACATGGATGCGACACCGAAATCGGCATCCCACTTGTTGTTGCCGGTGAAGTGCTCACGGAGCAGGCAACCCCTGCTGGCAAGGAACTCCCTCAGTGGCTCGGACTGGGTGACCATGATGTTCATGGCGTTCTTCTCGATACGCCACTCGTTCATCCGGTACTTGACGGTCCAGTCCTTGATCTTGTTGAAGATGTCCTCCGGCTTGAGGCGACCCTGAGTCCATACGTCCATTACCCATCGTACACCAGTCGACCTGTCAACCGCCATTACCACTGCTGCACTGTTACCAGTGATGGCAGGGTCGAAGCCTCCAACGATATAGCAACCATCCATACCGTACTCACGGTGTCCGACCGCTCCCTGCTGGAGCGGTCCTGCTGCACGCATTCCATCGATGCATCCGACCACAGCCTTCTGGTTGAAGATGGCGTCATCGACCACATTCTCCTGCTGGTAGACGAGAGCCCAGTTACGTGGACCCATTGAAGACCTTCGCTTAGACAGGCTCGGTCCATCCCACATCGGGTACAGGCCGTCCTCGTCGGCCTCGACCGTGTTACGCGCAGCAAGCGATACCGGCTTGCGGTTGGTGCGTGGCCACAGGGTCTTCCAGTCGTTCTTGTCCTCCGCGTACTCCAGGACCGCTGGCTGCGTCAGGTACGTCCAGGGGCTGCTCTCGTCGTTGTAGTACTCGTCCTTCAGGATCTCGCCATACAGGTCCTGAGGGGACAGCCTCGTTCCAACGAGCAGCATCTTCCCGGTCGGGCTCAGACGGTTGTACACCTCTCGCTGCATCCAGTCCATCTGCTTCATGAACTCATGAGCGTTCTTGCCGGTCACCGTGTCATCGAAGATGATCAGGTCTGCACGGTTACCGTAGATCTGCCCTCCGAGTCCAAGAGCCAGGACGGTAGGCGTCGGCTCTCCGGAGTCTCGCAGCGAACTGGACACGTAGATGGAGTCCGCAGTCCATGCTGCGGCATCCTTGTCGAATCCCCCGTCGGGAGCGAAGTCGAGCTGGAGCTGACGGTAGTTGGCGTTGTTGCTGGTGAGGCGGTCCTTGATCGCGCGAAGGAATCGCTTCGCCATCTCCTGGGTCTGCGACACGAGAATGATACGGACGTTCGGATCCTCGCAGATCCGGTACGTCACATAGTTGACCGTGATGGTCGTGGACTTCGCGTGCTCGGGAGGAGTGTTGATCATCAGGAAGTCCGGAGACCCCTTGACATACCTCTGGCTCGGATGCAGGTTCCTGGGCTCCCGACCCTCCAGGAGATCGATCCACTGAAGATGATGGTTGAAGAGCTTCGTGTCCAGGTACTTCTCGCAGAAGTTCTCGAAGCTGATCATCCCACGGAGCTTCGTCTGCTGGAAGTTGTCGATCTGCTCTGGAGTCGCGAGAGACCTGATCTCCCTGATCCTGTCGTGGGACTTCTTGAACTCGTTGTCCGACTTCCGCCAATAGGCTACAGCCGGAGTCGTGATTCCCAGTTCGTCACAAGCGTGAGTAGTACCAAGGCCAGCCTTGACGAGACGAAGGAACGCCCTCTTCTTCTCACCCGTGGTGAGCTGCTTTTCGTAAACCATTCCCATCCCTAGTATCCATGGCACATGCGCCGCTGTTCGCGAAGCGAACCCAGGCTCCCATGCCAGCTATACATGGTGCCTCCAGGTACACCGAAAGCCGCCCTAAGGGGGCGGCTTTCTTAACGCGGGGAGGGGATTCCCAGAAGGGAGTAGCTTCCAGGACTCCTTGAGTTTCACTTACTCCCCGCGTCCTTAGTTACTTGGTGCTTGTGCCCCTGGCGCTTTGGACCTTGCGCTCTGGCTCATGGACGGCCCCTTTGGGGGTGCCGTCCCGTGTTGCTGTTGGCTCCGGAGTCCTTGTCGCCTCTTGCATTCGCACCGTGTAACTGGCTCCACCTTTAGTCTATCACACGTTGTCAAGTTTCCGCGTGCATCCCGGGCGTGTCGCGAACCTCTGAAACAGGTTCGTAGTCGCAGGGCCCTTGGGGGGTAAGACTTTATGACGCAAAATTGATGGGACTCACCCACCCAGGGCGCCCGCGATTCAACAACCCCCGGGTCGACGGTAGTACGTACACGGATCCAAGGAACGATGCCCCGATGACCATGGAACTACAGGCACACAGGTCTAGTCCACCTTGGATCCTGGGGCTTGGATGGACCCCGAACCTTGGAACCTGTTGGTGATGTGCGGCCCGTTGCCTTGTATAGGGAGACACGTGCGCGCGAGGGCCTTGGATTCGCAGGAACGGGGGCCAGTTTGCATGAGATGTGGGGGACTATCACCCCTCCCACCTCTGAACCGAAGGAGAATGACCCGAATGACCATGGAACATGGGAATCGGCACTATCCGTAACCACTGTTCACACGTGAATAGGGATGCAAGGCGGAACGGGGATCTTGGCTGAATATCGCAGGAGTTTGGCTTGAAATCCCTTGGTTCAGAAGGCCGCCTTCAAGGCCGGCCTTGGAATGCCCAGAGTGTCAGTGGCTGACAGAATCCGAAATCCTGCAACAATGTGTTGAACACGTATACGGAATACACACTCTGACGTGCATGTTTGCCATACCTGTGAACCTGAGTAGTGTTCTCCATGTCGAACCGAGCAACACCGAGTCAGCGAGTAGGGCTCAAGTGATCAGCTCGGAGCGACACCTTGACAACAGCACATAGGTACTTCATAGTCGAGTACAAGGAACGCGCGACCTAGACACCCCTAGTGGGCTAAAACGAGGGTCAAGCTTCCAAAGCTTGACACTGAAGCACCTAGTGCTAGAGTCGAGACCAGCAAGACCAGCAAGGAACCGCAATAGCGACGCTGTCTGTGATGAAGCCTCTGAGCGGTGTAGTGAATGGGGCATCCACTGATACCTGGTGGATGATGCCACCCCAGCGGTTACAGGTACTGCGGCGCAGTCAAGGCCGTAGCGGCGACCAGTGCAGGCGTCGAGAGCCGTACAGGCGAGTATGTATCAGGTGGTCACGCCTAAATCGTGGTAGTAGGGGAGTAAGCGCCCTTCGGGGAGACGCTAGCGAACTAAGCGATCGTGCGGCCCTGGTGTACGATGCCAGAAGCCATTGAGAACTCAATACTGTTGCGCCACAGGGACATGAACATTCCTGGGGAGTCGAGCATCACCAAATCAGCTCATCTGCTGACCACCTTCCTCCTCCCCGCTACGTGAGGCTTCGCCTCACTTGCTAGTGAATCTACGATTCACGTAGCGAAGGTCCCTTCCGCTGTCCTTGTGGCGCCTATTCTCTTCTCTCTCCTGGTTGTCGCACCGAGAGGTGCGGCATCAACCCGAAAGGGTTGGTTGGGGGGTTGCCAGTGGGACAACCGTTGGCTACCCCTCAGGGGGGTGGCGGTCTAGTACCGCTGCCCTCTGGAGTGCATAGCATTCGCTGTGTGCTGACCCAGGGAGATGGAATGACCGCACCCAATCAGGGGAACGTGGATCCGATCGTCAAGCGCAAGCGACAGGAAGCCTGTGTGCATCGCTTCGACGCCTGGTACGTCCCCCACTGGGATGTGAAGCACAAGTACCGTGCATGCCTCAACTGCGACTACGTCGAAATCAAACCCGCCAACTGGTAGGAGCGATCATGAGTAGGGTTCACGTCAGGTTCATGAACGGTGACAAGGTTCTCGACCGAGTCACCCTGAACGGATGGGAGTTCGGCACCCGAGAGGCTGCCGAGAACTGGATCCGGGTGGTAAGCGAATCCAGGTACCCGCAGGCCACCGGTGCGGTGGTCGTGAGCAACGGGAAGAAGCTGTTCAGCTTCAACATCAGTCTGTGACCAAGGTGAGACTCCGCGCCGGAAGGCGCGGAGTTTGACCCGGCATCACAGCCGATACCAAGAGGAGAGATCATGTGTGACAAGACGATGGAGAGTCGCGTTCTCGCCGGTGTCGCTCTGCTGGACGACAAGGTCCCGAACTGGCGGGACCTCGTGAACAAGAGGTTCTTCGACATCAACGACCCCCGCCAGTGCGTGCTCGGGCAGGTGTTCGGTCGATACTGCACCGGCATCAACAAGCTGGGCATCACCTTCAGGGACGCCAAGGAATACGGGTTCGTCACCTGCTACTGCGACTCCAGCCACACGTTCCTCGCCGACTACAGGCGCCTGACGAACACGTGGCTCCAAGTACTGTGACCAGTGTGAGGCTCCATGCCCCCGAAGGGCATGGAGTTTGACCCGGCATCACAGTGCCGACCTAAGGAGGAGAGAATGCCCACGTTCGTAACGCCCAAACCCGCCTTCAAGCTGAATCGCGGGGACACGGTGGTGTTCCTCCCCCGCGCTGATTCCGGCAACGGGAGGCACCGTCGTCCCACCGGATTCGAGAGCTACGTCGGCAACGGCGAGTACGAGGTGTGTAGCACCATGCTTGCGGACAACGTGGTGAGGGTGTTCGTCCTTGACAAGGACATGCGTCACCACATCATCCCGATCCACTTCAACGCCGAAGTAGAGACCCTGGAGTACATCTGATGGGACAGTTCGTCGACATCAACAAGGTTCTCTACGCCGCCCGTGTGAACACCCCGCACCGCCTCCACGGCACCGCGAAGCTCATGCGTTCGGATCTCCACGAACTGGCCCCTCGGGGCTACGTGGAAAAGGATGTGCGGTCCAACCCGCCCCGAAAGGGCATGGCTCGCTGCGAGCTGACCGTTGGACGCACCAATAAGAAGACCGGAAGGGCCACGGTTCACGGCAAGGAAAGGTCCTCCAACCACCTCTACGGGTGGTTGGTGTATGACTCGATTCGTCGGGTCTGGCACTTTCAGCTCGTCAAGTGGAAGTTCCCTTCCGGTGTGACGTTCGGCAGCAAGAAAGCCGCTGCCATTGCGATGGGGAAGTGCCTGTGAACGTCAGCAAGCAGTACATTCAGTGGTACGACACCGAGGACAAGGCATGGGAGGTTGCAATCGGCCTCTCCAAGCTGATCCGCAGCAACAGTGCCCAGCGATGGGTTCTGGTGTCCGTGGAGCGATACGAGGGGAAGTGGTGGGTTATCACCGTCCCCAATCGACCCGAGTAGTACTCTGCGGCACGTCTTGAACGTGCCGCACCTGAACCGCTCGGTTCATCCTTCTACCAGGAAGAGAATTCATCATGGCTCGCATCGAGACCACATCCGTCATCCGCAGCATGAACGTCAGGCTGGCCGGTGACGAGGTCCAGGCCATCTACGCCATCCTGAACACCCTGCGCGGCAACACCATGTTCGCCGGAGGACAGCTCGGTCACCTGCGCAACCTGCTGAAGGCCGCCGGTGCCACCGGCACGGGCTTCGAAGCCCGCATCGAGAACGGCGAGGTTTGGGTCGACAAGGTCTGAGTGACACTCGTCCGTACGCCCTTCGGGGCGTACGGATTCTGGGCTGCTCAGTCCAAAACCAAGAGGAGAGAGCATGGAACCCGTCAAGCTCAAGCGTGGCGACGTCAAGCGCGGACTCGTTGTCGAGTTCCGGCACGGCCCGAAGTACACCGTTCTCGGCGTGTTCGAAGGGTGGCTCGACGGCAAGGAGTACGTGACCTTGCAGGGCTCCAGTAGCATCACCATCAGTCGGGAGATGAGTCACTTCCTGGACAAGTTCCACGCCAGGAAGCACACCCTTAAGAGGGGTGAAGTCTTCATGCTCCGTGGCTACAACTCCGTGTTCCTGTACCTCTCGGACGACAGTGTCATCCGGTTCGGGGGTGCGGGCGCATCCAAGTTCGGCGCCCACGTGAGCGGTGGCGACATGAGCATGTACGTCAACGAGCTGAGTGGTGGTGACTACAGCCGCATCCAGCGGATCGGCACGTACGATGGCGTCCTCAGCGAGGCGTACGGTATCGACGACTGATGAGCACTCATCCGCATCCCCTTCGGGGGGTGCGGGTCATGGGCCTATCAGCCCCAACACCAAGGAGAAGAGATGGTAAAGCTCAAGGTCGGAGACCTCGTCGCCTTCCACGACATGTTCGGGGAGACCGTTCTCGGCAAGGTGATCAAGTCCAAGCGGTACGTCCCCATGACCGGGGATCGCGTCCTGGTGAGGATCAGCAGCCGGAAGGCCACGCTGTACCCGTTCGGTCTGTGCTACGACTTCACCCCTTCTTCCCTCTGGAAGCGGGAGCGTGAGGTTCGGGCCCCGAAGGCCGAATCCGCCCAGCCGATTGAGGCGTGACATGGGATTCCGTCGCGCACTCCGTCAGGTCCGCATCCGCGCCGAAGTGAACGGCAGGGAGTACGACGCCACCGCTACGGTCGACTCGGAATTCGACGACAACCCGATCGGAAACGCACAGGCAACCATGGGCAACGCCTATGGTCTCCCTCCCCGCGACTGGGGTAGCGTCCGTATCAAGAAGATCGCGGACGTTGGTGCCGCGAACGACTGGAAGGCGTAAGTCATGAGCTGGTTAACGGGCAGGAAGATCAGGGAAGGCACCGAACTCCTGCTGCGGAATGGAAGCGCCGTAATAGCGAGAGGTGTCGTCACCGATATGCACACCAAGAACCTCTGCGAGGTGCTTATCGTGTGGTCCTGTGTCGGAGTGTACGTTACCGGCTCCCGCTACCAGGTCGACCTTCGACCTGGGATGTGGACTGCTGTCTGATCCCCGTGACAGCTTCGGTCACATCGGCTCTGTCGGTGTGACCGGAGGGCATCATGGTGATGTCTGCAAGGAGGAGAGAGTGAAGAAACTCAAGATCCACGCCAATTGGCGTGAATACCTTGACGTTCTGGTCGGCGAACCCGAACCCTTCACCACCACGACGGGAAATCTTCGTGGCGAAAGGTTCTATGGTGGCGTCGGTAGGCTTCCACGGAACCTCGCAGAGGCCATCATCTGCATGAACCCGGAGTACGCTGTCTACTCATACGCCACGCCGATTGCGTGGCGCCTTGACGGCAAGTGGTTCATGCCTGATGTCAAGTACAGTCTCACCACCACTCACCACCAGAACATCATCGGCAATGCAATCGGAGAGATGAACAAGTGAGCGACATCGACAGCTACCTCACCCGCAACGAATACGCCACCGAGATCGGCATCAACCCCCAGACGCTGAAGAAGCGCGAGGAGGCTGCGGAGGGTACGGAGTTCGCACTTCCCGAGCCCATCAAGAAGGGGGCCATGAAGCTGTACCACCGTGACGCATGGGCCCGGATGTACGCTTCCCGCCTGGAGCCGTTCATCGAGGAGGCCGTCAGGATGGGCCTGGTGGTCGGCATCGGGAAGTACAACGCGGACATTCTCGCTTCCGGGTCCGACGCCTACGACCGTGGATTCAAGGACGGCGTGGAAAGTGTCGCAGCCGAACTTCCGGACGTCCCCGACTCGGAGGGTGGCGACTACTACAACAACACCACCGGTCCGGGCTACGAGAACCTGACGCGTGGAGGCTTCCAGCCGCTGAGTTCCTTCTAGTCCCCATGGTTGCTTCAGACACTCCCCTCCGGGGGAGTGTCTGGTGAGT
>JACCDR010841171.1_pt1 | contig 14026 bp, 31 predicted proteins | sample 7446431 | NCBI WGS metagenome assembly JACCDR01 (sample SAMN15323443, study PRJNA562643) | freshwater metagenome | isolation source: river surface water | place: USA:Blue River Watershed | collected 2017-08-17 | reverse complement strand
TCGGGAGTTACTGTTTCTGTTTTTTTACAGCTTAATAAAACAGCTGAAGCCGTGATTAATAATATAGTCTTTTTCATATTAATGTTTTTTTTATTCAAAAATACTAAAATCGTGCCAAAAAAAAAACATCTACAAAATAGATGTTCTTTTTAATAAATATTAATATGATTGGGTTTTTACTGATTGAATTTTGCAGGATCTAAATAATTCCCTGCTTTGTCTTTTAACACAAAATGTAAGTGAGCTCCCGTACTTTGTCCCGTGTTTCCACTTATTGCAATTTTTTGCCCTTTGGTTACTTTGTCTCCTATTTTTACCAATGATTTGGTTAAATGGGCGTAACCTGTTGAGTAATTAGTGTGTTTAATTGCTAACTGATTGCCCCCCGCTGTGTTTGAATAGACCGCAGTTACAACGCCGTCAAGTGGTGAAAATATTTCAGTTCCGCTTGGTATTACTATATCAATACCATTATGAAACTTAACCTCTTTGGTTACGGGGTGAACACGATTCCCAAAAGGGGAACTAATTTTAATTACACTTTTTATTAAGTTTTTTATACTTAATATATTATTGTTTGGATCGCTTTGTAAATTTTCCATAGTTGCCCCCTTTGCTTTTTTTACCAATAAAAACAAGCCTAAAACTCCCGCCCCTATTAGTAAAATATTTTTATTCATCGTGTTTTGTAATTTCGCCGTTTGGCGTTTTTTTCAGATTTGGGAGTATTGTTTTGATTACCTTAATAATTTTGGTAACTACCGACCAATTTTTTTTAGTTGGTATGATACGAATTAAAATTTCGGCTATTGCAACCGCCCCCGCAATTGTTTGAACGGGGTCTATTTGGTGTATAATTTCCACGATTAATTTATTTAATTTTTAAACATTTGTAAAACACCTGGCAACGCATTAGTAACAGCGACCATTACGTCCCCTACGTTTGTTTTTGGCTTCGGTGCTGTTGCCTGTGCCTGTGCCTGTGCCTGTAATAGTTGTGTTTGATTGCTTACTTTGTTTTTTTGGCTGTCTTGATACAAGAAATACGCCAATCCACCAATAGCAACGGCTCCCAAACCTACATATAACGCGGTGTTATTGCTTCCTTTTTTTGGCATAACGTTAATTTTTTCTTTTTTTCTTTAATCCTAACTTATCACCCCAAAAGTGATATACTAAAAAACCTCCACCACCTAATAACACAATGGGACTTGTTAGAAATCCAACAACTGCCTTTGCGTTATGTCCGAGGTTACTAACCGTGTCTGCAACGCTTGAAACAGTATTTCCAGTTGCATCTATTACAGTTGATGCGGTATTTTCGGCTACTGTTACGGCTTTAGAGCCTACGCAATATGCTTTACTTGCTACGTTTCCAATGTCTATTCCTTTTGATTTTAAAAAGTTATATACACTGCAATCATAACGCAACCATTGAGCATTACTGTTTAAATCGTCAACTACTTTGTTAAAATCTTTTTGCCAAACAATCTGTGCGGTATTTAGGCCAAACTTTTGTTCTAGCAATTCAAAGTATGTTTTCCAGTCCAGATTATCCCAGTCTTCTAAATCGGCAGGAGCATTAAATAGTATATACGTGGGTTGTTCTCCAAACCACGCATTTACTAATTTTACGCTATTTTGACGACTAACACGCATTCAATTAGCCTCTTACTTTAGATTTAATTTTTTCACGTAATGCCTTTTCTTTTTCAATTGCATCGTTGTGTTTCTTGACTGCTAAACCTTTTTTCTCGTAACGCTCCCAAGCTTCTTTTGGTGCTCCCATTTTTGGAGTTTTTGGTAACTTTTTTTTCTTAAGTGCCATGATTTTAAAATTTATGATTGATTAATTGATTTATTTACTTTTATCTTATTTCCTGCAAAATGATTGCTTTGTTGTGGCTGTTACGCTCTAAACATTCAATTATTTTTGCACTTTCTTCTTTAGAAAAAAAACTATCAATTGTCTTTTTTTTAGTTTTTTTATCTGCGGTTGCTTCAGCTGTTGCTTCAGCTGTTGCTTCAGCTGTTGCTTTTGATGTTACTTCAGCTATTGCTTCTGGTGTTTCTTTTTTTTCTGTTGACATGATTTTAATTATTATGAAAATGAAATTCCTAATTTAATTTTATTTTGTAAGTCTTCACTTGCTTTTACCATTTTAGCAATTTTTAAAATATCCTCACTTGAAAATATTTCCAAAAACATTTCTATTGCTTCAGCACAATTTTTTTGCTCTTGGGTTAAACCTGTGTGGTCTAAATTTTCATTTATTTGCTCTGATGTGTCAAGACCTTGCATCATTAACGGAGCAAAATATTTCTGAACAATGCCATTTACCAAAGGGGTAGCAACGTGCTGAAGCTTTTCACCCCACATTCTTAAACGTGCTTTTTCCTCTGCAATTTCCTTTTTTTCTTGCTCTAATTGGTGACGTTCTAAGATATTTTTCACTTGCCTTTCAACTTCTGTGTTAATATCCATAGGATTTATATTTGTTGTTTGGTTACCGTTCATTGTTACCTCATATTCAATTGCTTCTTTATTGGAATAACTGCTTTTCAATTGTACAACAAAATCTTTTAATCCTGATTCGTTGGAAAACTTTTTAATTTCATTTGCAACCTGTTCAGGCGTTAATTTCATGTTGTAATCAGTAGAAAACAATTTTGTCCCGCCCGTTTTGTCCAATATTTTCACATAACTAATTTTTTGATTAGCCAATATAAAATTTAAATTATTTTCTTGAATTCTTTTCATTTATCTATGTTAGTAAATTCCAATCTACGTTCTAATTTCTCTATGTTTGTTTTCAAATAACCTATTTCAGTTTGAAGCACATCTATTTTGCTTTCCATTCTTAAAATGAAAACAACGCCCACAATAACCGTGGTTGCAAAATGGAGTACTTCTTTTATTGAGATATTTGTTAACATACGTAAATAATCAATTTTACCTTTGTTGGATCAATATTCCCGTTTGGCTGAACAAACAACATTTTCAAATCTGTTGCACTTGTATTTTTAAACGTTTCAGGGAGAAACCACTCATATCGCGTTGTCCCCGTGGTTACTGCGTTTGAATTAGTTAAGGCATCCAATTGAAACACAACATTTGTACCAATAGAAGCATATCCCGCCTTACATACCATTTCAATGTGCCAAACGCGTTCATTAGGTTTTACCCAACTTAAAAAACGCGTTCCGTCCCATTCACAAGTGATTTCTTTAATTCCGTTTATGGAGTTTACTCCCACAAATTCCAAGTTTTTGCCCCCCGTCAACACTGTCGGCATATAACTTGGATATTCATTTATTAGCGTACAGCTTGAATATTTCTTAATGCTTGCATCTGTAACCGAAATAGACGGCTTAAAATGATTCATTGTACAATATTCAATTGTTATTTGTCCATCCTGCTGAAACTCAGAATTTACGATGTTTGACGATGCAATATTTAAACTTTCTATAAAATCAAAAAACAATGAATTATTTATTGTGCTTGAATTTATTGTTACTATTTCGCTTTTAAATGTTGATCCGCTTATATTGGAATTAGAGATTAACAAATCTGAAAATATTTGTTCATAAATAGATTCAAATATTGTTGAATTTGTAATAGTAGTTGAACTACTGTTTGATAATCCTTGATTGAATGTAGTTTTTCTTACTGTACTGTTTTGAACATCAGTAATATCTGTAACCAAGTTACATTCCTGCAAATTTGAATTAATAATATTTACACTTTCACCCGAATTAATTAATAATTCTTGAATAACTGAATTATCAATGTTTATCAATTCATTAACCGTAATTGCCCCTTCTTTTAAAATTGATTTACGGATAGAAACGGTATTATAGTTTAATGATTGTATATTAAAATTCCCCGAAACATCCGACTTATCAAAGGCAAATGACCCCAAACGTGAACCATTAAAAATAACTTTTGATTCTCTTAAACTTGCAATATATATTCTGTTGCCGTCAATGTGCCTAAAACCTTTAAAATAAACGGTATTGTTTTCAAATTGCTCGTAATAATTTTGGTACGGGATTACATATTGAAACTGTGCGTTCCATGGAGTCCCCGCCGTTCCTACAACGTTTTTACCTAATCCCGCATCATAATAATAAGGTGCATTATTGTAAACCCAAACTAAATTTACCGGGTCGTAATAGCTATCAATTTGAATTCGCATATAATTAAAATTAAAATGCAAATTATTTCTGTAATCGTCAACTGCTATTACTTCACCCTCATACCCTGCAATGACTGTTTTTGCGGGGTCTATAATATATTGTATTTCGTGGTTCCCTGCTGAATTGTACGGACTAATTCCATAGTCAGTTACGACAAATCCATGGTGCGTATATTCAGTAGAGTTTCTTGGTACAATATTAATATTTTGCAACGGACTTTGAAAATATTGATTAGGAATTTGGCTCAAATTGGTTTCTCTATAATTAAAATTATAAATAGCACCAATCTTTAATTTCCCTGCATCCGCAATAGCTTTAAATTTTGCGTATGTGGTATAAATTACCTGTGTTCCACGTTTGCCAGTTTCTACAATATTACCGTTTTGCCCTATTGCCATAATGTTACTTAGTAATACAATTAACAAAAACCAATACTTTGTTTGTGGGGTCCGCATCGTTTGCAAATTTGAAATTTAATAAATCGGCTCGTTCTACATCTTTATAACCGCCAATACTTAACATATTATCCGCTTCCAGTTCTGCCGTTCCTTGGAAATATACAGTTGAACCGCCTACATTTTTTACAGAGTAGTCAAAGGCTGTGTTGTTGTCTCCTATTAATTGTTTAATAGTTACATTGCAGCTTTTTGTAATTGAATATATGTTTAGTTTCAGTTTCATTTTTGTTATTCAAATATAAAACGTACTTGCACTTTTACGGCTACAGCCTTTGTGCTTTGAAAATTTATATTAACATTTGAACCGCAAGGGATATCCACGTCATAATAAATTTGCTCCTGATTAGTTACGGCAGGGGCATGAGCTATTAGTGGCGTAATAATTGCATCAACTGAATTAAAATTTAATACCAACAACGTGGTAGTTAAATCTGCTAATGTTGCAGATTCTACCAACACGGCTACTCTTTTTACACGTGTGGTTTTTTCTAACGTTGGGACTAAATATTGCCCCGCGTTTTCAACTGCATTTGCCGTCCCTGATGTGCTAAACTCTTTAGCCTGTTCAATTACATAGCTATTCGACGAAATATTCATAAAATGAATTTTTTAAAAAAGGCTTTACAAAATCGCAAAGCCTTTTGGTTGATTTTTTATTTAATTAGCTTGAAGCTTTTACTGCGATTAACTCGCAACGTAAATTCATATTTGCAGTTGTTGCAAAGTTTTCTTTTGTAATAACAACTTTTACGGGTGCTTGTTCGGGTACGTCAATAGGTGTAGTAAAAGTAAATATACCTCCTGTTGGGTCGTAGCTTATACCCGCGTTTGTTGTTCTTGTTGCAACGGTCAATGGCATTAATGGAGTTACTGCCGAACCGTTTACGTAAATTTGAAAAGAAGCATTTTGTATAATTGGATCTATTATCCCTGATTCCCACACCGTTCTATTTAAAACCGCGTTTACCCCCTCTAAAAATTTAATAGCACCAATTGTATACGGCTCTCCAACCGCAGACGTGTAATTTAAAAGTTCGAATGTTGTTTCCGCGGTTACTAAAGTCTTTTGACCAACAATAATTGCATCTCTAATAAACTTGTTGTTTGTGTTTATCCAGTTATATAACTGTTTCCAACGGTTGCCAAAACCTGTAACTGATGCGTCCTGTGCCTTACTGTCAATGGTTAGCATTGATGTGGCTAATAATAATAATCTTTGAAATAATTGTTTCATTTTGATTTTAATTTATGTTTTTTGATTTTTTTTGATTTTTTTTATTTTTTTTAACTTAATACACAACTGCGGCGTTCGGATTATTTCCATTTACCACAACCGGCGGAACGTAATTTACTTTAGTGTCTTTAGCTTTTGAAAATGCTAATTTTTCTACTACTTCAGCACCCGCAACGGCAGTCATGCCAAGGAATATGGATTCAAATTTCGGTAGAAAGACTGCTCCTGCAACGCCTGCAATTGCTGTTACTGCTGGTGCATGCTCTACCATGCTAGCGGGTAGTACTGTTTCTAAGGCATCGCTTACACGATTACCCGCAACGCCCCCACCTATTGCCATTACTGCTTTAATAGCAATTTGGCTTATGTTTGATTTTTTGGTCTTTGCCATTTTTTATTTATTTAGTTGATTGATTAATTATTTTTAAAATATGTTGTTTATTACCTTATTTATTACTATTGCACCCGCAACGCCACCTAATAATAGTAATAATGTAGCGGGTTCAATTTTTATTTGAATGTCTACTTGCGGGAATCCGTCCGAATTTTTAGTAAAACCTAAATCGTCTGTTAACGCATTTACCAATATGTTGTTTCTGCCGTTTCTCATTTGTTTAACCTGTATAATCTAGGATTATTCATTAAAACCCCGTTAATGGCTTTGAATTGTTCTGTGCCAATAATTGTACTTAATAATGATATTGTATTTGTTAGATTTTTGCGTTTTGCTAGTTCTATAAATTGGTAAATCTCGTTTAAATTTTTATCACTAAATAAGTCTGCATTTGGTTGTAAATTTTTTTCAATTTTAGCAGATAGGTTTTTTTCTAAAACAAACGTATAGGGGTTGTCCTGTGGTAGTAAGTAACCCCAAATAACCGATTTATTTAAAATTACATCTAACAACATTAGTAAGGCTAAACCCTTATTTTTGTCATTTAGTAACAGTTCATTTAATCTATTTAATAAAACTTGTTTCATTTTTTATTTGATTTATAGATTAAATAACCAACGCCCAAAGCACCAACGCCCATTAATACATATTTTGTCTTATTGCTTTTTGCGGGTGCGGTTGTTGTTGTTGTTGTTGTTGGTAATGTTGTTTGTTGTGCGGGGTCAAATGTTTGTAAATTTTGCGGGATTGTTGCCCCGCTTAACCCGCCCCCTATGCCTGTATTGCTTGGGGTTGCGTTTGCGTTAAATGCACCCAAAGCCGTACTTAATGCACCGCCCACAACTGCACCCAAAGCGGGTGTGCCAACAACTGAAGCTACGCCCGTACCTACTAAAACGGCTCCTTTACTTATTACATTAAAGGCTTTTGATTCTCGCAAATTATCCCACAAATTATTTGTTATTGGCACATTATTACGGCATGAACATTTAGGTAAAATAGTTTTACCGCCCGCTCTTGTACTTCTTATCCCGTTCATTTTAACTTCTAGTTGTGGCATGGCTTCAATATATGTTTTGAAATTCAAATTATTATGTTCTTGGTCAAAACTTGAATTTTGTTTTTTGCTTTTTAATATACGGTTGTCAAAGTCATAATTTTGCCCTATTGTGGCATCCAACTTTAAACCGCTTTTTGTAACTATGTATATGTGTTCACCCATTTCGTTAATACCACATACAACGTAATAAAACGGCGTATTGGTGTGAAACAGTAGCGAAGCAAGAACCAAACTATAATTTACACAATTTGCTTTTTTATCATTAAAAACAGCAACGGGCGTTTTTAGTGTTTGTCTTTCAAAATCGGGTTCAAATGTTATGTTTTTATATAACCATTCAAACGCATCTCTCAAACTCATTTTAGATAAAAACAAAATTGGTTCACTATATCGTAACTCATACGCGTACTTGTTAATGTACTGCGTTGTTTTTTTCCAGTCTGTACTGTTTGAAATTTTGACTATTTCACTCACTCAAATAACATTGTATAATTACCCTACAAAATTGATTTACATTTGAACCAAAAAAAATACCCCTTGGGATTACAAGGGGTATCTTTTTTTAATGTTTGATTGAATTATTTTTTCATTTTTGGAAAATTTAAGCGTTCCGACTTTTAGAGGGTACAAAGTTTTGTTTTTTTGCTGAAAATAAAAATACTACTTGGCTACCGTTTTTTATTTTCTTATTGCGTTGTCTAAATATGGATTATCTATATTATCTCTCTGTTTTGCTTCGTGAAATATTTTTTGTAAATATTTAAGATGCTCAATAGTTACGCATGTTTCAGGTAAATTAATTGAAACATGATCAAATCGTTTAACCTCTTTAAATTTTAAATATCTTTTTTTGTTTTTTTCAAAAGCGGTATTCCTTGTAATTTTCCTTGTTTTGCCTATTTTCATGATCAAAATATTAAAAATCTTTTTTTCTTTTTTGGCTCTACTTTTGGACTTTTTTTGTCTAAACAATAACCGTAATACATTAAGGCAAAAATTGTTTTTTTCTCTGTACTCCACCAAAAGCGGGGTTTGTGATTTTCTCCGTTTATACGTAAATAATGTATAAATCTTAAATCTAGTTTCCCGCGTTCGTAAAGTTCGTTTAGTTTATTTGTCATTATCTTTGATGTTATATTTTCCTTTTCTGTAAAGTTTAATTCTGTTTAAAATGGGTGTTAATGCTTCTGTAAAATCTGTATAACATTTATCACACAAATCAAAAGTATCTTTATCTATCAAATCCTTACGCGAACCCCACCCGCCCTCGGAGTAACCAACTTCAATTATAATTGGTGTGTATTTATGTCTAATTTTAGTGTTAATATCGCAACGACAATTATCACACTTCATTACTTCGTGACGAGACATATTTTTTTTATTTTATAGTGAATTGGGATTTATGTTCCTCTAGTTTTATCTTTATAATTCGCTTGACCGTATCGGTATTTTCATTTTTGCATCCTGAAAATTCAGATAATACATCTGCAATAACAAAACTCATTTTTTCTAAAACTGCATAATCCTTTTCAATAAGAAAATAAAATAATTCGGATATATCTTTTAAAACATATATCTCATAATTATTCATTGCTTCATAAAACACCGCTTCATGTGCAGAACTATATTCTTTATTAGTATCTTTAGCATAGACAAAAAGAGACTTAAAGTAATATCTATCACTATCTTTAACTAATAAATAATGATGGTGGTTTTCTCCTTTTTTTATTACTATACTTCCGTCTAACTCTTTTGTTACTTTATTTAAAACAGCGTTTATTTGTTCTTCTGGATTTAGTGCAATTATTTTCATTTTTTACGCTTCGTTAGTGCCGTGAATTTTTTTGAATAGTTCTAGTACTTCACATTCTTTTACAAATGTTTTTTTATTACGGGTAAAAGATTTGAATATTCCCATGCTTGCACAAACGCCAATTTGTGTTGCTGTCCAATTTATTTTGTTTTTGTTTTGCGTTGCTATTTCAAGGGGGGTAAAATACCCCCCGTTGTTAGTTTTATTATTTTTTTCCATGTTAGAAACCTGGCTCTTTAAATTCAACATTTGGCATTGTGTTTATAGGTTGTTGGTTTTGTTTTTCCTCTTCGTGTGCTTCAGGAATTGCACCAACGTAACCACCTTGCGGGGTTGATTTTCTCACATAATTTTTACGCATGGCTTCCAAGTCTTTAATTAAGCCACAATACCAAAACTCTATATATTCACCTGTTTTTTGGGTAGCAACTGAAAACTCCTTGTTTACTGTTTTTTCAAATGCTTCGTTTGTAAGTTCTTCACTAAAACCACGTTTTAAAAAGTCTGCCAAAATTCCCAAACCTTGCGGGGTTTTTTGAAACGCTAAATAAAAAAAACGCCCTTTGCCATCTGCGGTTTTAAAACCTGTATACACTTGGCAACTTATATACAAGTTCCCCGTTTTACTTGTTTTTTCTTCCCACTTTGCCACTTTCATTGGGTGAACTCCCTGTGTAAGTGCTGTTACTTGATTGTTTTTACCTTGTTCTAGTTCTTCCTTGCTTAAAGTAATCATTGTTTTATTTATTTATAGTTAAACATTTATTTTAAAATTTCTGATACTAATACACATTCTAAATCAACATCAAAAGCACTAATAAAACTTTCTCCCTCTTTTTTGTTTTTCCATATACACGCCCCAATTACTCCCTTTGCTGTTAAATAGTCTTTGCCGTTAAAATGTACGTATCGTTCTTTGTCTTTGGTTTCTCTTATAAAAACCGCTTCTTTTGTTGGTTTTGCTCTTTTTTTTAAAAATTGTAGTATGTTCATTTTAATTAATATTTAATGGTTTATAATCTTTTTTCCAGTCTTCAATTTTTACGCTGTACCAATCTTCTAGCTGATACCGTGCAATGTTTTCTTTTATTATTTTTTTGTTGTGTTTTTCTTTCTCCTTGGGAATTTCACCCCGTAATAAAAGTTTTTGAGTTAAATGGATTAGCAATTTAGCCTTATACCTGTCTTCTGTTTTTCCTCTCTTAAGCTTCGGCAGAAGCTGACCGCCTAACTTTTCAAAATTAATAACCTCAATAGTCTGCTCACGACTTTTATTTTTTTGTCCCGTAAATGTGATAAAGTGAAAATAATTTCGTATTTGCGTTTTGTAAATAGAAGCTAAATAATAAGGATCATCCAACCTTTTATAATCAAATTTTTCTATTTCTCTAATTGATTTTGATTGCAAACGCAATTCTAGTCTATATACTATCTCCTTGTTCATGCCGTTTTCACGCCAAAAATTTTCGATATACTTTTTATTGCTGACTTCTAATTCCTTACTTTTTAAATACAAACTTATTTGCTTGTCACTTTTTAGTGTACCTAAAGTAAAGCTTTCAAAATTCATACTATTGTGATTTTGATTTTTGCAGTCGAATTTTGCCTTTCCTTTTAAATGCACTTTTTTGTTATTTAAAGGCTGCTTTGCGTACATATTTAAAAACAAAATCAGACAATTTAAACCATCAATTGCAATATCTAATCGGGAGACGTTGTTTACTGTTAATTGTAGTTTTTCTGTTATTTCTGTTACTATGTTAATCCAATAATCTGCATATAAAATACTGTTGTTCAATTTAAAACTTAAACAGTCTTTTGCTATTACTTCACCCCGCGGGTATGCTTGAAGGGTTGCCACTTTTTCACCGTCAATAATTACATCAAACAAATACAAATACATTGCAGTACCGTAACCAACGTATTTTAAATAAACGTCCTCAACTTGGTACAATTCACCCGATACAATAGGGGGCAAAAGATTTTTATAATATGTTTGTTCATTTTTAATTATTACTTCAGATTTGCAAAATACTTCAAACCAATCTACACAAATAGTACAATTTTCATACTCTTTAAAATCTATCTTTGTTAATTTGCTTGTAACCATTTGTAAGCCTGTTATTTAAGTGTTTTTCCATGTAAAGTTGTCCCTTGTTATACTTGGGCGGGACAACTGTTTTTTTTTGTTAGATTTTATTAGAATAGTACAAAATTGCTAACCAAACAATAAAACAAAATACAACCGCTAATAATCTGTACATGTTTATATTTTTTACCGCTTCAATCATGTAAGCAATGAAAATATATCCCCAAAATAACAACATTGTTGCTAATGCTGTAACTCCAATTGCTATACTAGTATTAATAATTAATTCCCACATTTTAAAATAATTTTTGTTGTTGTTTTTCTAGCCCTAATTGAGCCAATTTTAGTAATTCATCGGTTGTACCAAATTGAGATAAATAAGAAATTTCTTTGCTTAATTGCTCTAAATCTGCAATATTTTCTTTTTCTAAATTTTGAATTCCGTAATCCTTAATATCGTTCAAACCATTTTCAAGGCGTTGCCTAATGTGAATTATCGTCCTGTTTAATTCACGCCAATTTTTCCGCGGTCGTTTGTTGCTCATGTTCTAACTCTTTTATCAGTTCGTCAATTGCTTTTATTCTTGCTTCAAAATTTGGAAACCAAAACATATAATGATCGTGACACTCTGATCCGTCACCCTCATATCTTTTGCCGTTGCTTTTTGCTTTTAATTTTTCGGTAATCTGTATATAATCATAAATATCAATTCTTTGATCCATATATAACCAACTCAAACTTAAACATATACCCGCCTGTCCAATATCTAAATCCTTTTGGCGTTTTATAATATACTCTTTTAGTATTTTTAATGCTTCAATCATATTAAATATGTTTTTACAATTACCTTAAATTCAATTTTTTGATTAATGGAATAAGTGTTATAAAACTTGTTGCCATAGTTACGGGCAATTAATGCCACTATGTTAGTATTGTTCTTTTTCATGGCTGTTGTGGTATATCCCTATTTAATATGGTTACTTTTTGATTTACTGATAATGGATATTGAACACATCTACACAAAATCAATCTTTTAGGCCCTTTGGGTAGAAATGGATAATGTTCGGGTTTGTCTAGTTCAAGTATTTTAGTAATTGTTAATACTTTTCTTTTTTTCTCTATTACAAATTGATCCCCAACTTGTAAATCTGTTGCAATTGCGTTTGTTTTCATGTTTACTTTAATGTTTACTTTAATATTTTAGCCTCTGGCGGGGGATTTTTATTTTTTAAAAAGGGGTAAGGTTCAAAAGTGGGGGGCGTTCGCATTGCAATTCGACCGCCCCGCCCCTTTTCAAAATCTGCCTTGTCCGCTCATCCCCATGAGCCACGGCAGTAAAAATTTTTAAGCTATTAAACTTGTAATGTGTTTATACTCGTAGTCTTTAGAATCGAAATTGGTTAATTCTATTTGAGTAATATTTTTTAGTTCTAAAATGGTAGAACAAACGGCGTTGTATATGTTTTCTAGGTTTTCGTAAAAACCCGTGTATTTTACTTTTTTAATTTTTGATAAGCCAAAGCTTACTAAATCGCAAACTTTTAACGTAATGTAAAAAATTGTGTGAGAATAAAATGCGTTGTTGTTGCCTGTATATCGGTGTAAAATAAATAGTGTACGTTCGTTAATGATTGCAACAAACTGCAAATATTTTGAATGATCTTGAATATCAAAATCAAAAATAAATCTTTGAATAACATTTACAGCACTTGTAAATGAATCGTTTATTTTGTATAAAATTTTTGTGAGTTTTGAAGCAATCAATACAAGAGTTTTGTTAGCTTCTCTTTTTGAGGTGTGTTTTAGATTTTCATTACTACTCACTAGAACATCGTATGTTTTAGTTTTTGAGTTGTAATTAAATCCGCTTAGCGTTATTGTTTTCATCGTGCAATTTTGTTAATGAGTTTGCACCGATTTAACGTAAAACGTTTATTTTCTAGTTTTTACTATTTACCATGTTATAAATTATATAACAACGGTGGGGAAAAAAATAAACGCCTTTGCGTTTTCGGTTTACAATCTTAATTACTTTTTTTGATTCATGCAAATTTATTAATGAAATTTTCTCAAATATTTTTTGAAGTCTTTAATATTTGCCCTATAAACGCCCGATAACGTCCGCAAATGTTCCCGCGTATAATTTAGCCATAATTTAACTGTTTTGTTGTTTGTTGAGTGGTTTTCGTTCGTTTTTCGTTACTTTTTAGGCACAAAAAAACCGCAATTATTAAAATTGCGGTTTAACCTGGCACTAACCTAGGTGTATTTTAGTGATTATTTCTTAGTACATTCAATTGTAGCGGGAATTGTAACTCCGTTTTTAACAATGTTTAACCCAATTGTAATTTTTTTTGTGGGTAAATCGTACCCAAAATCATATTTATTGCCATCTGAAGCTAAATAAACTGACCGTCCCTGAAGTGTTCCACCGTTATAATTAGTACTATTTAGATTACCCATTACTACATTAGTACCTTTTACTATGCTTGCGGACGTTGTTAGTACATCATAATTACCCGTAGAATTGTTATATTCTTTCAAAGTAATGTTGTCATTGGTGTACTTTGTAATTTCTATTTTTTCATTGTTAGTACTGCCGTTTACGGTGAATGTCCCCTCGTAATATCCTATTAAATCGTTTGTTTTGTCGGGAGTTACTGTTTCTGTTTTTTTACAGCTTAATAAAACAGCTGAAGCCGTGATTAATAATATAGTCTTTTTCATATTAATGTTTTTTTTATTCAAAAATACTAAAATCGTGCCAAAAAAAAAAC
>JACCDR011291841.1_pt1 | contig 14027 bp, 16 predicted proteins | sample 7446431 | NCBI WGS metagenome assembly JACCDR01 (sample SAMN15323443, study PRJNA562643) | freshwater metagenome | isolation source: river surface water | place: USA:Blue River Watershed | collected 2017-08-17 | reverse complement strand
GTCGTCGCCCAAGCTGTGGGGTCCAGTCGGTTGGTACTGGGACTCGTGGCCAATGCGGACCATCTCGATCCGGGATTGCCGATTCCATGGCGTGAAGATCGGCTTCATGGTGAACGGGGAGATCGTGCCGGCTTACGTGACCGACTCCGACGAGAACGGTCAGCGGATCAACACGAAGAACCTGCTGATCGAAACATCTCAGGTGGAGCTCGTGCATCTGCTGCCAAGCTCGATCGACTACCAAGCGCGGGGCGTGTACATCATCAACACGTCCGAACCGATGCTCCCCCATCGGGTCAGCGTGTTCAAGGCCTACGGCGCGACCTGGGAGGATCCCGAGGTCGTCGAGAGCGGTTCACCGCTGTACTCCAGCAACAAGCCCACGCACGTGGTGCAGGCAACGTCGCCGGTCGCGGCTGCGCCGTCTGTCGATACCTTCGGCGTCCCCATCCAGCTGAACCAGCTGGTTGTGTGGATCAACTCGAGCACGCATGTGGCCAACCTGTACCGATGCACCGGCGTGGGTCCGCACGCGTACACGGATCTCAGCGCGAGCACGACCGTTCAGGTGACTGCGCCTACACCCTCCGCCGACACCTACTGGATTCGGCTCTACAGCCTGTCGACGACACGGTGGTACCTCAGTTCCAGGAATTCGGCCACGCGTCAGGACGCTCCGCTGCTCTACAAGCTGAAGCCCCAGGCGACCACCGCGCGGGCCATCTTCGTTGAATCGACGACAGCGTTGGACTCCGTGGGCGATGGTGACACGGTCGTGCTTTCCGGCGTCACGTTCGATGTTCGCACGGTGCAGGACGACGGTGAGGGGGAAGGCAAGTTCGTCGAGTCGGTGACGATCCGCAACAACATCTTCGACGCCCGGCGCGGTGGTGTCATGGACTCGGCTGCACCGACCGACCCGGACTACACACCGACGCAAGGTATCATCTCGATCAACGTACCCAATGGCGGGACCCTGGCGGCCTACGGCGGTCCTCTGTCCCGGGGCGCCCTCACGATCGAGAACAATCGGGTCATCCTGACCAAGGCGGTCGAGGCCCGGTACAAGCCGAACGAGCTGTCGTCCAAGGTCCTTCTCGAGTTCGTGGTGTTCGGCGGTGACGACGGTGCGTCACCAGCCGCCCGTGTCTGGCCCGACACGTATTACAACTTCATGGCGTTCCTCAACAGCTATCGCGGGAACCGCTCGAGCGGGCGTGCGATCGTGGAGGAGGATACTCGGGATCGCGTTCCTCGTGCCGAGGAACAGGACGCTCCGATCGGTGGGTACAACCCCCTGACGCTGGCGAACCCCCGCGACTTCGCGGCGCAGCTGACAGGACCGGAGTACTGGAGCATCCTGGGCAATTTCTACGGCGAGCTGGTGTTCGAGCCTGTTTCCATCTCGCTGTGGTTCTGCGTCCGCGCTGGTGGTAAACGCGGCACGGCGGCAGGAAACTGGATTCGGCTTGGTGACACACGCATCCGCGAGTTCGAGAATGCGGATCCGCTCATGAACCCGTACACGAGCGCCTACGCGCTCGTGCCTTTCCGCATCGGCGAAGAGGCGTTCAACCGCACCGCGCGTGTCTGGTGGCGCGCCATCGACACGATTCCGGCGGCAGGAAGCTGGCAGCGAATTCTGACTGCCACGGACATCGGCCTTCCTTCGGCTCCGGCCGCGCCGACTTCCGTCGACACCGACACCCCCACCTACGTCGGGTTCACGCTCGACTTCACGGACGTGACGGGTGGCGACGCCGACTCGTACGTGTACGACATCGAGGTCGCGGTCGATGGGACCGACGCGTGGTTCCCGGCCACTCCCAGCCAAGTCGCAGACGCCGGCGGCGGCACCGCGGCGACGCGCTCGATCGTTCTCACTGGTCTCAACTCGGACGTGACGTACAAGGCACGCGTACGCACGCGCAACCCAGCCACCGGTCAGTCATCCGCCTGGGTCGCGGCGGCGTCGACCGAAACGACGACAGGCTCAGGCAGCGGCGGAAACAATCCGGGCGAGCTCGGGCCGGCCCCTGGGGCTTTCGAGGTGTGGCACACGGGATCGCTGACCTTCTCGGCGTCCTGGGCATCCGTGAGCGGAGCGGCTTCGTACAACCTTTACTACCGCAGCAGGGGAACGGACCCGTTCGTGCTGTACGGGGCTGGTGTGACCTCCATTCTGCCCGGCAACGTCAACTTGGCCGGTACCTACGAGTTCCAGGTGCGGGCCGTGTTCGCGGATGGGTCGCTCGGCGCGGCCGCGACATCGCCGTTGGTCCAGATCTCCACGCGTGACCCGCTGTGATCTCCATCGACGCCACGCCGACGCCATACGCCGGAAGCAACCCTGAGAACGTCGAGGTTGCTGCGCCGGGGCGCGTGCTGTGGAACGTCGAGCGCCAGGAACTCTGGATCAAGGAGAGCGGAAACGGCGCAGCTGGTTGGGCGCTGTACAACCCGGCTACCGCTTCGTTGCCCGACACGATTCGCGTCAACGTGGGGACACCCACGCTCGTGTCGCGGCGCAAGGAGTCCAGGCTCGTGTTCCGGGTCACACCTGATGCGATCGAGTACAGGTACGCGCACGAGCCCGAGACGAGCTGGAAGCCGGTCGCAAGCATCGAGCAGGTCTCCGCGGTCGGCCCTACAGGTGCCACCGGACCGGTCGGTGCCACTGGACCCGGCGGACCACCAGGCGCCACCGGACCTACGGGTTCTACAGGGGTTCCTGGCATTGTTTTCTCGGATGAACCTCCGATGGAGGAAGCTGTCCTGTGGTTGGACACTGCTTCTGAGGAGGATTACGGGCTGCCGCAGCCGGCGACGGACGTGGAAGCGCTGGGGCTTTTCACCACGGCAAAATTTGTCACTCCGCGTACCTTGCTGTTCGGAATTGGCGATATCACTCCAATACTTACATCCAGAGCCAACGTGTCTTCGGTCCTTGTAGGTGTTTCCGCAGTCTACAACGCAGGACAAGCAGCAGGAGGAATCGGCGGTAGGGTGTTCAACACGCCTGGGTCATCCTTTGCCTACGGATTCCAAGATCTTCTGTTCAACCGTGTTTATCCTTACTCACAACTGGGCAGGCGTTACCGGTTTGATTTTTCGCGCGAAGGTGTTTTTACGTTCACGCTTGGGTTTCCATCCGCAATTTCGGCTGCCTGTCTTTCGCGTGTCACGTTGGGTAAATCGGTTCTTTCGTTTGCCCCTTTGGCGGAAACCGGTGTTGGATTCGAGTTTAGAGGCACAACCCGCCGGGTGTGGTTGGTGGCCCACAACGGCACTTCGCTCACAGAAGTTGACACAGGCTTCGACGCGCACGACTACGGGTTTGAAAACTACGTGGCTTTCACGCTGTGGCAGCATGGCGATGGGACATTCGACCTGTACATGAACAGGCATGTCCATGTTGGATCGATTGCTGGAGGTCCAACGGCTTGGCAGACTGATGGCGGTGTCCGGTATGTCACCTTTGAAGGTACCAACGGTGCGGACGCCACCGACTACAGGCTTGAGGTGGTCGGCATCCAGGGAGGATACTTCTACTGATGGCCGTGCTACGCCAATACGTCGGTGGTCAGTGGGTGTCGGTCATCGTCGGCCAGCGCGGTGCCCACGGCTGGGCACCGATGCTCGCGGTTGTCGTGGACGGCGATCGCCGCGTGCATCGCGTCGTCGACTGGGTGGGCGGAGAAGGCGCCAAACCGGCGACCGGCGACTACGTTGGGCCTACCGGGTTGGTCCCGCTCATCGGGTCGGCCACGGATATTCGGGGTGCCGTCGGAGCCACGGGCGGGGTCGGTGCGACAGGCCCTACAGGTGCCACCGGACCCGACGGTGAAACAGGCTGGGCGCCGGTGTTGGCCGTCGAGGATGACGGCACGGATGACCCGGCTGACCCGCTGGCGCAAGCGACCGAGGTCGACGTCGGCTACACCCGGTATGCGACGAACGCTGAGGCCGCGGCGCAGACCGAGGCCCAGGCCGCGTTGAGGCCGTCGAACATCCCGAGTTTCCTCGCCAAGGCGTCCGTCGCCGAGGCGTTCGCGGGTAATGCCACCGATCGGTTCATGACCGCGCGCATGGCGATGCTGGCGAGGGCTTGTCCCAACTGGATCGACATGCGGCCGCCTGGCATGGCCGTGAATCTGTCCTCGGGAGGTTCAGGGTCGGTGTCGCAGACGAACTACTGCAACCTGATCCTGACCACAGGGACCACCGCCCAGACGTGCGTGCGTGCCTGGAATGAACGGGGCTGGTACCACGATCTTGGGGCGAACGCTGGTATCGCCAATTTCGACAAGCGATTTGTCATCGGCATCATCTACCCGGCCGGAAGCTCGGTCGAAACAGAGTGCGTGGCGCAATCGTACCTCGGTCGTCCTCGTGGTGGTGACTTCACGCTGCCGGCGGTGGGCGCAGGCGGCAATCTCCCGGCGATCACGTTCAAGGCAATCGGATTCCGCAAGCGCGCGCACCTTCACTACGGCATCGTCCACAACGGCACCGTCGAGACCGAGGTTTTTCTCGGGGTAACCGGAAGTGGCAGCGGCGGCACCACGGTGGCTTTCGTCATGGAGGCGAAAGCAGGCTTCGTCAGCTGGTATCGCATGGACGGTACGTTGTTGGCCACGACTGATCAGGGACCGACAGGTGACACGTCTGCGGCAGGTGCCGTGGTGTTTTCCCACGAGGTCACGAACGGCACGGTTGCCGCATCGCGAAGCTACGGGGTATCCTCTTTGATCATCCACAACGAACCATGACACCTTTCCCTCGCATGGACACCCAGGTCGCCTGGGACAATTTCTACGCTGCCATGGCCGTGCACGGTACCCCACCGTCGATCACGATCGATGCCGACGGCTATATCACATTCACGCCCACCCTTCCCGAGCCGGTCGTCGCCTTCCTGCGCGAGGCCGTGTTGGGAACGGTGGCACCCAACCGCATCTCCGCGGTGAAATGGGAGGCCGCGCGCCGCATCACCGCGGCTGGTTTCACAACGACGAATCAAGCCAATTGGACGCGCTACGCCTCCCGGTTGCTGCGCAAGCAGGTGAACGGCGTCACGCTCACCGATGACGAACAGCTTGACGCTGATTTTGCCGAGGCGGCAGCGTGCTGGATCGACGCGGTGCGGTCTGCGTCCGACGCGATCGAGATCCTTGCGATGTCGCCGTGGAGCGACGAGGCACCGTGGCCGCCGATGCCTGACCCCGCAGGTTACCGGGCTTGCCCCAAGGTGATCACCAGCTAAGCTCACCTCCGTGGCCGAGGCGCGTTCAGTCCAGCGGGTGGTCGACTGGGTCGGAGGTGAAGGCGACAAGCCTTCCACCGGCCTTTACGTCGGTCCTACTGGCTTGGTCGTGGACGTCGGCGACGCGGCGAATGTACGCGGACGCGTGGGGCGCGGTGGTGCACCGGGTGTCAATGGGTGGTCGCCCACGTTTGCGATCGTCGCGGACGGCCCTCGGCGTGTGCTGCAGGTCACCGATTGGGTTGGTGGCAGCGGGTCGAAGCCGGCGGTCGGACAGTACCTCGGCGTTTCCGGTTACGTCGCGCTGATCGCGGATGCCGTGGACGTGCGTGGTGGTACCGGCGCAACTGGCGCAACTGGGGTGGCCGGCGCGACCGGCGCAGGCGCCACGGGCGTAGCCGGTGCGTCGGGTTCAACCGGTGCAACCGGCGTGACCGGGGCCACAGGCGTAGCCGGTGCGGCGGGCGCTACTGGCGCAACCGGTCCAGCCGGCAAGACCGTGCTGAACGGCACGGGCGCGCCTGGTGCTACCGGCGTCGACGGCGACTTCTACGTGGATACTGCATCTTCCACGTTGTACGGCCCGAAGACCGCTGGAGTCTGGGGAGTGGGCGTGGTGTTGATCGGAGCCACGGGTGTTGCCGGCGCCACAGGCGCGACTGGTGCCCAGGGCGCTACGGGTATTGGTAGTGCCGGCGCCACTGGACCGACCGGAGCGACCGGTGTACCAGGCGCCACGGGCTCGGCGGGAAGCGCAGGCGCTACCGGTTCCACTGGCGTAGCCGGAAAAACAGTGCTCAACGGCACCGGTGCGCCAGACCCAGGGTTGGGGGTTGACGGGGATTTCTACTTGGACACCGCGGTCTCGAGGTTGTACGGACCCAAGACCGCTGGGGCGTGGGGTAGCGGAGTCGTGCTCGTTGGTGCGACAGGCCCACAAGGAGCGACAGGCCCACAAGGCGCGACAGGCCCACAAGGCGCCACGGGGCTGACAGGTGCTACCGGCACGGGCACTGCTGGTGCGACTGGTGCCACCGGTCCAACCGGAGCCACAGGACCTGCTGGCGGTGGCAGCGGTGGTCTGCACATCGGGACAACGCCGCCAGTCGACACGAGTTTGCTGTGGTACGACACGACTTCGGGACGGTTGTTCTTGTACAACACGGCGTGGGTGGAAGCCAGTCCTGCGGCGTTGTCGAATATCCACGTCGGCGCATCGCCGCCGACCAACACGAACCTGCTCTGGTGGAACAGCGACGAAGGTGTTGGCAGCCTGGGCTTCTACTACAATGACGGCGACAGCAGCCAGTGGGTGGACGCCAGCCCGACGGCGCGACCAGGCAAGCTGGTCGGGTACAAGGTAGTGCAGGACAACACCAAGGGATCCACCACTTTGGCGATTCCCGTCGACGACACGATTCCTCAGAACACCGAGGGCGTCGAGTACGGTACGCAGACGTACACGCCGGTAGCCTCGGGAAATCGGTTGATGGTGGTCGTGCGCGGTATTTGCGGCCAGTCGGCGGCAGGCGACTGGATCACACTGGCTCTGTTCAAGGACAGTGATGCCGCGGCAAAGTCCGCTCAGCCACTCACCACCGGCGCCGGTTACACCACGGCGTTTGCAGTCGTTTTCTGGTATACCACGGTCGGTACGTCTTCCGAGACCTGGAAATTGCGGTATGGCTCACGGGCAGGCGCAATTGCCACCGTAAACCAGCCATCCAGCGGTGCTCTGGATGGTACGTCGACTTTTACCACGTGGGAGTTCTACGAGTTTACACCATGAGTACACCGCAGAACTACGCACGCGTCGTCGACGGGGTCGTCGTCGAGACCACCACACGCGACCTCCCCGGTTACCTGCCCTGTGCTTGGGCAGTCGTGGCTGGCTGGACGCATGACGGCAACGAATTCATCGCTCCGCCGGTTGTCGGCGTCTGGAGCACGTTCGATTTTCTCAAGCGGTTCACGTTGCAGGAGCGCGCCGCTTGTCGCGCCAGCACACACCCGCTCATCCAGGACTTCATGGACCTGCTGCGCGCCGCCGGCGAGGTCCGCGGCGACCACGATGACACGCTTGCCGGCATGGCCCTGCTCGTGGCAGAAGGGTGCATCACCGAAGCCCGCAAGAACGAGATCCTGACACCCTGACGTCATGCCCGCCATCGCCTTCCCAAACTCCCCGACGCTCGGCCAGGTCGCCACGATCCTGGGCGTCACGTACACGTGGGATGGCACCAAGTGGAACGGGTTCACGGCGGGCGGGACGATCGGGAAGGTATTGCAGGTGGTTCAGGCAACGGAACTGGGCGGTAACCAAGCGGTGACGAACAACGCGCCCACCGCGGTGCTCTCCGCGGTCATCACGCCGTCGTCGGCATCAAGTCGCGTGCTGGTCCTCATCAATGCCTACGTGGCCGCGCAGAACACGACGTCGGGTTGGGCAAACATTCTGCGTGGAGGTACTCCAATTTTCCGTGGTAATCTCGTCGGGTCGCGCCAGCAGGTTGCTTCCGGTTTTCTGACCACAAACGACAACGGCATTCCGCTGTCGATCATCTACGTCGACTCGCCCGCCACCACCTCCGCGACCACCTACGCGCTCGCGCTCAACCGAGATGCGGCGACCGGTACCGTGTACCTGAACCGCACGCACACGGATACCAACGCCGCCACCTACGGGCGAGGCGCGGCAAGCATCGTCCTCATCGAGATCGGACCATGACCGGACCCATAGATTACTGTCGCGCTGTGGTCGCCGCAGCCGGCGAGCACCGCCAGCTCCACATCCGCTGTCACGCCGACGGTTCGCTCGATTTCATCCGGGTGTTCGACGGCGGGCCGATACCTACCCAGGCCGAGATCGAGGCCGCGTGGGCGGCGATGCCGCCACCCGCACGGGTCTGGACCACCCTCGAGTTCATCGAACGCTTTCCCCCGGACAAGCAGCTCGCGCTGATCTCTTCGACCGACCCGGTCGTGAAGCTGTTCATCGCAAAGGCCACGGCCGCCGGCACCGTCCGCGAAGACGACGAGCGGCTGCAGGAGGGTATGGCCTACTTCGTGTCCTCTGGGTTGCTGTCCCAGGCTGAGCGCGACAGCATCATGACAGGACCCTAAGGCCATGCCCATCGCGCTCCCACCCTCTCCGAGCCCAGGCGACGAGTACGTGTACAACGGCGTCGTCTACGTGTGGGACGGCACCAAGTGGACGGGGCGTGTTCCGATCGGTGGAGACCCGGTTCGCCAGGGGCTGAGCGCGACCGCGTCGGGCGGGCCGACCACGCTCTACAACTACGTCGGGTACGCCGACGTTGGCTTGCCGACTTCGCACGCCTCGTGGACAATCACCCGCATCACGATCGACACCACCACCGCCGAGGTAACGGGTACTGGCACCGCGACCGGATCCTGGGATGATAGGACGATCCACACGTACACCTGACCATGGCAGACATTCGAGCAGCGCAGAATGGTAATTGGAGCGCCACGTCGACGTGGACAGGAGGGGTCGTACCTACGGCCGCCGACACGGCGTTCACGAACAATTTCACGGTACAGCTGGATGTGGCCAACGCTCAGTGTTTGCGTGTTACGAACGAGGCCGGCAGTGGCGCTGTCGCAGGCGGATCGATCAACCTGCTGAACGGGAGCCACCTGACGTGCACTCAGGAGGTTTATCCAGGTGCGTCCAACCTGATCACGTTTGACTTGGCTGCTGGGCAGTCTGCCACGTTGACCGGGCCTTTGTGGAGTGGTAGCCGTACGACGAATAGCGTTCGATGCATTTCCATCGCGGACAACGCCGTCGACGGCGGCACGCTGACTATCAACGGAAATCTCGCAGCTTCTCCAGCTGCAAACAGCGGCGCAAGCAGGGAGGGATTGGTGTTCGCACGAACTGTGACGCTCGTCATAAACGGTGACATCGTTTGTCTGAACAGAAACACAAGCGCATCAGCTCTAACCACATCTACTGCCAACGCGGAGTATTCTTCAATTACGGTAAACGGCAACGTAGTTGGTGGGGCGGTAAACGCGTCGGCCATTCAGCTCAATAGGACTGGAATGACCATGGTGGTAAACGGCAATGTTAGCTCAAACACGGGAGGGAGCAGCGGAAATGCCATCACCTTGGGAGCCAACGCAACGTCGTTGACTGTAAACGGATCTATTGTTTCTAACGGACTCATATCGGCGTCGTCGTCGGCTGTAGCTATTGGTATTTCTACTTCGAGCACAACGGGCATTACCTGCACAGTGACTGGTGATGTAAATCCGGGACTGAACTGCCGAGGTATTGTCAACGGAAACGGAACGACTATCTGTACAATAAATATCGGTGGATCTGTTTACGGCGGTGGTGGGTTGTCTGTTCTTCAAGTAGGTGGGAATAATTCGACGTGCACGGTGACCGGCAACGTGGTCGGCTGCGATACCGTCGGTGCCACCGGACATGCGGCCGAGCTTAGCGGTACCGGTACTCTCAACATTGTCGGCGATGCCATCGCAGGCGAGATGGGTACGTCACACGGTGTGCACGTGACAGGGTTGGGTACGTTGACTTGTCGGTATGCGGTCGGAAACGACTACGGCACGGGAAATGTCGGCGGTGGTGTTTCCTACGGCATCAACGCCACCGTGCTCGCGGCATGCACGGTCAAAGGCATTCGGTTCGGGTCGCGTGGAGCCTCGCCAGTGTTCGGCAACATTTTCTTTGTCGCCGACACGGCGAACAACCTGTGCGAGTACCGCACTTCCGGGTTCGTCGCCGGCAGCCTCGTCCACCCGGACACGACCGGTGAGCTGCCGTTGGTCGCAGATGTGCGCGATGGTACCGTGTATGGGGTCGGCGGGAATCTTACGGGAACACTCGCCGTGCCTGATCCTGCCCAGGTTGCGCTGGGCGTGGCGACCGACAACACGGTCGGCACCGCTGTACTCACCAACACCCAACTCGCCACCTCGCTCGCGTCGATCGTCGGCGCACAGGTGGCTGCACTCGCATGAGGTACTTCAAGGTCGAACCGTTTCAGAGCAGCATCAGCGAGCACGGCTGCACGCTCTTCTTCAGGCTCGTGCCGGTCACGCTCGAGGAGATCGTGGCCGAGAACATCGACGCCGCGACCATCGTGAGCCTGAACGTACCTGAGGCGACCACGGCCGAGGAGGTGCTGCCCGTGCTGCTCTCCACGATCCAGCTTCCGAACTACGTCTCGACATGAAGATCCAGGTGATCCAACACGGCGGCATGCTCGCGGCGACCCGGCTCATGCCAGACGGCGCGTCTGCCACCGCTCCCTGGGAAGATGTCACGGTAGAGCAGTACCGTGCGTACCTGGCCGCGCGCAACACGACGGTGCCACCCGAGATCACCCGTCGCCAGTTCTTCCGCGCCCTCTACCAGATCAATCCGGCGTTCACGAAAGACTTCCTGCGGGCCCAGCTCTCGCAGTACGAGCACATCGTGGACTTCGAGGATGCGCTGCACTTTCGCCGGGACAACCTGCTGTTGATCGCCATGGCCGCCGGCCTGGGCTTCACGAGCGCGGACCTGGACAACTTGTTCGTGCTGGGCGCTGCGATCGAGTGATCACAGCTGGTACCAGCCGGCTCCGGTGTACACGTTGAGGACGTCCTGGAAGTACTTCTCGTAGCGGGGCGCCACAGCCTCGAGCGAGAACTTCAGCCCGGCCTCACGGCACGCCGACGGCTCGATCTCGTCGATGCGGTCGACGGCGCGCACGAAGTCGGCGAACGTGCGGCAGCGATACCCGGTGACGCCTTCGACGTTGTTCTCCGCGAACGCACCCCAGTCGGTGGTGATCGTGGGGGTCCCGCTCAGCAGCGCCTCCACCTGCACGCCGCCGAACGGCTCGAGGTACATGGACGGTGCAAACAGCGCACGCGCCCCCGCCATCAGCCGGGACCGCTCGGCCGGCCCGACGTGTCCGACGTACGTGATGTTGCCGGGCAGGTTGTCGAGCGGGATGTCATCACCCCGCTGCCCGGCGATCACGAGCTTGAAGCCCAGCTTCTGCGCGAGTTCGATCGCGACGTTGACCCCCTTGCCGCGGTACACGCGACCGACGAACAGGAAGTAGTCGTCCTTGGTCTCGCGGTACTCGAAGTCGGAAACGTCAAAGTAGTTGGGAATGACCACGTCGTAGAAGTCCTGGAGGCTGGTGCCTACATTGCGGAGCCCGCAGTACGCGTGGTAGATCGCGTAGCTCTCGAATACCTTCCACCGCGCCCAGTGACCGCCGGCATACCCGATGCCAGGCTCGACGGTGATGAGGTCAGGATGGGCGTCGCACACCGGGCGCACGCCAGCACCCCAGAACGGCAGGATGAAGTCGTGGCGCTGCTTGCGGCGATGGATCTCGGCGATCGCGTTGGCGTAGAACTCGCGGTACGCGTCGTCGCCGGTGTCATACCGGTAGAAGTGCTTCCTCCAGTCGTGGTCACCGTACACGCGCTTCCACGTGCTCGTCGAGAGGACCGGCACGTGCTCGGTCGCATCCAGCCGACTCTCCTCGTGCCCGTAGTGGATCACCGTGTGACCTCGGCGCGTCATCATGCGCGCGAACTTCACCACCTTCTGCGTGTACGCGCAGGAGGAGAACTCGGGGCTGCTCACCGTGTGAGGTACGCCCAGGACGTGGAATCGCATGGATCCGTCTTGATACGCTGGCATCCCGGCGTCAACTTTTCTTCATCGGGGCGTAGCTCAGCCTGGTAGAGCGCCTGCTTTGGGAGCAGGAGGTCGCAGATTCGAGTTCTGTCGCCCCGACCACTTTGTCGGGATTCCTGTCGGGATCCCGTTCGCAACCATCCAACCACCGCGGTTTCCCGACAGAGTGTCGGGATTCCTGTCGGGATTCGCCACCATAGCTCAGTTGGTAGAGCAGCTGCCTTGTAAGCAGCAGGTCCCCGGTTCGAGCCCGGGTGGTGGCTCCACTTTTCGTTCTTTCACATGAACCGAACTGACCCAATCATGCCTATCCTCCGCCGCCTCGGAGCGTACAACCGTTTTCAAGAGGCACATGGGCAGGCCTCCTTCGATATCGCAGTCTCCACGTGCGTGCTCGACGATTTGCTTTGGATGGCAGCTGCGCTGGAAATGCGGCGAGAAGTCGTCAGCGTGGCGTGTGATTTCGCCGATCGTGTAAAGCAGCCGCACTGGGATGAGAATCACCCTGCCGTACTAGCCGGGATGACGGCTCGCGCCTGGACGCGTGAAGAGGTAGACCACGAGGCTTGCTTGCCGCGACTGGCAGCAATCAAGTGGTACTACGAAAAAGAGCTCGATAACAGGGGATGCTCCATGGAAGCGCTGCGCGCGGAGCTGGCCTTCCGCTTTGCCCTGGAAGCGGCCTATTACTCCAAGTTCGCGGCTGCGGGTCGTGCTTGCGCGGCGGCACGTAACGCTTACGCCCATGCCAGGTACAAGGATGGGTCGACAGCCGAGATTGAAGAGCGGGCTTGGCAGATCGCCCACGCCCGCAGCGTGTTCACGCCTGATCTGCTGTGGTCCGCCACGGTAAAGTTGCTTGCATGAACCTCACTGATGACATCTTTCCGCTGTTGTGGCATCTCAAGGCGGGTGATCGCACCTACAAGGAACATCGTGGCACTTCGTTTCAGACTGTCGTGACCACGTGTGACCTGCCCTTGCTGTTGTGGCTGGCCGCCAACGTGGGGCTACCGCGCAAGGTGACATCGCTCGCCTGTGACTACGCCGAGCGCGTGCAACGACCGGAATGGAAAGACAACCACCCGGCGCGTCACGCCATCAAGATGGCTCGTTTGTGGGCGCGTGGTCTTGCAACTGGAGAGACTTGCCAAGCAGCCGCCTATGTCGTGCACGTGTGTGTTCTTCACTACACCGGCAAAGAAGCGCATGCAGCCATGGCTGCTCGGTGGGCCGTGGAGTCTGCGGATAGCTACACGAATTCGCGGTGCGCGGAGATGGCCATCGCCGCTGCTACCAGCGCATGCGACGCTGGCGAGAATCCGAAGGCTGAGCTGGCTTGGCAGCTTGCCCACGCTCGCAGCATCTTCACGCCGGAGCTGCTCATCAAGGCCGTCAATTCCTGCCCCGGTAGTGCAGCGGACAGCACGCCACCCTTTCAAGGTGGAGGCACGGGTTCGATTCCCGTCCGGGGTACCACATTCTCATGAACCGTTCAGACCCGATACAACCTATCCTGCAGTTTTTTGGTGCGAATGATAAATTGCAGCTGAGCTACGGCCAATGGCCGTTTGACGCTGCCATGCGTTCTTTCGGTCTCGTGAACCTTTTGTGGTACGCCGCGCGTGTCGGGTTGCGTCGCGAGTGCATTGCGCTGGCGTGTGACTTCGCCGAACACAGGCGATGTGTGAGCTGGTCTGATGATCATCCTGCCGTGGTCGCGGTGGAGACGGCGCGGAAGTGGTTGCGAGGTGAGGCGACGGAATCGCAGTGTCGATCCGCGGCCAAAGCTGTGTACGCTGCGTCTCCTGCGGACGCAGCGCTTTACGTAGCTTACTATGCCGCTGAAGCCGCCTCGAGAGGTGACGCTTTTCACGCGGCCGGAGCGGCACGACTATGCGCAGAGCGCCACGCCGCCACACTTGGTGAGTTGCACTGGCAAATCGAACGCGCCCACAGCGTGCTCACGCCAGACGTGCTGTGGGACGCAACAGTGAAAACCATTCAACCATGAACCGTTCAGAACCTATCCTGCCTATCCTGCTGCAGCTCGACACCCCCGAG
>JACCDR010574383.1_pt1 | contig 14027 bp, 17 predicted proteins | sample 7446431 | NCBI WGS metagenome assembly JACCDR01 (sample SAMN15323443, study PRJNA562643) | freshwater metagenome | isolation source: river surface water | place: USA:Blue River Watershed | collected 2017-08-17 | reverse complement strand
CAGGTGGTCGTGCCGTTCGGCGGCATCCTCTACGGCGTCCTCCAGACCGTCGGCGGCTTCACCCCGAGTTCCGCGACCGTCAAGACCATCACCCTCCACTCCGTCTTCATCGGAAGCTGATGACCCCCGCAGTCCGCAGTCTGCTGCTCGACGATGGCTCCGGGCTTCGCAGTCCGCTGCAGCTCGGCAATGTCGCGGCCTGGTTCGACGCGCTCGACTCGGCCTCGATGATCTACGACAGCAGCAATCGCATCGCCCTCAGGTGCGACAAATCCGGCAACAGCGGCACCGGGAGCGGCACGAGCACGGGGCTGTATCTGCGCACCGCCACCGGGCAGTATGCCAGCGCGCCGGATGCGGCCCCGCTTCGCATCACGGGGGACATTGATATCAGGGCGGATCTGGCGCTTGCCACCTATGCCAGTGGCGCCGCGCAAACATTTTTGGTCAAGGGCACAGGAGGGGGTGTCTCGCGGGCTTATCAGTTCGTTTTTAACGCCACCGGGCAGCTTATCTTTCTTTGGACTGACAGCGGCGGCTCAACACTTACCTCGACCTGGGCTGCGCCGGGTTTTTCGGCCGGATCGCGGCAGCGCCTGCGCGTGACGATGGATGTTGATAACGGTGCCGGCGGCAGCGTCGTTACATTCTACACCTCCACCGATGGAGTGAACTGGACGCAAGGTTATCAGGAGGTGCGCGGATCCACCACGAGCATCTACAACACGAGCGCCGAATTGCGCATCGGTGGACTTGGATCGGCTGAAATCCCCGGCGGCACGATCTACAGCGCGCAGATCTACAACGGCATTGGCGGCACCCTTGTTTTCAATGCCAACTTTGTCGGCCAGCGCACGAACGCGACGAGCTTCACCGAGAGCAGCAGCAACGCGGCCACGGTGACGATCAACGGCACGGCCCTGCTCGGCTGGGTGGATCCGGCCAACTGCCTCGTGTTGAATGGGACTGGCGGAAACTATGCGTCAGCGTCGGATTCTGCCGCGCTTGATATCACCGGGGACATTGATGTGCGCGTGGATTTAGCAGCCGATAATTGGGCCTCGGGCGGCGCGCAGTATTTCCTATCAAAGTGGCAAATCACCGGCACCGGCAGCAACGCCTACATCATTGGCACGACGGCCACCGGATACTTAGAGTTTTCGTGGTCAACAAATGGCACGACCAACACCACGCAATCACTGTCAACGGTTGTCATTCCCTACGCAGCATTAAATCGCGGCTGGCTCCGCGCCACGTTGGATGTGGATAACGGTGCGGGCGGCTATGATGTAAAGTTTTATACAAGCCCAGACGGAGCCACGTGGACTCAACTAGGTGCGACTGTTACAGGTGTAGGGGTCACTTCGATTGCGGTTGCCACCTCCAATATTGCGATCAGCGGATTTAATAGCGGAGGCAACGGCCCGTTTAAGGGGCGTGTCTACCGCGCGCAGATCTACAACGGCATCGGCGGCACGCTGGTCTTTGACGCCAACTTCGCCACCTGCCCGAAGCTGGCGAGCACCTTCATCGAATCCTCGAGCAACGCGGCCGTCGTCACGATCAACACGAGCGGCGCTACCGGGGCGCGCGTGAGCGGCGCCCGCGACCGCTACCAGGGCACCGTAGCCAGCCAGCCGATCTACCTGCCGTGGGCGGGGCAAAACTATGGGTGGTGTGAAACAAATCTTAATGGCTTTAGCACCCCGCTACCTAGCTCCATGAACCGGCTATCGCTCGACGTGGCGGTTTGGGTTGATGGCAGGCCGTCCACTACAAGGCAGATGGCTCAAGTAGCAGGCAGTTTTATTTTTGCCATGCAGGCCGATGGCGCATTGCGCACACGCTTTAATAGCTCCGCTGGCTCAAATGCTATTTCGACCGTCGCTGTGTCGAACACTTCCCAGTATGTTCGATTCACATACGACGGCGCCAATGTTAAGTTTTACACCTCACCCGACGCGACTACTTGGACGCAGCTAGGCGCAAATGTGGCCGAAGTAATCACGGTCAACGCCTTCGCGGCCGTGATGAGCTTGGGTGTCGGTGGTAATATGGCCGTGGGGTGGAGCGGCCCAATCCGTAGGGCTATTTTCCGGGACAGCATCGACGGAACGGTCGTTTATGACTTTGACCCTTCGCGCTACACTTCCGGCTCTACTTTCACCGCTGCCACCGGCGAAGTCTGGACGATCAACAGCGGCGCTCTCATCGTCACCCGCTCGTGCGTCTATGCTGACGGCACGGATGATTACGACAAGACGTTTTTGTTCAGCTACGCGCAACCCTGCTCGGTCTATGTGATCGGACAACACCTCACTTGGACAGCAAGTGATTTTATTGTCGACGGAGGCTCAGCATCTTCATTGGGCCTTTTGCAAAGTAATGCATCGCCCCAGTTTTTCCTGCGCGCTTCCGGTGTCGGGGCTTTGCAAAATGGCGATCTCCCGCTGCAAACAACGGGGCTGCTGGCGGCAGTTTTCAATGCAGCGGCATCACAATCCCGTGTTAATAGGAAAGCGCCGGTGACCGGCGATCCCGGCTCAACCGCCGCCAATGGCTTTACCTTTGCCGCCCGTGGCGATGGTGCAGCCGGCTATGGCAACGTCACCGAGTCCGAGATCGTGCTCTATTCGGGCGGGCATGACATCTCGACGCGCGACCGTTTCGCGCTCTACGCCGGCCGCAAATGGAGGATCCCGGTATGAAGACTTTCCTGCTTTGCGAATCGGCCGAGCATGCCGAGGTGGTCGACACCTTCATCATGGAGCACCTGCGCGAGCGCGACGGGGCCCAAGGTTCCAGTTGGTCAGGTGTCTGGACCGATGGCACGCGCTACGGGGTGCTGTGGGCTGACCCCGGCAGCTCCCTGTTCGGCACCCCCGAGGACGACGCTTCCGTGGTCCTGGCGGAGGATACCGACGAATCTTGGACCTTGTTCGTCCCCGAGCCGGAGGTGCCCGTTGAACCGGCGTGATGCCATCCTGGCGGCCGGGGCGACCCTGCTGCTGGCGGGGTGCGGCCGCGACATCCCCACGAGCAAGAAACGCCCGCCGTTCATCACCTGGACGCGCGTAACCGGCGTCAGCATGAAGCCGACGTTCCCGGAGGAATGCTTCGTCGAGACGCAGGTGGGCTACCCCTACGAGGACCTGAAGGAGGGCGACACCGTCATCTTCTGGGACTACTTCCGGGGCTCCGGCATGACCCATCACCGGCTGGTGGCCAAGCAGGGCGGCAACTGGATCGCGCAGGGCGACAACCCGGTTACAAACGCCGTTGCTGACAGACCGTGGGTTACGCCCGACAATTATGTTGCCCGGACCACCGGCAAGTACTCCGTCTTCCTCATCATCTAGCCATGAACCTCACCGACATCCTCCTTGGTTCCGCCTCGGGCGGCGCGCTGGGCATCCTCGGCGGCATCGCCAACGGCATCCTCCACTTCTTCCAGAAGAAGCAGGACAACGCCTTCCAGCTTGAGCACCTGAAGCTCAGCTCGAGCCTGCGCATGGGTGAACTGGCCGGTGAGCTGGCTTCCAAGCGGGAGCAGGGTGCGGCGGATGCCTTCACGGCCTCCATCAACGCCGACGGCCGCCTGCGCGGCGAGCACAAGTGGGTGACCAGCCTGCGGGCCTTCACCCGGCCGGGCCTGACCTGGTACTTCGTCCTGATGGCGACCGCCATCATGGCCCTCTATCTTTTGGGCGTCGTTGCGCTTGACAGCATCACGGATCCCATTTTGCAGTACGGCGTCGTCACGGTCTTCAACACGATGGTCATGATGATCTCCTGGTGGTTCGGCCAGCGCCAAATGGACAAGGCCGCGATCTCCTGGGGCAATCGGGACACCAACGCCCACCTGGCACCCCACCTTAAATCAGGCGATTCGAAGTAAAAATTTCACTTGTACCATGTCGTATTCCACCACATACCAGAGGCCACAACCTCAATTCCTGATGCGCCTGAAATACCACGCTTTCGAACTTTTGGGCACCCTGACCTCGACGATGGGTGCGATCACCGCCCGCATGGAGGACTTCGAGTACTGGCTCCGCCAGTTTGGCACGCTGGTGGCCATCGTGGCCGGCGCCGCCACCATCTTCGCCGTCCTGCGCAAGGAGTTTCCCCGCAAGGGCCCTGAATCCCCGGCTTCCAAGAACCTTGAAAAGTGATCGCCCGTCCCTTTCGTTCGCGTGAGTACCGGTCGTCCTACTCCAGTTTCGACGATCCGCGCCCCGATGCGCCCCGCCAGAGTACCTCGCTGAAGGAGATCCAGGCCCGCTCGTACTTCTCGTCCCGGGCCACCCTGCCCCCGCCACCGGTCATGGCACCGGTGATCCAGGCCCCCGCCATGCCCCCGCAGCGCGGGCTCGACGGTTCTGATGGCGCGGCCGGGGCCAACACGGCCCCGGTGTTCCTCTACCAGCGCGCGGCCTCGCCGCCCTCGGTCCCAGGTTCCACGCTCACCTACACCTTTGCCACCGGGGTCTTGTCCGGGACCCTGGGATCTTGGACCCAGTCGGTGCCCTCGGGCTCGAATCCCTGCTATGTGACGCAGGCGGTCGCCAGTTCCTCCAGCGCCACCGATACCATCGCCACCGGCGAGTGGACGGCCGTGGTCGTGCTGGTCGAGAATGGTGCCACGGGTGCGACCGGCGCCACGGGGGCCACGGGTGCGACCGGTGCCACGGGACCGCAAGGGCCGGCAGGGCCGGCGGCTGATCCGGCGCCTGACTTCAGCTTCAGCAATCCGGGCAGTCCCGATCTCACGATCAATGCTCCCGGCAGCCCGCCCTCGGGCTACGGGGTCTGGTATTCGGTCGGCGGCGGTGCCTGGTATTTTGCCACCAGCTTCCCCTTCACCCTCAGCATGGGCAGTGCGTCGACCTCGGTGGAAATTTACCCGACGGCGACCGGCTATACGCAGGGCACCGTGCAGTACGAGTCCTGGAACAGCCTCTACCTCTGATTCTCAGGTTGGCCTGATGGTGGCGTAGTTGCCCGACACTCCGGGCAGGGACATGCCAGCACGAAAGGGACTGGCTTCGGGTTCCGGAGAAACCACCGTACGTTCTTCTCCCAGGTCAGCGGGTCGTCCGGGCACCAGCGGATTGCCATGAACAGGAGGAACTCCGGCCGAGGCGAGGAAAGCAGCGCGTGCCGCGCGACGTTGTTTGCGATTGAAACCATCGTGATACGGCGAGCTTCGGCGGCGGAACGAACTGGAACAGACAACACTCCGTAGGGTACCCTCGATGATGGGCCCCCCTCCGCGTGCCAGATCGCGTTCGCCAGTCGATGCGGACACCCAGATGCTTTCGCCGGGTCGGGCGTCGGCAAAGCTGTAGGGAGTCGCAGCAAAGGTCCGGTAGTCGTACTGCTGTTGGACGGGAGGGAACAGAGCAGAAAGCTGAGTCCAATAAGGACCGTAATCCGGCAGCGTTGTGGTGGCGGTTGTGGTTTCACTCATTGAGGGTGACAAGTTTGGCCAGCTCGGCGCGATCCATCACGCCGGCGGCGAGTTCTTTCTTGGCTTGAAGAGCCTGGACAATCGCGTCTTCCACGGTACCCGGGGAACATAGGTCAGTGTACACAACTGTCTTGGTCTGACCTGAACGATGGGCCCGATCCTCACTTTGCAGACGGGTCTCAAGTGAGTAGGACTGGGAGTAATAGATGACTTGCTCTGCAGCGGTAAGTGTGAGTCCTCGGGCCGCCGCAGACGTAGCAATGAAGTATTTGCAGTCGGGATCATTTTGAAAGAGGTCGACGGATTCGGTGCGGTCCTTGCTGGATTCCTCGCCGGTGTAGCGGACGAACTTGGTGTCACCCAGCGCGGCGGCCACCTGGTGCACGTCTTCCAGAAACCGGCAATAAATGATGGCCTTGCTGGGATTCTCCTCGAGGATGCTCAGCAGCGTGTTGATCCGGTTGTGCGGGATGGGGACCATCTCCTTGGGGTTGTCGTTGGGCACATAGCCCAGCGTCACCTGGTGGAGGCGAAGAAGCATCGTGATGACCGTAGTAACAGTAACCATGCCCTTTCCGTCTCCAAGAGTCGCAAGGCATTGGGCAGAGAGATCCTGATATACCCGCTTCTGTTCCGGGGTAAGTTCAACAAACCGGGTCTGATAAACCTTAGGCGGTAGATCGAGGCAGTCCTTTTTGAGGACGCGATACGTGAACGGGGCAATGAGGTTAGCCAGCAGGTCCTGGTTGCGGTAGGCGACGATCTTGTTGAAGCGGCGATTACCAAATACCATGACTTGTTCGATGGCGAATTCATGCTTGAAGGCGGTATAGCTGGTGTAGGGGAGGGCGTCCTTGGCGAGCACCCGGCATTGCGACCACAAATCGAGCGGGCTCTGGGTGATGGGTGTGCCGGTCATGATGCGGGTGAAACCGGCCTTGTCAGCGAGAAAGAAGCAGTTCTTGGACTGTTCGGCCTTGGGGTTCTTGATGATGGTCGACTCGTCGACGATCAGCAGGAAGGTGCGCTCAGCGAGGAAACCCTTCTCGATGGTCTTCCAGAACCCCTCTGTGCGCAGGGCCTCGATGTTGGTGGCGAGGACGGCCAGCTCGTTGGTGGGCGCTTCGTTGGCAACCCAGTTCCAGCGCTTCTTTTTCTTGGCGCCGTCGCTGCCGTGCCAGGTGGCGACATGCATCTCCTTGTGCTCCTCCAGCGCGCAGTGCTTGGGGATCTCAATGCGGGTCCAGTTGTCGTGGACGCCATTGGGGGCGACGATGATGACGCCGTTGATCTTCCCCATGCGGAAGAGGTGCGTGAAGGTGGCGATGCCCACCAGCGTCTTGCCGGTGCCCTGCTCCATGAAGAGCCCGAAGAACCGGGCATCCTTGGACCGGTCGATGACGTGGTCCTGGTGCTTGAAGGGAGTGGTTTTGAGCAGGGTCATAATGTGTAGTGGCACTCCGACGTGGCGGGCAGCAGATGCAGGCTCTTGCGCGCCCGGGTGACACCGACATACCACACACGGTGTTCGCAGTCGGTGTTGCACTGGAAGCCTTCCCAGGTGCGCCAGGTCATGTTCGGATTGAGCAGCACGTGGTCGGCTTCACGGCCCTTGGCGCCGTGGATGGTTGAAATACTGATCCGGGGTGTGGCGGTCAAGCCTTCCTTTTTCTCAACCTCCTCGAGGTAGAGGCGCTCGGCGTCGTCGAGCATGTCGAAGGCCCCGGTCCAAGGTCCCCGATACACGAGGCCATAGTCTTGTTCCAGCATTTCCATCGTCAGGAGCGTGTCGTCCGGGACCTCGGCCAGCTTGGTCTTGAAGCCCCGGGTGATGCGGTCCCGCTGGGACATGAAGCTGTAGACCATCTTGGCCTTCAGGGCCGGGATGCTCTCGCCCTTCAGCAGGCGGTTCCAGGCCTCGATGGACAAAAGGACCTTGGCGTCGGTCTTGCGGTCGAGGCCCGCGTACAGCAGGCCCTGGGACCGGCACAGCTCGGCGTAGTCCTCGAGGAAGCAGTTGTTGCGGGCGAGCAGGAGCCAGGAACCTTGGCTCAGGTCGACCTGGTGCGGCCCCTCGACTTGCTCGACCCGGCCCGCTTCCGTGCGCGGCCGGTATTCCTTGGGGATCCGATGGTGAACAGCGGAAATGATGTTTCCCGCAAGGGAATGCACAGTCTGCGGAATCCGATAAGACGTGGGCAGCACCGTGAATTCGTTTGCGGGCAGTTCAATGAACAGATGCGGAGCGGCCCCGTTCCATTCGTGGATGCACTGGTCGTCGTCGCCGGCGATGTGGACTTCGGTGGCATGGGTGGAAAGCTTGCGCACGACCTCCCATTGGAGCTGGGACAGGTCCTGCGCCTCGTCAACCACCAGGTAGTCGCTGTGGACCTCCGGCGCCTCGGCGAGCCACTTCTCCAGCATGTCGGTGTAGTCGACCTTGCCGTAGGCCGCCTTGTACGCCTGCACGGTGGTGACGAAGTGCTGCAGTTCCTCGAAGGTGAGGTCGGGCATGTCGAGCGCGTACCGGTTGCGGTCCCGGTGGATCTCGGTCAACGGCTTGCGCATGACCCGGCTCAGGGACCAGAGGCTCATGAGTCCGTCACCCTTGGTGCGGCCGCGCGGGACGCCCTCGTCGGGGCCGAAGTGCAGGGAGAAGCCGATCCCCAGCTCCTTGGCCAGGGCGCACCAGTCGCCCGGCTGCATCACCTCGCCGCCGACGGCTTGGTAACACAGAGAGTGCAGAGTGCGAAAATGAGGCAGGCGAGCGGGAGAAAGTCCGAAGCGGAGGCAAGCGCGGTCTCGTGCTTCGTACGCACCGGCACGGGTGAAGGTGGTGTAGACGATGTTCTCAGGCTCCACTCCGGAGGCGAGGAGTTTTTCCACAACTCCCAGTAGGGTCGTGGATTTTCCGGTCCCCGGCGGCCCCGCGTATTTGAAAATCTTGCCATGAAGCTGGATCATTCAGAAGGCGCGTCGCTTGGCAATGGAATGGTAAGCGTCATGGCTTCGATGGTCGTTGATAGTTGCTCGATGTAGCTGAAGGTGGTTTCCATGTAGTCCTCGTCGTCCTGCAGCTCAAGGCTCAGGTCGGCGCACTCATCCTTGGGGTCGCCGGCGCGCAGCTTCTGCATGCGCAGCTCGTCTTTTTCACTGTAGCGCTTCTCGATGCGCTCCCAGTCGGCCTTCTCCAGGGCGAGTTCCAGGAGGAGGGCGTCAAGTATCTTGTTGCGGCGCTCGATGCAGGCCTCCTGCGTGAGCCACTGGCTCAGCTCGGCCTCGTTGAGGGTGAGGGCGGGCAGCGGGGGCAGGTTGATGAAATCGGCGAGTTGCTGGGACATCAGTAGGGAGCTTGGAATTTTGGCGTGGAGAGTTCCTCCGGCACATCGAAGACAGTGACGGGAACCTTGATCAGGTTGACGCCCTTGCCCTTGATGGTCTTGAACTCCTTGTCGGCGCACAACCCGGACTTGTCGTCGCGCAGGAAGGCGATCATTTCATTCTGCTTGAGGAGGGTGAACTTTTTCTGGGCAACATACAACCACAGGTCCTTGAGCCGGAAATAGTGGAACTTGGTGTCCTTGTACGGCAGGCCGCGCAGTACGTCCTCCATGGACTCGGTGCCGGTCTTGTTGGTCAGGAACTCGAGGGTGATCTCACGGAACTGTCCCTGGGGTGTCGCCTCCGGCGGGACGTTGATCACCGCGCAGTGGACCATCAGGCCGCGCACCACTTCCTCCCACTGCTCCATCTTCATGGACGGGGGCATCTGGCGCACGGTTTCCATGGCCCGGCGCTGGAACAGGCGCGGGTTCTGCAGCTGCTCGGTGTTGAGGCTGATCCGGATGTCGCGCTCGTCGGGCATGGTGATGTCCAAATACCAGATAGGCGGATTGGTCGCCACCATGGTCAGGGACCGCGTGGCCGGCAGAAAGTCCTGGGTGCCAATACCAAATTTGAGGCGCTTGCATTTGCTGCTCTCGCAGAAATTGCACAAAGGCTGCTTCGAGCACTGGTAGCGATACTCCTTCTTGGCGTACGATTTCTTGATCGCCTCGACTTCCGAAGAGCCCAAGGGTGAACCAAACCTGGCGTTCACCTCGTCCAGCTTCGCCTGCCAGTTCTCGCCGTAGGCTTTCCGGCAATACACCGCCGCGTTCGCCAAGATGATGTTTCTCATATCCGACGGCCTTGCGGCCATGATCGTGTTCAGGCATGGGGGTCCCTCGGGGAAAAGTTCATCGGAAGTCTGGGGAGTTTCGAATGCCGCCAGTTGGGCGGCGGAGAGAGCGTGGGCGCGCGCATAATCGACGAAGCCTTGAACTTCTGGAAGCGCATTACCAGCACTGTCCAGCCCATATCGCAGGAAGCGAGTGCCACCGAAGTATGGCATGTTGATCCATGAACCATAGTCCGGGACGGGTCCGTCAGTAGAAACAGACACTTGCTTCGGGAAAATTTCGCTGGTACCGAAGCCCAGAAATCCTGCGAGGGCGTCAAGTTTCTCAACCATGATGCGTGCCTCCACCCATTCGTGAACAAAAAGGAAGACGTGGGGTCCGCCGGACTTGCTGCGGCAGACGACGAGGGGGAGCTTGTGCTCCTGGATGCGTTTGTTGACGGATTCAAGGGTGAGGCCTTTGTCGTAGAGGTCCACGTCGATGGCGCCCCAGAGGACCTTGTTTTCGCTGTTCAGGGGGGCCATGCCGATGCCGGCGAGGCCCTGGACATGTTTTTCCCAGTCGGCGAGCGTGGCGGGCTTCTTTTCGAGCCAGGAGCGCGTCTCGTGCTTGCCCTTGGCCGTCACCTGCTGGGTCATGTCGGACCGGCCGTGGGCCGTGTCGGAACCCCGAAAGAGTTCCATCAGGAGTTCTGCATCAGATGCCATTGGCGAGGAATGAGGAGGTGATAGCTAATTTTCGTATATGACAAGAGGGAAAGAACCCTAGATATTGAATATATCAGCTCCATTGCCTTTCTATGACAAGTGTTTCCCTGGATGGTCATTTCTGGGGACCCAATATGTCTGATATATTCAATACCTGTGGCTGCTTACTCCTCTGAGCCAGCTCGGATTCCCTTATGCCAAACAGCTATTGGTTTGGATTCGTCATCCAATAGGAGCCAATATTACCGGGCAAATTGAAGCCACAAACAAGTGACAGCTCGAGGATTTTACCAGCTCCGGCGGACTACAGTTCGTTACGCTGCTGACTTCGGCTTACATCCTGGGCCCGAGGACGGGAGACCGCGATTAAGGCCGCTGCTATACTCACTAGCTCATCCGCATGTGTTGTTTGTGGCAAAAAGAAACCCCGGTCCGTCGAATCTCCCAAGGTTCCGACCGGGGGAGACTCTGGGTCAGGGCAGGCACGCACTTTATCAATGTGCACCTGGACCCTTGGACCTTGGACCGGGGTGAGTGTTCAGTAGGGGACGTTGCCGCTGCCCGCCGGGAGGGCCGCCGGGGCCGAAGGAGCGGGGAGCTGGGCGACGGCCTGCACGCTGGCCGCCTCGGCGAGGCGCAGGAGCGTCTCGTCAGCGGTGAAGTCGAGCACGCGGTCGCGCTTGACGGACCAGCCGAACCAGCTGCCGCGCGCGTTGTTCTCGACGGCGGAGGCGAGCTGGTAGGTGGCGGCGAACATCGGCGGCTTGACGTTGGGGAGGTTCTCGTAGCTCACGCTGAGGACCTGCTTGAGCCAGGCCCGGGCGTGCTTGAGCTGGGTGCCGGTGAACGAGATGATCCCCTTCTCCCACTCCTCGCCCTGCTTGAACAGGAACATGAAGTAGATCGTGTAGATGATCTCGTTGTTGCCGAGGTACTCCTTCGCCTCGGTGGGCGAGCCGGGGACGCCGCGCTTGTAGGCGCGCTCGGCCACGACGGAGAGCGGACGGTTGCCGACGAAGCCGCCACCCTGGTCACGGGGCTTCCACTCCGTGTAGAGGGCGGTCTGGGCGACCGGGACGACCAGGAGCGGCTGCGGCAGGACCTTGCGCTTGGGCGCGAAGACGATGTTGCCGGGCATGCAGCCCTCGATCTTCTTGATCGCATGGTTGCGGTGGGTCACGTCGAATTCCGGCGAGCCCTTCTGGATGATGGTCAGGAACGGGAGGCCAAGGACCGACTGGTCGATGGTGTCCGTGCCCTGACCCTTGTTTTCTGCGGGATTGTAGGCCATGATGGTTTAGCTGATCCGGACCTTGCGCTTGACAGCGCCGTTGGCCACGGGGACGAGTTCCTTGAGGTTGAAGCTCTGATCACAGTTGAAGTTGATCGGATGCGCGTTGTTGGTGATGGTGACGGTGAAGGCCGTGCCGTGGGGCACGCTCATCATGTAACTGATCGTCTTGTCCAGGGTGCTCGAATCGTCGAACATCTGGGAGTAGACGACCAGGCCGTTGGCGGCTTGGACGCTGATTTGCATTGGTGTTGGTTTCTTGGTTCCCCGTCACTCTTTGATGAGTGCGCGGGTGGTTTCGTAGACCCCGAAGATTTCGCGCGGAAACTGCGAGTTGGGTTGCTCGCACTGCTCCTTCACGAAGGCTTTCAGGGTCGACGGGTGGATGTTTTCCTTAAGCTGGTAGGGGATGCCCCGGTTGAAGATCTCCGACTCGTGCTCCTTGGAGATGATCAGCTCGCCCTTGATGATGGAGTCCATGCGGTGCTCTTTGAGCCAGGCGGCCGCGCGGGCCCAGCGCTCCTTGGAGACGTGGGCCTGGTAGTCGGTCTTCAGGCTGATCTTCTTGCCGTTGGTGAGCGTGAACTCGGACAGGCCGAGCTGACGCATGAGATCGGGCAGCACGACTTCCTCGATGCGCTTGCCCTCCTCGACGATGGCTTCCAGCTCGGCGGACTTGACGCCGGCTTTTTCATGAAGCTCCTCCATCTTCTGCGCGAGCACGATGATGGCGTGGAGTTGTTCGTTGCCGGTCGGTTCCGTGCCCGGAATCGCCAGCTGTTCTGCTTGATTGGTCATAAATTGATAAGTACTCCGACCAGCTCCTTGACGCTCTGACCAGTAGCGACGGGCTGGGAAAGAATTTCCACATAGCGACCCGCATACGGTTGGGTGGCCCAGCGGGTTGGCTGGTGCAAGGCCCAGTTCCCGTCAGGCCTCCGGTGAACAACCCCGACCCGGCCGCCCACGGCCGAGCGGCGCATCATCCACGCGAATTGTTCCGGGCGCAGCAGGGGCTGTTCGTGCATGGCCTTTAGTTCCAGCCAGAACTCCACGGTTTTTCCATCGGCGCTGCCACACAGGTTCACGTCCGGGATTCCCCGTCCGGTGGTTGTCTCGATGGTTTGCCCGTGCCATCCGGCAGGCAGTCCCTCGATGAGCCATTTCTTGAAGTTCGCTTCGGGCTTCATCATCCAATCCCGAAGGACAAAGAAGATGATGTTCCGTGATGTCGAGAAGAAAATCCATCGGTTCCCGGCCGGTGTAAAAACCCGCGTCGAAGAACTCCTCGTCGAGTCCCAGGGTGGTCAGGTCAATACCCAGGGAGCGGACTGAAGCGTCCTGCAGCCGTGCGATGTAATCTTGTAGCTGATGGCACATGGCGGGTGAGATTGGTGATGCGGCCGCCGAGTGCGTTCATGTTGCCCTCGGGGGCGCCCACGCGACGAGTGGTGTAGCCGGCTTTCTTGTGCCATGCAAGCGCGGTGAAGGGGCTCACGCCGCTCAGCTCGCAGGCCTTGCCGGTGCCCAGTTCCTCGACCATGCGGGCTACATCAGCCTTGAACTCGGGCGTGTAGCCTTTGTAGACTCTGATGGTGTCGAGCATCAGCACCAGGTGTTGCCCAGGTCCATGTCTGTCTGCACCGGGCAGAGGAGCTGGACGCCGGATTCCATGATCTCTTTCATCTGTTTGGCCTCACGCTCATCAACCACGCTCTTGGAGATTTCGTCGTGCACCGTCATGGACGGGAGCCCGATGGCGCTGTTGATGTCGACCAAAGCCTTCTTGGTCATGTCCGCCGCCGAACCTTGGATCAGGGCGTTGAAGGCCTTGTAGGTGAAGCATCGCTCAAGGTCAGCATCTTTGGTCCATTTGGCGTAGGCTCGTTCCAGTCCTCGAACGGGTGGCTCTTCGGATCCGCGCGGCTTAAAGGCGTCAAAGTGACGGTGGCGACCCAGGAGTGTCCGCACGAATCCTGTAACAGCAGCTTTATCTGAGAGTCTTCGAGCAAGCAGGGTGATGTAGGGAACGCCCCGGTCAAAGGCTTCGAGAATTTCCCGGCATCGGCCCTCATCGATGCCCATTCGCCCAGCCATTTTAGAAGCACCCATGCCGTAGGATCGGCCCAGAACGACTTCCTTGGCCTGGTCGTAGTTGCACTTGCCGTTGGTGAGTTTTTCAATGGTGGTGTAAAGCTTGATGCGGTTCTTGAAATTGTCCCTCACGGCCTCGGCCCCAGGGAGACCTGTGAGCAGTCCGTAGTGGCATTGTAATGTAGGTTCCTGGCTCCAGTAGTCGAACTTGGCCCAGAGCCTTCCCTCGTCGGGGAGGAGGCATTTCCGAATAGCCTTGGCGTCAAAGAGGGTGCTCCTTT
>JACCDR010952844.1_pt1 | contig 14030 bp, 19 predicted proteins | sample 7446431 | NCBI WGS metagenome assembly JACCDR01 (sample SAMN15323443, study PRJNA562643) | freshwater metagenome | isolation source: river surface water | place: USA:Blue River Watershed | collected 2017-08-17 | reverse complement strand
TAGGGGATTGTTGCGCAACATGTAAAGGAGTTACACGATGAGCGGAATCCGCAAGGCGTGTGCATTCACCACCGAGTGCGAACGACCAGCATCGTTCAAGGTAACTCGACTTCAGACGAGCGAAGAGATCGAGTGCTGCCGACAGCATCGCACCGAGATCTACAAAGAGAATGCCAAGGAGATTGGCACCTGCGAGGTGGTGGACTACGGAGAACACTGCAACAAGTTCCCCTACACCATGCGTGAAGTTAATGGTAAGCTGGTTGCAATCTGCCGCTACCATGGAGCCCAGCTCAATGATGTGTTCGCTCGACTACGGACGAAGCCTGACACTAAGGCTTGCTAGTAAACATCGGCCCCGGAAAGGGAGGCAGTAAAAATGTCTGACGCTACGAAGTCCTGCTTTGACTGTGTCAACTTCATTCCCAGCGAGGTTGTGCCTTCCAGCTTTGGCAAGGGTATCAATGCCGGTATCTGCGGAGCCAAGATGGAGATCGTCCAGCTGGCTAGCAAGGACATCGCCACCAATCGCAGGCTCGCTCGGACCAAGGCTGCGGGTTGCAAGATCTACAACGTGCCGACCGCTTCGCCGCAGCGCGAGCAGGTGAGCCTCGGGTTCCCGAAGGTTCACGTTCCTTCGTCGAGCCTAGACAAGAGTCAGCGGCCGAAGTCATGCCGAGCCTGCAAGCACTTCATCCACGAGGACGAGGTGCTCACCGAAACCACGATCGCTGCGCCTGGTTGCGCGGCTCGGGGTAAGGCACTACTCCCCGACAAGCTGACCACGATTGCCGCTAAGTGCAATCAGAGTGAGATGCAGTCGTGGCACCAGACGACGCCGTTGCTTGGGGATAGCATTCAGTTGCTGCCTGAACTTCAGCAGGCATTTCAGCTGACTGAAGCTGAAGCTCACGGCGATCCGCTTACTCACGAATCCGACCAGGAAGTTACGGCAGAAGATGCAAGCCGTGGCATCCTTGCTTGGCGTGAGGTGTTCGATGACTCCAACAATCGCAGCGTCATGCTTCCGATCTTTGACCCGCACCACTTCGACGAGGCTGAGCGTTCGCTGATTCCTCGTCCTGGTGACGACGAACGTCCCGAGCTTTACCTCGACCACGGTGGCTTTGTCTACACGCTGGCCATCATGTGGCTGAAGCTGGAGCAGACGCCTGCACTGTGGGGCCAGCCCGGCACCGGCAAGACGGAGCTGCTGCGTCACATGGCGTTCCTCATGCAGGTTCCGTTCTGGCGAATCAACATCACCGACTCGACTGAGATCGATGAACTCATCGGCAAGATGAAGTTCGTCAACCAGGAGACGGTGTTCCAGTACGGTACGCTTCCGAACCGTTGGGACAAGATCGGTGTGCTGTGCATCGACGAGCCGAACGTCGGTCCGCCGGACGTGTGGCAGGTGCTCCGCCCTTTGACGGACAACAGCAAGCAGTTGGTCATCACCCAGAACGACGGCGAACGAATCAAGCGTCACGAGTTCTGCTTCCTCGGCCTGGCCATGAACCCTGCCTGGCATCCGCTGAACGTTGGCACCCGAGAGCTTGGCGCGGCTGACGTGTCTCGTATTCTTCACCTGACCCTGGAGCTTCCGTCCAAGGATCTGGAGAAGAAGATCATCTCGGAGCGTGTCGCTTCGCACGGACACAAGCTCGAGAAGACTGACCTCGATCGGATCATGGCGATTGCCGATGACATCCGACGCATGTCTGCCGACGGAGAGATTCCCATTACCTGGGGAATCCGAGAGCAGATCAAGGTTGCGCTGATGTGGAACTTCTTCGAGCCCGAGAAGGTTTACGAGTTGGCTATCGCAGACTTCCTCGATCCCGAGCAGCGCAACGTCCTCATCAGTGGCGCCGTGTCCGGCCACGTGAGCAGGAGGTAGTAATGGCAACTCCGATCTTCGATGAACTACTGGCCGAGTGGACAGAGCGGGACGGCGAATCCCCCCTGTACTACGAGAACCCCCGTTGGCTTCCAATCGCACCGACGGCACTCAGTGATCCGCTACTGGCGGAGGAGGCGCCGAAGGTTAAGCCCCAGGTTACGGCGCGACGACCAGCTACCATGAAGCCGCGACGCGTGCCTGCGGTTCGGGCCGACCAACCGGACGAGCAAACTGCAGACATTCAGTTAGACACTTTGTTGTCACAGTTGGCCGGTGAAAAAACTGCAGTTATCAAGGTGCCACCGGCTGCAGTTGTAACCGGTACTCACCCGGTTGTTCGCAAGGATCAGACTCGGGTATTCCAGAAGGGCGAGCTTCCGCCTCCTCCTACTGGCCCCGACGGAACACTCATCTGGAACAAAGACCCCGAATAGGGAGGCGTTGTGACCACCACCGAAGCTGAGCGTAACCAGCAGGCCTGGCGTGCCATTCAGCAGTTCAACAAGATGCGTCCGACACTTCAGTCGTTCGTCCGCAAGCTGACCGGCAATAACAAGATCGTAGTCAAGCCAACCTCTGGTGGTCCGATGTCCACCGCCGACGAGATTCTTGTCACTGTTCCGATCGAGATGGGACAGCACGTCACTCACATTCGTGAGGTTTGCTACGACAGAGACGCCGCTACTGGGTGGCGTCTCTGTCCGGCGTGCGACATGATGGACTCGATCATGTTCCACACCTACCACGAGACGGGTCATGCCCTCGTGGGTGGGACGCATGACCGACTTGCCCATTCGCAGCGTAACATTCTGGCTGCGTCTGTCTGGCGTGCCTGGAAGGACAACTTCCCGAAGTTTGCCAAGGCTAAGTCGAATCACCTTGAATCTGACTTCACCATCAGCTACGCGATGAACGCAGCTGCAGCCACCCACAAGTGGTTGACCCTGGTGTTCAACGTGACCGAGGATCTTCGAGTTGATACGAAGATGTTCAAGGTGCGACCAGGTGTGCGTGACATGGCGTACGCAGACATGATGAAGGTTCTCCTCAAGGGGATTCCCAACGGCGATGTTGTCAGGTTCTGGAAAGATGCAGACGAAGACACGCAGTTGATGATCGCCTTCATGTCAAAGGGTTTGGATTACCCGCTCGAATACTTCAGCGACTCGGTGCAAGAGTTCCTTGACACTGACCCGATGATCGATGAGTTCATTCGAGATGCACTCAGTGCTGACACGAAGGAAGAGTCCTGGGATGTAGCGTGTCGACTCCTCGCCTACATGCACAGCCTCGATCGATGTGACCCGCCCAACGAAGACGAGGAGTCGGACGAGGAGGAAGACAGTGACGACTCCGGAGGAAAGTCTAGTGAGAGCGGAGACTCGGAAGGAGGCGGCGATTCGGAAGCTGCTGAATCTTCCGACTCCTCCGACCCCTCCTCGGCTGGCAGCGGCGGGTCGAATCGAGAAGAGGGCGGGGAGGATTCGTCTTCAGATGAGAGTGAACCTGGGGACGACACCAGCCAGCGAGGTCGAGGTGACATTGGAGACGAAGGTGATTCGTCTGAAGACGACGACGATAGTGGTGAGGAAGGATCGGATCGTAGCACAGACGGACAGCCCTCCCCCGAGATTGCGAACGTCTGCGACCACTCAGCCGGTGACCCCTCGGATAAGTCGTACGTCCAGGTTGAAGTAGAAAAGGATGCTGTCGAGAAGGCCATCATGCAGGCGATGGTCTTTGATGGGCCTTCAGTCGAGGTTGTCACCGTTCGCATGCACGAGTTCGGCAAGCCGATTCCAGGCGTCCCGCACCACCGCTCGGGCTGGTCGGATGAAAGCTACTACAGCTTCCGTCCGAAGACTGTAGACGCCTCGGTGGTAGGGCCTGCGTCAATGCGAGCCAAGCGAGTGTTTACCGAGAACTCCATCACCAAGCGCTCTCGTAACGACACTAAGGGAAAGATCGTTGGCAACTCGCTGGCTAAGCGAGTGCCGTTCGATGACCCCCGAATCTTCGGCAATAGGACACGACCGAAGAAGAAGTCGTACGAGGTGGTTATCCTCGCTGACATCTCTGGTTCCAACTACTTCGGTAGTAGGATCGAGAACGTCAAGGCCACGCTGGCTATGATGTCGACACTCATGAGCAAAGTTGATGTCGACTTCAGTGTGTATGCTCACACCGCCCACTGGTACGACCGAACGCACACTAGCCTGGCACTGGATGTGTACCCGATCAAGAAGAAGAACGAGCGGTGGGGAAAGAATATCAAGGCTCGCGTCGACCGACTTACCTACTCGGAGAGTAACCTCGACGGCCACGCCCTAGAGTTTGGCCGGAAGCTGCTTGATCGATCTGATGCAACTGATCGTATCCTGTTCTACGTCACGGACGGAGCTATGCCAGCTGCCAACCACGACGAAGAGCTGGAGATCCTTCAGCGTGAGATCAAGATTTTCAAGCGGAAGGGATACGTCCTCATCGGGGTTGGTATCGATACCGATTCGCCTACGCAGCACGGGCTGGAGACGGTGCAAATCGACCAGCCATCCGACGTTGCGAACGTGATCAGCCTGCTTGAAAAGAAACTCACCGTCGGGTAGGGTGGGGGTGTCCGTTCGGGGGTATGGTACCTAGCGGACACCAGCCCGACACGGAGGTTAGCTAGTGAGCAGTGATGTTTTGTACGCAGAGTTTGTCGACCGACGTGTCATCCTGACCAAGGTTGACGGCTCTGAGCACGAGGGCAAGATCTCTGCGGTCTCGCCTGTGGTGATGATGTTCACCCCGAAGGGCACTCGTAGCCCTGAACTCATCACGATCTCGGACGTGCAGGACGTGCAGCTCCGGCCGGAGAAGCCGCGCAAGCTGTCGCAGAAGTCGATGGACCCGATCTCCACTGGACGTGTTCGCCGCCACCTGCTGGACTACCACGGCACCCCCGTCTCGACTGTCAACGAGATGGGCGACGTCGAGGCCGAGATCTACCACAACGAGATCGACCACTCCGACCTGGGTCACAACCACGATGGTCGGCCGAAGAAGGACTCCGACGACGACGACTCGGATGGGGAAGCCGAGTAAGTCTTCGTCGGTCACCGCCGCACCCTGCCCACTCTTCCCGGGCAGGGTGCGGTTTCTCTTTGCACAAAGGAACCACGCATGACAGGTGATTGGTACATGTCCACCTCGGGTAGAGCTTACGCCACCGCGCAGAAGCGAGCGTTCACTACACTGAGGCAGAATCATGTGATTGACTTCGACATCCTCTATCTCGCAATGCAGCAAGAAGTTGCAGCCGAAGAGGAAGTCGAGAAGCTTACGCCGAAGCTCAAGCGACGCGCACATGCTCGTGCACTGCGTCGACTAGGCGCACAGTTTCGTGGAGAGTACCAGTCGCTAGTACAGCAACACTGGGTGGACACGAAGAACGAAGCTAGACAGGCATGGCTCAACAGTCTGGATAAGTGATGCCACTCTTTCATGTGACATTCTCTGACGCACACGCCATGATCGTTCGCGTCTCGCATGAGAATACTGCTGGCACCTTCGCGCTTAACAAGCGGATGCTGGAGCTAGCCGACCTGATTCACAACCCTGCTCACATGCCTCGGGTGGTTGGGGTCGAGATGATTAACGCCCGTGGTCCTGTTGTTCTTCTAGCGCGAGGGAGCCTACGTGATATCTCGGCGGAAGGTATTCGCTGATTCTTTCGAAGGAAAGAAGTGGCCCTGGATTTTCAAGTGCAACAAGTCAGGGTGCTACTACTCGGTAGCTGCGCGAGACTGGGTCGGCATCATTACGAAGCGATCCAACCACGGGAAGTCGGACCCCTGCCCTCGAACCGGACCAACCTACCAAAACCGACAATTGATCTCAAAACAATCAGTTGCGTAGCCGACCCCCGGGATGGTACCATTTAGGGGATGGGAGGTAGGACTTGCCCAAGCGCGAAGCGCAGGACTGCATGTTCTGCCAGATGGGAGACTGCGAGACTCATGCGCCCAAGCCGAAAGCTGCTCGACTTCCAAAGCCAGCAGCCGCGCCGGTACGCAGAGGAGAGACAAGTCCACGAGATAGCCCACGAGTTCCAGCGCCCGTCAAGAGGCAGCCACCCCTTGTCGATGAGGGATCTGGAAGACTGCGCGAGCTACAAGCAAAGGCGGGCGACGAGGAGAAAGAGTACAATGAAGTACTTGCCACGGCCCTTCGGAGTTTACTGCCACTGTTAGCTCCGCAAGACATTCAGTCCAACCGAGAACTTATAGGCCCTGACGCCGACAAATGGCTGCGGCTCCATAGATGGAGGAGACGAATTAAAGATGGCCGGTAACGAAATGCTTACTCTCAGGGAGGTCGACGGGACCACCAATCACCTCAAGCTCAAGTGTGTCGTGTGTAACATCTCGCCCAACGATCCGAACGCTTGGGGTGCAGTAGAAAACTACTGCGATCACGTCCTAAACGCAGTGGCTACCCGTGCTGATTCGGAACTGATCTTCACTGCAATCGAAGACTCGCACGGGTCGGACTACTGCATTCGAGTTGAAGTTCCGATGACTCCTCCGCCGGTAGTCGCCGTGCCCGTCTGGCTGACAGTGAAGCGTGGGAAGTTTCAGGGCATGGAGTTGCTTGCTGACTATCACGTGGTGAACATTATGTTTGCCACTGATCAGTTCACAGACTCGCGTACTAGGATGGGGACGTCGGGACGAAGGATTCCCGAGCGTACGATCGAAGATGCGCTGGATACGTCAGCCCTAATCGATACGTACTTCCTTTCCTTCCTCGCCGAAGACGAGGGGCTCGCCGACATTCGCTCCATGGTTGTCGACCAGCTGCGCCTCGTTGCGATGGACAAGAAGGAATTGTTCAGCCTTCGTTCGAGGTGTTACGCGAAGACGCACAAGACCAAGCAGCAATTGCTGCTCAACAAAATCCTCGCACAGAAGAACGACGAGAAAACCAACGAGCTACTGAGGATCTACCTGACGGGATTCTGTTCGGAATGCACACGAATCCGGAGCCAGCCGATGACGGACTTGGTTCCCAACTGGTAACGTATGCCTGCAGTGGGTGCGCTAAGTCGTATCCCGCAGACATGGTAGTAACGAAACAGATTCGGTTCAGGCGGTTGGGTTCAAAGGGCAACGTTGTCTTCAGTAAGAACGTTGGCAACTACTGCACCGACTGCCTGGACGGCGAGCGTAACCTCGTCGGCATGTCCCCGGTACTCCTCATTGCAGAAATAGTTCAACTGAGAGAAGAACTCAATGCCCTCCGATCGCCGGTCGCAGCTCCCGTACGTTAGAAATGGGAGTGGCTACCAGTTGCGCCCGGCCACCAAGGGCGAGGAGCTTAGCTTCGGCTATCATCGGGGACCGACTGTCGAGCTGGGGCTCGTCGGCAACGATCCGCCAGCTGACATCTGGTTGAAGTTCAAGCAGCTGTCGACTAGCGGACGTGTAACGATAAACCTCACCACCATGCGTGAGGATGAGCTTGACGCTCTACTTGAGTTCGTAACAAAATCCATCGCGTTGGCTCGTGACGTAGTCCGAGCTAGAGATGAGGCAGCAGACAATGCGTTCCAACAGGGCGACGATCGTGACCCCCGACTCCATCGAGAAGCATCTCGCGTTTCTTTCCGCGACCGGGCTGTCATCGAATACATTACGCGCCTACCGGGCGGACTTGAACCAGTACCTGCTGTGGAAGATGCAGGTCGAGGAGATGCCGCAGGATCTGGAGCAGCAAGAGTTCCTCCTGATGCAGTGGCTCTCGGACGGGATCGAGACGAAGAGCCCGGCCACCACCAAGCGCCGGGTAGCGAGTAGCAAGCGCTGGCTCAAGTGGGCTGGACTGCGTGGCGCTCTCGACGAGTTCCGCGCACCCCCGCTTGAGCCCCGCAAGCCGCACCCCGTGCCTCGCTTGGACGAAGGTCTGCGTGACCTGGTCGACTACACCGACGGACTGAACAACCACTACGCAACTGCACTGGTCGTGTGTGGTGGGTGGCTGGGTTGTCGAGTCAGTGAGTCCCGTGCGCTGGAGCCCGACGACTTCGATACCGACGCCTGGCAGGTGCGCATCCAGGGCAAGGGCAGGAAGGTTCGCTACGTTCCGCTGACCGAGGAAACCTGGACGCGGGTTCAGCCAGCCGTCTCAATCGCGCGAGTCGAGGGTGGGCCGATTGTTCCACTGGCCGACCGCACTGCGCGACTCGCTATCACCGCAGCCGGACAGGCTATTGGAATGGGGTCCATCTCCTCGCACGATCTTCGATCGACGTTCGCCACCATGGCTTGGGCCAACTCCAAGGACTTGCTTGTGGTCGCCCGCCTGATGGGACACTCGGACCCGAAGACTACTGAACCTTACATTGCAATCGACGAGCAGCTCTGGCGGAAGGCGGTGGCATTCTGATGGGACTCGATAGTCAGTACGTTTACTACGGCGAGAAGTACACCAACCAGGACATCCGCCACTGGAAGTCCCTCGGTGACGCCGCGTACCGATACGCCATGGAGTACAAGGGATCGTTCGCCTTCCTTCTGCAGGCTCGTCGCGAGGCTCGGGCTAACGGGTGGCTCTCGATCGGCATGGCTCGGGGCGTACTTAACTGCATGCTGCACGATCACGGCTCGCTCGGCGGACTGCCGAGGCCGGGCGAGGTTCCGCCGGAGCTGATCCCGAAGCACAAGATCAAGCTCAAGTCTCGGTTCAACGGAATCTACATCTGGGGTCCGGCCAAGCCTGACTGGCCTAGCTCGAACGGGCGCAACCTGAGCGTTGCGCACTACCTGAACGACCAGGCTTCTAGCATGTACTGGCTGCCCGAGGGGGTAGTCATCAACAACTTCTACCCCGAGCAGTACGTTGGACCTACCTTCATGCCGATCGTAAAGTCCTACTGCGGACAGCGTCCCCGATCGTTTAAGATTGGGGATCTGCACCCGCCCACGCACCGCGTTTGCAAGACGTGTACCGGTATGGTTTTCTCGGGGCCGGGATCGAACGGAGAATTTGATGACCCAGCCGACGCTTTTCGATGATCAGACTTTCGTTCCCATTTCCGGAGTTGGCTGTCGTACTGACGGGATCTTTGATCACGATACGGTAGCCTGCGTCGGACTGGTGGACGGCGACAAGCGCTGCGCCAATTGCATTGCACACATGAGTAGTTGGCGGCCTGAACTCAAGAAAGCTGTGGAGGATTCTTATGGCAAAAATGTATGGGCCAGATGGTCTTGGGCTGGCGCCATTACCGAAACAGGACGTCTCCGGATCTCGGGGAAAGCCTGGTCGTAAGAAGTCTACCTACGTCACCCAGTGGTGTGTGAACGGTTCGCACGAGGGACGCAAGAAGAAGCGTGGCGAGAGCGGTGAGCACGACTGGCCTGAGTGCATGTACGCGAATCACTGCACGTGTGATTGCCACGACAAGCAGGCGATGCTCAGGCGCATGATGGAGATTCCCGACCCGGAGTTTTTGATCCCAGGAGCACCACCCCCGGCCGTTGTGCTGGACGGTGGGCGTGTCTCCATCCGGGTTAGCCCTAGTGATGTGGAACGGGCGGAGGATTTGGCTCCGGCCCCGCCACCCGCTGACGGCAAACGAGGACACCTGGAGTATAAGGTCTATGACTTCGTCAAGAAGCACGTTGACATGGGTCTACACAGGTCGGGAGTACTCAACGTCGGATACATTGTGCGTGGAGTGTCTGACTCCACTTACAAGCCGTCGAACGGGGCGGTCAACGCAGTGCTGCAGCGGTGGTCGGAAAGTGGTTTCGCCGTGGTGGCCAAGGGTCCAACCCGAGTTATGGAGCTGACCGAGGCAGCTATGAAGCTTGGCCTCGACGGCTTCCGTTCGGTTCGGAAGAAGTAATGGTCGAGGCAAGGCTTCCGGCTCGGCCGTTCCTCTATACCGAGGATCAGGTAGCCGACATTCTTTCGCTGCACATCGGCACGATGCGAGGGAAGTACGCCTACTACGAAGGACGAACAGAGTCTCGCAAGCAGCTCGACGACATCATCTTCCTGAACATCGCCAAGGATGACCAGGCTCCAGAGTGGAGGTGTTCTGAAAGGGAACTCCTGCGGTGGATGAAGCGAAAAGGATTCCGAGTCTATGATCGGACCTGGGCATGACGGCTTAGACCCTAACGATCCATGGCACTCGTATCATCGAGATCCACCGTGGGCTGACGAGGGTACGATCTGGGGGACCATAGCAACCAATGCCTCCCACAAAGATTGGGCGATTGACTACGGCATACTCTATGTAGTCTCTGCAGATGGCGAGAAGGTAGAGGCCAGGGTTCAAGAGGTTGAGATCAAGCCGACACGTGAATCTCTGGTACTGGAAATGAACCTCGTCATCGAGGTGACACGAAGGGTTGAGTGATGGAAAGATGGGAGGCTGATAACTATCCATTCGAGTGCCTGATCCCGTGGCCGGACTACGCCGAAGAGATTCACCCTGACGATGATCACAGGCTGATTGACAGGCAGGAGTTAAGGCACCTTCTCGACGGCTTTCATATCTACGAAAACATAGACATCCAGCACACCTGGGAGGGCTATAAAGAAATTGCCCAGCAGTGGAGTCATGCTTTCAATCAAGTGAAGCAAACGGTTAGTAACCAGCTGATTGGATTCACGTCGTCTGGTACTGACCTTGAAGAATTGACCAGGTACTACGCTGGCATAGACGAGCTGAACCGGGCAACCAAGGCTCGTAAGCAGCACAAGCTTTCGGCTAACGAAAAGGCCCGACGAAAGAAGCAACAGGAGCTGGATAAGAAAAAGCCTAATCGGTCTACGTTTCCAAAGGGGAAGCGTCTGCCTGGTAGGTAGGCATATGTCCGTATTGCATTTCCGCCACCAAGCCTGTAGGGTTCCGTCACGTGACTACCGAAAATGACCAGTACGGTCAGGCCGAAGAACTCCTCCACGACTTGCGCTACTACTACGCCGAGCTGAACAGCTTGCGAGACAACAAGCGTCAGCTCGATGACCGACTCCTGGAAGTCGAGGCGAGTGAGCTGACTCGTTTCGCCGCCGGGATGGCAGCCCAGAACCCCAGCCCGACTGCGGTCGAGCGGGCTTGGCGAATTGCCAAGACGAAGAACCCGAACCTGATCGAGATGAAGAAGAAGTTGCGTGACACTCTGCGCGACATCGATCAGGCGGAAGCTCGTGTGGACATGATCCGCAAGGAGCTGAACTACAAGACCGCGAGGCTGAACCACCTCGGCGGAGAGCTGCAGGTTCAGGCAGCACTCGGCTCGGTGGAAACCGTGGTCGCCACGAAACAGGACAAAACAGGAGAGACTGAATGAGCACTGACGTAGCTGTTTGGGGACAGGGCGGCAGCATCCCCGGGCTGGACAGTTTCAGCCTCGACCACTCTGTCATCCCCCGCATCTCGATCAACCACGAGACGGGCAAGCTGCGCGACAACCTCTCCGAGGAAGAGCACGAGTCGCTCGACGTTGTCGTCCTGGGCATGCAGGTGCAGCGCATCCTGTGGCCGGTGAAGATGGGCGAGTCCGACAAGCCGCTGTGCAAGTCGCGCAACGGTTCGACCGGTCTTCCCCTCCTCGAAGGCACGCCTCAGTTCAACTTCCGCGAATCGAACTTCACCCCGGACTCGCTGGCCACCGACGCGGCCGGTAACAAGACCCTTCCCTGCGAGGCTTGCAACCTCAAGGAGTGGTCGAAAGACCCCAACGACCCGACGAAGAACATTCAGCCCCGCTGTGCCGAACAGTTCACCTTCATCCTCCAGACCCTGGATGGTGGGAACGCACTGTTCACCGTGCAGCGTACGGGCCTGAAGGCTGCGCGTCGCTACCTGACTGCGTTCAAGCAGCGCCAGCAGCCGACGTTCATCAACCGGACCACGATCGGTGTTCTGGTTCAGGGTTCGGCTCGTCGACAGTACGGTACTCCGACGTTCGCCAAGGGTCCGGCCACCGATCAGGCTGACTGGCCGGAGTACGCCGAGACTGTTCGTGACCTGGTCGCCTTCCTGACGACGCCTCCGCAGCGCGGTAACGACGGCGATAGCCAGGCTACCCAGGAAGCCGCTGGCACGTCGGCGACCATGGCCAATCAGAACCACCCGGCCGCTGCGCCGAATGTCCCTGCCCCGCCCACGGTCATCGAGTCTCAGGTGGTTGCTCCGCCTGCGGCTGCCGATGACGACGATGATCTGCCGTTCTAGCTAGCACATCCAAGCAGGGGTCGGGGTGAAAGCCTCGGCCCCTGCTCTGCTTGAGAGGTTAATCAATGAGCGAGGGAAACGACATGGGCAACGAAGACGAGAACGACGAGACTCAGCCGCACGCGCACTTCATCCCCGCTAACCAGCTTCCGCAGGGCTTGCGCAACATGCTCGGCATGCACACGCCGGAAGAGCAGGCCGCGGCGGATCGCAGTCAGATGAGTGCGGAAGCCGATGCGATCCGTCTCCAGGAGATGCTGGCCACCGCCACCGAAGATGACCTGAAGATGTACCGCTTGATGGTCAGCTTTGCCTTGGCCGATACCTCGATGGGTTACAAGCTGGTCGGCACGATCAACGGTCTGCTCGGATTCAGGTTCGGGCACTGCATGGGGTGCGGCCAGAAGCACAACGACCCGAGCCAGCTGCTGGAATAATGGACATCGAGACGCTCAACACACTGGTCGGATGGCTAGTTGTCCCCGCCGAGATAGCGGGGATTTTTCATTCGGTCTTCGGCCGAGGTCCTCACTGGCTGATCCACGGACTTCTGGTTACTGGAGTGTATTTGCTCTTCGACGCAGCGGTCGCCTCGATGAACGATAACCACACTAGCGCGGGAATCAGTACATTCTTTGGCGTACTGTTCTTGTGGCTGTGGTGGAAGGACGACGGCAACGACCGATGGAAGAAGACCAAGAAGAAACTGGCCGAGAAGGTTGCACAGATTGGCGGCAAACTTCAGGTCGTACCGAATCCTGCGTGAGGTAGCACATGTCTTCACCAACCCCACGCAAGTCGCTGGAGCCATGGATCTTCGACTCGGTCGACTACTTCGATCACCAGTTGATCGGCGTCCGGTGGATGGCCCGTCGTCGTAACTTCCTGTGCGCAGACGACATGGGGCTTGGCAAGTCCCTGCAGGCAATGACTGTGTTCGCTATCGACGTAGTCATGGGGAAGGGAGAAACTGCGATCGTCGTCTGCCCGGTTAGTCTCAAGGGCAACTGGGCAGATGAGCTGAAGAAGTTCACATCGTTCGAGCATCTTGTTCTGGGCGTAGAGGATGATCCGAAGCGACCTGGCAAGCTGCGCAAGGTTCCGCCCAAGGGTCGTGAAGCTCAGCTGATCCAGTTCGCTGGCATTGAGGGGCCAAAGGTTCTCGTCTGCAACTACGAGCAGATTGCGCCACACCTCAAGCTGATCAACGCGCTCGGGTTCCACATGAGGATCTTTGACGAGGCTCACTTCCTGCAGAACAGGAAGGCGAAGCGGACCGAAGCCTGCATGAAGATCAAGAGTACTCGCACCGCACTCCTGACTGGTACGCCTATGCGTGGTCAGGTGGACGGGCTGTGGACTCTGCTCAACATGATCGCCCCCCAGAAGTTCAACAACTACTGGTCTTTCGTGAACCGCTACGCAGTCTTCGGTGGCTATGAAGGCAAGGCGATCATTGGCATTAAGAACGAGCGAGAACTGAAAGTCATTCTAGACGAGATCATGATTCGTCGCTTGAAGACGGATGTGACGGATCTCAAAGAACCGCGCATCGTTCCTCGCATGGTCGACCTGCACCCCGAACAGCAGAAGCTGTACGACGAGCTAGACGACCTCGACCAGATGACTGTCAACGGCGAGACTAACGACGTCGACAGTGCACTGGTTAAGTTCTTGAGGCACAAGCAGATTTGCGCCACTACAGCAACCGTGCTAGGAATTGAGAATGATCACAGTTACAAGCTTGATCTAGCCACCGATGACGCACTAGGGTTGGTTAGGTCTGGCGAAAAGGTTGTGACGTGCACGCAGTTCAGGCCCGCGATCGAAGCGTACAAACGCAGGCTCACGAGTCTAGGCGTGCCGGTCTGGGAATTGCACGGGGAC
>JACCDR011969243.1_pt1 | contig 14031 bp, 13 predicted proteins | sample 7446431 | NCBI WGS metagenome assembly JACCDR01 (sample SAMN15323443, study PRJNA562643) | freshwater metagenome | isolation source: river surface water | place: USA:Blue River Watershed | collected 2017-08-17 | reverse complement strand
TGTCCGCCCCGCGCATGTGGAGGACCGCCTGGGTCTTGTGGCCGGGCGTCCCGGCCTTGCACGCGGCGTACCAGGCATCCAGGGCCAGGACCTCGGATCCGTGGTGGGCGTACTGCTCCACCTCGGTTTCCACGGGCTCCACCTTGCCGGTGGTCTGGGCGGTCTGGTCTGCCATGACCACGGTAGTCAGGTTCTGCTCCAGGGCGCCGATCCTGGTGAAGGTCACCGAGCCGATCAGCGGGATGGCGAGCTCGAAAGCGTTGGCGAGGGCGGCGCCGGGGCGCACCGTGCCTTTGGGCATCATGGGGAGACTCCAAGGGGATTAGGGGTGACGTTTCCGAGGCCCTGGGCCCCGTGGTCGAGGCCCAGGCCGGTGGGGTTCAGGAGATCTCGACCCCGCGGGGCCCGATGGTGAAGATCACGCGCTCGGACGTGTCCACCACCTCAAAGGCGATGGCCGCGTTCAAGTTGCCCAGCTCCCGCTCGGTGGCGGGGTTGTTGGCGGCGTCCACCTTGATCGAGACCTGGTCCCCGAAGTCGGGGCCGTCCACGTCCGAGAACCAGCCAGCGCGGTACCAGGGCGTGAACAGGCCGAGCAAGAGGCGCTTGACCTCGGCGAACGTCGCGGCGTCGATGCGCCGGAACACCAGCCGATCCGTTGACGTGAGGAGGGTCCGCCCGATGTGGCTGAGCGTCAGCCGCTTGTGCAGCCAGCCGCGTCCCCCGTCGCCCACGATGCGGTCTCCCCAGAGGTAGATCTGAGCCCCCCGCTTGCGGAGCTCGATCAGACCGTAGCCGTTCAGGACCTCATTGTTGAGGGGCCGGTCCTCGGTGGGGAGGTCCTTCGCGATCGGGCTCAGCAGGTAGCCGACTCCCGCCGGGGCGTTGTGGTAGCCCCCCAGGTCCACAGCCTGGCGCGCGGTGATGCCCAAGATCAGCCCCGACGCCGGGGCGGTGTAGAGGCCGGTCCCGTAGGGGTTGCGGATCTTGACGTAGGAGGGCCAGGGCGTGGCGTGGTAGTCCTGCGCCGCGCCGATCGCCAGGTTGGCCTTGTGCCAGGCCACCGCGGCGGCCTCGGTGGTCACCGTGTCCGGGATCTCAGCCCAGAACACGGCGTTGGAGGCATGGGCCCAGGTCATGGCGGCGGCCTGGGCGCTGGCGTCGGTGATCCCGGGCATGGCCAGGCGGATCACGCCGGTGTTGACGATCTCCAGATCGTTCAGGGGGCTGGAGCCCACCGCCCAGGCGTTGGCGTAGTCGCTGGCGTCCACGCCCGCGTGGCCGTCGTAGCCCCCTCCAAGCTCCTGGCGGAACTGGAGGCGAACGATCTGGCCGTCCACCCCGGCGGCGGTCTGCGCGTCCGTGAAGCCCAGGACGCTGTTCAGCGTCCCCGAGCCCAGGACGATGGTGGCGGCGCTCCCGAAGTCCTGGAGCGCGGTCACCTTCACTTTGGTGCCGTCGGCGTTGGCGGCGAACTCCACCAGCTTGGCGGCGGCGGACCCCGCGCGCGTCAGCTCCAGCGCGTTGAGCTCGGCCACGGTCTCGGCCACCGTCGCGGCCCCGGCCAGGGTCTCCGTGAGGGTGTAGGGGCCCGTCCCGCCCACGCTGTAGATGAACGTGAGGCCGGACCCCGCCAGGTCGTAAGGCCCGGACGTGGTGCTCGTCATGGTCGGCGCTTCGGGCGCCTGGACCTCGGCGTCCAGGTCCACCGAGGGCGCCAGCGTGATCGTGTTGTGGGTGTTGGACACCACCAGGTACCTGACCAGGGTGTCCCCGTCGTCGGGCCCGGCGGCGATGTAGAGCCAGGCGCCCTTGCTCGCCAGGCTCGGGGGCAGGGGGCGCGCGTAGAGCGTCATGGTGGTCCCAGCGATGGCCCCCGTGGTCCCCGCGCGGGCGGTGAAGCTGGGCAGCTTGGCGTTGGGCGCCGTCCACACGGTCCCCAGGGTGCCACCGGGGAGATCATCGGCGGTCTCCCCGTCGGCGTAGGTGGCGGCCACGGTGAACGTGGTGGCGGCGGTGAACGTGAGGACGATCGTGGCCTCGGCCGCGTCCGAGGGCCAGCTCACGTCGTTGATCGTGTCGAGGTAGGGGTTGCCCGTCCCCGAGCGCGCCCAGCGAAGGATCTGGAGCTCCAAGGTGTTCCCGTCCACCCCACCAGGGACCGGGATCTCACAGAAGTTGGCGGGGCGCTGATACGGGTCGGCGGCGTCCCCGCTGAAATCGTCGGTGGCGGCGATCTCGTAGTTGTCGCCGTTCCGCTTGTCCGCCTCGACCTGGGCCAGCCAGTAGCGCTGGCCGTTGGCGTCCAGGGACACGTCCTCCCAGGCTTTGACCTGGGCGCCGTCGCGGTTGACGTACAGGCTGAACCCGTCGGCCAGCTCGGCGCTGTCCGCGATCTCGACCGCCAGGGCCTCCAGGTTGCCCGTCAGCTCGTGGGTGTTGTCGAGCTCCAGGATGTAGACCCCGCTGGTCCCGGCCAGGGTAGCGGCGGTGAAGGACCCCGCCACGGTCACCACGCCGGTGGCGTCGTTGCCGGTCACCTTGTACTCGGTGCCAGCGTCGTCGCCGGGGAAGGTGAGGATCGCCCCCTTCCACTGGTCCACCAGCGTCGTGAAGTCCAGGTCGACCGTGCTCCCGCTCACCGAGCTGGCGATCGTGCCGATATCGCCGGTCTTGATGGCGCGACGGCCGGCCCAGCGTCCACCGCTGTCCGCGTCCAGGACCATGATCGCCGTGGGCAGCGTCGCGGCCTCCTGGCGCTCCAGGATCGACCGTTCCACCTCACGATTGTAGACCGTGAGCGACGCGGGCACCTCCGTGCCGTCGGTGACGCGAAGCGTGTTGAGCACGCCCGCGCCCCTGCCACTCTCATAGAAGTGCTCGGCGGCCAGGGGGGCGTCCCCGTCCTGCGTCAGGCCACCGCGCACGCGGCGGTAGTGGTCGAGGCCCAGGTGGGACACCAGGCCGACGGGCCCGGACCTGTAGATGCCCACCAGCGCGGTGGACCCGAACGGCCCCTCCTGGATCGGCTTCCCGGCCTGGACTTCGCGGACTTGAACGCCCGCGCCCTTTCGGGCCCCAAAGATTCGCGTCTGCATAGGTGTGTGCTCCTCAGAGAGTTGGGTCGGTGGCGGTGAAGGTGGTCCCGTCGGCGCGGACAAGGACCTCGGAATGGTGCGCGGTCTCGCGCGGAGAGTAGTAGCTGAGCAGCCAGGCCGCGCGGGCCTCGACCACGCCTTGCGCCAGGAGCTCCGCGACTTCCACCGCGGGGCTGGTCTCCCGTACCGTAACAGGCTCTCCGGTCTCTGGGCTGATCAGGTGGCGGTAACCCCGCGGCCCCAGCCAAGATCGGACGGCCTGGGCGATCCGCTCGGTGTCGCTCCCGAGCTCGGCGACCACCCGGACCTGGAGCGTAAGCGTCACCAGGTCGGCCCCGGCCAGGACCAGCGCCGTGGGCGGGTCCGTGGTCGTGTCGCGGACCTCGACCACGTCTTGAGCCCGGATCACCCGCTCAGGCGTCCCCGCGCTGGCGATGTAGACCGCTGGCAGCCTGGCCAGGTCCTCCACGTCCTGGTGACGCCTGGCCACCACGTCCGGGGTGTAGGCGAACTCGACGCGGACCAGGTGGCCCGACGGGATCGGCGTCGTCGGGGTCCACACCCCAGCGGACCAGGTGCCGGGCAGGGCCTCCAGCTCGTCCGGGTCGTCGGTGAGATCCCAAACGGCCTCCACGCCGGTCACCGCATAGGGCCACTCGGCGCCGGGCACGTCGATCGCCTCGGCCTCGGCGTCTGTCCTGAACTCGATCACGCCGGTGATCTCCAGGGAGTCCCGCAGACTGGCGATCACCGTCCGCAGCATGGCGTTGTCCCAGGCGCTCACCTGGCGCACCCCAAAGGCCACCCGAGCGCCGTAGAAGCGCGGCGCGTAGTCGGGGGAGGTGGTGCCCAGCTTGGCAATCACCGCCAGCTCTCGGATCGACGCGGGCAGCTCGGCGAAGTGCTCCTGGACCTCGGCGGCTGTGTTCCAGTCGGTGGAGCTCGGCGGGGCCTCCCACTCGATGCCCGACCACCAGAGGGCCGTGGACCCATCCCAGAGGCGAAAGCGCACGGTGGCGCCGCTCGGGGCGCCCAGGTCGTCCAGGGGCTCGGTGTAGGCCAGCTCGACCGCGTACCAGGCGCGCAGGCCCGCGGCCTCCATGGTCGGCGTCCTGGCGGTCCTGGCGCCCCCGATGAAGTCCGCGTCTGTCGTGTAGCTGCCCCCCACCTGGGGGAGCGTGGCGCAGCTCGTCCAGCGATCGGGCCCTGTGCCCTCCCAGGTCGAGCCCTGGAAGCCGTCGCCTACCTGGTGAAGCGCGGCGGCGATCTCCCAGCTCACCGCGTCGCGGGTGGGCGCGCGGGGCACGTCCCCGACGCTCGCGCCCGTGCGCAGCTCGTAAGACTCGGGGTCGAGCGAGAGGGTGAGGATCACGGTCTGGAGGCGGCGCGCCATGGTCACAGCCCCTTGAAGGCGGCCTGGACCGCTTCGCCGTAGTGCCGCTCGATCATCTTGTGGAAGCCCGGATCCTGCGCCGGGGTGGCGAGGAAGGGGCGCGCGGGGATGACCCACACGTCCGAGGCCCGACCTGCAGGACTGCTTCGGGTGAGCTTGCCCGTGGCGAAGAGGTATCCCATCATTTTGCGGCGGCTTGCTTTCGCCTGGACGGTGAGCCCCAGGGTCTTGGCGGCGGCGCGCACGCTCGTCCGCTGGCGGCCGTTCAGGGCGGCCATGCGATCAGGCCCCAGGCGCTCGCGGACCATGGCCCACACCCGGCGGCGGACCTGGGGATGCTGCCTCACGTTGATGGTGGCGCCTTCGTGGACGATGATCCCCACGTTCACCACCTGGGCGCCTGATCGCTGGCGGATCACCCCCAGGCGAAGCTCATAGGGTGTGGCCACCTGGTAGGTGATGCCCTGGAAGAGATCGCCCCGGTCCACCAGGGGTGTGCTTGACCCCTTGAGGATCACAGTGATCGGGCTGTTGGGCGCGTAGTCCTTTGAGCGGATCCCCGCCCGGGCGAGCTTCATGAACTCGCGCCCCGTGCGCTCGGCGGCGCGGGGCAGGGCTCGCGCCAGGCGGGTCTTGAGGTGATCGCCGTCCATGGCGTCGATCAGCGCTTGCCACTCTCCCGAGAGCTTGATCCCGTTGCCAGCCATCACAGCCCCTCGGTGGAGGCCCGACGCGGGGCGCGGGCCTCTGCGGACACCTCGATCAGCTTCGCCGTGGTGCCGTCCTTCCCGATCCGCTTGGCGTCGGTGACGTACCAGGCGACGCCGCGCCCGGCGGACCCGTCGCCCTCGGCCAGGCGGCTGATCCGGTCTCCCGACGCGGGCACCCATCCCGACTCGCCCACGCCCGTCCAGGCGCCGTCCGCGCGCTGGTAGCCCTTCACCAGGAAGGTGAGCGCCACGCGATCGACGGGGTTCCCGCCCCCCTGCCCAGGCTGGCGCCGGTTGCGCGTCAGCTCGTCCACCTGGGCGAGGATCACCAGCGTGGCCCCACGCGCCTGGTGGGCGTAGGGCTCGGCCCCCAGCTCGTCCACGCGCGTCCCCGCCCGATCCACGGGCTGGATCGTCACGCGCTCAGGCGAGAGGAGGCGCGCCCGCATGGCCTACTCGGCCTTCGGGGGCTTCGTTTGACGGCTACGGCGGGGCGGCTCGGAGACCACCGGCGCGGGGGCCTCGGCGAGCGGCGCGGCTTCGGGGAACTCCTCAAAGGTGAAGTCCTTGAGGATCCCCGACTGCGCCGCGGCGGCCTTGATGCGCTCGGCCTCGATCTTCGGGAGGACCGTGGTGGTGTTGGAGGTGACCAGGCGGCGCCACGGCTTGGCCGTGTCCGGGTGTGTGCCCAGGTCGAGGGTGCGGGTGGGGCGGCTCGGCTTGTAGTGGACGACGACGGGCATAGACGGCTCCAGGCTGATCAGTAGAGTACCCGAGCGCGCCGGTTCATGTAGGCGCGGCGGCGGTTCGGGGGCATGGGGATCCGAGGCACAGAGGGGGCCTTGAGCGAGCCGATCAAGATGTCGAGCTCTCGATCGGTGGTGAGCCCGGCCCCGGCCCCGGCCTGGCCGATCGTGTAGGACCGGCCCTGGGTGCTCTCCGAGAGGATGGCCCCTCGGCGCAGATCCTCCCGGCCCTCGGCGTCCTCTGGGCGCGTCAGCTCGCGGACGAGCAAGAGGGCCAGCGCCTGGCGCGCCAGCTCGGGGGTGTTCCCCAGCTCGTCCACATAGCCCCAGGAGGCGGTCACGTTGATGTTGCGCACCCCCAGGGGCCAGTTGGTCCAGCTCTCCCAGGAGGGGGGGCGGCTCACGAACGTGGCGCCGCTCGTCTCGCCCACCAGGTCGATCACGGGCTGATCGCGGGGGTCCCGGCCTGGCAGCCCTGCGCCGTCGGACACGGCGTAGAAGTCGGCGTCCAGCGCCGTCGTGTCTGTCCCAAAGGTGATCGCGGTGACTCCTGTGCCACCCTGGTCCTCGGAGACGACGGGCAGGGGCAAGAACAGGCGCTGCGTCCCCGTCCCCGAGATCTTGAGCGTCCCCGTCCTCACGGTGAAGAAGCGCCCCGTGGCGCGCTCCAGGAAGGCCACCGCGCGCGAGAGCGCCGCCAGGAGCTCGGCGTCGTCGGGGGCGCTGGCGTAGCTCGCACCCAGGCGGGCGCGGAGCGCGGTCACGGCGTCGTCCTGGGCGTCGTCGGCGTCGGGGTCGTCGCTGAAATGCTCCCAGGCGGCGGGCTTGGCCAGTCCAGACAGGTCAGGGGTCATGCGTCGTCCTCCTGGCAAGCGAAAGGCCCCAGGCCCGGCGGGTGGCCAGGCCGGGGGCCCTCAGTGAATCCCCGAGCTGGGTCTAGATCGTGATGAGCCGGTAGAAGTCCACTTCGAAGCAGAACGCGCCCTCGATGTAGGGGGTGGTCGCCGCGAACTCGATCGAGTAGGTGTCGCCCGGCTTGAAGGTGTTGGCGGCGGTGGGCGACCCCAGGGCGAGGACCACACCCCGGGCGCTGGTCCCGGCCATGGCCACCGAGTCCGAGCCGGTGACGTTCGTGGTCCCGATCTCCAGGTTCGGGGTGGTGCCCTTCGCGCCGGTGGTCACGGCGGTCTCGGTGATGACGCGCCAGCCCCCGATCTTGCCGTGGAACGGGGGCACAGGCTTGTTGGTCAACCCGTCACCGTCGGCGATCAGCGACGCGGTGATGCGGAAGTGTTCGCGGTGGCTGAACTCGTAGACCTCGGCGTCCCCGATGATGTCCACCTCGGACACCACGGCGGTCTTGGCCGTGGGGTCCACCCCGAGCGGCCGGACGGTGTGGTCGATGTAGCTCAGGGTGATCGCGCTCCCCGAGTCGCGCGCGAACTTCACCCGACCACACCGCGCCCACTTGTAGGCGGCGTTGGGCAGAGCGGCCACGACCTCGGCGTCAGTCGGGGCGACGGCCCCCGCGCTGGTGAGGGCGGCGGCGCCGTCCACCACGACGATGAAGGACGTGGCCACGGCCTCATTGTAGTAGACCACCACGTCCGAGATCACCTCGGACGACGCGGCCAGGGTGTTCCCCGAGTTGATCACCACGTCGCCGCGCCCCGAGAACTGCTGGGCGTGGTCGTCGATGATCGCCACCCCGGGGGTGAGCCTCACGCTCAGGTCGTTGGCGGCCTGAGCGTTCTCGGAGGGCAGAATCAGAAGCCCGATCAGGGCGATCAGGGCTAGGGACGGCGAGAGGCGTTGAACGCCGGTGTCGAGGATCACAGGGATCTCCAGGTGGTGGGCCTACTAGCCCAGGTCGGAAGGGTCCACGCGGGCGGCGCTCGCGGTGGCGGGGGCAAGGGCAGGGGCGGACGGGGCCAACGTGGCAGCCAGGAGCCCGGCCAGGCCCGCGATCAGGCTCGCGCGGTCTTTGCTCTTGGCCAGGTCTTCGGGCACCTCCAGGGCAGCCAGGCGGGCCAGCTTGACCAGGTGGGCCATGGTGCTGCTCCCCGGGGTCACGAGCTTCTCTTTGAGGGCCTGGCGCGCCGCCTGGCGGTCGGCGTTCGCCTGGAGCTCGGCCACGCGCTCGGCGTCGGCCCGCTTCTGGGCGAACTTAACGGCCTCGTCCTGGATCATGGCCTCCAGGTCGGTGGGCGCTTTCGGGTCGGGGGGAGCTGGGGGCGGGGCGGCGTCCTCGTCCGAGGCCGGGGGGATCTCCTCGTCCTCCTGGGGCGGCTGGGAATCTCCAGGGGCGTCCTCGGACGGCGCGGCCGCTTGCTCGGCGAAGAGATCGGCGAGCCCCAGGGCGGTGAGAAACCGGACCAGGTGCTCCCGGTTGCCACGGACCAGGAAGGCCACGCCGTCCCGCTCGGCGGGCTTCATGCCCTCCAGGTCCTGGACAGACGCCTGGAGGCGGTTCGCCAGGCCCGTGTAGGCGGCCTGAGCGCGGCGGGGGACCTCCATGGTCTGAGGGGCCGTCGTCGTGGCCCGGTTCTCACGACGGGCCTCCACAGCGGGGACCATGGTGTGATCCCAGGCAGGATCATTCCGTAGGGCCTGGACCAGAGAAGACCCCACGGGCAGGGTGATCCGGTGGCCCTTCGTGACCCTTTGACCTTCAAGCATACGCGAAGCAGCCCGAAGCGTGAACTGATGAAGCTGGGCCATGGGGGCTCCTTCAAGCACACCCGGCGCCCCCGAGAGAGCGCCGGGTCAAGGTGGGGATCAGCTACCGAAGACCGTAGAGGTGGGGATGATGCCCTCTTGGAGCACAACCGCGTCGGGCTCAAAGATGCCAAAGGCCGCCTCGTAATAGACATCGATCCGGTGCCGCTCGCTCTCTTGCTCATACTTGCGATAAGCCCGGATGTTCCGGCACAAGACGACGAAAAGGTTGCGCGGGTTCGTCAGCATGATCCCGGTGGTGTCCGCCAGGTCGAGGGTGTAGGCCCCGACGGTGGTGGAGATCGTCCCCTGGCCCAGCGAGCCGGTAGAGTTGATCACCAGGTTGGAGCCCACGTCCTTCACCGTGAGCGTCTCAGACTGGCCCGTGGCGTTGAACGTGACCTTCACGCGGCGGCCCGCGTGGCTGGCGCTGTAGCCCCCGAAGAGGGTGTTGACGCGGAGGGTGATGGTGCCGTCGCCGTCGTCGGTCACCAGGTCGGGATCGCTCGCGCTGCCGTTGAGGCTGCTGAACCCCTGATCGGCCGGCCATTGCGGAACGATCACCGTGTCAATCCCCATGGGCCTGAACCGGGTCCGCTCCAGGAGCGCCCGATCCCGCAGCGCGCTACCGTCCCCCAGGCCCTGGGCGAACTGCGTGTAGCTCTCGTCCAGGCGGCGCCCGTGAAGCCAGCGCAGATCCTTGTCGTCGCTGAACTTGTCGGGCATCTGGGACTGCATCGACGGGTACACACCCGCCGACCACGCCGAACCGCGGGTGGTCGTGCTGTAGTTGGCCTCCTCCCGGGCGATCTTCAACCACCCGTCGTGTTGGCGAAGGAGCCGGTTCATGCGGGTGCTGCTGTCCAGGCTGGTGTCGCCGTTCAAGGCCACCCGGGCCATGTCGTTGCCCATGGCCTTCGCGAACGCCCCGCGGATCTTGCCGTCGAAGTTGGCTTCACCGCTGGCCGCGGCCTCAGCGATGGACTCCAAGGTCATGAACCAGGTCGCCTGGAACTTCTTGCAGAGGTAAGCCTTCTCGGACGTGTCGGGGTGAGTGGCGATCGTCCGACCGCCGTTCTCACTCACGCCCTCGGTCACCACGTCGTTGATGACCACGCGGGGGATGTTACCCGCCCGCTGGTTCATCATTTTGACCGTGGCCATGGACAGCCACTCGGACTGGCTAACCGTCAGGTCAATGAGCGCTTCTGACTGCGAGTTGGTCATGAAGTGCTCGGTGGCCATGGACTCCGAGGTGGGGACGGTGGGGCTCAGCGCCTTGCTGGCCAGCTCACCGTTCGGATCGTCTTTGATGCCCAGGGCCCCGAAGGCGCCTCCAGCGAGGGCCAAAAGTTGCTTGGTGCGAGCTGACACGGGGTCTTCTCCAGGTGAGAGATCAGGTGAAGGGGGGAGGCCCAGGCACGCGCCCGGGCGTTAGAGCCGGATCAGCCCTTGGGCGGCCGCTTGATAAAGCCACCCAGGGGGGAGCCATCAAACACCGAGTCGTTGGGATCGGCGTCACCCTTGGCCACGCGGCCACGCGGGGCCTCGGGATCCGAGCTGCCACGGGGCGGCTGGGGGACCGGGGCGATCTTCGCCACGCGCTCGGCGACGGCGGCGGCCAGCTCGATCGACTTCGCGGAGATCTCCAGGATGCCGGGCTCATGGGCGGCGCCTTCGCCGTGGCCGTTGATCGCCTTGTCCAGGTCCTCCACCTTCGTGGCGATCCCGTCGATCTTCGCCGCCAGGGCGGGAATCGCCTTGAGCGCGGACAGGAGCTGATCCATGGGCTCACCCATGGACGAGCCCATGCCCATGCTCTGGGCCATTTGCTTGGCCAAAGCGTCCTGGGGCATGGCGGGCTGGGCGGGGCCCGACGGGGCCACCTTCGTGACGATCGAGGTGAAGGTATCAGCCCCCACCTTGGCCAGTTGCGTGGGGTCGGTGACGCCCGCGCTCTTGGCGACCATGATGGCCTCGGCGGCGCCTTTCTTGGCCAAGTCCAGGATTTGCTCAGGGGTCATCGGATCCTCCGTCGTGTCAGCTTTGTAGGTGGGTTGGGCCTCTCCGAGCTTTTCGAGCTCCTGGAGAGCGGCCAGGGCGGCGGTGAGAGCAGTCGTCGCCCCGGTGATCTTCGCCAGGTTCGCCGCGCTGATCGCGCGCCCGGCCTTGCTCGCCAGCCCGTGGGGGGCGGCGATCTCGCGCGCGATGGCGGCCCGGTCCTCGGCCTTCATGGCCAGGCTCGCGGTCACCAAACCATTGACGTGGTTGGCGAAGCGCTGGAGCGCCGTGGAGACGGCGGCGGGCTTGTCCGCCACGTCCGGGCTCTCCATGATGTTCCCAATGACCTCCCACAGCGCGTCGGTGGCTTCCCACCGGGCGCGGCGAAGGCGCTCCACGGTCATGGCCTGATCGAAGTCCACCGGATCGCCCGGTGACTTCGTGACCTGGACCCCGCCGAACATGGCGGCGAACATGGTCCGCCACCAGGGCTGAGCGTTGTCGGGGGAGAGCGGCGCGGGGGCGCCAGCTTCGCCCAGGTTCAGGTCGGCCTTGGACGCGGTGAAGTAGCGCCCGTTGGCCCCATGGGGGACCAGGGACAGGAAGCCCACCGGCGCGCCACCGGCGTCCTTCATCGACGGATCGGCCAGGAGGGTCACCACCGGGCGCCCGTCTGTCGTCGTCGTGAGGCCGAGGAACTTGTCCAGCGTCATAGGCTCAGGCTCCTACCTGCAAAGGGGGTGCCACCTTGGGCACGATCGGGAACTTGCGCACCATGGCCTGGAAGCTCACCGCCCCCAGCTCGCCCTTCTCCACGGCCTGGAACTCGGGGGAGTCGGGGGCAAGGCGCAGGACGACGACCCAGGCCCCAGGCCAGAACTTTGGGGAGGCGATCTCGGGGCCGTTGATGAAGCTCCCCACCACGTCCACCCCGGCCCGCGCCTGGTTGTCGTGGTAGGCGTCCACCTTCCGACTCTCCACCAGGAAGCCGTCGGCGAGCGCCTGGAGATCGGCGGCCAGCATGGCCTCCCCGTGGCTGTCGATCGGCGTCATGGCCTTGTCGGCCAGCTCGGGGAACGCCTTCGCGGCGGCCCTCCAGCCCTCGGCGCCGGTCCCGAGCTCGGCGGCCTTCGCCGCGAACGCCGCGAAGGCGTCCGGGTCAAAGGGGAGGTAAGCCTCCACCCACACCCGGCCCTCGACCATGCCGCGGTGCTCGACCTTGCGAGCGAGAACCACCCGGCCAGGGGCCAGGAGGGTGGCGGGGGTGGTCGTCGGTGTCTCCAACGCGGTCTCCAGACTGATCAGCCTACGGGGGCTTCGCCCCAGGTGTCAATAGCTACGCGATCGGGATCGTGCCAGCGATCAGGCGCTGGAACTCCCCGGCCACCAGCTCGCGCCGCCCGATCAGCGCGGCCACCAGGCCCGCGCGGGCGCGATCCCCCAATCGGCCGGCGCTCACCGCGCCCACGATCTCAGCCTCCGTGAGGGCGGCGATCCGCTCGACCATGGGGGCCAGGATCTCAGGCGAAGCCTTCGCCACCTGGTAGACCTTGCCCAGGGTAGACCGGGGCGGGGCGTCCAGGGCCTGGCGCAGCTCGGCCAGGTCGTCCGCCGTCCAGGTGGCGTCGCGGCGCCCAGGGCCTCGGAAGGTCAGGCACGCGGCCAGGTCGAGGCGAAGCGTGAGGGCCATCCCAGGGATCTCGACCTGGCGCGCTCGCATGGCGGCGGGTCCGCCGGTGTTGCCCACCCAGGCGTCGGCGGGCAGCTCGGCGGCGAGCTGGCGCCCCCACCGCGCGACAAGATCCCCGTCCAGCTCGTCCCAGGCTTTGGGCTCGGGGTGGACGGCCCAGGTGGCCCCCTCGACCACGGCCAGGCGCACGCGGGGAGCTGCCACGCCCAGGAGCTGGTAGAGCTGGGCGGCCACCACCGTGGTCCCGGCCTGGTCCGCGTCAGAGTAGGAGCGGCCCCACCACCTGGCGCCGGTCACGCGGTCCACCAGGAGGCGCGCCCCCAGCTCGGGGGCGGCCCCGTGGTCGCCCAGACGCGCGCCGAGGCCCTGGGCGGACAGGTAGAGCGGCGGCCGCTGGTCCAGGGTGGCGATCAGCGCGGGCGGGCTCGCCTCCAGGAGCATCACGACGGCCCCGGACCAGGTGGCGGGGGCCTCGGCGGGCTCCAGCTCGTCCCCGCTGGCCAGGCGCCCACGGGCCACGGCGTCCAGGCGCTCGGCCAGGCGCTTCCCCAGGTCGCTGAGCACCTGGGCGGCCTCGGCGGGGGTGTAGCCTTCGCGCTCCAGGTAGCCACGCCAGGCCATGGAGTCGGGCGAGGGGGCAACGCCGCGGAGAGCTGCAGGCGGGCTTCCAGGGGTCCAGCTCACGGCGCCTCCACCAGGTCCGAATCCTCCACCAGCTCGGCCCACACGGGGGCCACTCCGAACCGCCCGGCGAGCTCCGAGAGAGAGCAGGCCAGGTCGTCCAGGTCGGCGATCGGTGTCCGCTCGACCCAGCTCACCGCGTCCACCTGGTCCGCCCCCAGCTCCCCGAGCACTTCACGGGGTCGAGGGCTGGTGAGGAAGGTCACCACCTGGCCCACGGTCTCAGGGTCGAGCGTGGCCCCGTCCTCGACCGTGAGGCCAGCGCCTCGGCGAAGCAGCACGGCGCCGAGCTTGGGCCCGCGCGTCGTCTCCAGGGGAATGCGGTCGAGCTTCATGGGGTGAGCCCTAAAGTGGCGGTCGGGTCCGTGAGGTCATAGCCGGGGGAGGGCTTGCCGCTGCTCATGTTCCACATTTTGACATGAGCGTCCATCGGCGCCAGCTTCTCCAGGCCCCCGGCCAGGGCCTCCAGGTTCGCCAGGTGATCGGCGTCGGGCGCGACGTTCAAGAGCCCGGCCAGGGGTCCGCCTGGGCCCACCAGGTCCTTCATGGGGGTGCCCATGGTCACGCGGACGGCCATGGCGAACCCCAGAATATCGCCGTCGCCGTGGAAGTCCGCGCGGGTGAACCCGGCGTCTCGGACGTAGCGGAACCCAGCGCGGTAGCTCCTCTCCAGGCCGTCCCGGTAGGCCAGGCCGTAGAGCTCTCGCGCTTTGGTGAGGTTGCCACCTGGCGCGGAGTAGGGCCCCGACGCGGCGGGATTGATGCCCCGCCAGAACAGGCGCGCCACCTTGCTGGGGTCGCCCGCGCGCGTCTCCAGGAGCGCGGCGCGTATGCCCTGCCCGGCCTCCTGGACGTACTGGTGGGCCATGGCGATGAACTCGACCGGGCCACCCTCGCCTCGGAACCCGCGCGCCAGGAAGGCGGCGTCGGGCTTAGTCTTGGCGCCGTTGTAGATCCGCGCCTCATAGTCCCGGACCCAGCGCCCGGCGTACAT